>Ga0209199_1000057_pt1 | contig 171932 bp, 150 predicted proteins | sample COGITO_mtgs_1105_7_FD_184805 | JGI IMG/M metagenome (GOLD analysis project Ga0209199, IMG submission 184805) | Pelagic marine microbial communities from North Sea - COGITO_mtgs_110523 (SPAdes) (version 2) | ecosystem: Environmental > Aquatic > Marine > Epipelagic ... | reverse complement strand
AGGCGGGTAACACCTATGCCTATGAGAGCGGCGGTGTTCCAGCTTCAATCGAGTACTCAGTGGTTAGCATGAATGCTGATAACACAGCCATGACAATCGCCGTTCAGGTAACGAAAGATGACAGTGCCATCGATTTCTGGACTTACAAGATGATTAAGGCGGACTAAGTTCTGTTTCTTCTATGTAAAAAGCCGCGCTTAATAGCGCGGCTTTTTTTTGCGTCCATTTAAGACTTGATTTTGCGTTACAGATTTTTGAGAGCTAAACATTCTTAAGGCTTATTAATAATGAGGATATATTTTTCGGTTTTCCATGGCTGGTAGATTCGTCTGGTTACCACGTTAGCATTTAATTGAGCCATACACTGATCGACTAAATCCCAGAAGGGTGGTCGGCCCGGGTCAGCAATAACAATTCTTTTTACACCGGCGTTAATTCCGAGCTCAACCAGTTCAAATAGGGGGCCAGTAAGTTCGTCCCAAAAACAGATGTCGGTGCCAATAATGGTACTGAAACCACTCAGTTCCTGCGCACTAAGTGACTCAAATCCACGCGCCTCAAAGTTGATATGGCAGTTATTAGCACTGGCTTGCAAGTCTAAAAAGGGGGCCACAGACTGATCAATATCGATGCCAGTAACCCTGGCCCCATATGCTTTAGTCAGAAATATACCAGTCAGACCCCATGCGCAGCCAATATCAAGGACGTTAGTATTTTCGCCCGGCGGGTAGGTGGTCAGGTAGTCCATCAAAACAAAGCTGGATCGCCACACCTTGTTACCATGTGCGCTATTGAGACCCTGCTGTTGGCGCTTAAGTTTACGCACCCCTGGATGAGTAGAGCGCAGGGCTTTAACGCCGAGAAACTCAATATAATGCCGACTATCGACGGCTGTTAATGGCTTAGTGACAGGCATAATTAGATACGATGGTTCGGAAAAGATTTTGCGCTAAACCGCCTCAGATTTACAGTACTTTGCGATAAATTGCTGGTGGCTGGGTAGCTGACTGACGATATTATCGGTGCGGGCCTTTAAGCCAGTCAAAAAGTTCTCGAGTTCCTGATCACTCATAATGTCGACGATTGGATGGTACTGCTCGGGCATTAGGCCTTGCCCCAACATAACCTGTGTCCAATTGTTTTCGGCGAATACATCGCCGGCTTGCTGAAATACTCGACCGGTCTGTTTAAAGAGAGCGAGCCGGTGTTGCAGAGAGTCTGGTATTGCCATGCTCTTGCAATGTCGCCAGAATGCGGTGTCCTCTCGTTCCGTGAGATGGTAGTGCATAATCACAAAATCACGGATAAACACATATTCGTCGGTCATCTGTTTGTTGAACTCAACCATATCGGGCTTCTGAATGCCGTCTTGTGGGAACATCTGCAATAGGCGGATTATCCCACGCTGCACCATATGAATGGCGGTGGATTCTAATGGTTCGACAAAGCCCGCTGCCAGCCCAAGCGCCACAACATTTTTGTTCCAGTGTTGGCTGCGTTGACCGGTGCGGAATTTGATCACGCGGGGCTGGGTCAAGGTCTCGCCTTCAATATTATTTAGCAAAGTGTCTGCGGCCTCCTCCTCAGACAGATGGGTGCTGCTGAAGACTAGCCCATTACCCACTCGTGATTGCAGAGGAATGCGCCACTGCCAGCCGGCATCTCGAGCAATAGATCTGGTGAAAGGGATAGGCTCGCTGACAGAGGCGGTCTGCACTGCGACAGCACGATCACAGGGCAGCCAATGCGACCAGTCATCAAAGCTTGTTTTTAAGGTCTCATTGATCAGCAGGCCACGAAAGCCACTGCAGTCGATAAATAGATCACCTTCTATTAAATGCCCAGATTCAAGTATTAGCGTCTCTATATCACCGCTGCTGGTATCTATGTTGATCTTTACGACCTTACCTTCGATACGCTCCACTGCGGACTTCTCAGCCATCTTGCGCAGAAACTTGGCGTATAAGCTGGCATCCATGTGGTAGGCATAGCTGAGGCCATTATTGGGTAGCACGGCAAACTTACCAGACTTGGCAGCCATTAACTCGGTACTGTAATGGCCAAAGTCTTCGCTGATACCTCGCTGCTTACCCTTCAACCAAAAATGTTGGAAACCCCCTGCCCAACAGTCTTGCCCGGTGAGACCGAAGGAATGGATGTAGTCTTCGTTGATATTTTTCCAGCTCTCAAAGCTGATGCCGAGCTTAAAAGTACCCTGTACCTCGGAGAGAAATTCTCGCTCATCAATCTTTAGCAGTTGGTGCAAGGTCATCATGGTGGGGATAGTGGCTTCACCAACGCCTACCGTGCCTATTTCGTCCGACTCAATCAGGCTGACATGGATATTTTTACCAATCAGCCGCGACAGCGATGCGGCCGCCATCCACCCAGCGGTGCCGCCCCCGACGATAACTACTTTGGTGACTTTTTCTGGTGTCACTGGCAGGTCTCCCATCGAATGATTATGGTTTTAATTTGTTGGCTAACAGTTGGCGAATTTGCATGGCTGTCTCTTCATCGATGCCGTTCAGTACGCCACGCGCATGCTCCGGAATATGTGCCATATCCTCTGCTTGCGGATTAAACACATAGTGCTCAAAAATTTGCTGCCACACCTGACGCTGTTCTGCAGGCAGATCGCGCAGGCCGAGTATACCGTGCTGCAAAACATTCAATGGCCCGCCGAGATAATAGGGCGTGCTGCGCCACCAGTAGTTGACAAGTATATTGATACTGTCGAGAGACTCTACATGGTGCCACCACATACTCGGGATCAGGAGCGCGTCGCCAGGCTCAAGCTCGACCACCTGAGCTGATTTCAAGGCTTCACGAAATTTTGGGTACTCGGCATAGTCGGGGGCGCTAAAATCCACCAGGCTGATTGGCTGACCCGCTGGAGTGAGGTCTATGGGCCCCGCATAGAGATTCTTTAGCTGGTCTGGTGGGAACAGGGTAAAGCGGCGACGCCCGGTTACACAGCAGGCGATATTGGTTGGAAAGTCGTAATGTGCAGCTATCCTAGCGCGGCTGCCAATCCACAGACTGGTGACTGGGTCTTGATCCTGCAATGCTAGATCATTGTCGTCTCTAAACCCCGGCAGCCAGTGATCGACATTGGTGGATCCCACATACAGGGTTGGCGGATTTTGCTCTGTGCGGTAGTCGAGGAGCCTTTGTAATATCTGCGCTAGGGGCAAGCGACAATGTTCGAAATTAAACCCGGTCATATCGCTATTATAGAAAATGCGCCCATTGATCTCTGGGGCGCCATCCATAGCGGTGAGGAGTTTGCCGCTGTCGAAAGACTGCAGATAGCTAGCTGCATCTGCGGTTGATTTTTTGGCCGCAGTGACTATTGGCCAATCTGCGGCAAGTCCTCGCATAACCAGCGGCTGTGTCGAGGTTAAAACAGAATCGGGAATCCTGTCGGCGCAGGCGCCATTGAATTCCTTTATCTGTGTAGTAATCTCGAGCATGTTGACCTATCCGTTTAGCAGTGCATTCTTTTTGTCGATGAGTGTTCTAACCCGAGCAATGGAAGCGACGGCCATAAAGATTGGCTGGAGATAGCCTTTGGCATTTAACTCTCCAAGTGCCGGGCCATCCAGTTTGTGCAGTTTTTCTTCAGCGATGGTGTAGAAGCCTTGTAATTGATGCGTAGAACCATTGTTTAATGTTACCTCGAGAGTGAATGGCTCGAGCAGCTCATATTCCAGAATAGCGGCAATAAAGCCTTTATTGTGTTCTAGACCGCGATGGATATTTTCTAATGTGGCAATGGTGGATTGCAGATATTTGCTCGGCTCACCCTTATCATCGAACAGCTGCTCGCCCTCTGTGTCACTGATGCGTGGGTGATCCATATCGAGGGACACAACTGGTGCTTTTTGTTCTTCACCATTTCCCGAGGCCGATTGAAAACCAATCAAAAATGGATGCCTGCGGACTGAAAGAGGAATATAGGTCGCATCCCATCCAGATTCATTGAGAAACTGATTATGATCCTGTTCTAGGCCAAATAGGGCAGTAGGGTAGAGACCCCCCGTCTGTTCATCTTTACAGAAAAAGATCGGATAGCACGACTGCACGTCGCGAAACTCTAGGGCGAAAGTCATGGCATGCATAACATTATCGCCATAGCTTGCCCCACGCTGGGTAATAATTTTTAGATCTTTATGCTGTTCTTTATTGAGTAATGCGTAGTTGCTCATGGGTGCTCCAGTAAAAAGGTAGGACAGCCAGTCTCCAGCGGATTTCCGCGTTAAATTTTTTGAAAACCGTAGCTGTGAATTTTATCGATTAAATCTCGATTGGATGGCATATTTCCACTCAGTTGTTGAGCGCGGGCAGCATTTTCCTGAAACAGACGGCCCACCACTTTTTGAGCTTCTGCATCGGAACGGCGCACTGTGTGGTGAGCTTTAGTTTTAAAACCCATGCCGTAAAGAATATATTGGAAACTGGCTGATGGAAATAACTCATCGACATGGTGACTGTCTCGATGCCAGGGGCTCTGGTGACGCCACAGCGCTACCTTTTCCTGAAGGCTCTCGGGGATAGATGCCGTGCGGCAGTTGTCTCGCCAATAGTCGGTATCGCTTCGCTGGGTCAATATATAGTGAAGCTTTAGAAAATCAATAATACTATCCCAGCGGTATAAAAACTTGTCGTTGAAGCGTTTGGCCACTAGATCCATATGATCGCGACTGGCGGGAAGTTGTTCAGCAATCATGGCGGCAGAGAGTTCTACCAACACTAAGGCAGAGGCCTCAAGAGGCTCAATGAACCCAGCGGACATGCCTATGGCAACGCAGTTTTTGTGCCAGAATTTAGTGCGATGACCAGGACTAAATTGTACTTTGCGCAACGTTGCTTCAGCGGCTAACTTTGGGCCTGCGGTGGTCGCTATATAACTTAGGAGCTCTTCTCCGGCGCGCTCTTCACTATTGTGGGCGCTGGAGTAAACATGGCCAATGCCGCGTCGGGTAGGCAGGCCAATATCCCATATCCAGCCCGCTGTCTGTGCTGTTGATAATGTGCATGAGGAGATTGGATCGCTGTCATTGTTGTAGGGGATCTGGGCTGCCAGTGCCGTGTTATTAAATAGAATGTCATTCTTATCACAGATCGGAATATCGTAGTGCTGGCCCAATAGAAGCGCCCTTGAACCGCTGCAGTCTATAAATAGGTCGCCGGCTATGCTGCCATGAGAGTCTGTTTCAATCGATGCAATATCGCCGTTATCGGCTGTGTTAATACCTGTGACATTGGCTTTAACATGTTTTATACCAAGCTTTTCGACACAGTGCTTACGCAGAAACTCCGCGAATTTCCCGGCATCTAGGTGGTAGCCATAGTTTGCATGGAATGCGTATTCCGGGGTGGTGATTTGTTTGGGTGCCAATTTATCTTCAAACAGAGCGCTCTGGGAACCTACGGCATCTGCAAAGTTTATTTTATCGCGCTGAGGCTGCCAGTAGGGTGCTAAGTTAGTTTCGGCATAGCCATGCGGCGCCGTGAAGGGATGGCTGTAGCTGTCGTCGCCAGCACCAGTTTGCCAGCCCGTAAAAAGCGTGCCCTGTTTAAAGCTGGCACTGCATTCACGGAAAAAGTCAGTCTCTGAGATGCCCATCTTTTGCAATGTCGAGCGCATTGATGGCCAGGTGCCTTCACCGACGCCAATAGTGGCGATATCGGGAGACTCCACAAGGCTGAGTTGGAAGTTGTTGTGCTGATCTGCAGACGTGCAGGAGTGCTCCGCAGCAATGACGCCTGCAGTAAGCCAGCCAGCAGTTCCTCCGCCGACAATGACGAGTCTATTTATCGTATTGTTCATTGCTATAAGTTACTTTAAATTTACCTCAATGGATCAACTATTTAAGTATTATCTGTCGATCTAGATACCACAGGATAGCCTGTTAATTGGGTCAATAAAAGCGGTGCTTTGCTATTCAATTAAGCTGTGTATTAGGCCCAATGAAAGAAGCCGCTTAAAGAATTAAGCGGCTTCTGTTTTCATCATACTAATGATCTGTCATTGGTGTTGTTCTTAGAATGAATAACGTACACCTATGTCATATCTAGCACCAGTCTGACCGACCTGAAGAACCTGCAGCTTATCGCGACCATAGACATTGTAGGTTTCTTCTAGAACATTAAGTCCGGCGAAGAAAATTGTCAGGTTATCGTTGTAGTCATAGCTAGCGCTAATATCGAGCTGACCATAGGCTTCAACATTTGTTGGGTTAGTGTAAGTACCCGCACCCTGACCAACGCCAGCTAGGTAAGTATCGCGCCAGTTGTATGCCAATCGAGCCTGAAGACCGTCTTTGTCATAGAACGCAACCAGGTTAGCCGAATCACTTAAGCCATTGAGCACGAACTGTGAGTCAATCTGCATGTTGTCGTAACCTACATCAGCATGCACGATGGTCGCATTGGCAATCATACCGAAACCAGTATCACCAAAATTGTGCTGCAAGTTGACTTCGATACCATCAACGCGTGCAGTCTCTTGGTTAGCTGGGCTCGTTACCCTGAATGACACCAGTGGGTCGCCATCTGCGCCATAAATGCGATCGCCCTGAACTGCAGCGTTATCATCAAGGTTGGCGAAGATGTAGGCACCTACATCGCTATACTTAAGTGGATCCAAACCACTGTCAGCAACTGCTTGATTGAACAGTGTTCCGCCCAGAGGCCAGTTCAGATTGAATAGGTTGTCTTCACGCACAGATGAGCCGATAAAGTTGGCAACATCTTTTTCAAAGTAGCCAACAGACAGATAGCTGCCCTCGTCGTAGTACCATTCAACCGACACATCATAGTTGGTTGATTCAATTGGCACTAGACCTGGGTTACCACCGCTTGCGTCGGCGCCCGTATTCTTGAACGAAGTACTGTTAACTGTAATGCCACCTTGAATATCACTGAAGCTAGGACGCGTTACTGTCTTGCTGTAAGAGGCACGCAGAACGACATTTTCAGCGACTTCGATATCATAATCGAGGCTTGGTAATATCATGTCATATTCGCCGGTGTAATCGTCAAACGCTTGGATAGCAACTCCGTTCGCATCTACAGCTTCTACCATAGTGAACTCATTGCCACCCAACCAGTAAACATCATTGTAAGTGGGTGCCAGAGCTGCTGAGGTAACATCAGTCTCTTCCCATCGAACACCAATCTGAATATTTACCGGCTTGCCGACAAATTCAGTGGCATGGTTAAGCTGGAAATAAGCTGCTGTTGTCTCTTCAGTGCTGCGTTTATCTGCATTCCAATCGGTGGATGCGCAGTAACCAGTACCACAGTCGCCGACCTGCGCATAGGCTGCACCGCGAGCGGTGTAGCTAGCTTCAGCAACTGAAATTACGTCTGCAATATCTGCAGTAAAGTATTCCGTTTGCTGGCGTGGATCGTCACCACCACTGATCTGATCAAATTGACCTCCCATGGACGAGCGCTCGATAATGGCTGACAGCTCACCAGGCTGAGTGAAACCACCCCAGTTATCCAGCTGTACACTTCGACTGGTGAAGCGATTGTTTACTTCAGTCATCTGGACGCCAAAATCTATGCTACTGCTGTCAGAAATCTCAAATTTGCCACTCAACTTGGCCTGTTCAATTTCCATTCTTGCTTGATCATTAGTGAAAACGCTGCCGGTAACGATCATATCGTTCTTGTACATTGGACGATCTGCGCCATCAGCACCTGAGTTAAGATTCTGCACTAGGACGGGCATCTCCTGACCGTAATATACAGCAGAAGCAACCTTGTTAAAGGAAGCGATAGTTACCAGTGAGCTAGTTCCGTAGGGGCTGTTAGCACCAGTTTCAGCAGATGAATCATGGTAGTCAAGGGCCAACGAAAGGCTGTCAGTCGCTTGCCATTCTAGGTTTAAGCCCACAGATTCATTGGTGTTTTTGCGGCCATCTTCATGCAGACCCATAGCGAAATCCGCATTGTTATGAGTCTCTGAATACATAAGAGGACTGCGCTGAGCGCCATCATTCCAAGTACTTGCCTGGCTCACCGCGCTTGCATTGCTGAACCATGCAGACAGATCACTCATTTTTTTGTCTAGGTCAAATTCAGAGTAGATATAGTCGATGGTACCAGTGACGGTGTCACTTGGCGCCCACTGAAGAACGACCTGTCCATTTGTACGAACTGTCTCATACTCGCTGATGCTGTAAGCAATCTGCTGAGGAATGGAGGAAAACTCGTCCGCGCTTTGCGAACGGTTGACTTGATTGGCATCGTTGGGGATGCCGCCAGCACCGGCGTGGTCGCCAGGGCGAGTAAACCAGCCCGTGGTTTCTGCAGCATTGACACCATTGTTGCGCGTCTGCGATGAACCTGTAATGGCAATACCAACAGTGTCATTGGCAAAGGTGTTTGAATAGATACCTGAAAACTCAGGAGTTATCTCGTCACCTTCTCTTGTGGAGGTGTCGTTAACCATTTTGGCGGAAAAGCTTACTTTCTGGCCAGGCGCATCCAGAGGACGAGTCGTAGAAATATTAATTGAAGATCCCACACCACCTGTAGGCACATCAGCTCTACCGGTTTTGTATACCTGAACGCCGGCAATACCTTCGGATGCCAGATCACCAAAATCGAAAGATCGGCTCGATGCGCTGTGAGTCGGCATCTGGCGACCATTAAGGGTTACCAGATTGTATTCTGGTCCAAAACCACGCACTGTCACCTGGCTGCCTTCACCGCGCTGGCGGCTGATAGATACGCCAGTGATACGCTGGAGAGATTCCGCTAGGTTAGCGTCGGGAAACTTACCCATATCTTCTGCCGAGATGGCATCTACGACACCGGCTGAGTCACGCTTAATGTCCATAGAACGCGTCAGACTGCCGCGAATACCACCTTGAACAACAATCTCTTCTATTAGAACGTCGTCTTGAGCGAAGGAAGGGACAACCACCCCTGCCATCGTTAAGGCCACACTACTCGCAAGAACTTTCTTTTTAAATAACATACTGATTAAACCCCCTGGGTGGAAAAACTATGAATACACTTTTGAATGAATTCTTATACTTAGTACTCTCAACTCCTACTCTACCTATTCGTGCCCTGCAAATAACCGTGTATGCGATCAAAGGGTATTTTTTTGGGTTAAATGACATCGCCAATGCGCGCTATATATCCTATGGCGATAATAGCCTGAGCTTATGCGTTAAAAAAGGGCTTTGACACTGTGGGATAGGTAGGGATTTATGTGATTAGCAGGCCAACCTTCCGAGTACCGTCAAGGCCTTTTAGCAGTGAATATAATGGCAAATGTTACCTGATTTGTGCTATTTTTCTGCCTCAATTTAAACTGTTAACGTGAAGACTATGGTTCAAGCTAATATCCATCCGCTTGTTCAATCCCTGTACCGCAATACCAGCTATCAATTCTGGCTGCTCCAGCTTGTTGGTTGGTTCGGTCTTGCTCTGATTAGCTTCTTGAGCCTAACCCTGTGGTATGACCAGCAGGAATTTAACTATATAGCTCATACATTATTGCAATCGTTGCTCGGTATCTTGGTGGCGTGGCCACTGCGGCCGCTATTTCATTATCTTTGGAATATGCGTCCGTTAGCTAGGCTAATAAACACTGCTCTAGGGGTACTCGTCTGTTCGGGGGTCTGGACAGTATTGCGTATCTCTACTTTTATGGCGTTGACCGATGAAGAGGGACTGTGGTCCGATTTTGGTGGCTGGTTGTTTGGTTCGATCTTTATTTTTAGTTGCTGGGCAGCCTTTTATTACGGCATTAAGTATTACCAGCTGCTGCAAGAAGAGCATGAGACGCTATTGAAGGTTGCAGGCGAGAATAAAGAAGAGCAGCTCAAGCGATCTAAGGCCGAGACAGTGGCTCATGAAGCTCAGTTAAAAATGCTGCGCTATCAGCTTAACCCACATTTTTTGTTTAATACCCTCAATGCGATTTCTGCGCTGGTGCAGACCAAGGATACAGACAGAGCTAACAGTATGATTGTGCAGCTGAGTGACTTCTTACGTTACTCCCTAGACAATGATCCCATTCAAAGAGTCAGCCTGAACGAGGAGTTAAAGGCGCTTAAGCTGTACCTGAATATCGAGCAAACGCGTTTTGGTAGCCGTCTAGAGCTCGAATTCGATGTGACAGCTGCGGCAGAAGCCGTAAAAATACCCAGTTTGATTTTGCAGCCGTTGGCAGAAAACGCCATTAAATACGGAATAGCGCCTATGGAGCAGAGTGGAAAAATCACTGTTCTGGCGAGATTGGATGGCGACTTTTTAGAGTTGGAAATGATAGATACAGGCAAAGGCTTGGCACTATCTAACGCTCAGACTACCAGTGAAGGTGTGGGGTTGAGGAATACCAAAGACCGGCTGCAGACTTTTTATGGTGAGGATTACAGTTTTAAGCTTGAAGATGCGGATGTGCCAGGTACTAGAGTCTATATGCGCTTACCGCTAGAAAAACAGGTAATATAGTTGCTATGCAAAAACTCCGCACCATAATTGTCGATGATGAGCCGCTGGCACTGGACCTTTTGCGGTCCATTTTGGCTGATATTGCCGATATCGAGATCGTGGCTGAGTGCAGCAATGGCCGAGAGGCTATCGCCGCAGCCTCACAATTAAATGCCGAGTTATTATTTCTTGATATTCAAATGCCTGGAGTGAATGGGTTTGAAGTGGTCAAGGCCTTACAGTCGGATGTAATGCCCATGGTGGTTTTTGTGACCGCCTTCGACCACTATGCGGTCGACGCTTTCGACCTTCACGCCGTCGACTATGTGCTTAAGCCGCTGGATGCAGAGCGCATTGGGCGTGCGGTGGAACGAGCCTTGGATCGCCTTAAGTCCGGTCTTGATCTGAGTTTCAAAACACCCTTGATTGGTGCTATCAATGATATCTCTGAGCGGATAGGCGCTGATAATCCCCAGCAAAAAACCTCAGATAACCTGTCCGATGGAATGAAGACAAAACTGCTGGTGCGTGATTCTGGAGTGGTGAAAGTTATCCCCTTTGAAGATATTGATTGGGTGGACGCGGCTGGAGACTATATGTGTGTTCACGCGGATGGTGAAACCCATGTTATTCGCAGTACCTTGCGGGAACTCATGAGTAAGCTAGACGATAAACGGTTCGCCCGTATTCACCGCTCGACAATTGTTAATATTGAGCGAGTAGTCAGCATTACACCATTGCAAAAAGGGGGTAGTTTACTGCATCTGAGCGAGGGTGAAACCCTTAAAGTAAGTCGTAATTATCGCGAGTCAATTCGCAGTCTGTTCCAGTAGGCCCAGCCAGATTAGAGCATCCACAGCGAGCTAGACCCCACTTGTCGCAGCGGAAAAACCCCCTATCGCATCTGCACTTCCTAAGCGTCGCAAGCCATGACAATCTGAATAGATGACAGCGAATCGTTTTTTGAGTTAGCGGCGAAACGTGATGCTGTGATTGGTCGTTAATAAAATAATATTCGTTAGGGGACAGTTAAAAATGCCAGTTGGAAACAAACCTGTAAATCTTCGTCATGATCTACTCAAACTTGGAACCTTTATAGCGGTTGCTCTCGCGCTGTTTATTGCGGCACCGGCAGCTATTGCCAAGAATGATGTCAATGCCGACGTAGAAACACGAGTCAAGAGTATTCTTGAATCTATGACCCTGGAGCAGAAAGTGGGTCAAATGGTGCAGGGTGAAATTAAGTCTGTAACACCGGCGGACGTAACCAAATACCATCTTGGTTCTATTCTTAACGGCGGCGGGTCTTTCCCCAACGGCAACAAAAATGCTGAGGTCAGTGAATGGCTGGCCCTTGCTGACGATTACTACCACGCATCGATAGACCGCAGCGAAGGCGGCGCGGGTATTCCAATTTTATGGGGTACGGATGCAGTGCATGGTCACAACAATGTTATAGGTGCGACATTGTTTCCACACAATATCGGCCTGGGTGCTGCAAATGACCCCAAGCTAATGCATAAAATCGGTGAAATTACGGCTCGTGAAGTTGCTGTAACCGGTATTGATTGGTTGTTTGCACCCACGGTTGCTGTGGTTAAAGATAATCGCTGGGGCCGGACCTATGAAGGCTATAGTAGTGAATCGCCTATTGTTAAATCCTATGCCGGTGAGGTTGTTCTTGGGGTGCAGGGTGTTCCCGGAGAGCTGCGTACTAACCAACAACGCGTCATTGCCACAGCCAAGCACTTTATTGGTGATGGCGGCACTGACCGTGGAGTTGATCAGGGCAATACCCGCCTCGATCTGGGTACCTTGATTGCAGAGCATGGTCAGGGTTACATAACCGCACTTGATGCAGGTGTGCAGACAGTGATGGCATCTTTTAATAGTTGGAATGGCTTAAAGATTCATGGCCACAAGCAGCTGTTGACCGATGTGCTCAAAGATCAGATGAACTTTGATGGCTTTGTGGTTAGTGATTGGGATGGCGTCGGGCAGGTTGATGGCTGTAACAACGAGACATGCCCGCAGGCCATTAATGCTGGCATAGATATGGTGATGGTGCCTAACGATTGGAAGAAACTGTTGCAGAATACGTTGCTCCAGGTACGCAGTGGGGAAATTCCTATGGCGCGAATTGACGATGCCGTCAGTCGTATTCTGCGTGTTAAATTGCGCGCTGGTCTCTTTGAAAAAGGTGCGCCGTCCAGCCGCGAAGTGGCAGGAAATGAAGCGCTGATTGGTTCGCCAGAGCATCGTGCAGTAGCGCGTGAAGCGGTCAGAAAATCATTGGTACTGCTAAAAAATAACAAACGTACATTGCCACTAAAGTCAGGCCAGCATATCTTGGTCACCGGCGACGGTGCCGATAATATTGGCAAGCAAAATGGAGGTTGGACTATTACTTGGCAGGGTACAGAAAACAAGAACTCTGACTTCCCAGGCGCCACCTCTATCTATGCTGGTATTGAACAGGCGATGGCCGATATTGGTGGTTCTGCCGAATTAAGTCTTGATGATAGCTGGGTTCAAAAGCCAGATGTAGCTGTAGTTGTTTTTGGTGAAGAACCCTATGCCGAAGGACAGGGTGATGCAGACACATTGCTATACCGCAATGGCTTAAAAACAGATCTGGAGCTAATACGAAAACTTAAGAGTAAAAATATTCCGGTAGTTTCTATTTTTCTTACTGGCCGCCCGCTTTGGGTCAATGCTGAAATCAACAGTTCTGATGCTTTTGTCGTCGCCTGGCTGCCAGGCACCGAAGGTGGTGGTCTTGCTGATGTGTTGGTGGCTGATAAAGAAAATAGGCCGCGTCACAACTTCACCGGGCGCCTATCGTTTGATTGGCCTAATGCTGAGCTCAATACAGAAGACAGCTCTCAGCCAGTAGCCTCCTTGTTACTCAAAAGTGGACAAGGTTTGAGCTATGGTAAATCAAGCATTGTTTCCAATAAGCTAAATGAAGCCGCTATGGAAAGCAAGTCCTCTGCAGAGCGAGTGGTCTTTAGCGGTAGCACCAAGGCGCCGTGGAAGGCCTTTGTGGGAGATTCAAGTAATTGGAGCATCAACGTAAGTGGCACCGAGACTAACGCAGCATTTGGCGCCCTCAGCGTAAAAACTGTCGATGGTAATGTTCAGGAGGATTCACGAGCAGTGGAATGGACTGGTGGTTATTTGAGCCAGTTTTTCTTCCAATCAGAGTTACCATTAGATCTAAGTGGTCTCGCTGAGGATGGCGGAGCGCTGTCGATGACATTCAGAGTAGATAAGCATCCCGAGGGGCAGGTTAGGCAGCGTATGGACTGTGGTTATCCCTGCTCTGGTGGGATGGATCTGACGCGATTATTTAGCGCTCTTCCGGAAGGGAAGTGGATTACTGCCTCCATAAAGCTAAGTTGTTTTGCTAAAAATGGTCTCGACTTAAGTCGCGTCAATGCGCCGCTTCTAATCTCAACAGACAAACCGTTTGGTCTTACTATTATAGATGTGCGTTTAACTACCGATGTAGCCAAAAACACTATTGTTGGCTGTACTTAACGCCAGTCATCTGCACGGTGATCTGCCTCGGCAGATCACCGTTGAGCCTGCTAGGCCTTTCCGTATTGACCCTCAGATAGCTATTTTGCTAGGGCCGCGCCGTCCTGTCCTCCAACAGTGCAAATCGTGCGTTGTGCTGCTAATATTCCTGTGTAAAAACATAATAATCCTAATATTCTAATAAGCCATTACGTATTTTGGCGAGGTGAATCATGCAGGCAACCTTCACAAAAATGTCCCAGAGTACTGCGGAAGACTGGCAGATTATTATGCCTGAGCAGTTGGCCTTTTTTAAAAAGCTTCCAGATCGCATTCTCAGCCATATGGAACTACTTAATGGAGACTATGGTGGATTTGCCATAGATCGCCTGCAGCATTCATTGCAGACTGCACAACGGGCTGCTGATGCAGGGGAAGACGATGAATATATTGTCTGTGCACTGCTGCATGATATTGGTGATACGCTCGGTAGCGCGAATCATGCCGATGTCGCCGCTGCGATTCTGCAACCCTTTGTATCAGAAGAAAATCACTGGATGATCAAACACCACGCCATCTTTCAGGGCTATAACTTCTTCCACTTCCTCGGTGCCGACCGCAATATGCGCGATGAATTTCGCGGTAGCGACAACTTTAAGCGCACTGCACGTTTTATTGCTAAGTATGACGATCCGGCGTTTGATCCCAGTATGCCAAAGCTTGAGTTGTCACTGTTTGAGCCCCAGTTGCGCCGAGTCTTCGCCGAACCCAAAAACAGTCTCTACAAAGAAGCAATGACTGAGTGTTAATCAACTAGGGAAAGATAATGACTACAGGACATATAAAAGGTATTTATATTGCACCCAAGATGGGTGCTAATGTGAGTGGCCACCAAAAGGTCTCTGTGCGGGCCGGCAAAGGCATTGAGGGTGACCGCTATTTTTCCACTACAGGCAAGAACAGGTCCAACTATAAGGGTCAGCCAGATTGGGAGATTACACTGATTGAATCCGAAGTGATCGCAGCCTTTAATCAGGACACTGGCAATAAATTTCATGACAGCGATTTTCGTCGCAACCTGGTAACTGAGGGTATCAGGCTCAATGATCTGGTGGGTAAGACCTTCCAAATTAATGGTGTTAGCTTTTATGGGGTGCAGCTGTGCGAGCCCTGTGCCGGCCTGCAAAAGCGGCTGGCAGTCAAGATATTGCCCGCGCTAGTGGGCAAGGGTGGATTGCGCGCACAGATATGCGGAAATGGTCTAGTGGGTGTTGGAGACAGCCTTACTAGCCTGGCAAATTAAAAAATTTGATCGCTGTGGCGGTTGTCGCTGTGGCTATTTCATCTTCCGACTCATTTCTCTGAGCACCCACTCCGGCTAAAACTGCGGTTAAAAATGCAGGTTCATTGCGTCCATTCTTTGGTTTTTTGGACATTGTTCTGGGTGTTAGATAGGGAGCATCCGTCTCGATCATCAATCGATTAAGTGGAATATTAGCGATGATTTTTTGCAGTTCAAGGCCGCGTCGTTCATCGCAAACCCAACCTGTTATGCCAATATGTAAGTCCATATCCAAATAACTAAAAAGCGTTTTTTTATTGCCAGTAAAACAATGAATTACCGCATCGCAAATGGTATCACGGTAGGTATTTAATATTTCAATTTGTCTTTTCGAAGCATCACGTTCATGCAAAAACAGTGGCATCTGCAATTCAATGGCGAGCTCTATATGGGCCTCAAATGCTTTTTGCTGATCTTTCTGTGACGAAAAGTTACGATTAAAATCCAACCCAGTTTCACCGATTGCGACTACCGATGGATGCGCGGCTAATTCGCGCAGTGCAGCGGCAGCTGTGCGGTTGTAGGTGCTTGCTTCGTGCGGATGAATGCCGGCTGTAGCGTACAGCATAGCTGGGAATTGCTGTGCATATTGATTGCAGATAGCGACCACAACCTGACTTTCTTCAATGGATGTTCCAGTCAGGATAAGTCTCTCAACCCCAGCCTCTTGGGCGCGTTCAAGTACAGCTTCAATATCTTTTTCAAAGCGCACGTTGGAAAGATTTACACCAATATCAATTAGCATTTTTAGGCTCAGTTTAAATTATTTTTTTATAATAATGCTTCGCGCTCATGTTGCAGAAGCATTGGTGTCTCTAGCCCCAGCTTACGAGAATATATTGTTGAATACATTAAAACACTGCTGACATAGCCTCGCGTTTCTTTGAAGGGAATTAATGTCATCCAGATATCAAAAGGCAGTTTGCCGCTGCTCTTTTTCAGCCACTGATCTACCCGGTGGGGACCCGCATTATACGCTGCAGTGGCCAGTATGCGATTGTTGTCAAAGCGCTCGAGCATGCTCATATAGTATTTTGATCCAATTGATATGTTGGTTGCAGGGGTGTGCAGCTGCTTTTTATTTCGATAGGGAATTTTATATTTGCGAGCAGTAGATTTTGCTGTGGCTGGCATTACCTGGATAAGCCCCATAGCACCAGCAGAAGAGGTGGCACTGGCGTTAAATGCACTTTCCTGACGCACCAGTGCAAACAGCATATAGTTTGGGATACCAGTATCCTGTGCGGCTTTATTGATAAGCTCAACGTAGGCGAGGGGGAAACGTATTTCGACATCATCCCAATATTTTACCCTGCCTAAACTGGCGATGGCCTTGTTGTGCCACTGCCATTGGTTGGCCAGTACTGCGGCAGCGAGCCAGTCGGGATTAGTGAAACCCTGTGTAGCAGAGTACCACTCACGGTTCGCATTGAGGCTGTCATTATGAAACAGCAACTCTCTCGCTCGTTGCATGCTGGGCATAGCCGCTAGCTGATTAATACGCACCTCATCTATAGGCACCGGAGTATTATTAAGACTGTACTCCAAGGCTAACTTTTCACTGGCTAGGAAGCCATAAAAATCTCGTTCCTGAGCGAGACGCTGAGTCAGGGTTTCTATATGCGGGTTGAGAGTACTGGCTGGATCGCCCTCCATGCTGCGAATGGTCCAGTAGCGCCAGATACTCTCCTGTTGATTTTCTTTGGGTAGCCTTGCCAGCCATTTTCTCACGGCCGGCCAGTCAAGTTCTCGGAGGGCCTCGCGAATACGCCATTCGGTCAGACTGCCTTGCAGAGTTTGATTAAGCAGTTTGAGATGGTCGACAAAGTAACTGTCGGCGGCACTAGTATTGCCAGCGTCATAGAGCGCCTTAACAATTTCACTAACTACATTGGCGCGAGCTCGATGGCTAAACTCATGGGTCTGTTGGTAGCGACTCCAGTGTTTGAGTGCCCTATTTGGGTCTTTACGCGCCAGGTTTTTGAGGCCATGTTCAAGAATATTTAGCTCATCTTCACTGTGGTCAACAAAGTTGCTGTGCTGGCTGATGCGGCGTGGGTCGCGATGAACTTGGTAGTAAATGGCATAGCGTTTTTTGTAGCTCGGACTGACAAAGAAACGCTCTAGATAGCGAGCGAGCTGGTACCTGCGACTGAGCATGGCTTCGTTAAAGCGCCACCAAGCCAGTCTCTCGCTAATATGTCCCCCACTTATTAGAATGCCAAATAACTTATCGCAGGTTTTAGGCTGTGATTTGCCTTGAGACCATAGTTTAAGCCCAGCCTGCAGGGCTGCGGGTTTATTGCCGAGGCGATACTGGGCCAGGTGAAAATTGCACTGACGACTGGTGTTGGGGATATAGGCATATTTGCCGTACACATCGCTATAGCTCTGCCAGTGCCCGCGGCGAGCCAAATAGTCGAGCCACTTCCCCTGCAGAAACTGCGCCTTGACGGTTCCCTGGTAGGACTTTAAATAGGCAGTGATTTCGACGCGTTTCGAATAGCGAAGCTCACCGAGGAGTTCAGTGTAGAGTAGGTAGGGATAGAGCGGGTAGTCGACAAGCTGCTGACGCTGTTTGCGCAGTGCTCGCCAGTCCCCGCGGGCAATCAGCTGAAGCGATTGGCTGTAAAGTTTACGCTGCTGATTGAGAGTTTCTTTATTACTCTCCAGAGACGGATCAAATATTGGATGCTCAGCATAGGCGCGAGGTGCCATAGCAAAAGTGATTAACGCGATTAAGACACTGATCAGCAGCAGTGACTTTGATGTCAGGGCGCGACTTTTACTGATCATGGGGTTCCTTACTAATGAAACTGCAACTGCTTCTAAACTTACCAGTTAAGGAATCAAATTACGAGCCTGCATACAGGGCTACTCGGATATTCTCACCGCCAGCACATCACAGCTGGCGCCATGCAGCACTGAATTGCTGGTAGAGCCAAAAATAAGTGCCAAACCATGCCGGCCATGACTACCAACCACAATTAAATCAACCTCATCCTGTTTCGCCATATTGTGCATTTCCTGAGCTGGATGACCAAGAATAATATGCTGATCTTCTGGACTGACATTTAGCTGTTCGGCCAACGCGGCAAGCCGCCCTGTGGCCTGCTCTTGCAGTTGCGTCTGGACATCGGACAGATCTACCGGGATATCGCCGCCGTAGGTAAAGGCCAATGGCTCGAGAACATGACAAATTGAGATTTTTGTATCGCTATTGGCGAAAAGAAACTTGACGCGGTCTATCACTTGCTGTGATTCTGGAGAAAGATCTAAGCCAATTAAGATATGTTGGTAAACAGACATGGTGTTAAGCCTCGCAAGCTGAAAAATTAATGATAACTGCATTAATGATAACTGCTAAACCCTATAAAGAGTAAGAGTAGTCTGAAATGAGCTGGTTGTTAATACTATTTATAATTGCTGTGGTGATTTCTCCATTGATGTGGCTCAAACAATCGCCACATTCAAAGCGTATGATCGAGTTACGTGGCCTGGCCAACAGTTTGTCGATCCAGGTTAGCCTGCATCGCCGTCCCGATGCGCGAGATGAGGAAACTGCATTAGAGACGGTCTGTTATCGACTGCCTTGGCTGGATAGAGACTGCGATCAGAAGTGGGTTTTACATCGCTTTAGTCAGCGTGGCTGGGATTCTGATTTTGTTGGTTGGCGCTGGACTCTGCATCAGGCTGGTCCGGTATGGGATTCTTTTCTCGCGGAAATAATCCCGCAATTGCCCTCTGGAGTGAGTGCGGTAATCGCCAACAGGGCCGGTATTGGTGTGATTTGGGACGAGCGTGGCGATGCTCAGGCACTGCAAAAAATTGGCGAAAATTTGCAGGCGTTAAGAGATAAAGCAAAAGAAATTTATCATTGAAGCTTGACCAAAGGGTGACCAAGCACGTATATATGCGCACCCTGTGCTGATCGAATTAGTTATATCATTTTATTGTCGCCACGTTTTTCAGGTAAAAACGGGGCCGTATTTAAGGAATTGAGTCCTACTATGGGTAAGTCTTTAGTTATTGTAGAGTCACCGGCCAAAGCCAAAACCATCAATCGGTATTTGGGCGATGACTTTATTGTTAAATCCAGTGTTGGCCATATTCGCGATCTGCCGACCGGCGCTAATCGCACAACGACTGACCCTAAAGAACGTGCTCGACAGGCTGCGATCACTCGCAAGCTATCGCCTGAAGACAAAATTATTCACCGTGAGAAAAAGGCCAAGTCCCAGCTGATTAATAGTATGGGCATAGACCCGGAGAATGACTGGAAAGCCGAATATGCCACTCTTCCCGGTAAGGAGAAGGTGGTCGCGGAACTCAAGAAGCTGGCCAAGAATGCTGACACTGTCTATCTGGCGACGGATTTGGATCGTGAGGGAGAAGCCATTGCCTGGCACCTGACTCAGGTGATTGGCGGTGATGACAGCCGCTATAAGCGCGTTGTTTTTAATGAAATTACCAAAAAGGCTATTCGCAAGGCCTTCGAGGATCCGGGCGAATTAAATACCGCTCGAGTCGACGCCCAGCAAGCGCGACGTTTTCTTGATCGTGTGGTGGGCTTTATGGTCTCGCCGCTGCTGTGGGAAAAAGTTGGCCGTGGTCTGTCTGCAGGTAGGGTGCAATCGGTAGCCCTAAAAATGATTGTTGAGCGCGAACGTGAAATTCGCGCCTTTGTCCCCGAGGAGTACTGGACTGTTCAGGCGGACTTGGAAGAGCGGGATCAGGACGAAAATGATGATTTAAAGGTTCGCTTTGATGTTAAGCGGCAGCTTGGTAAAGCTTTCCGTCCAGCCAATAAAGAGCAGGCAGATAAAACTTTGGCAGCTCTGCGTGAAGCAGATTACGCGGTTAGCAAGCGTGAGGACCGGCCGACTAAGTCTAAGCCTTCGGCGCCATTTATTACCTCGACCTTACAGCAGGCGGCCAGCACGCGGCTGGGCTTTGGCGTTAAGAAAACCATGATGATGGCTCAGCGTCTGTATGAAGCGGGCTACATTACCTATATGCGAACTGACTCGACAAACCTGAGTGCGGACGCCGTGGCAGCCTGTCGCGAGTATATTCAGCAACATCATGGTGCCAAATATTTGCCGGATGAACCTATAGGTTACAGCAGCAAGTCGGGCGCCCAGGAGGCCCACGAAGCTATCCGACCATCTAATATCGATATTCGCCCCGGTAGCCTCGATGATATGGAAGTGGATGCCCGCAGGCTCTATCAACTTATCTGGCAGCAGTTTGTCGCCTGCCAGATGACCAATGCCGAGTTTACTGCCACGACCATTACGGTGTCGGCTGGTGACTATGACTTAACCGCCAAAGGCAGAGTCACGCGGTTTGACGGCTATCTCGCGGTTATGCCACCAAAGGCGAGCAAAGACGAAGATGGCGAGCTGCCAGATTTACAGCAGGGCGATCTGATGAATATGTTGCTGCTGATTCCGCAACAGCATTTTACCAAGCCCACGGCGCGCTTTTCTGAAGCGGCGCTGGTTAAAGAGCTAGAAAAGCGCGGTATTGGTCGACCCTCGACCTATGCATCGATTATCTCTACGATTCAAGATCGTGGCTATGTCCGCATTGAGAACAAGCGAATTTTCGCTGAGAAGATTGGCGATATCGTGACTGACCGCCTCTCCGAAAGTTTTACGGATCTGATGGATTATGGTTTCACCGCCACCATGGAAGAGCGCCTCGATGAGGTTGCCGATGGCAAGCTTAACTGGAAGCAATTGCTCAATACCTTCTATAAAGGATTCAGTGAACAGGTTGGCATGGCCAAAGACACCGATGCGGGCATGCGCCCTAATATGCCCTCTGAGACCGATATTGCCTGCGCCAAGTGTGGGCGCCCAATGATGATTAGAACTGCGGGTACAGGGGTGTTTCTGGGCTGCTCGGGCTATGCGCTGCCGCCTAAAGAGCGTTGCAAGCACACAGTTAATCTGACAGCTGGTGATGAAGCCATTAATATCGAAGAAGATGATGAGGCAGAATCGAAGCTGTTGATGCACAAACATCGCTGCAAGTTGTGCAACACCTCTATGGACAGCTATTTGCTCGATGAAACGCGCAAACTGCATGTCTGTGGTAATAATCCGGACTGTATTGGTCATGAGATTGAGATTGGTCAATATGTGATCAAGGGCTATGAAGGTCCAGTGATCGAATGTGACAAATGTGCCAGTGATATGCAGCTTAAGACTGGTCGGTTCGGTAAGTACTTTGGCTGTACTGGTGAAAATGCCGAGGGTGAGCCCTGTAAAAATACCCGTAAACTTTTGCGCAATGGTGAAGCAGCTCCTCCTAAGGTTGATCCTATCTCTATGCCAGAACTGCGCTGTATAAAAGTTGAAGATCATTATGTACTTCGCGATGGTGCGTCGGGGATTTTCCTCGCAGCTAGCCAGTTTCCGCGTCATCGTGAGACCAGAGCGCCGACCGTAAGCGAGCTATTGCCTTACAAAGATCAGATTGACGATAAGTATCAGTTTTTGCTGACGGCACCAGTTATGGATCCCGAGGGTAAGACCACGGTGATTCGCTACAGTCGCAAGACCAAAGAGCAGTATGTGCGCAGCGAAGACGATGGCAAGCCAACGGGCTGGAGTGCTTATTACAGCAGTGGTAGCTGGAAGGCTGCTGAAAAAGGCAAGTAGAGAATATGGCTCTCTCTGCCTATTTATCGGCGGTCAACCAGAAGTTATTGTTTGCTGCGCAGTTACTCGCCACAGATATTAAGACATCGGTGAGTGGCCAGCAGGATAGTCATCAGGCGGCTGCTATTGCCCAGTCAGTAGCGCTGCAGTTGCAGCGGGCTTGGTACTGGCATCTGCAAGACGTGGCCTCTAACTATAAAATGCAAGATCCCGAGGCTGTGGTAAGCGCAGCCTCTCTGTTGACACTACTTGATGCCGAAGGCAAAACCCCAGGCGAAGCCATTGAATTAAATGACCTCGAAGCAGACAAAAACTCCTGGGTAGCGCAGCTTTTAAATGCTCATCGGCATCTCTACATTGTGCCGGTGGCACGCAGAGCCGAAATGGATGCAGATCGATTGCCTATGATTGCAGTAGATATCAGTGGTGACTCTATCGATTGGGATATACAGCAGGCCCGGGACTGGCTGGGCCAGATGCAGGAATTGGTAGATCGTCAGCGGGATATGATGATCGAATTTTAATACTAGGCTATACCGAGGTTAACAGTTAGCGGTGTAGCTGCTAGACTGCTTTTTTTAGAAGTAAACATTATTGGAAACTAAGTATGGCTCTGACCGAATTTGAACTCATTATGCTGGATGACGGAGAAGTTGCACTGCAGCGCTCAGGCACAGACGAGCCATTAGTGCGTATTACTTTTTCACCAGAAGTTCTCGAGTATCTAGATGGCAAGCATGTTGACGTAGCCAAAAGCATGATGGATGCGGGTATTCAGGCCGTATTTGAGATCAACGAAGAGCGTGCACCTGCAGCGACTGATGTGGATGAAAAGCGCCATACCCTTCATTAAGAAAAACCTCTCAGAGCAAACGACTCAGTAACATGGACATATCCATTCTTGAAAAACTTGCCGAACAGCGCAAGGTCTCAACGTACCGACAACATTTAATGCTCTGTACCGCAGGCAAGTGCGCACCTGAAAATCAGGCAAATGAGTCTTGGGAGTATCTTAAGCGGCGTATTCGCGAGATGGGCCTTTTGGACGTCGACTCTGGGGTCTATCGCTCTAAGGTGGACTGCCTGAGAATTTGCCGGCAGGGGCCTATCATGCTCAGTTATCCAGATGGCACCTGGTACCACAGCTGTTCCCCAGAGGTTATAGAGCGGATTCTGCAAGAGCATGTGATTGAGGGCAATCCGGTAGCAGACTACCGGTTTGCTAATTCTTCAGTTTAGGTCAGTAGCCTAACGACTGAGCGTTAAGCCGAGTTGTTGTTAAGCGTTAAATTGCCACCCTAACTACACCAACCGCCAGACCTTCAATAGCAAATTCTTGAGCGCGCAAATCGACTATTATGGGTGAGTAATCACGATTTTCCGGCAGTAGCTGAATCTCATGCTTGCTGCGCGTGCGCTTAAGACGTTTTACCGTTACCTCGCCATCGACTCGGGCAACTACAATCTGCTGGTTATCAGCCGTTGGCTGCTGATGCACAGCCAGTAGATCGCCATCCATAATGCCAACATCGACCATACTCTGACCCTGCACACGTAAAAAGTAATCGGCATGGGGATGGAAAGTACTTGATGGCACTTCTTGATAGTCTTCAATATTTTGCTCAGCCAATATTGGCTCACCAGCAGCGACTCGGCCGACAATGGGAATGCCACTGTACTGTTCAACAATACGGATACCTCGCGAGGCGCCTGGGATCATCTCGATTACGCCTTTGCGGGCTAGTGCTCGCAGATGATCTTCCGCGGCATTAGCCGAGCGAAACCCCAGTGTTTGGGCTATTTCGGCTCTGGTTGGCGGATAGCCGGTTTCATCCAGATTGTCCTTGATCAGATCAAAAATTTGTTGCTGTCGAGCTGTAAGACGTTCCATAAGAGGATCCTCGTTTCGAATGCCTGTAATTATATACAGTATTCAATGTTTGGCAAGCTCTACCACATTTAAACAAAATAGAAGTATAAAAATATGCTTGGAGCAAAGGTCCAAGAAGTGTGGTGCGACCTGCGTATTCAGTCAGAATTAGTCGATGTAACAGATAGATTACTGAAAACGGGTGCGGCTGTAACCGTCTTTGGTGGGGATCGTCGATTGGATTAAGCTTTGTATTCTCGATGAAGGGTGCATTTCTGAGGAACAGCTCGGGCTCTTTCTGCTTGTCGATAACAGCGAGCAGGCTGCCCAGGTGATACTCAGACATATCTGCATGGGCAATTATGACCTTGCCAGCGTGCTTTAGAGTTCATCCCAGCCAAATTGGGCATCGAGTTCCAGACTGGACATTGGATCGCTGGCAGTCGCGGGTATAAAAACCGCATCGACAAAAAAGCGTTCGTCGTCGCTCAGATTCATTGAACTTCGCCAGTCCTCTGGTGGATTGGCTTGTATTAGGGCCATCTGCGACCAGCTGTCGAGGGTTATATCGTCATATTCGCCGCCTTCGTATCTGATATCAATGGTGGCGGTATAGTCATCGATTGCGACTATTTCAAACAGCCGACTAACGGCGACATCTTGATACCACTTACCAATAGATGGAACATGAATTGCCATGATCTTTCTCCTGATAGTTGTTGGATACTTATCGAGACAGTCAAAAATATCACTAATCCACATGGGTTGCACCGGGTTGTTGTTAGACCGAAAAATGTTAGTTGGCGAAGAAATGTTAAGTAGATTTTTATATACATTACTTAACTCCTCATAAAACATAGTGTTATTTTTTTAATGCTGAAATGTAATAAACGGGTAAAATACCCGAAAGGAATAGCGGGCTTGGCTTTAACATTAAATCCGTCTAAACAAAGACTCAAAACCACGATTGATATGGAACAGTATGACGACTAAACAGCATGGACAGTACGGACGCCTAATGCTTGACCTGGTTGGCACCAGTCTCACCGAAGTTGAGCATAATCAGTTACAGAATCCCCATGTAGGTGGAGTCATTTTATTTGCCCGCAATGTCGAAAGTCGTGAGCAGATCAGTGCCCTTGTCGGCCAGATCAGGACTGCTTCGACTCAGGTGCTAATCGCTGTAGATCAAGAGGGCGGGAGGGTACAGCGTTTCCGCGATGGTTTTACCCGCTTTCCGCCCATGCAGGTACTCGGTGACTTGGTGGCACAGAATTCAGAGACTGGCCTAGCATTGAGCAGAGACGCTGGCTGGCTTATGGCGGCCGAGGTGATTGCCTGTGGTCTGGATATTAGTTTTGCCCCAGTGCTTGATGTAGATAGAGACACCAGCAGTATTATTGGCGACCGTTCTTTTTCCGACCAACCTCAGGCTGTTATCGACGTAGCTCAGGCTTTTATTGATGGCATGCATGAGGCTGGTATGGCAACCACGGGCAAGCATTTCCCTGGTCATGGTGGCATTGTTGCTGACAGTCATCTTGAGGCGCCGGTTGACACTCGCAGTTGGGAGACGCTTGAGGCGCATGACTTAAAACCGTTCGATGCACTGAGCGAATCTCTGGACGGTATTATGCCAGCGCATATTACTTTCCCAACGATTGATCCTAATTCTGTGGGTTTCTCGTCGTTCTGGTTGCAAACCATACTGCGAAATAGGCTAGGTTTTGAAGGGGTGATTTTTAGCGATGATCTGACTATGAAAGGCGCTGATATTGCTGGCGGCTATGTGGACAAAGCCAAGCTAGCACTGGGCGCTGGATGCGATATGATTCTGGTATGTAATTGCCCAGAGGGTGTGGTTGAGGTGCTAGACTTTATGGACAGCGCCGCTGTGGATAGCTGCGACAAGGTTGCTAGGATGCGCGCACGTAAATTTATGAGCTGGGATGAGCTTGAAAACCATCCGCGGCGGCTCGACACCATAGAAAAACTAAAAGAATTGGTTACTAAATAGGACAGAATATGAATCGTCTCGAGAGTTGGTTGGTCAATTTAACCGGTGAACACTACCTGTGGGTATTTGAATTATTTGTCATAGTGCTGATTGCGCTGAGCTTGGGGTTTGTACTCAATCGGGTGATTGATAAGCTGGAAGTGCAGGCGGCCAAAACTAAAACTGTCTGGGATGATGCCCTTATAGAAGCCTGTCGTCGGCCAGCGATATGGCTAATCTGGATTCTAGGTATTAACTTTGCTGCAGGCATAGCTGCGCAAAAAATGGACTCGCCGCTACAGGCAATGATTGACCCTATTAATCGTCTGGCACTGATATTTCTCGGCACGATATTCCTAACTAATTTTATTAAGCGCGCTGAGCGCAACCTAGTACATCCAGATTATATGGCTCAGCCGATGGATGCCACTACAGTGCGCGCTGTGGGTAAGCTACTGCGTGCCTCGGTGATAATTACCGGGGTACTCATTGCGATGCAGCTTTTTGGTTACAGTATTTCTGGCTTGCTAGCATTTGGTGGTATAGGCGGTATTGCGGTGGGTTTTGCAGCCAAAGACCTGCTGGCTAATTTTTTTGGGGGCCTGATGATCTATCTGGATCGCCCGTTTTCGGTCGGTGAGTGGATACGCTCACCGGACAAAGAGATTGAGGGTACGGTTGAAGATATTGGCTGGCGTCTGACTAGAATCCGAACCTTCGACAAGCGTCCCCTGTATATTCCAAACTCGGTATTTGCCAGTATTTCGGTTGAGAATCCCTCACGTATGAGCAATCGCCGGATCTATGAAACTGTAGGTATCCGCTATCAGGATATAAGCAGCATGGATGCCATTGTTAAGCAGGTTACCGCTATGTTGATGGCGCATCCGGAGATTGATACCACCCAAACCATGATTGTGAACTTTAATAAATTCTCGGCAAGTTCAGTGGATTTCTTTGTCTACACCTTCACCAAAACCACTAATTGGATTGATTTTCATGAGATCAAGCAGGATGTTTTACTGAGAGTTGCGGAGATTGTCGCCGCCAACAGCGCAGAGATGGCGTTTCCCACATCAACATTGCATATTGCCAGTGAGGAGCAATTTGACCACGGCTCGCAATAACCGTGAGCAAAAATAGATTGCAAGAATTGTAAAATACTAACTACAGTAATCCGAATAACGGTAGTCGAAGCCTAACGTCGTAGTAGATTCACAGTAGTGCTGCGCTTTTAGTGAGATCCAAACAAAGTTAGGTCTGAGGACTATTTTAGGGTCTGTACTCGCTATCTACCCGACCTTTTATTGGCGACGTAATCCCCTTAAAGGCTACTGGCTCAAACTAAAAATGCGCAGTGCTTAAATGTGTCGCAATAGGGCAAGCTTGTAATAGAGTTGCTAGGTTTTTACTTTATACTGGCGTCTTTAATATTCTGATATAGGCTTTATCTGGTGCGTATTCCTCTTGCTATTGTATTTTGCTGTGGCCTGGTAGGCTGTCTTGGAGCTCCCGAAGGGGTTACTCCAGTAAAGGAATTTAGTATCGATCGCTACCTGGGCAAGTGGTATGAGGTGGCTCGACTCGATCATTCTTTTGAACGCGGCCTCAGTGAGGTAACCGCCGAATATTCACTGCGTGATGATGGTGGTGTGCGGGTTATCAACTCTGGTTTATCCACTGAATCTGGCGAGCGTAGCGAAGCTGAGGGCAGGGCATATTTTGTTGAAGATGCCGACCAAGGTTATTTAAAAGTATCTTTCTTTGGCCCGTTTTTTGGCTCTTATATTATTTTCGAGCTGGATGCTGAGGGCTATGAATATGCTTTTGTGGCAGGGAATAACACCAATTATCTATGGCTCTTGGCGCGCACGCCTGTGGTGAGTGATGAGTTGATGAAGCGCTTTATTGAGCAGTCAAAGGCGCTTGGCTTTGCTACAGATGAGTTGATTTTTGTGCAGCACCCTATTGGCCAAGAGGCTGCGCAATAATATCTTGCGAAAACTCTTCCACTTGCGGTTCCAACGCCTGTTCTGGCGGATTTATTAGCTCTGGCACGAAGGACTTTATGGTTAGCATAATGCCCATCTCTGGATGATCTATATAGTAGATGGCCTGCTCTTCGATACGCTTTGATTTATTGAGAACCCAGACTGTGTCAACAGGGTATTTTTGCGGTTGGCTATTGTCGGGAAAAGTGGGCTCGGGGTTTTCTATTTCAAGGGGCTCAGGGCTACTTATTTCGAAAGGCTCAGGGCCTTCTATCTCGAAAAGCTTAGGGTTGTTTGCGTCAACAGGCTCAGGGGCGCCCATTTTAAATGGCTCAAGGCTGTTTATTTCAAGAGTCCTAAGGGTATCAGTGCTAACAGGTCCTTGATTTTCGTCGATTGCTAGCATTGGCTCGATGGCGAACTCATTGAGCGAAAATTGGTTTTCGGCAGACTCGGGCGCAGTGGGGAAGTCGGGCAACTGTATTAATGTGGCGGGGTTGGTTGTGTCGATATTGGCAAATTGTAGCAGCCATAAATCTGATTCAAAATGCAAGAAGCGAGACTTATAAAAGCGCAGTGAGCCCTCAAGCTGGAAGCGGTCTTCAAGACGCTGTCCGGCCTTGATGACGACCCAAGGATCGGCAGCACCCTCATCGGCTGCGAAGCGCCAGGCTTCATGAAAAACCACATTGTATTGGCGGCGATCTAGCGCTGCTGCACTTTCATTGAGGTCGCGGAACTCCTTATCCAATAGCAAAAAGGGCGCCTCATACTGGGCTACATACAGTTCTTCAGGCTCTGTGGTTTGAGCAGTATCCGCACTCTCATTGTCAAGCAGGCTGTTGGCGTTAAACCCATCCTCAGTTGCCGTTAGCGGATCAGCCACAGTGGCCATAGGAATCATACGCAGTGATTCATCCACGGTCGGTTGATAAAGGAGTGATCCCTGTGCCAGGGGAAAACCGTCTTGCTGCAATGGCATGTTCGGGTCAATCAACTGCAACCAGTTTTCAGGAAAACTGAGCTGATAGTCTTGCGGGGGTGCCTCACCGCCAATATTACCATTTTGCGTGAACAGTATTACTTCGACCTGATACCAGTTGTCTGGTGCCTCTATTTCGAGTGCTGGCTCTTCTGTGTTAGCGAGGCTATTTTTAAACGGAAGTAGCAATAACATCAGGGTGCACAGCGATGTTCTTGCTGCCCAGTGTGCATAGTTCCTGTTTGTAGCCATCCTTTTTAAGCCTCAGTAAGCAGTTTCTGCAAAATCTCATTGACCAGACCAAAGCGTTGTTCGGCCGTTTCCATAGCCATAGTGAAACTCAGTTGGTCATTGTTTTGCAAGCGGAATGTGGCTGGGTCGTCTTGCACCATTTTTACAATAGTGATCGGCTCGACAATGGTATTGGCGGTAAATTGCAGACGCCCTCCATTGGGGCCCGCCTCGATCTTTTTAAGACCAACCTGCTCACCAATCTGACGCAGCTCGGCAAGCTGGAACAGCGTCTTGACCGGTTCGGGTAGCAGGCCAAAGCGATCAATCATCTCCACCTGTAGTTCATGCAGATGCTGTTTGGTTTCGCAATTAGATAGGCGCTTGTAGAGTGTCAGGCGCATATTGACATCGGGCAGATAGTCATCTGGTATCAGGGCCGGTAAATGCAGATTTACATCGATGCCAGCGTTGAGTGCAGCATCAAGATCAGGCTTGGCACCTTTGCGAATTGCATTGACAGCACGGTCGAGCATTTCTAAATACAGCGTAAAGCCAATGGCTTGAATATGACCACTTTGCTCTTCGCCGAGCAGCTCGCCAGCACCACGGATTTCAAGGTCATTGGTAGCTAGGGTAAATCCAGACCCGAGATGATCCGCTGCGGCAATAGCTTCAAGGCGCTTGGTCGCATCTGCGGTGATTTTCTTTTCTTGAGGAAGCATCAGGTAGGCGTAGGCTTGATGGTGCGAGCGACCGACACGGCCACGCAACTGGTGCAATTGGGCTAGACCAAATTTGTCGGCACGGTCGATAAGAATGGTGTTGGCGCTTGGAATATCAATACCCGTTTCAATAATGGTGGTGCAGACCAGTACATTAAAACGCTGGTGATAAAAGTCTGACATCACCTGTTCCAGACTGCGCTCGCGCATCTGGCCATGGGCAATATTAATACGCGCCTCTGGCACCAGTTCGGCTAACTCGTCAGCGACACGCTGAATGCTCTTTACATCATTGTGTAAGAAGTAGACCTGCCCGCCACGCAGTATTTCTCGCAGTATGGCCTCGCGGACCACGCGTGACTCCAACTCGCGTACAAAGGTTTTTACCGACAGGCGCTTGGCCGGAGGAGTGGCAATAATAGAGAGATCGCGAATGCTGTGCATCGACATATTCAATGTGCGCGGAATCGGCGTCGCGGTCATGGTGAGAATATCTACCTCACTGCGCAGCGATTTAATTTTTTCTTTTTGGCGTACTCCAAAACGATGTTCTTCATCAATAATCATTAGTCCTAAGCGGCCAAAGTCGATATTGGCATGCAGCAGCTTATGGGTACTTATAAGGATGTCGACCTGACCAGCTTCGGTGGCGGCAATAACTTCATCCTGTTCTTTATTGGTACGGAAGCGCGATAGCTCTTCCACGCGCACCGGCCAGTTGGCAAAGCGGTCACGGAAATTTTGCAGATGCTGGTGGGCCAGCAATGTGGTCGGGACTAGAATCACCACCTGTTTACCGCTGGATACGACCGTAAAGGCCGCGCGCATGGCAACCTCTGTTTTACCAAAGCCAACATCACCGCAGACTAGCCGATCCATGGGCTGGGTACTCAATAGATCGCTGCGAACGGCGTCGATGGCCTCTTGCTGATCGGCGGTTTCTTCAAAGGCAAAGTCACTGCTAAATTTACGGTAGTCCTCTTCATTGCTCTCGCAGGCAAAGCCTTTACGGGCCGCTCGGCGGGAGTAAATATCCAGTAATTCCACCGCAGTATCCCGCACCTGCTTGGCTGCTTTCTCTTTAACTTTGTCCCACTTGTCGGTACCTAGCCTGTTGAGTGGCGCAGCGACCTGATCACCACCGCCAAAGCGGCTGATTAGATGCAGCGATGATACTGGCACATAGAGCTTGGCATCGTCGGCATAGGTCAGCATTAAAAACTCTTGCTTGGATTTATCTACATCGAGTAATACCAAGCCTTGATAGCGACCAACGCCATGCTCGATATGCACTACGGGTGCGCCAACTTTTAGCTCAGCCAGATTCTTAAATATATAGTCTGGCGATTCTGATGCCTTGGAGCGGCGACGACGCTGCATCACCTGTTGGCCAAACAGTTCTCCTTCGGTGATCAGGCAGATATTGTGACCTGGGATGTAGAGGCCCTGGTCAATAGGGTAGGTAGTAATGCAGTGCACATGGCTGGAGTCATTAAACTGCTGCCAGCTATCGACGTCCTCTGGGAAAATATGAATGGTCTTAAGTAAGTCGGTGAGAACTTCGCGACGCCCTGCCGATTCTGCGCAAAACAGCACTCGGCAGTCACCAGAGATAGAGGTGCCCGATGATAAGAATTCATCAAGCCGCGATAGCGGGTTGGTCTGTTTAGCGTTGACTGCAATATCTGGCACGCCATGAATACCATGGTTGCTATAGCCGGCAGATTCATCGAGAAAATCGCCGGTCAATACGGTGCGCGGCAGTTTTTTAAGCTGAGCAAATATTTGGTCGAAGGGCACAAACACTTCGGCGGGCGGTAGGAGCGGGCGCTCGGGATCAACTCCGTACTCCTCGTAGCGGCTGGCGATATCCTGCCAAAAATGTTGCGCTGCGCCCTCGATAGCACTGTGAGTAAAGAGCTGCACCTGTGATGGAAGATAGTCAAAAAGCGTTGCTGTCTCAGTAAAAAACAGGGTTAGGTAATATTCGATGCCCTGGGGCGCAATACCATCTTTAATATCGCGATAAACGGGACATTTGGCTGAGTCCTGATCGAAATGATCGTGCCAGTTATTGAGGAACTGATTGGTTGCCTCTTTATCGATCGGAAACTCGCGCGCTGGTAATAGCTGTACTTGATCAACAGCCTCTAGTGTGCGCTGTGATTCAGCATCAAATAGACGTAGAGACTCGATTTCATCATCGAGCAAATCGATACGAAATGGGTTTTTGGCACCCATGGGAAAGATATCAATCAGTGAACCGCGAAAGGCAAATTCGCCATGTTCAAAAACGGTCTCTACGCGCAAATAACCTGCTCGGCTAAGCTGATCCTGCAGCTGTGTACGATCTAGGTCTTCGCCGATTTTGTAGCTAAAGGTGCGCGAGGCGACAAAGTCTGTCGGCGCAATACGATGCATCAGCGTGGGCATGGGCACGATTAATATGCCCTGTTTTGTGTTGGGTAGACTCGCTAATGTTTGCAGCCGTGACGAAACAATATCTTGGTGGGGCGAAAAAATATCATAGGGCAGTGTTTCCCAGTCGGGAAAAATAAATATAGGTAGCTGGTGCCCCGCCATAAAAAATTTCAGTGCCCGGCTCTGAGCTGCGGCTTCGCGGGCAGTTTCGGTGATCAGGAGAGTCAGGCCATCGTAATTGAGGGCCGACTCTGCAACAGCGAGGGCGCGACCAGAGGCACGCAACTCTCCCCAGGTTTTTTTGTCACCAGATACAGAGGCGGGAACTTGGTTAAAAATGTTCATAGGTACTTATTCACAGGGACTTAAAAGTCGACCAAGGTTAATTTTAAAGCTGGCTATTCTACTGATCTCGGGCTATCGATTATAGGAATATTCTCTATTATTAGATTTACGCTTTTTACCCTTGTGGTGTGGTTGTTCTACCCCCTCAAGTGAACCATAATAGTGCGCACATCAGCTAACCGTTAAAAGGATTATTACGTGGATCAACAGCAACGTCCCCTACCAGATGATTTTTTCAAAGATTGGAAGCAACGCGAGGCGCTGGCGGAGGGTATGATTCCTCTGATTGGCAAGCTCTATCGCGAATGTAATGTCTCTACCTATATGTACGGCAACAGCATGGTGAATAAGTCAGTTATTGACTTAATGAAGGCCCATCGCCGTGTCCGTCAGGTAGAGCAAAATGAGCTCTCCGAATTTGATTCTGCCCCTATGCTCGATGCGATCGCCAAATTACAGCTGGGTCCAGCCCATCTGGATATTGGCAAGATGGTGGTTAAGTATCAGAGTCTGGGTAACGGCCGCTCTATAGATGAGTTTCTCAATGATGAGCTGGCGAATATTATTGGCTCGCATACGAAGCCTCTGCCGCAGCCGCAGGATGTTGTTCTCTACGGCTTTGGTCGTATTGGTCGGCTGGTGGCGCGTATTCTGATAGATAAAGCGGGTGGCGGCGATGTGCTGAGGCTGCGCGCTATCGTGATTCGCAAGGGTAAAATTGAAAATGATCTTGAGAAGCGTGCTGCCCTGCTGCGTCGCGACTCAGTTCACGGTTCGTTTAAGGGCACTATCCGCGTGTTGCATGATGAGAATACATTGGTCGTCAATGGTAATCCGATCAAGGTGATCTACGCCAACTCACCGGATGAGATTGATTACACTGAGTACGGCATTAACAATGCACTGATTGTTGATAATACCGGAGTGTGGAAAGACAATGCTGGCCTCGGTGGGCACCTACGACCCGGTGCGTCCAAGGTACTGCTAACCGCACCAGCTGGTGATGATATTCCGAATATTGTCTACGGCGTCAATCATGATCAGATTACGCCAGAACGCAGTATTATTTCTGCTGCTTCGTGTACCACTAACGCCATTGTCCCTGTCCTTAAATGTCTGCTTGATGAATTTGGTGTCAACAGCGGCCATGTTGAAACGGTGCATGCCTACACCAATGACCAGAATCTGATTGATAACTACCATAAAGGTGATCGCCGTGGTCGCAGTGCGGCACTCAATATGGTCCTTACCTCGACTGGTGCGGCCAAGGCTGTGGCAAAGGCTATTCCTGAGTTGCAGGGCAAGCTTACCGGCAATGCGATTCGTGTACCTACGCCTAATGTCTCTATGGCAATACTTAATCTTCAGCTGGGTCGTGAGACTTCGGTCGACGAGATCAATGAGTTCTTGCGCCAGCAGGCGCTGCACTCGCCATTACAGCAGCAAATTGGTTATACGGTGTCTACTGAAGCGGTATCGACGGACTTTGTCGGTTCGCGTCAGGCCTGTGTGCTGGATTCTCAGGCGACTATTGTCGATGGTAAAAGCTGTGTACTGTACTGCTGGTATGACAATGAGTTTGGCTACAGCTGCCAAGTGGTGCGTTGCTTAGAGAAGTTTGCCGGCGTTGTCTGGCCCAGCTATCCACAGGAAGCATAGGCACATTAAGTCAATAAAAAAGCCTCATAACGAGGCTTTTTTATTGACTCCTTTAAAGCTCCGCTGCAGGAGAGTCTAGGGTTACTTCAGTCAATCCTGTCACTGATCAAAAAAAATCCCTCAGATTAGGTTTTATAGAGCGATCCAGACTGGAATCAAACGCCCTAGACCTTTATAATCCCGCGCAATTCTAACTCGCCTGACGCAGTTTAAGTCCAACCGGCGAACTTACAGCTTAAAACACCGAATTTTCTGGCCTTTTAAAGAGGGTTCAGGCTGGGCCAATGGCCCTATGTCCGTAATTTAAATTTGAGTAGTGGTATTTCTATGATTAAAGTTCGTCGCGGATTAGACCTGCCGATTTCTGGTGCGCCAGAGCAGGTTATTCACGATGGTCCGGCAATAAGTCAGGTGGCGATTATCGGGTCCGATTACCCGGGTATGAAACCCACCATGGCAGTGCGCGAAGGTGATCGCGTCAAGCTGGGTCAAGTATTATTTACCGATAAGAAAAACGCGGGAGTGCAGTTTACTGCGCCAGCGGCTGGCACCGTGGTTGCTGTTAACCGTGGTGAGCGCCGTGTTTTTCAATCTCTGGTTATTGATATTAATGGTGACAAGGCTGAAAAGTTTGCCTCTCACAAGGCTGATAAGCTCAGTTCGTTAGAGCGCTCTGCCATTGTTGAAAATCTGGTGAACTCTGGACAGTGGGTGGCTTTGCGCACTCGCCCCTACTCGAAAGTGCCAGCGATTGATTCAATCCCGTCCTCGATTTTTGTCACAGCCATGGATACCAATCCTCTGGCGGCAGATCCCGCGCCAATTATTGCCCAGCGTAGTGAAGATTTTGTCAACGGTCTGAAAGTTTTGACGGGCCTAACAGAGGGGCCGGTTAATCTCTGTGTTGCCCCTCAGTCCGACGTCGCCGGTGACGAAGTAGACGGTGTGCGCGAAGTGGCCTTTAGCGGACCTCATCCAGCTGGTTTAGCTGGTACTCATATCCATTATCTTGACCCAGTTAGCGCTAATAAAACGGTTTGGACCATTGGTTATCAGGATGTTATTGCCATTGGTGCTCTGTTTACGACTGGACGTATTGATACCAGTCGTGTTGTTGCTCTGGCTGGCCCTCAGGTTAATCAGCCGCGTTTGCTGACGACTCAGCTGGGTGCCAACCTCAATCAATTAGTGATTGGTGAGCTGGCAAATGACGAAAATCGTATGATCTCAGGGTCGGTTTTGGCTGGTCGCAAAGCGGCGGGTGCCTTTGCCTTCTTGGGGCGCTACCACGCTCAGGTATCGGTGATTCGCGAAGGCCGCGAGCGCCAGTTATTCCATTATCTGCGCGCTGGCGTTGACAAGCATTCTGCGCTGCCTATCTTTGTTTCCTCATTGACCAATAAGTTGTTCAATATGACCTCCAGTACTAATGGTAGCGAACGTGCCATGGTACCGGTGGGTGGTTATGAAGATGTGACTGCGCTGGATCTACTGCCAGTGCAATTGCTGCGGTCGCTGATTGTTGGTGACACTGATATGGCTCAAAAGCTGGGCTGCTTGGAACTGGACGAAGACGATGTAGGTCTCTACACCTATTGCTGCGTGGGCAAGTATGAGTACGGCCCGATTCTTCGTGACAACCTAACTAAAATTGAAAAGGAGGGTTAAGCTAATGTTGCGTAATCTTCTAGATAAAGTTGAGCCCAACTTCCATAAGGGCGGCAAGTCGGAAAGCTGGTATGCGCTTTTCGAAGCTGTGGATACGGCGCTCTATAAGCCTTCCGATATTACACAGAACAGCTCCCATGTTCGCGATGGTATTGATCTAAAGCGCGTCATGATCACTGTTTGGCTGGCGACTTTTCCAACCATGTTTTTTGGTATGTGGAATATTGGTTTCCAAGCCAACAGCATTATGGCTGATATGGGTATGGTCTCCCAAGAGGGGCTGCGCGGTCTATTTATCGGCCTGCTAGCCGGTTATGACGCCACCAGTGTATGGGACAATATGGTTCACGGGGCGGCGTACTTTCTGCCTATCTACATGACGACGTTTATTGTCGGCGGTATCTGGGAAGTACTATTTGCCTCAGTTCGCGGTCATGAAGTGAACGAAGGATTCTTTGTTACCTCTATATTGTTCGCACTGTGCTGCCCACCTGATCTGCCGCTGTGGATGGTGGCTGTGGGTATTAGCTTCGGTATTGTGATTGGTAAAGAAGTATTTGGCGGTACGGGCAAAAACTTCCTTAATCCCGCATTGACTGGCCGAGCATTTCTTTACTTTGCATACCCAGCCTATATGTCTGGTGATGCGGTATGGTCTGCAGTCGATGGCTATACAGGTGCCACCATGCTGTCTATTGCGGCCGCTGATGGCATGGCTGCGCTGCAAGAGAGCGTGACCTGGACTCAGGCCTTTATCGGTACTATTCAAGGCTCTATAGGTGAGACTTCAACCCTGGCTATTCTTATGGGTGCAGCATTATTGCTGGTTATGCGTATTGCCTCCTGGAGAATTATTTCTGGTGTACTGATTGGCTCTGCGCTGCTGTCGATGCTGTTTAACAGCATAGATTCTACTAACCCGATGTTTGCGCTGCCATTTTACTGGCACTGGGTTATTGGTGGTTTCGCCTTTGGTGCAATCTTTATGGCGACAGACCCTGTGTCTGCGGCCATGACCAATACAGGTAAATTCTGGTACGGCATTTTGATCGGTGTGATGGTTATTCTGATTCGTGTGGTTAACCCCGCGTTCCCAGAGGGCATGATGCTGGCGATTTTGTTTGCCAATCTATTTGCGCCACTGTTCGACCACTGGGTTGTTCAGGGCAACATTAAAAGGAGACTGGCTCGTGGGTAATGACAGTATTTCTAAAACGTTTGGTGTCGCTCTTGCTCTATGTGTTGTCTGCGCTGTTGTTGTATCTAGCGCTGCAGTGATTTTGCGACCCACTCAAGAAATTAATAAGTTATTGGATCTAAAGACTAATATTCTGGCCTCAGCCGGACTGCTGCAAGAGGGTATATCGATTGAGACTCAGTTTGAGCAGATCAGTACGCGGGTTGTCGATCTGGATACAGGTCGTTTTACCGATACCGTCGATGCCGCCAGCTATGATCAGCGCAAGGCGTCTAAAGACCCAGCTATGTCAGTGGCTCTGGATCCAAAGCGGGATCCAGCTAAGATTAAGCGTCGCGCAAACTATGCTACCGTTTATCTGGTTGAGGGCGAGCAGGGTATTGAGAAAATCATTTTGCCGGTCAAGGGCTACGGTCTCTGGTCAACGCTCTATGGATTCTTGGCTCTAGAAGCTGATCTGCAGACGGTTGCTGGTATTGGATTCTATGAACACACAGAGACGCCAGGTTTGGGTGGTGAAGTGGATAACCCCAAATGGAAGGCAGGCTGGATTGGTAAGCAGGCCTATAATCAGGGCGAGTTGGTTATCAATGTACTCAAAGGCAAGGCCGATATGAGCCGCGCCGGTTCTGAGTCACAGATCGATGGTCTGGCTGGCGCTACATTAACGACCAGAGGTGTTGATAATCTGGTGCGCTATTGGCTCGGTGATGAGGGCTTTCGACCTCTAATCAATTATTTAAAAGCAGGGGAAGCGTAAATTATGTCAAAAGTTAAAGACACCTTAGTCGAACCGATTGTTGCCAACAATCCCATCGCCTTGCAGATGCTCGGTATCTGTTCAGCGCTGGCGGTAACCTCTAGCCTGAAAGTGGCATTTGTTATGTGTTTGGCACTGACGACGGTAACGGCTTTTTCTAATCTTTTTGTATCTATTATTCGCAACCATATCCCCAGCAGCATTCGTATTATTGTGCAGATGACTATTATTGCCTCGCTGGTCATTGTGGTGGATCAGGTGCTTAAGGCCGTGGCTTACGATATTAGCAAGCAGCTGTCGGTATTTGTTGGTTTGATCATCACCAACTGCATTGTGATGGGCCGCGCTGAAGCCTTTGCTATGAAGAACCCGCCAATGGCGAGTTTTTATGACGGTATTGGCAATGGTTTAGGCTACAGCATGGTACTTATGCTGGTGGGCTTTTTCCGCGAGCTATTTGGCGCTGGGAAGCTTTGGGGTTACGAGGTTTTTGCTCTAACCACTGATGGCGGCTGGTATGTTGCCAACGGCATGATGCTGATGCCGCCCAGTGCTTTCTTCCTGATTGGCCTGTTAATCTGGGTTATCCGTATCCGCGACAAGAAGCAGGTGGAGACACCGGACTTTAAAATTACTGCTAACAGTCGCCCAAGTGAGGTCGCCTAATGGAGCATTATCTGAGTATCTTAGTCCGCGCGATTTTTATTGATAATATCGCCCTTAGCATGTTCCTCGGTATGTGTACCTTTATCGCGTTGTCGAAGAAAATCGACGCCGCTATTGGTTTAGGTATCGCCGTTATTGTGGTGCAGGCGATTACCGTTCCGGTAAATAATCTACTGTTGACCTATCTACTGGCTGACGGTGCTCTGGCTTGGGCCGGTTTGCCCGATGTTGATCTGAGCTTTCTGATCTACCTGTGCTTTATCGGTGTTATTGCCGCCATAGTGCAGATCCTAGAAATGGTGCTGGACAAGTATGTCCCTGCGCTTTACAACGCGCTGGGCGTGTTTCTGCCATTGATCACAGTGAACTGTGCGATTCTCGGTGGCTCTCTACTGATGTCTGAGCGTGGCTTCAATTTTACTGAGTCAGTGGTATATGGTATCGGTTCAGGTACCTCATGGGCTCTGGCGATTGCAGTATTGGCTGGGATTCGTGAAAAATTAAAATATAGTGATGTTCCAGAAGGCCTACAGGGGCTGGGCATCGTATTTATTACCGTCGGGTTGATTTCTCTCGGCTTTATGTCCTTTGGCGGCATAGATCTTTAGAAACTAATAACGATCCTGTAATTACGGAGAAGTAATAAAGTATGAATACAGAAATTATTCTTGGCGTAGGTATGTTTACCGCAGTGATTCTGGCGTTGGTCGCCTTTATCCTGGCTGCGCGCAGCAAGTTAGTGTCCTCTGGTGACGTCAATATTGTAATTAACGGTGAAAAAACCATCACTGTGCCCGCAGGTGACAAGCTTCTGCAGACTCTTTCCAATGCTGGTTTGTTTTTGCCTTCAGCCTGTGGTGGCGGTGGCAGCTGTGCTCAGTGTAAATGTGTAATCTCTGAGGGCGGCGGCTCTATGCTGCCCACCGAAGAGGCGCATTTTAATCGTCGTGAGGCTGATGAGGGTTGGAGACTGTCTTGCCAGGCACCTGTGAAGCAAGATATGCATGTGGAAGTGCCCGAAGAAGTCTTTGGTGTTAAGCGTTGGGAATGTGAAGTTGTATCCAACCCCAATGTTGCCACCTTCATTAAAGAGCTGACACTCAAGCTACCAGAGGGTGAAGATGTTGATTTCCGCGCCGGTGGTTATGTGCAGCTGGAATGTCCACCTCACCATATTAAGTACGCTGACTTCGATATCGATGCAGAGTACCGCGGTGACTGGGAGCGCTTTGATTTCTTTAAGCACGAGTCGATTGTCGACGAGACGGTTATTCGTGCTTACTCCATGGCCAACTACCCAGATGAAAAAGGTGTAGTTAAGTTTAATATTCGTATCGCTACGCCACCTCCTGGCTCTACCGGCATTATACCGGGACAGATGTCTTCCTATGTATTTAGCCTTAAGGAAGGCGATAAGATTTCTGTCTATGGTCCCTTTGGTGAGTTCTTCGCCAAAGACACAGATGCAGAGATGGTATTTATTGGTGGTGGTGCTGGTATGGCACCTATGCGCTCGCATATCTTCGATCAACTTAAGCGTATCAAGTCTGATCGAAAAATTAGCTTTTGGTACGGTGCTCGTTCACTGCGCGAATGCTTCTACGATGATGAATATGATATGTTGGCCGCAGAGAATGATAACTTTGACTGGCATCTGGCACTGTCTGACCCCCAGCCCGAAGATAACTGGGATGGCCTTACCGGCTTTATTCACAATGTTCTGTACGAGCAGTATCTCAAGGATCACCAAGCACCAGAGGACTGTGAGTTTTATATGTGCGGGCCGCCGATGATGAATGCGGCAGTGGTTAAGCTGCTAGTTGACCTAGGTGTTGAGCAGGAGAATATTTTCCTCGATGACTTTGGTGGATAAGCTATTGCAGAGCAAGACAGTAACGGGGCTTCTTAAAAAAGCCTCGTTTTTGGTTTTTATCAGCGTTGTTTTATTGCTGACGGGCTGTGACTCTGGACCCGAGATTATCAAAATCTCTGGATCTAAAATGGGTACCACCTACCATGTGACTGTGGTGGCGGACCAACCGGCGCCTGATGATCTCGCCGAACGCATCGACGCAGTGTTAGATATTATTGATCATTCTATGTCGACGTACAAAGCAGCGTCAGAGCTCAGCCAGTTTAATGATCTAGCGGTTGGCAGTAGCCAGCAGATATCAGCTGACTTTGCGCGGGTACTGGCGGTCAGCAAGACCGTTTGGCAGCTCAGTGGCGGTGCCTTTGACCCCACAGTGGGACCTTTGGTTGATCTCTGGGGTTTTGGTCCTATAGCGACCGATGTGGTCCCAGAGCAGGAGCAAATTGATGCGGCCAAAGCCGAACTGGGCTTTCAATATCTGACCTTCAACAATAGTGAATTAGCCAAGTCCAAGCCAGTGCGGTTAGATCTGTCAGCGGTGGCAAAAGGCTACGCTGTTGACTTAGTAGCCGACCTGCTAGAAATGCTGGCACTGCCAGACTATCTGGTCGAGGTGGGCGGTGAGATGCGTCTTAGCGGCTCCAACCCTGAAGGCATGCCCTGGCGCGTGGCGATAGAGCTACCTAGTCTAATGCCTCAGGTAGAGCGCATTATTGGAGTGCAGGATATGGCCGTCGCCACGTCGGGTGATTACCGAAATTATTTTGAACAGCAGGGCGTGCGCTATTCGCACACAATAGATCCGCGTACCGGCCGACCTATTACCCACAGCCTAGCATCGGTGACTGTGTTGGCTGAGCAGTGCGCCGATGCAGATGCCTGGGCCACGGCTTTTATGGTGCTGGGTGATAAAGATGGTATGGCACTGGCTAATGAGTTGGCTATTCCCCTGTATATGCTGATCAAAGATGGCGCCGGGTTTAAAGCGATCCACAGCCGCGCATTTGAGCCCTATTTAAACGCCGAAAAAGAGAGTTAAAGATGACTGAGATACTGCTGACCATTGTTATGTTTGGCCTGCTAATTGCCGCTATGGCCATTGGCGTGATCATGGGTGGTAAACCTATCGCCGGTTCCTGTGGTGGTGTAGGTGCAGCGTTGGGGGAAGCAAATTATAACTGCGACATCTGTGGCGGTGATCCAAATAAATGTGACGAACAGACGGATTTAAGTGAGACATCGCTTGGTTACAATGCCGCTGAATCAAGCGTTGTAGAAAATAAAGGGGAGTAACAATCATGGCCGATCTGTCCTATGACCTAGTGGTAATTGGCAGTGGTCCTGCCGGTGAAGGCGCTGCGATGAACGCGGTTAAGCAGGGCTGGCGGGTAGCGATTGTTGATGAGCGTGCTATGGCGGGCGGCAGCTGCACCCACCTGGGCACTATTCCCTCTAAGGCACTGCGCCAATCTGTTCGCCGTATGATGCAGTACAACACCATGCCGATGTTTCGCGCTGTGGGCGAACCGCGCTGGTTCTCTTTTCCTGAAGTCATGAAAGCCGCCGACGATGTGATTACCAAACAGGTCCAGGGTCGTACCAAAGGCTATGCTCGCAACCGTGTGCAGATGCATATTGGCCGCGCCAAATTTACTGGGACTCATGATCTTGCAGTGACCAGTAGCGATGGCAAAGTCACCAACATAGTCTCTAAAAACTTTTTGCTGGCCACAGGCTCCAGCCCTTATCGGCCTGCAGATATTGATTTTAACGATCCGGCTATTTTTGATAGCGACAGCATTCTAAAGCTTGATAATACCCCCAGAAATATTATTATTTACGGCGCCGGTGTTATTGGCTGTGAATATGCGTCAATCTTTTCTGGCTTAGATACTCGTGTCGATCTGGTTAATACTAGGGAGTGGTTGATGAACTTCCTCGATGATGAGATATCTGATGCGCTGAGCTACCACCTGCGAGATCTCAATGTCATGGTGCGTCACAATGAAGAGTACGAGCGCGTTACCAGCAATGAAAATGGTGTAACCCTGGAGCTTAAGTCAGGCAAGCGTATTCATGGTGAAGCATTGCTTTGGTGTAATGGCCGCTCCGGTAACACCAAAGGTCTAGGCTTGGAGCATACGGGCCTTGAAGCGGATGAGCGTGGGCAGCTAAAGGTCAACAAAGATTATCAAACTGCTGTGCCACATATTTATGCCGCCGGTGATGTGATTGGCTGGCCATCACTGGCCGGTGCTGCCTATGATCAGGGCCGCTTTGCCGCCTCACATATGTGCGGTATGGAAGATCAGTACCGAGTTGAAGATGTGGCCACTGGTATCTGGACTATCCCTGAGATTAGCTTCGTGGGTAAGAATGAGTCAGAACTGACCGAACAAAAAGTGCCTTATGAGATTGGCCGCGCCTACTTCAAAGATACAGCCAGAGCGCATATCTCTGGCGAAGAAGTTGGCATGTTGAAAATTTTATTTCATCAGGACACGTTGGAAATTCTGGGGATTCATTGCTTCGGTGCTGAGGCGGCGGAGATTATTCATATCGGCCAGGCTATTATGAGTCAGGAGGGCGAGGCCAACAGTATCAAGTACTTCCTGCGTACTACCTTTAACTACCCAACCATGGCCGAAGCCTATCGTATTGCGTCGATGAATGGTCTCAATCGAGTCAGTCGTGACCGCAGGTCCTTCGAGGGTAAACAGGCCTAACTTCCTTAATTGTTCTGCGGGTGCTGAACGACGACGTGAAGCCCCTAGCGCTGTTCAAAATAGACCGCAAACCCCTTATAGTCCCAAGCCGTGATTGGCGGTTTACCCACTGGATCTTGAATTTCACTCGGGTCCCCACAGGCACCCTGAACTGCCTTTTTAGTCATGCTGCGGCCCGGTAAGCTCAATTCAGAGGAGCGCGTCTGCTCACCAATTGGCAGGGTGATTTATTCAGCCGCCATAGCTAGGCTAAAGCACACCAAAACTATTCCTAATATCATTTTTTTATGGCCAAAACCCTATCTGGTTAAGCTGCAATAAGCGAATTGTAGGAGAGAGTTCCGTGTAAAACAGAGACTGGTTATCGACCTATAAATCCTGATCATGTCTAAGCCAAAGGGTCGGCGGGATAAAAATGCATAAAATATCACGAGCTAAAATCACCTGATGTTGTGTGTGGCGGGGCTTTCGGGTTTAATCTGCCCATGTTTAAAAATCTCCCACTGTTTATCGGCTTACGTTACACACGCAGCAAACGTCGAGAAGGATTTGTATCCTTTATCTCGGGCTTTTCTCTGTGCGCCATGGCACTGGGCGTAATGGCGCTGATTGTGGTGTTGTCGGTAATGAATGGCTTTGATCGCGAGATCAAAAATCGCTTATTGCGAGTGGTGCCGCATATTACTGTGGTACGCCCCCAAGGCTTTAGCGCTGAGGGTATCGCCTCACTGAAACCGCAAATTATGGCTGATGCTAATGTTCGCTCAGTGGTGCCCGTGGTACAGAGTTTTGCGATGCTGTCCCATGAGACAGAGCAATCTGGCGTGATGCTTCAGGGTGTTGACCATCAGTGGGCAACGCTAGACCTGCTTAAGGAACATATGATCGGTGGCTATTTAGAGCAATTACAGCCGGGGGGGTTTGGCGTTGTACTCGGCAGTCAGGTGGCGCGTAGATTAGATGTTTTGGTGGGGGATCGGGTGCAGGTCACAATGCCCGATATAACGGTGACGCCAGCCGGTATCTTTCCAACAATTAAAGCATTACGGGTGTCAGGTATTTTTGAAGTTGGCGCGCAGGTCGATTCCTCAGTGGCCTTTGTACACCAACAAGATGCACGCAAATTATTGCGTCTGGGCAATAGTTTTCAGGGCATGCAGCTCCAGCTAAAGGATGCCTATGCCGCAGACGAATGGATTGCTGAGGTTAGCGAGACAGTTTTGCCCGGCCTTGCGTGGCGCTCATGGACCCATTCTATGGGGACATTATTTCAGGCAATGCGCATGGAGAAAGTGGTTGTTAGTCTGCTGCTGTCAGTCGTTATTGCTGTTGCGGCCTTTAATATTGTTGCCAGTCTGGTCTTGATGGTCGCCGATAAGCGCAGAGATATTGCCGTGGTGCGGACCATGGGCGCCACCTCCAGTTTGGTGATGCGTATTTTTGTGGTGCAGGGGATGGCTGTAGGCACAATGGGCATTGTTGCTGGCACATTACTGGGGTGCTTGCTGGCCTATTTTATTGGCGATGTTGTTGGTTTGATTGAACGAGTAGCGGGAATCTATCTATTTGATCCCAGTGTTTATTTAATCAGTGCGCTGCCATCAAGGATTTTATTAGCCGATGTTGCCATAGTTGTTGGAAGCGCCTTTATGATCAGTTTTTTAGCAACCCTTTATCCGGCATGGCGTGCCGGCCAAGTACTGCCTGCGGAGGCTCTGCGCTATGACCATTAATCCTGTATTGCTAGCCAGTGGCCTCAGTCGTATCTATCAGCAGGCGGATACTCAGCTGTCGGTGCTCGAGGGTATTAGTCTGCAGATTAATCAGGGTGAGAAGCTCGCAATTGTTGGTGTCTCAGGATCGGGTAAAACGACATTATTGAATTTGCTTGGTGGTCTGGATGATCCCAACGCAGGGTCCGTTGAAGTCTGTGGCCGCGACTGGAGTATCCAGGGCACATCGGCAAGGGCCGCATGGCGTAATCAGCATGTTGGCTTTGTGTATCAGTTTCATCATCTGCTGGGTGAGTTTTCAGCCCTCGAAAATGTGGCATTGCCCTGTCTGATTGGTGGGGCATCTGTGGCTGCAGCACGGGATAGGGCCAGCAGGCTGCTGGTGCGTGTTGGTCTTGGAGAGCGTCTAAACCATCAGCCTGCCGCCTTGTCTGGCGGTGAGCGTCAACGTGTGGCTATTGCTCGTGCACTGGTCACTGAGCCATCAGTGGTATTGATGGATGAGCCCACGGGCAACCTTGATCCCTATACTGCGGCGTCCATTTTGGATTTACTCGATGAGCTTAATACATCATTGGGTATCTGCTTTGTGGTGGTCACCCATGACCCTGCAATTGCCGCGCGTATGGATAGAACGGTCAAGCTAGAAAATGGAACACTCGCGGATATAACCCATGCTTAAACCGGTCCCGCTATTTATTGGGCTGCGCTATTTTAGGTCCGGCGGCCGCGCTAATTTGTTGGTCTCATTTATCTCGATGTTGGCCATTACCGGGCTGGTGCTGGGCGTTGCCCTGTTAGTCGTGGTGCTGTCGGTGATGAATGGTTTTGACCGTGAACTGCGCGAGCGTATTCTCTCCGTAGTACCCCATGTGCAGCTTATTCACAGTACTGGCGTTGCCGACTGGCGACAGCAGCAACAGTTTATTGCCAAGCTACCGATGGTTAACGAGGTGACTCCATACAATCAGGTGGATGGTCTTATTCACAGCCGCCAACAAACTCGGCCACTGCAATTGCTGGGACTGTCTGCGGATGCGGTGCCAGAGGGTTTGGCCTCAGCACTTGCGCAGCACGGTTTAAACGTGCCGTTAGCCAATCAGCTATTGCTGTCTGAAACTATTGCTGAAGACTTGAATGTCCGAGTCAATCAGCGCGTCAGTGTGATTATCCCGCCTATCCGTGGCGGTAAAACCGCAGCCTATTCTTTTCAGGTAGTGGGTATTTTTGCCACCCATACTGAACTTGATCAGGTACTTGGACTGGCGTCTCTTGAGCAGGTGGCGCAGATTGCCGATATTCCCAGCCTAGTGCAGGGATTTAGATTACAGGTGGCAGATGAGTTTGATGCACGGCGTATCGGCTATGCACTGCTTGATGAGTTGCCCTTTGGCTATGGTTTTCGCGATTGGTTCCAGACCCATGGCAATCTTTATCAGGCTATTCAGTTGTCCCGAAATATGGTTGGGCTGCTGATCTTTTTGATTGTCGCTATCGCCGCATTCAATGTGATTTCGATGCTGATGATGTCAGTGGTGGATAAGCGTAGAGATATTGCCATCTTGCAAACATTGGGCCTGTCACGAGCAAATATCGTTCAACTGTTTCTCGTTCAGGGCACTATGATCGGGTTGTTTGGGATTTCCATCGGTGTGCTCTTTGGCGTGCTGGGTTGTTACTGGGTGGCAGATCTAGTGGGTTGGATTGAAACTATGCTGGGCACGACTTTTCTCAATACAGCTGTGTACCCGATTGATTATATTCCCGTGGATATGCGTTGGTCGGACGTGGCGAGCATCGCTGCTACGGCCATAGCATTGAATATCTTGGCGACGGTTTACCCTGCGGTGCGTGCCAGTCGCATGGCGCCAGCTGAAGAACTGCGGTCTTAGCTTTTGCGGCTCTGCTGTTCGAGGCGCAAATCTTTGCGCCGCTCCCAGTTCTTGATGACTTTCCAGCGCCACAGATTAAGAATAAAAAAGTAGCCAATTGAACCCAATATAATCCCACAGAGTAGGCTACCTGTAATTAGGGGCAGCAGTATTGCTGAGCCGATATTTGAAAACCATTCCCAGTCTAGCGCCACGGTAAAATTTATCGGCTCGCTGCCGAGCAAAAAACTCCCCAGCTGATGAGTAAGATAAAACATCGGTGGAATAGTAATTGGATTGCTTATCCAGATGACCACCACGCCCATGGGTAGGTTAGCGCCGAGCCAAAAGCACATAAACGCGGCAATAATGGTTTGACCGGGCAGGGGGATAAAGGCGCAAAAAATCCCTATAAACACAGCCAGAGATACAGAGTGACGGTTGAGATGCAGCAAATTTGGGTCGTGAGAGATGGCGTTAATCCAGCGCAGCGATGGGCGTTGGATTAGACGACCTATATCCGGTAGGAAGCGATGGATAGTTTTACGTGGCATGGGTTCTCATTGTTTGGTCAGTCCGCGACGATATTATGCCCGCAACTGGGCAATGGGACTAGTTAAAAAAGCGCTTAAAAACGGACTTATTTGATGTTGGGATATACAATAGCGAACTTAATATAGACAACTAAAATGGATATAACCAATTGAACCAGAGTACGAAGTCAGCGCTGCAAATCAGTCAGCTTACCAAGGTGTATGAGGACGGTTTTGTCGCTCTTAAAGGTATTGACCTAAATGTGGCAGAGGGCGATTTCTTTGCTCTGCTCGGCCCCAATGGGGCAGGTAAGTCTACCACCATAGGTATTATCTGTTCTTTGGTGCGCAAGACCGAGGGTTTGGTGACTATATTTGGCTATGATATAGATGCAGATTTCTCCGGTGCCAAACAATATGTGGGTGTGGTGCCTCAGGAATTCAATTTCAATCAGTTTGAAAAGCCAATCGATATCTTGATCAACCAGGCCGGGTACTTTGGTATTCCTGCCAAAATTGCTGCCGAGCGCGCTGAAAAATACCTGATGCAGCTAGGGCTTTGGGACAGGGCGCATGTGCCATCGCGGACATTGTCTGGAGGCATGAAGCGTCGCCTTATGATTGCTCGGGCACTGATGCATGAGCCAAAATTACTGGTCCTCGATGAGCCTACAGCCGGGGTTGATATTGAGTTACGTCGCTCGATGTGGGAATTCTTGCAAGAGATAAATAAGCAGGGCACCACCATTATTTTAACCACCCACTATCTGGAAGAGGCCGAGAGCCTGTGTCGCAATGTAGCAATTATTGATCATGGTCAGATCGTGCAGAATACCAGCATTCGCGAGCTGATCTCACAGCTTAATAAAGAAACCTTTATCTTGGATACCCGTGAGCAGCTGAGCAGCTGTCCAGAGGTTGAGGGCTACCCGTTAAAACAGGTGGATACCAATACCTTGGAAGTGGAAGTTGAGAAAACCCAGTCGATCAATGAGTTGTTTGCCGCGCTTACCAGTCAGGGCCTGCATGTGGTGAGTATGCGCAATAAGACCAATCGACTAGAAGAGCTATTCTTCGATTTGGTGGCTAAAAATTTACAGGAGAAGGGCAATGGATAATCACCAAAAATGGATAGCCTTTACCACCATAGTGCGCCGCGAAATTCATCGCTTTATGCGTATCTGGCCACAGACATTAGTGCCGCCAGTCATCACTATTGTGCTGTACTTTGTGATTTTTGGGCGCCTTATTGGCGGCCGTATTGGTGAGATGTCGGGGCTACCATACATTCAGTTTGTGGCGCCGGGGCTGATTATGATGTCGGTTATTACCAACTCCTACTCGAATGTTGTGTCATCATTTTATGGCTCCAAGTTTCAGCGCAATATAGAAGAGCTGCTGGTATCACCAACTCCTAATTGGATTATCTTGTTGGGCTATGTGGTTGGCGGTATGAGCCGTGGTTTGGGTGTGGGCGCGTTGGTAACAATATTGTCACTGTATTTTGCCGATTTCAGCCTGCACAGTCTGCCCATTACTATTGGTATAGTGTTGATGACCTCGCTGATGTTTTCACTGGCTGGCCTTATCAATGCGGTGTTCGCCAATAGCTTTGACGATATTTCCATTATTCCTACGTTTGTCTTAACACCCCTAATCTATCTGGGAGGCGTGTTTTATTCGATCGAGTTACTTGGCGAATTTTGGGGTTCGGTCTCCTTGATTAATCCCATACTGTATATGGTCAATGCGTTTCGCTATGGCATGGTCGGCATTACCGATATTAACATTGCCTGGTCATTTGGCATGGTTGGCCTATTTTCTGCACTGCTGTTTTTTGTTGCACTAAACCTGCTTGAGAAAGGCTCAAGGTTGCGTAGCTAATGGTAGATCATTCAGATACCGGCCTAGGTAAAGACACTGCCTATACAGATCAATACGATGCTGCGCTGCTGTTTCCTATTCCGCGGAGCAAGGCGCGGGCGATAGGGGAGAAAGAGGGTGCGAAAACAGGCGGCCTGCCATTCTTGGGTACCGATCTTTGGACCGCCTTTGAAATATCTTGGTTAAACCAACAAGGTTTGCCGCAGGTGGCCATTGGTGAATTTATCTTTCCCTGCACTAGCGATGCCATTATTGAATCCAAGTCATTTAAGCTCTACCTGAACTCCTTTAATCAAACCCAGTATCCGTCAATAGATGCGGTGCAAGCTGTTATTCAGGCAGATGTATCTGCGGCCTGTGGTGCAGAGGCTGAGGTGCAGCTGTATAGGGTTGGCGACTATAATGGGATAAGGCCAGTTGCCGAGTCGGAGGGCACCTGCATTGATCAGCGCTCGGTAAGCGTAGATACCTACCAGCCAAATGCAGGCTTTTTGCAGGCCGATAGCAGTGCGCTAGTCAGCGAGACACTCTATTCCCATTTACTAAGAACCAATTGCCCGGTCACAGATCAGCCAGATTGGGCCTCTGTGTATATTAGCTATAAAGGCGCGCAGATTGATGCCGATGGGCTGCTTAAATATATCGTTTCTTTTCGCCAGCATCAGGATTTTCATGAGCAGTGTGTGGAGAAAATATTTGTCGATATTATGGCGCGCTGTCAGCCTGAAGAGCTCAGTGTTTATGCGCGCTATATGCGCCGCGGTGGATTGGATATCAATCCTTATCGAAGCACGGAACAGAGTAATCCGCCGAACTATCGCCAAGTACGGCAATAATTATTGATTTAATGACTAAGCTTTTCTAAGCTAAAGCTAAATATTTGTGCGGTGTTATAAGAGTTTTAGGCGCTGCGACTAATAACAGGCCCAAGGAAGCGGTGCTAAGCGAGCCAGGAAGTTCATAGAGTCAGATCGAGATATTTTAATTCAGCTTTGGGATAGTATTTTCCCAGACAACAAGTCCTACAACCAACCCGCAAAAGTTATTAATGCAAAGCTTGTCATTGACGATCTTATATTCGTTGTGGAAAAGAATGCACATTCTAGTGGAGAACTTATCGGTGCCTGTTTGGCCGGCTATGATGGCACTAGAGGTTGGTTATATTCTCTTGGTGTACTTCCTGAATATTGCCGCTCAGATGTTGGAAGGTTATTAGTAGACACTGCGTTACAAGCCCTAAAAGACATAGGTTGCGCTAAAGTAAATTTACAAATCCGCCCAGATAATACTGCAGTCGCAGACTTCTACCAGTCATTGGGTTTCGAAATTGAAGATCGTCTTAGCATGGGTTACTGCATTGATTAGGGGAAATATAATGGCATATCTGTGGTTGGCTATTTATTTTGGCGTTCTACTTTGGTCGGGTATTAACCCAAAGGATCAGTTTACTTGGTTTCTTGAAGTCGCCCCTGTAATGATTGGTGGGGTGTTACTAGCCGCTACTTATAACTCTTTTCGCCTGACCACGGTGCTTTATAGTTTGATTTTATTGCACTGCATCATCTTGATGGTCGGCGGCCACTATACGTACGCTGAAGTGCCTTTATTTGATTGGATTGCTGACTGCTTTGGTTCGACACGAAACAACTATGACAAAGTAGGCCATTTTGCACAGGGATTTATTCCAGCAATATTGGCCAGAGAGGTATTAATTCGCAAAGCAATTATCAGTACGAGGCCTTGGTTGAACTTTGTTGTTGTTTGTATTTGTTTAGCATTCAGTGCACTTTACGAGCTAATGGAATGGCGGGTGGCATTACTTAGTGGAGAGGGAGCGGATGCTTTTTTAGGAACTCAAGGTTATGTTTGGGATACCCAGTCGGATATGGGTTTTGCGCTATTGGGGGCGATTACATCGTTAGTTTTACTGTCGAAGCTTCATGACCGGCTACTTGATTTGTGCAAATAGTATTAAAGGCAATTATCAATGGGATGCTTTTAAGCTAGGCTAGTTTTCAAAAACTCAATCAGCAGACTCACAGCTTCATTCTTTTTATTTCTACTCGAACATATCAGGCTAATACCTACCTTACCTAGATCTGGGAATCGTGCTGATGGACTTAAAACTTTGAGGTTTTTTGGCACTGTACTCTTGGCTAATACGGTGACACCGAGCCCTTCCTGTATAGCGTATTGAATGCCAGTTAAGTCGGGGTTGGTATACACAATTTGCCATGGCTGTCGCGACTTATCTAGTACACGGATGGCACGATGACGATAAATACATCCCTCCGCCGCTGCGATAAGCGGCACGGTCGAGACCTTCTGGGCGTTGTGGTCAGCGCTTGCCACCCAGACTAGATCATCGGTTTTGACCAGGTCCGAGCCGATTGCAGAAGGCTTGTCCTCCAGCGCCAGAATAAGATCATGGCTAGCCTTACCCTCTTTCGACAGAAGCTGCTTACTCAGCTCACAGTTCACCTCTAAGGTGACATTTGGGTAGGCCTTGGCGAAACGGCTGACAATTTTTGGCAGTAGAACTGTGGCGAACTCGCTGGGAATACCGAGGCGTATTTTACCGCTGATGCTGCTTTTGGAAAGCTGGCTAATGGCCAGATCATTGAGGGTTAGTATCTGGTTGGCATAGTCATAGAGGCTCTCGCCAGCCTCAGTTAACTCCAGGTTTTTACCGATGCGGCTCAGCAGTGGTTCATCGACTAACTCCTCCAAACGCTGTATCTGCAGGCTCACGGCGGGCTGTGATCGGCCCAGTATTTCACCGGCTTTGGTGAAGCTATTAAGCTGTGCGACCGAAACAAAGGCGCGGAGTAAATCCATGGGCAAGTTTTTCATCGTAGCCACCGTTTTAGGGGGAAATTATGCTATTTATATTATTAATGACAGTATTGTATCTATTAATTTAACAAATTATAAGTATCGGCATAAAATGCTGCTTTAACGCTTGTGTTACTGACTTAATCTAACTTTGTTCGACTGTTTGGAAATGACTCTTATGGCGCTGGAACCCGACGTTAGCAAAACCATTTTTCATGGCTATCATGTTGCTGCAGGCGGCAAAATGGTGCCCTTTGCAGGCTACCTAATGCCTGTGCAATATAGCGAAGGGATTATGCAGGAACATCTGCACTGCAGAGACAGGGCCGGTTTATTTGATGTGTCCCATATGGGCCAGGTTATCGTAAAGGGTGAGGGTGCTGCCGAGGCACTTGAGAAATTGATGCCTGTCAATTTGCAGTCACTGGCCATTAACCAGCAGACCTATGCCACGCTGACCAATGAGCAGGGTGGGGTATTGGACGATTTGATTGTTACTCGCTGGACCGAAGACACTTTTTTCTTGGTGGTTAACGCAGGATGTAAGAAGCAAGACATTGCTCATATGCGTAAACACTTACCTAATTTTGAGATTACTTATCTGGCTGATCGTGGTTTATTGGCCCTTCAGGGGCTAGAGGCAAAAGACGTGATGGCCGAGCTGGTGCCCGAGGCCAATATGCTAGTATTTATGAATGGTGGCCATGCCAGTATTGATGGCATAGATGTCTATATCACGCGCTCCGGTTATACCGGCGAAGATGGTTTTGAGATTTCGGTCGACCCTGCAGATGCGCTTGCCCTAGCTGATATTTTATTGGCCTTCGAGTCAGTTAATTGGATTGGTTTAGGGGCGCGCGACTCACTGCGCCTTGAAGCTGGCCTGTGTCTTTATGGGCATGATATGGATCAGCAGACCTCGCCAGTTGAAGCGGGCATTATCTGGAGTATCAGCAAATCTCGCCGTGCTGGTGGAGCCAATGAAGGTGGCTTCTTGGGCGCCGATATAATTCTTGAACAAATTGCCAGTGGTACTTCGAAAAAGCGTGTCGGATTTTTGGTCGATGGTCGTGCACCTGTGCGTGAAGGCGCCGAAATAATTGATGAGGTGGGCACTGTGGTCGGTGTTATAACCAGTGGTGGCTTTGGTCCTACCTTACAAGCGCCAATCGCGATGGGCTATGTTCCAACAGAGCTATCTGCAGTTGGCACCCAGCTCAATGCTCTGGTTCGTGGCAAGCCACGTCCCATTACTGTGACAAAAATGCCGCTGGTTCCACAGCGCTACTTCCGCGGCTAATTTAAAACGAAAAGGTATTTGGTATGAGTGAAGCAGTTTATACAGAAGATCATGAGTGGCTATTGATCGCAGATGGCGTAGCTACCATAGGTGTTACCGAATTTGCTCAGGAGCAACTCGGTGATGTGGTATTTGTTGAGCTACCTCAGCTTGGTGCCGAGTTGAGTGCTGGCGATGAGGCTGCAGTTGTCGAGTCGGTAAAGGCAGCCGGTGAGATTAATTCGCCCCTGAATGGAACAGTCTCTGCGGTTAACGAAGCGCTGGTAGAAAGTCCTGATCTATTAAATAGCGCCCCTCAGACCGATGGATGGATGTTCAAGCTTTCTCTCGCTGATGACCTCGATGCCTCAAAGTTTATGAGTAGCGATGAGTATCAGCAGTTTTTAGTTAGTAACGACTAAGCCTGTAATAACTGAGCCTATAGTAAATAAGCCCACGCAAGTATTTGGAGCGAACCCAATGTTACAAAAGAAACGCACGTTAACTGACCTGCAAAATGCAGCAGAATTTATTGCCCGTCATGTTGGTCCCAGCGCCGACGATCAACAGCAGATGCTCAGTGCACTAGGTTGCACTAATTTGCAGCAACTGACTGCGCAAGTAGTTCCTGAAGCCATTGCGATGGCAGAGGACTTGGCTATTGTTGATGGTTGCACCGAAGCTCAGGCACTGGCCGAGCTACGTGAAATCGCCAGCCATAACCGGGTGTTTAAATCTTTTATTGGGCAGGGCTATTACGGCACTATCACGCCAAACGTTATTCAGCGTAATATTTTAGAAAACCCAGCCTGGTATACGGCCTATACGCCATACCAGCCAGAGATTTCTCAGGGTCGTCTCGAAGCGTTAATTAACTTTCAGACCATGATTTCTGATTTGACCGGTATGGAAATGTCTAACTCGTCCATGCTGGATGAGGGCACCGCAGCCGCAGAAGCGATGGCTCTGTGCCAGCGTATGTCAAAATCAAAATCCTCACGCTTCGTCGTCGATAGCGACTGTCTGCCTCAGACTATTGAAGTGATTAAAACCCGCGCCGAGCCCATGGGCATAGAAGTAGAGGTGGCAGATCCAGCCAGTTTCTCTGGCGAAGCCTTTGGCATACTGTTGCAGTATCCGGGTGCCAGCGGTGAGGTTCGCGATTACCGCGAGATTATCGGCAAGGTACAGGAGCAAAAAGGTCTGGCGGTGATGGCCGCTGATATTCTTAGTCTAGTGCTTTTGGAATCACCGGGCTCATTGGGGGCTGATGTTGCTATAGGTACCACCCAGCGCTTCGGCGTGCCGCTCGGTTTTGGTGGCCCACATGCCGGCTATATGGCCACCAGAGAAGCCTATAAGCGCAACTTACCCGGGCGCCTAGTCGGCCTTTCTCAGGATGCTAATGGCGACCCTGCCTATCGTTTGGCGCTGCAAACCCGCGAGCAACATATTCGTCGTGAAAAGGCGACCTCTAATATTTGTACCGCACAGGTTTTGCTGGCAGTTATTGCTGGCATGTACGCTGTTTATCACGGCCCCCAGGGGCTACAACGCATTGCCCAGCGTGTGCATCTGCTGACCTCTGTATTAGCCGAAGGCCTGCGTCTAAACAAGATGGCACCAACCAATAAACATTGGTTTGATACCCTAACCCTGCATACAGGTCACCGCACTGAAGAGATTGTCGCGACTGCCGCAGCGCGCGAAATCAATCTGCGCCAGATTGATGCGGAGCATATTGGGCTGTCTATAGATGAAACCACGGGCAGCGACGATATAGTGGCACTGTGGGATATTTTACTCGGTGAGCACAGCTTAAATCTGGATACATTGGCTGCAGAAGTAGCAGGTTCGCTGCCGGATGATTTAATTCGCACCGATGGGTTTTTAACCCACCCCACATTTAATAGCTATCATTCTGAAACTGAGATGTTGCGTTATTTACGACGACTGGCGGATAAAGATATCGCCCTTGATCGCGCCATGATTCCGCTCGGTTCTTGCACCATGAAATTAAATGCAACGGCTGAGATGCTGCCCATCACCTGGCCAGAATTCTCCAATATGCACCCATTTGCGCCGACTGATCAGACCGGCGGTTACCGCGTAATGATCGACCAGCTCGAATCCATGCTCTGCGCTGCAACAGGGTATGACGCTATGTCATTGCAACCCAACGCAGGCTCTCAGGGCGAATATGCCGGACTGTTGGCCATTCGTGGTTATCATGAGAGCCGCGGTGACGCCCATAGAACAATGTGCCTGATTCCAAGTTCTGCCCATGGTACCAACCCAGCCTCAGCACAGATGTGTGGCATGAAGGTTGTGCTGGTTAAATGTGATGATCAGGGCAATGTGGATATTGCCGATCTAAAGGAAAAGGCCGCTGCCCACAGCGAAAATCTAGCAGCCATTATGGTGACTTATCCCTCCACTCATGGCGTGTTTGAAGAGGGTATCAAAGAAATTTGCCAGATCGTTCATGATCACGGCGGTCAGGTGTATATCGATGGTGCCAACCTCAATGCAATGGTCGGAGTTTGTCAGCCGGGCAAATTCGGTGGCGATGTATCCCACCTGAATCTGCATAAAACCTTCTGTATACCTCACGGTGGTGGTGGCCCCGGAGTTGGTCCCATAGGGGTAGGCGAGCATCTAGCGCCATTTTTACCCAAAGAAGTTGAGGGAGGCGAGCGTCGCGGTGCTCAGGTTTCAGCGGCACCCTTTGGCAGTGCCAGTATCCTGCCCATTACTTGGATGTATATCCGCATGATGGGTCGTGTGGGCCTCAAGCAGGCGACTGAGGTCGCTATTCTTAATGCCAACTATATGGCCAGCCGACTGCAAGAGCATTATCAGGTGCTGTATACAGGCGCCAACGGCCGTGTAGCGCACGAATGTATTCTCGATGTCCGTCCGATTAAAGATAATGTGGGTATTAGCGTCGATGATATTGCCAAGCGCCTAATCGACTATGGTTTCCATGCACCGACTATGTCATTCCCTGTATCGGGTACTCTGATGATTGAGCCGACAGAGAGTGAGTCAAAGGCAGAGCTAGATCGTTTCTGTGATGCCATGATTGCCATTAAGCATGAGGTTAATCAGGTTGCCAATGGTGAATTCCAGCTGGATGATAATCCGCTGGTTAGCGCGCCCCACACCGCAGCGATTGTTACCGCTGATGAGTGGACTCGGGCCTATAGTCGCAGTCAGGCAGCCTATCCTGTGGATTCGCTACGAGACAGCAAATACTGGCCACCCGTGGGCCGTTTAGACAATGTATTTGGTGATCGAAACTTGATCTGTTCATGTCCATCAATGTCTGATTATAAGTAATTATTGACTGTAGAAATAAGAGCAGCGGCTAAGCTATAGCTTGCCGCTGTATCTGGGCTGGACTGTCGCTCTTTAGGTTTTTATGCAGATCAATAACACTGTAAACATCCACTGCCGTAGCAAAGCCCTTGATTGGAATCTGACCCTTATCAATGCAGTGCACCGCACTCTTGACCAGATCGTAGGTATCTTTAGAAATAAGAATCTCATTGCTCTCGGCCGATGATTCAAGTCGGCTAGCCAGATTGACTGCACGCCCAAGCAATGTGTAATCAAGACGGTTTTCAGTACCAAAATTACCCACCTTACAAACACCGCTATTAATACCCATGCGCAGTGCCGGAGGGTTTTTAATACCATCAGCGCGCCAGCGTACCTGCAGATCTTTCATGGCCCGTTTCATAGCGACAGCCATAGACACACAGGTCACAGCATCAGTCTGAATACCGCGGCTTTCAGGGTCACCAAAGAACACCATAATAGAATCACCAATCACCTTGTCGATGGTGCCTCCAAAACGAAAGGCAATTTCAGACATCTCGGTAAGATAGGTATTGAGCAGTTCAGTTAGCTGCTCTCCATCCAGTTCTTCAGTGAGTCTGGTGAAGCCCTCTATATCCGAGAAAAAGATCGTTAGCGTTTTCTCCTGAGTTTCAGCACGTACATCTTTGCCGCTCAAAATAGCCTTGCGCAGTGCAGGTGACAAGTACTTAGATAGCCTAAAAGTGCGCAGGGTAAGCCATTCATTCTGACGCAGTACCGAGTCATGTTGATCAGCGAATAAAAAATGCGTATGGCGTGCCATATTAGCCTGCAACAGTGCGTAGCCAGCGCCAATAACAAGAATAAATAGTTGGATGCCAGACCCTAGAGTAATACTAATAGGCAAGAGCCAAGTGGTGAGCACAGCACCTATAAATACACCAAATAGTTCTAGGGGTGACGTAGGCTTTAAAGAGCCGACAATGGTGACCATAAACATTAGCCCCAGTCCCAGCACAACAATTGGATCAAAGCCCACAAAGGCCAATAAGAAGCCGGTAATGACACCATCAATAAGTTCCATTACAACCGCTAGCCGCTGTCTCCTGGGCAGGGAGATAGATTCATTAGCAGTAAAATAACTACTGAATTGGTAGATAAATAGGGCGGGTAGAACAACGAGAAGAGCAGGGTGATAGTTAATATCTCCCCAGGCACCCAATAAAATAGTGGCCGCGCAAATCGAAAGCGCCAGCCTGTAGAGCTCCTGCAACTTTGGCGACGGATATACAATCTCTTTCCATGTCATGACTTCAGTCTAGCACTGGATTAGTGATATCGCCTGAAAAGTGCATGTGCATTGCTTTTGCGGGTTTGGTTGTGTACAGTTGCGACCCTTCAAAAAGGGCTAAAAAGAACTTTTGTTGAAGTGAGAAAGCATGCCGGTCTAGGTATTTGGGCGACAAAGGTTAGAAAGTACGGCAACAGTCTACGGTGAGGTGTCCGAGTGGCTGACTAAATGCGCAAGCATTTTGGACGCACGCAGGGCGTCCTCGCAGAGACAAGAGTTATGGCTTTGCCATAGCTCGCAGCAACGAGCACGTCGTGCTCCTGTCCACTTTACAGGATGGAAAACGGCAACAGTTTACGGTGAGGTGTCCGAGTGGCTGAAGGAGCACGCCTGGAAAGTGTGTAAGCGTTTATAGCGTTTCGAGGGTTCGAATCCCTCTCTCACCGCCAAATTTAGTCTTCAAAAGCTCTATAGCCCTTGTTTGCTCTCGTTTCTTACGAGACTTATGAGGGGCAGTAGACAAATGAGTAGACATTTTAAATACCCAAAATACACATACATCAAAGACAATACCTATTACTTTTTTAGGTCAGTGCCAGTTGATCTTAGATGTTTCTATACAAAACCGCGCATTATCCAATCGCTCAGAACCAACTCTCTAACCAGAGCTAAGACTGTATCCAAAGTCTTTGCATCTACACTGGATCATTATTGGTTAGGTTTGAGGCTGAAGACCTTAGATGTTCCTGCCGCACACCTGCTCATTACTGATGGTGCAGTTAACGATTCCGAGTTGCCTACAATTGAAGAATCCTTAGAGGTGTACTTTGCGGTTAAAGGAGTTGGACGACCAAAGCTGTTTTTCACAACCGCACAACCGCACAACCGCACAACGTTACATCGGCTATCTCATTGAGTGCCTTGGTAACAGATCAATAGACCAATACACCTCTAAAGACGCAACGGTATTGCGCGAATGGTTGATCAAGAAAGGGTTAAGCAATAGTTCATTGCAACGAGTCTTCTCAGGAATTAAAGCCGTCATTAACTTTGTCACTTTAGAGAAAGGATTAGAGTACCAGAATGCCTTTGCTAAGGTTTATCTTCCATCTAATCCTGATGCCAAGAAACGTCATGCAGTAACGCCATCCAACATGGCTAAGATTAAACCTGAATGCCTATCTTTAGATGATGATATCAGGTGGTTAGTAGCCATTATCTTTGATTCAGGTATGCGTTTATCTGAAGCCGCAGGGCTTATGTTTACTGACTTATGCCTTGATGAAGAAACATCTTATATTGATTTAAAACCACACCCTCATAGACGGCTTAAAACAGCTTCTAGCGAACGTAAAATACCTCTAGTTGGGTTTGTCGTTATGGGCCGCAAAGCGCCTGAAACAGCATTCTACAGACTTCTATTGCTTTTCTAGATACACAAACTCTGAGCGTTGTAATTCAAACTCTGCATCAGCCGCAATCAACAAATGGATCAAGACTGTTGGAGGATCAAATGATGTTATACACGGCTTGCGTCATAGCTTTAGAGACAGACTCAGAGCCGTTGAAGCACCTACAGATATGATTGACCAATTGGGGAGTTGGGCTTTGAAGTCTGTTGGACAAGGATATGGAGAGGGGTGGGAATTGGCTTTGTTAGTTAAGTATTTTAGGAAACTTACTGATGAACAACCCTCAACTACCTCTTATCTGATTTGACTGGATGGGGTATTTGGTTATGATTAGACAGTCAATTTTCTTAGTAAGTCCCGCCAAGCTTGCACGTTTAAGCTTTTGGATGCATACATCATCAGCTCAGATTTTTTTTAAGGCAGTTAATAAGAGCGATCCTCACTCTTATTAACTACTCCATGGCTAACTAGCCAGAAACACGTTGCCTATTTGCTAAAATATCATCCCTATTATTTAAGATAGATTCTCTTCGCTCGTTAATAAGGGCCTTATTATCCATGAGCGATGCGCTATTTTCAGCGGAGGATGATAGAAGTGATTTCATACGATCGCCATTGCGTGCGGCTTTGCTTGCTATTTCTTGCATCGCAACCGCGTTAGCCGCTATCAGTGTAGCATTGCCATCTACGGTAGCGTTAGAGGGTTTCAGGTCGCCATCAAGGAGGCTACTATTAACTGCGATCTGTTCAGCATTGAACACTACAATACCCTGATTTGCATCCATTATTTTGTTATTGATTGCGATAAGCTGGGTATTGATAGCAGCAAGTTCTTCAAAGCTAACCTGCACATTGCCAAGCGTTAAGTCTTGACGCTTGGCGCCGTCTTTATAATCCGCAGGCAGAAGAAATCTGACTGCCGTATTCTGTGCGATGACATGGTCTTGCATCTTAAACTGGATTGCCCTTATTTCTACAGCGCCGTTTGGATGATCTGTGGTCCCTGCCAAAGGCATGCGGTAATCAATGGGTGTTATATCCTCTAGCAAAATAGGCAAATCATGGCTTTTGGCACCACCCAAATACCAGCGCACAATACCTCCATCAACGCGTGCACGGGCAAATGTTTCGCTTTTTAGCACATCTAAGTGTGAATCTTTCCAGCGACCCAGTGTGGATTCAAGATCGGTAACGCTAACGCACCAATCGACGGGGCCGATGTCGCCATTAACCCAGCGCAGTAGTCTGCAATATATATTTGCTTTCCTTTCCGACTGCCATTGCAAAAGGCCAAGTCGGTTTGCGATGCGCATAAACGGGCTGTGCCAAAAGGGTTTTAGAGCCAGTAGTTCAATGTAGGTTTGATTTGCAAAGATGATCAGTGCATTTTCGGTTAAACCATGGGAGCCACCTCTGGCGACCTTAAAGCCGAGATCAGTGAAGTCATTGATGGCGTCATCGAGGTTCGATACGAAAATGACAAGATGATCAAACTTAGCCGACATAGACATTACCTTTCAGACTGTTAATCAACAATTAATCTTTCATCGCCAAATATCTAATCGCCACCACCGATAATATTACACAGCCATCTTTGGTCTACTTTGGATTAGGGTTTTGGCCTATGACCTCATTAACTAAAAACGGACGTAGGCCAGTCCAGGTTATCTGATAAATCGGTGCTCCCATAGCCTCCATGGTAGGTGAAATCTTATCAAACACTTTTCGATACTGATAAAAAGGAACCCAAGGAAAAAGATGGTGTATGGAGTGATAATTTTGATAACCCCAGAGCATCGTCAGCAGGTGAGAAAAAGGACCGGGGATTAAAATTGTAGATGTATTGAGATACCGATCTTTTTCTAGGTGTGGGTGATGCACTATGTAGGCAAAGAAATACACGAGAATAATTGTGCCTAAAAGGCCTGCGACGACGAATAGCACCAACCCCTGCCACCAGCGTGCTATGGCTTCGGCATCACCCACTAAATATAGAACAACAAAAGGTATAGTACGAAGTAATATTCCACCTGTGACTTCCAATATTAGGGTAACATTCTGTTTTCTGGGTGCTGAACTCCAGCGTTCACGCATATAGAACTTGTACTGCACGGTTATGGCTGCCCAAGTGGCTTGCAGCATATGAGACGGGGACTTAAGCATGTCGGCGGAATAATTATCTGGGTCACTACTGCCCTGATTAGTATTTCGGTGATGACTAAGGTGTTCGTAACGGTGTGCTGTTAACGGGATAAATAATAGGCTTGCTGCCAGATAGCCTAAGCCATCATTAAGCCACTGGAATGATTTGATATTGCCGCTTATGCAGCCATGCACTGAATCATGGAGGACTGTGTAGCCACCATAGGAGAGAATGGCCATTAAGGGGATTGCCACGAGTAGTGACAAACCATTTAGCATGACTAAGTAAGGAAGGGACCAATAGCCGATAAACACTACGAAGCCAAGTATTATGGTAGGCCAAGCAATTTGTCTAGAATAACCCCGCGCAAACTCAATGGCCGACTTGTTTAATGCGCTTGCTGTATCCATATTAACCCCACCCCACTATTGCCTATTATTCTTATTTTTCCTACATGGCCATGCCTTTGAGTCACTCACTAACGGCCACACTATATCCGAAAAATAATTGTGATAATGAGTTATTTACCTGATATTCCCTCTGCTGATTGCTATCGCTTAAAGGGCTTTGAGTAGTGAGAATTAGCGTAGGCTCTTATCAAAATCAATAAGCTATAGAGGCAGACAGCTCAGGCGCTATATTTGCGCTGGAACCTAGATTGTGACGAGATTATGAAAAGAGGGCCGTTTAGCCCTCTCTGCACTGGATATACACCTTAAGCCTAGCTTGCTGGCTTACTGCGCAGCTATGACCGTTACTTTAATATCATCAACATTTACATCGCAAGCCTTAAGCGATGTAGCCTGCAAGGCCTTCCATTTTGCATTACCTTCTTGCCAGGCAACTGCCTTCTCCATGGACGATGCTGAGAGATGCAGGTCAACGGCCCCGATTGCTCCCTCGCCAATCGTGGCAGGTGAGGATGAATAGGCAATTGGTGATGCTGAAGCTTCATAAGCGATCAAATCTTTCAGTGCTGCTAGACCTGATGCTACATTTTCGCAGGGCACTTCATAAACTACAACCACCTGACCTGCAGAGGCAACTGGCGCTATTGTCTTGGACTCTTCATGATGACCAGCAATTGTTAGGCTAGATACCAGTAGCCCAGCGAGTAAAATTAAGAATTTATTTATCATATTAATCACGCCTTTTTTATTATTTTAAATTTTCTTTAGACTGAGTATACCCTATTATTTTCCCAAATAAAATTTGATAGGGGCGGCGACGCTCTAACAGTACCCAAGCTATTTAGGTGGCTTTGCTAAATTCCCCTAAGCCTCATTGCTAATGAATAAAAATAGTGCTTTACTAAGAATTCAATAAAAATAACAAGAGAAAAACTATGACTGAATTAGATATCTTCATGCTTCAAGCTCAAAATAATCAGGGAACTGGTATGTATCAAGTTGCGCTGGCTTTCAGTATTTGGGTGGCCTTTCGCGTCTCTGGTATTGCGGGGCAACAGTACAGTGATAACATTGTTGTAAAAATTGCCGCAACCGGTTTTGGCATGGGTACGTTATTTTTCTTCAATATGACCTACGCCTTTTGGAGCTGGAACATGGCTGTTACTGGTCATAAGTTAGTAGAGTTGCAAAACTCTGGTACGGAAATTTCTGCATTGGCTCAGAGTTATGTTGATACTATGGGTGCGACAGCTGCAGTGCCTAGTTTTTCAATGATCCCCAGCGACCCAGTAGCGCTAATACTGCAGGTGTCTATATTAGTTCTGATACTACTTCCCATCTGGGCACCAAAGAAATAATTATCAAGTAGTGCGTTAGGATCCTTTTGATAGGGGTCAAAGATTGTTGGGCTTCCCTCACCCATTTAAATATAAGATCGGTGGGGTAAATGCTTAGCTCGACACACCTGAAAACTCTGCTCCTGCAGGGTTTTTTTACGTCTTTGAATTAGCTCAGGTTGTGGGAAATAGAGATTATTTTTATTAAATAGTGAATAGGTGTATTCTCTTGACTAGTTAAAACAATTAGTGATCTATATCTAAAAATCGAATGGGGTTAATAATATGAAAAACTATAAAGTGCTGCTTTTTTTGATCATTTTGTCTCTTGTTTCTATCAATGCCTTCTCTGTGCATCATGAAGAATCTTCTAGCGCTGCCATTGGCGATGTTGAGATGAAGGAAAATACCCATAGTGAAGGGTTTAATGAGATGAAAAAGATGTTGGGAAAGTGGGAAGGTAAGTTAACGCAATTTACTGGCACAGTTATTGATGTCACGTCAGATTTTAAACTAGTTTCAGGCGGCAATCTGATTACAGAAACGCTGGTTGAAGATGGTGTGGAGATGTTGACAACTTATTCAGACAATAAAGATGGTGAGCTAGTCGTCAAGCACTACTGTGCTTTGGGTACGCAGCCCGTGTTCAAATTAGCTCAGGTATCAAGCAATAACGTAGAGGTTACCCTGGATGAGTCGCAAGGTGGGTATCACCCCAAATACCATAGTTACGTTAATTCAATGAAATGGACAGTGAGTGATAAGGATGCCAATGCAGCAGTAGTGGATTCCACTCTGTATATTGATGGTGAGCTTGTTGAGCAGCAATCAGTCATTAGTCGCGCAAACTAATAATTTATAGCACAGGAATCAGTAATAACGCCGATAAACAGGGTTTATTTGAAGATTGTCGCTGGTTCTCCCGGCTGCTCAGAGCCATCCGCACAATTAAATCTAGCGAATTAATTAGGGGCTACTTGCGTGTGCTTGTTTACATGCATCAGGCAGATCGCCTAAGGTAAGTAATTCATATAACTATAAATAAGGGTAAAAATCATGGAAACAGAAATTTGGGCATCATTTCAGGCTTCACGCGGCGCTAATGCAACATTGTTTTTGGGAGTGATCATTTCTTTATGGGTTGCGGCTAGGTTCTCTAGTGTGATGGTCGAGAAAGAAGCCCCAGCAATTGGCAGAGTCCTATGTACGATATTTGGACTGTCAGTCTTTTTAATGAACTTCACTCTAATGACGAATGTCGTGAATCAGTGGACGGTGCATGCTAACGCAATGGCTGCTCTGGGCGATGCCGTTAGCCCTATAGCTGCGGGCTTTGTTGCTGAGTATGGTGGTGAGATGGCAACAATGCCTCATCCCATCGTGCTGGCATTTTTAGTTTCAGGTCTATTGATTACGGTTTTGCCACTGTGGATGCAGCCTAATAAGTAAAATTTTTGGCTGGGAACAGTCTATTGGTATACTCAGAGAAGCCCATTTTCGAATGGGCTTTTTTAATCTTTGCTCTTGGACTCCCTCTGCCGATTTTTCCATTGCCCGTCTAAATACGCCGCCACATGCTCAGTAGGTGTAATCACACAGTTTTTAATCAAGTCCGCGCCGCGTTCAGCAATCATCATTGTCGGTGCATTTAAATTGCCATTGGGTACAGTTGGGAAGACCGATGAGTCGATAACTCTAATATTTTTGAGGCCATGCACCCTCAGGTTGGGATCTACAACCGCCATAGAATCTGTGCCTATTTTGCAGGTGCCGGCAGGATGATAGGCACTGTCCACAGACTCGCGCACAAAAGCATCAATTTGTTCATTGGTCTGTACTTCAGCCGTCGGTTGGATAACCTCTCCACGAAATGCGTCCATGGCTGGCTGTTGCATGACTTCTCGAGTTAGGTGCACGCAGTCGCGAAAGCCCTGACGATCTTCTTCCGTAGCTAAATAGTTAAATAGTATCTCTGGGTGCTGTTCAATATCCGCTGAGATGGCGCGAACATGGCCGCGGCTGGTAGGTTTATTGTGGCCGACATGGACCTGAAACCCATGCCCTTTAAAGGCCACTGAACCATCGTATGTGATTGCTCCAGGCAAAAAATGGTATTGAATATCAGGCCATTTAACCCCAGCCTTAGAGCGAATAAACGCACAGGATTCAAAATGATTGGTACGGCCCAGACCGGTCTTAAATAAAAGCCATTGCACGCCGATCATGACCTTTTTAAATAGTCCCAGTTGACTGTTAAGACTAACAGGTTGCTTGCAACTATATTGAAAATTAAATTCTAAATGGTCTTGCAAATTCTCGCCCACACCAGGAAGCTCATGCAATAGATCTATCTCAGCCGCCGCTAGAGTATGTTTTGGTCCGACTCCAGATACCTGTAATAGGTGTGGTGAGCCAATGGCACCAGCACATAAAATTACTTCACGCTGGGCATTAAATACTTTAGTTTTGGTGCCTATTTCACATTCAATGCCAGTGGCAGTTTTGTCTGAAATCCGAATTCGCTTAACCAGAGCATGTTTTAAAATTGTTAAATTAGAGCGTTTTTTAGCCGTCTTTAAATAGGCATGGCTGGAGGATGCGCGAATACCGCGATCAACATTCATAAACTTTTGACCAAACCCTTCCTGCCTAAATCCGTTGTAATCTTTGGTTTCGCTATAACCTGCCTCAACACCAGCATCTATAAATGCGCGATACAGCGGGTTGCGCATATTATTGCCGCCGCTAATGGCTACAGGACCTTCGTTACCAGTGTATTCGCTGTCAATACATTGGTGGTTTTCCAATTTTTTAAAATACGGCAGACAGTTTTGGTAATTCCAACCGCTGGCACCATGGGATTCCCATTCATCATAATCATGGGCATTGCCGCGCACATAAACCATGCCATTAATAGAGGAGGTGCCGCCCATCACTTTGCCGCGCGGGCAATTCATACGGCGGTTATTGAGATAGGGCTCGGGTTGAGACTCGAAGCCCCAGTTATATTTTTTGCTGTTCATGGGTATGCCCAGCGCCGAGGGCATTCGAATAAATACACTATGATCACCGCCGCCATATTCAATCAGCAATACAGAGCAATTGGGATCTTCACTTAATCTTGTTGCAACAATGGCTCCGGCCGAGCCAGCCCCTACAACAATATAATCGTAACTTTTTATCTTTTGCATTATTCCCACTGTCCTAAAGCTAATATCAATAAAGCGCTTTTCTGCGTTTAAATAGCAGTATGTAAATAGCGATGTACAGGCCAATAACGATTAGGCCCACCCATTCAATCTTAAGCGGCGTAAACTGGTATAACAGCACCAATGCAGCGATTAACAACCAGTTTGCTAGAAGGTATTTTTGGCGTCCCAATGTTTTAATATCGAAACCGAGATTATCTGTATAGAGCCTAATCAGCGAGTCCAGCGAGTTAATCACAAAGATCACCCCAAGCGTGACCATAGCACCGCGCAGTAGAGCTGAGACTGGAATCTCACTATAAAAGTAATAATAGAGCGTCGAAAACCAAAGCCCTATGGCGATTGATGGAATCACTAGTAATGCCAGAAGTAGCTGCCAAGTTTTCAGTCCGCTGACAAATCGCGCGACAAACTGTCCGATCATAATGCTCCAGGCAAACCACCAAAAGAGATACCAACCATGGTACTCACTGATCGGACTAACAAAGCGATGAATATTTTCAAAGTAGCCGGATAGGTTGGCGACAGATGCCCAATAATCTTGAGTAGAAGCGCCAGAGGCGACAAGCATAATCAGGGTTAGGAGTAAAAATAATAGGCTGGACGTAATGCTGAGTATTTTAACGTAGCGAATATCGGTACTGGAAAATACCCCAGCTAAAATAACTAGGGCCACCAGTATGTATTTTTCACTATTGCTAATGCCTTCTATATAACTGGGCGCATAACTTAAAAATAAGAATGCAGTGAAGGCACAGGTAGCAATAATAATTAGATTGTTAATCCAGCGGATAGGTTTAAGCTGAAAGAGGCCAACCTTGGGTTCAATAACACAAAAGTAGAAGGTGGTTAAAAAATAGAATGCCCAGACCAAAAATCCCCAAAAGCCAAACTCAATCGCAAGAGGGTTGGTGAAACTGTATTGATTTTCAGCGGCATAGACAGGGAACTCGACCAGAGGAAACATGATCAGGCCAACATCGAGCCCCGAGGTAAATAGCACCGCACAAAAGGCCATCAATGGCAGAGGTGTTGGGCCTGTACATTCAATATTGCGCCATTTAAGACAGATAAATAGTGAGGTTGCCAGGGTAACTGCGATCGCAACCGAAAGTATTTCGTACATCGACGACAGCCCCTAACGGGCTGTGCTGGTGTGTACTGAGCGCAATAGTCGGCCCATGGGTACCTGCCCAAGATCTTGCCCAAAATCGTTATTTTCCCAAGCAGTGTGGCCACCGATCATAACTAGATTAACTACACCATCAGAACGATTGACTAGCTGTTCTGTTTTGAACTCCTCGCGGTGAATGCGTTTTACATGCTCTTCGCCATCGTAGGCAGCAAGTTTATTAGGGTCGATTAAAATGAGATCAGCGATGTCGCCTTCATAAATACTGCCCCCCTCAACGCCAAAGACATCTGCAGCATCTTTGGTCAGTCGTTTCACCATATAGCTCACATCGGCATCGCCACCGGTAGCAGCCAGCTGGAGGCTGCGCAGATTAACATCATAAAATGCCATATTGGTTAGATGCGCGCCGCTGTCATTAAAGCCGGGTAGCAGCAATGGGTTCATCAGCAATTCGCGAACGGTTTGTATGTCGCGATTGGCGGTCACGGTACTCCAGCTTAGCTTGGTGTCGAATGAGCGAAGCATTTGCAGCATAAAGTCTGCTTCATCTGCGACCATTAAGAAGTCGGTTTGCACCAGAGTGCGTTCGGTCTTGGTCACCCCTTCCGTGACTGTTCCATTTTTAATGTCCAGAACACGCTCAAGTACAGCTTGAAAACTCATGCCCTGCCAGTTTTTTTGAGGGCATAGATCCACGGTCATATCGGACAGATTGCGATTAAAGGCGAAGTCTTCAAGATCAAACTTGCGTTTAAGTCGGGCAATGCTCCAGCCTTGCTTACCTTTCATCCACATGGCTCTAAAGGCTTTTATATAATCGGCATCATTGAGGATTTCCAGGCGCCCAGCGCGATCTTCCAGATCAGTTTCATTGAGTTGGCGCAGTTCAGGTATCTCTTCTGCAATGGGGGTAATGGCACCATCAGACCAAATCTTAAAAGGTGCGCCCAGCGCTTGCATATGAAAGTCGCCTTTTATCAGAGCTGAGTTCAGTAGCCTGGCGAGAGTTTTGCCGAGACGTGCAAGTTTCCAGTTGTTAGCCACATCAAGAGCTGCTACTACGGTGGTTTTTAACGGCTTGCCATGCAGTCTACCGCTGGTCAGCAGGAAGGTTTTTAAGGTGCCTATCACGCTGTCTTTAGGCGGTGTTGCCTGCCAGGTGGCACCCTGTTCGCGAACCACCTGTGCCAGTTCTTTTAGCTCGCCATATTTGGCAAATTGCGTGGGAATGGTTTTTTCACAATGGGGCTGCTGTGCTAGATAGTGAAACGGCAGGGCGTCAGTAGAAAAGCCTACATAGCCTTCCTTGAGCGAGTCGCGAAGGGTGCTCTTCATATGGTCGAGCTCTGTCCCTGTCGGGTCGCGGGTAATGCTATTTTCAAAGCCCATGGTCTCTATGCGCAGCATTGAGTGAGGCAGTAAGACAGCAACGTTGGGCCCAAGATTAAGCTCATCCAAATGGTTTAAGTAGTCTTTGGGCGTATTCCAGGTCACATTGTCGGCACAGTGGGTGAGCACTGATTTGGGCATATTTTCGACCCGGGCATAACAGGCAACAATTGGATCAAAATTCTCATCTCGCTGATTGCCGAAGGCCAGTCCCAGGCTGCAATTAGCGATCACCACTGAGGTGGTGCCGTGACGAGTTGACTCTGGCAAGCCCGGAGCAACTTCTAGCTCTAGATCATAATGGGTGTGTATATCGAAAAGGCCAGGCATTAGCCACTGGCCATCGGCATCAATAATATTGTTGGCTATGCTTTCATCGACCACCTTGCCGCGGGAGACAATGCGGCCATCGGCGATAGCGACATCCTCAATAATCGGTTGTTCGCCATTGTTAAAAACTTTGGCATTTTTAATTAGGGTATCAATTTTTATAGCCGATGCGTTCATTGTTATTATTTTCCCATCTTATTGTTTCGCTGACGAACAGTCTTTAACTGCACGGCCGTAGCAACTATATACGCAGAGTCTTGCCTACGCAGATCTTGACGTCAAGTTCGGGTCTGAGCCACTATACTAAAATAAATTTGCTATAAGATCAGGATATTTCCATGGGCGACAAGTCACAAAATAGTGCCGAGCAATGGCGCACTCGAGGTCAACTTAAGACAGTGCTGGGGCACTCCATTTTCGTTGTCGATGAGGGTGCAGCTGACCTGCCAACCATTTTATTGCTGCATGGTTTTCCGACATCAAGCTGGGACTGGCAGCCTATATGGGGCGAGTTGGCCAAGCAGTATCGATTGGTTGCCCTGGATATGCTGGGTTTTGGTTTCTCTGACAAACCAAACAATCGAGGCTATACCATCCATGGCCAAGCCGATATTGTCGATGCATTGGTTGAAACCATGCAGTTAGAGCGCTTTCATGTGTTGGCCCATGATTACGGTGATACCGTGGCCCAAGAGCTCTTAGCCCGTCAGCTGGAGGGCTCTGGTAATGGCAATTGGCTATCCTGCTGCTTTCTTAATGGTGGGCTGTTTCCTGAAACTCACCACGCGCTATTGACCCAGCGTTTACTGCTGAGCCCCATAGGTGGGCTTATCAATCGTCTGGCAGGCTACAAGGGCTTTTGCCGCAACTTTAGCTCGGTATTTGGTGATGACACCAAGCCTACGGAGCAGGAACTGCAAACCTTTTGGCAGCTTATCAATATCAACGAGGGTAAGCATATTTTCCACAACCTGATTACCTATATGCGCGATCGTATTCTGCATCGTGAGCGCTGGGTATCTGCACTACAGCAATCGTCTATTGCACTAGGCGTTATTAACGGTTCCGTCGATCCGGTATCTGGGGCGCATATGGTAGAGCGCTATCAGCAGCTTAATTGTCGTTTGGACTATCTAGCTGCGCTGCCGCGTATTGGCCACTATCCTCAGGTGGAAGCGCCTGCGCAGGTACTGTCCCATTATCAAGAGTATTTAAAGCTTGTGGGCTAGGCTATATACTCTCGCCGTATTATGGCACTGATAGCGATAAATGGCGGGATATTGCTAGAGCTCGATCAGAGGCAGATTCAAGCCTATGCAGGCCTGACCTATGTCAGGCGACAACATGGGTGAATAATAATAACAATATATTAAGGGGTATTTTAATTGTGAACCTGTTTGTAAAGATAAATAAATTTATGTTTCTGGTGCTGTTTGCCGTTTTCACAGTAAATTTATTTGTGCCGTTTGCTGGTGCTGCAGGCCAATGGATTATGTGGATAGGTCTGGCTGTATTAGGGGTCCATCTTTTGGAACTGGTGGTTGTCTACAAAAAACTGCAAGCTGGTGGGCATCTCAGTATACAGAATATATTGTGGATACTGGTCGCGGGCATCTTGCACTGGAAGCCGCTGCTGCGAGAGTAAAACACTTCCGTCAGGGCCGACTAAAAACGATAGCGAATCTTAGCAATGATCGACTCTACCTGAACGCCATCCCAGCCCTCACGCAGCAGAGTTCTGCCGCCTTCATCACCGTCGTCGCTAGCAAAGTAACCACCTCGGCTGTAGACAAGAAAAATATCGGATAAGGGTGCCAGCTGATGACGGTAACGGACCTGCAATGCTGTATCACTAAGGCTGAAATCTGATGCGGCGCTGCTCGATAGCTGTAAGCTACCATTGCCATTTAATTGGTAGCTATCAACCTGCTCTGCATCTATTCCGACCCACTGGAATTTCAAACGGATCTCTTGCCTCGATGAGGGGTACCAGTCAAAACGAATATCGGCATTGAGGCGCTCGGTCTTAAACCCCGCCAACTGTTCAGTATCAAAGTCCCAGATCAGCCATTCCTGTAAGTTTTTATAGCTAAATTCGCCACCTAGAGTCAGGGTTTCACTGAGATACAGCTGCGGCCGGAAAACAAGGTCTACACTGCGTTTTTGCTGGCTGTCATATTTGACCTCCAGTTCGGTATCGTAGGTAAAGTCATTGCCCCTAGGGCTCGCATATCTGGTTTCCAGCGAATAGCGAGCGGGCGTGGCCAGCAGACCGTTGCCGCGAGTAATTCGATCATCGTTACTGGCCGCTATCAGGCCAGCCTTAAATGATAGCGTCCGAGTTGATCGGAATATCCAGGTATGGTCTAACTCGGTCCATAGTGACAGGCGGTCACCCTCAGTAGTCTCCTTATAGCCATATTCCAATTTTGTATTACTGGAGAGAATTTTAGACTCTGGCGCATACTGCAATCGATCGTGGCGCGAGCTAGCATAGAGCTCGTTGAATCCATTGCGCTTCATATAACCGAGATCGTTCATATCAAATTCATCGCCGTAATTCGATGCCGCGGCGTAGTGATACCACTCGTCACTGGGTGCATAGGACCAGGAAGCCCATCCTGCAAAGTCGTGCTGATCGACGTTTAACTGGTTGTTTGCGGCATTGGCCTGTTGCTGGATATCAGCATAGAGAATCTGCCCGCGGAACTGAATACCCTCGCTTTTCTGCCAGATCATATCGGCGACCTGAACAGTGGCTTGGCGATTTAATGCCGCTCGATCAACATGGGTTAGGCGATGGCCAATCGATAGTCCGCCGACTTTGCGCTGAATGCGACTGGATATAAAGTCGCCGCCCAAACTGTCCGCGGAATCCTCCTCTCTGACGGCAAAGAGCCCCATATCCGTGTTATCGCCAAAATGGGTGACTTTAAGGGCAAGATCAATATCAATCAGTCCATTATTGCTCTCAGCGGGACCAGCACCTATGCGCCTTGTATACAGAACCACATCTTCATTGGGCAGGCCACTGCTAAACAGCGCCTGATTTTCAGTAAAGAAAGGCCGTTTCTCTGTGACATAGGTTTCAAACGCAGAGAAGTTAACGACTAGGTCATCACTTTCCACCTGGCCGAAATCTGGGTTTATCGCGCCCGTCACCTGAGTGCTGCTGTTGGGTCGCCAGATAAAGTCTAGGCCTGCGTTGTATGTATCGGCCTGAATGTCATTCTGTAAGTCTTTGCTATAACTGACATAGGGAAACCAGTCCATGGTCGAGGCTTCGACCTGGTCGACCTCCAATGGCTGCCAATCCTCCATAAAAGTGGTGCGGGAATAGTAGGCATTGGGAAATGCGAACCTAAGCGATTCGTTGTAAACCACCCGTGAAAACCATACCGCCATTTTTTTGCGACCATCTTCAGACTTGGACATGGGCGCGACAGTCCAGGGAATATGTATTTCGCTGTACCAGTAATCAGTTTCGCTAGAGGTTTGTGAATACCAGGTACCGTCCCAGTCTCCAGAATAACTGCCCGGGGTGACAATGCCATCCTGCATTGAATTGGCAGAGCCCACAGTAAAGTCATAGCCTGCCAGCGCGGTGCCATCGAAATCAATACTGACAATATTGCGATCTGCTTCGATCTGTGCATCGCGAGGAAACTGTCGTTTCACTCGCTTGACAGAGGGGGGCTGGTAGTTAGTGAAAGCAACAAAAATGCCCTCATCATTGGTAATCATACGAACTTCGGTACTGTATTTTGCGGGGCCGCCGGTCAGGGGCTCCACCGTGACAAAGTCGCTATAGACTACGGCATCCTGCCATTCAGGCTCATCAATCACGCCATCTATGGTTATTGAGCCAAAGGCATTACAGGCTATAAATAGACTGCATAGGCTGAGTATTAAAGGGAAGTGGTGACGTTTTTTATGCATAACCTAGACTGCTATTATTTTTAGAATTAGCTGGAAACAATAGTTTATTGAGTTCGCTTAGAATTGCTAGTCGCAATGCAGAAAATTCTATGTTTTCAGTGTATTTAGAAGTTTTTGAAAATCGCAACACCATTGCCATGCTTCATGCCACTATTCAATTGTGCAATAGGTTTTGGTGGACTGCGAGTCTTGTTTCTGTGGTGCCTGTGGGCTTGCGGGTGCTAGACTGCCTAATTAAAATCAATATCAAAGGGGCAAAACCATGAGTGAAGTACCTGTATATATAGTTGTTAATTTAATCGTGACAGATGTTGAGAAATACAGAGCCTATGAAAAGGGCTTTTTCCCTCTGTTAAAAAAGTACGGTGGTCAGTTTATTACCTATGATGACAACCCTATTCATTTGGAAGGTCTGACGCCACGCGAAGGGCGCATGATTATCTTTACCTTTCCCTCTGAGCAAGCAGCTACACAGTGGTATGCAGATTCAGACTATCAGTCGCTCTCGGAGCACCGTCGTGCTGGCACAAGGCTAGAATTTTTAACCATGGTTCACGGATTACCGCCACGCGCTTAAACCCAAGGAAAAAATGATGAAAAACAATCGAGAGCTAGGCATTGTTGTCTACGGTGCGACCGGCTTCACTGGCCGTTTGGTTGCGGAATATTTGAATAAACAGTACGGCGTTAATGGCGAAGTGGTCTGGGCTATGGCTGGTCGTAGCCTGAGTAAGTTAGAGCAGGTTCGCGATGAAATGGGGATTTCTGCTGATGTGCCCTTAGTTGTCGCCGATTCTTCTGATTTGGCCTCCATAACAGCTATGGTTGAACGCACTGCCGTGGTCTGTACCACCGTAGGCCCCTACCAGCTGTATGGCAATGAACTGGTTGAGGCCTGTGCCATGGCCGGCACCGATTATGTGGATCTCTGTGGTGAACCGGGTTGGATGCACAAAATGATTGGAGCCCATTCCGAGGCTGCTGAAGCCAGTGGAGCGCGTATTGTATTTTCCTGCGGTTTTGATTCTGTCCCCTTTGATTTGGGTGTGTTGTTTCTACAGCAAACCGCCGAGCAAAAACTGGGCGCCACAGTCCCCCGAGTTAGAGGCCGAGTGCGTGCAATGAAAGGCACTTTTTCTGGGGGTACTCTGGCGAGCTTTCGCACAACGATGGCGGCAGCTGCTAAGGATCGTGATCTGGTCAATGTTTTACGCAATCCTTTCTCGCTGACACCTGGCTTCACTGGGGCCGACCAGCCAAGGGGCGATAAGCCTGTGTTTGATGAAGTGCTGCAGAGCTGGATTGCGCCCTTTGTTATGGCCAGTATTAATACCAAAAATATTCATCGTTCAAATATGCTGATGGGTCATCAGTACGGGACAGATTTTGTCTATGATGAAATGATGATGACAGGCCCGGGCGAGAAGGGCGAAGCAGTTGCCAACCATATTGCCAGTGATAACTCGATGGCTGAAGACCCACGTCAGCCAGGCGAAGGTCCAGATAAAGAAGAGCGTGAAAATGGTATGTATGACGTCTTGTTTGTCGGTCAGGCCACCAATGGTGATTTGGTTAAGGTGAGTGTGCAGGGTGATAAGGATCCAGGTTATGGCTCTACCTCAAAGATGATTGCCGAGAGTGCTGTTTGCTTGCTTAAAAATCCTGAGACTGTCAGCGGTGGAATCTGGACGCCAGCGCCTGCAATGGGTTCTCTGCTGATCGAGCGCTTACAGGCCAATGCAGGGCTTACATTTACTGTGGAAAGTTAAAGGGACTTTTGCAGTCACCAAGCGACTTACAAAGCCGTTAACCCTAAGTATTGCTGTTCAGGGGTAACGGTTTTTTTGCACCTAAGCGCGAACTGTGGTGGTAGACTACTTAAACGGATACCTTGTACTTGCAGTTAATTATGCGCAGGCAACCCTAAAGCCCACTGAGAATGGAAGCCCAGTGAGGTAGTGATAAGTACCCACCTAGAGGTTACATTGTATGGATCTTCATCCGCTTAAAGATGCCCTGGTCAATGAGTTACACAATCGCCCCTTTCCAGTAGTAGCGCTGCCAGCACAGATTTCCAGTTTGGTGTTTCTACACAGTGGAGACCGTCAAGCCGAGCTAGCTAAGCTTGCTGAACTTGCCCAGCTTTACAATGTTCCCGGCCCATCTGAATCAGATAGCACCGACTGCTATTACCAAAGTTTTAAAACGTTTGATCTGCGCTGGGAATTTCACAATGAGTTCTCCACCTATACGGTTATCCGGCAGGGCAGTTCCGAACAGCAGTTTTGCTTGAATGTATTTTCCCTTATCGACAGTGACTGGGTTGAAAGTCTGGAGGGGCAACTAATTGCGGCTAATCATATTGATTTGCGTCCCGCGGATAGCGCACCTAAAACAGCAGAGGCTCTTGCCGAGCAGTTTAATGGCCAGCGTCTTGTCGGGGGGAATATCTATGATGGGCTGGCAACTATCTGGACCTCAGTTCAGGCAGACCCAGATGGTTTTATTCGCACCCTAGTGGTTGATGGGGGTCTAGATTCGTCTCAGGCGGGCAGGGTGATTCGCAACCTGTTAGAGATTGCCGCCTACCGGTCCATGACATTGTTGGCACTGCCGATTGCGCGGCTTTTAATGCCAGAGGTTCGCCAGCTCGAACAGCGATTGGTCGAAACCAATGATAAGTTAAATAAGCTAGTTACTTTGGAAGATGAGCAGAGCTTGATGAATGAGTTGATCGCCGAAGCGACCCAGCTTGAGAAATTAGTGGCCGACCATAATTTTCGCTTTTCGGCCACAGAGGCCTATTTTAATTTGACCGAGAGTAGGCTGGATATGCTTCGGGAACAAAAAATACCGGCCATACGTACCCTTAAGCAGTTTCATGCACGACGGTTTATACCCGCATTTAATACCTGTATGTCAGTTGTGAAACGCAAAGAAAACCTGTCCAAGCGCATTAGTCGCACCAGCGAATTGCTACACCTTAGATTACAGTTATCCCTGGAAACTCAAAACCAAGAATTATTGGCCTCTATGGATAGGCGCAGCGAAGTACAGCTGCGATTGCAGCAAACGGTAGAGGGTCTATCAGTGGTAGCAATGACCTATTACAGCATGAGTTTGATCTCGCTGCTGACTAAGCCCATACCCATTGAAGACTACCTGCCTATTTCTCAGCCAATAGCGCTAGCCATTGTGACCCCGATCGTTTTCTTCGGGTCTATTTTGGTGATCTTAAGAATTCGTAAGAAATTGCACAGCTAAGAGGTTAGAGGGGTTAGAGGGGTTAGAGGAGATAAAGAGCTTAGGGGCTAAGCGGTTCGGCGATTCCAGCTGATACAGTCTTCGAGGCTAACGCCATGACCGCCGAATATGTCTAATGCACTGCCTATGGTGAGATCAACTTTGCCATTGGATAGGGACTCAACCAACTCAAGGTCAGCCACAGAGCGGGCGCCGCCGGCATAGGTGGTAGGCACTGTGCAGTGATTGCCCAGTAGGTTTACCAAGTCTTTATCTATACCAGCTTGTAGGCCTTCAACATCCGCAGCATGCACCAGAAATTCTGCGCAGTGCTGTTCCAGTTCCGCAATAGTCTTTTGATTGACGGGGGTGTTGGTAATGGTTTGCCAGCGATCGGTGGCGATCATCCAGCCGTTATTGGTTCGTCGGCAGCTTAAATCTAATACGAGGCGCTCGGCGCCCACTTCTGTTTTTATGGCTTCAAGGCGAGGCCAAGAAAGTTCTCCATTTTCAAACAGATAGGAAGTCACAATAATATGCGAAGCACCCGCAGCCAAATAGCCGGCAGCATTTTCAAGATTGACCCCACCACCAAACTGCAGGCCATTGGGGTAGGCGGCAAGTGCTTGGAGTACCTGCTGCTGATTATTGGGCCCAAGGGCAATAACATGACCGCCCGTTAGCTGGTGCTGCTGATAGAGTTTGGCGTAGTAAGCGGCATCTTGGCTGCTAACAAAATTGGTGTCTGCACCATCGTCGGTAAGGCTACCACCGACAATTTGTTTTACCTGACCCTGGTGCAGGTCGATACAGGGGCGAAACGCGGTCAAGGGTGTTAACTCCAAATAGTAGGTAGCGTGGCAGCAGTATAACTTACTGCAGTGCTATTCCTACCTTTGAACCGTTGGTACGATTAAGTTTTTGGCTAATATAATTGCCCGCAGCCACTAATTTCGGCAGGTCAATACCATGATGGATACCCAGACCATTAAGCATATAAACTAGATCTTCGGTGGCTATATTGCCGGAGGCTCCCTTGGCATAGGGACAACCGCCAAGACCAGCAACAGAGCTGTCCACTGTACTAATACCGAGCTGTAATGCGCGCAATATATTCGCGAGTGCCTGACCATAGGTGTCGTGAGCATGGATGGCGAGTTGCTCTGGCGCAATGTCTTTTAGTAGCCCGTTGAGTAATGTCTCAATAGCGGCGGGGGTGCCAACACCTATGGTGTCGCCAAGGGAAACTTCATAGCAGCCCATGGCCAGTAACTGCGCTGCCACTTGGGTGACAGCCTCTCCATCTACCGCACCCTGATAGGGGCAGCCAACCACGCAGGAAATATAGCCACGCACGGCTAACCCGGCACTAAGGGCCTCTTTAGCGACCGGCCTAAAACGATCGATACTCTCAGCGATAGAGCAGTTAATGTTCTTTTGACTAAAGCTCTCTGATGCAGCGGCAAAAACCGCTACCTCCTTAACACCACAGGCAATAGCGCGCTCCAGACCCTTCATGTTGGGCGTTAGGGCTGTATAGGTGGTGTTCGCATGACTAGGCAGCTCGGCGAAGACCTCGTCGCTACCGGCCATCTGCGGCACCCATTTGGGACTGACAAAGCTACCGGCCTCAATGGTGGTCAGCCCTGCATCGGTTAAGCGGCTAATAAGCTCAACCTTGGTAGCCACATCTACAGCAACCTTTTCATTTTGTAGGCCATCGCGGGGGCCCACTTCAACAATCTTTACGCTACTGGGATAGTTCATTCGCTGTTTGCCTCAAAAGCCAATAATTCACTGCCGCCATCAACTAGATCTCCGGGCTGAAAGTAGAACTCAGTAACCGCGCCATCGCTGGGCGCAATAATGCTATGTTCCATTTTCATCGCCTCCATCACCAATAGGGTATCGCCTTTATTTACCTTGGTACCTATATCCACCAATAGCGCTACCAGAGTGCCATTCATCGGTGCATTAAGATTGCCGCCGTGGGCGTTTTCGTCATCAGTACCCAAATCTGGTTGTACTTCAGCGCAGTGAAAGAAACCTTGAGGGGTAAATAAATCGAAGCCGGTATCAGTAGGTGCGATAGTAAGGCCATCGAGGCTGGTATTGGAATCGACGGTTGTCTCTACCACTGCACGCTGTATTTGCATTTTAAGATTTGGCTGCGGCAGTCCCCAGCTAGTATTTAAATGCCAAGGCGAGTTGGGTTCGTTGGAGAGGCTAGCTGCTTCAATAGCCTGCTGTTGACGCTGTTCAATGATAGCCGCTGCAGCTAGGGGTGCCGCGTAATCGATATCGGAATCGCGCTGGCGAAATATCTCTTGCTCGTGCTCCTCAATATAGCCAGTGTCGATATCGCCTTGTTGAAAGGCCTGACTTTTGGCCAGGTTATAAAGAAAGCCAATATTGGTGGTCAGTCCACCGATGCGATATTCGCTCAGCGCCTGAGTTAAGCGTTGTAGTGCACGATCCCGATCTGTATCCCACACCACCAACTTAGCAATCATTGGGTCGTAATAAATGCTCACTTCATCGCCTTCAACGACACCTGTATCAACCCGAACATTGGCATTTTCTAGCGGCGCCTGCAGATGCTTCAATATTCCTGTAGCAGGCAAAAAGTCATGGTCTGGGTCCTCGGCATAGATGCGAGCCTCAAAGGCATGACCGCTGATAGTTAATTGATCTTGAGAGCAGGGCAGAGGCTCACCGCCAGCGACTCGCAGCTGCCACTCGACCAGGTCTTGGCCACTTATCATCTCAGTGACAGGATGCTCAACTTGGAGGCGAGTGTTCATCTCCATAAAGAAAAACTCACCCTGCGCATCGAGAAGAAACTCCACAGTACCCGCGCCTTCATAATTAATGGCTTTAGCCGCTTTAATAGCTGCTTCACCCATCTGTTTGCGCAGAGCATTGGTCATGCCGGGAGCTGGCGCTTCTTCGATAACTTTTTGATGGCGGCGCTGCACAGAACAGTCTCGCTCAAATAGATAGACAGCATTTTTATGGCTGTCGCAGAAGACCTGAATTTCAACATGCCGCGGTTTTAGTAGGTACTTCTCTACCAGCATAATATCGTCATTAAAGCTGTTTATTGCTTCGCGCTTAGCCGCGCCTAGAGCCTCATCAAATTCAGCCTCAGAATAAACGGCGCGCATACCTTTGCCACCGCCACCGGCGGCGGCTTTAAGCAGCACCGGATAACCCATTTGATTGGCAGCCTGTTTAATAATGTCAGGGTTTTGATCATCGCCATGGTAGCCGGGCACCAGAGGTACGCCAGCGTCAGCCATAATGGTTTTGGCCGCAGATTTAGAGCCCATAGCTAAAATAGCTTCAACGGGTGGACCTATAAAAATCAGATTGTTGGCCGCGCACTGACGGCAAAATTCTGCATTTTCAGAGAGAAAACCATAGCCGGGATGAATGGCTTTAGCCCCAGTTTTAAGAGCAGCCTGAATGACTTTTTCAATAACCAAATAGGATTCGTTAGACGGCGAAGAGCCTATGTGGACCGCTTCATCTGCCATCTGTACATGCAGTGCATGTCGATCGGCATCACTGTAAACAGCTACGGTCGCAACACCTAGAGCACGTGCTGTTTTAATAATGCGGCAGGCAATTTCACCACGATTAGCAATTAGTATCTTAGTAAACATAGCAGGCATTAATCCTTTAACCAGTGGGGTTTTCTTTTTTCCAAAAAGGCATTTAAACCCTCTTGACCTTGCTCGCTAACACGAATGCCAGCAATGACTTCGCAGGTATGATCAATCAAATTCTGATCTATAGTCTGACCGCTAATATCAGATACCAGCTGCTTAGCAGCTAGTATTGCTTCAGGCCCGTTAGCCAATAATGCATTGACAAGCAGATTAACCTGATCATCTAAATGCTCGGCATCAATTACCTCGCTAAGCAAACCAATATGCTTGGCCGTTTGCGCATTGAAACGCTCGGCCGTCGTAAAGTATCGGCGCGCAGCGCGCTCGCCAATAGCAGCAATAACATAGGGACCGATAGTAGCCGGCACCAACCCAATCTTAACTTCACTTAGACTAAATGTTGCAGCAGTTGCCGCCACCGCCATATCACAGCAGCTGACCAGCCCCACAGCGCCACCAAAAGCCGCGCCCTGAACTCTGGCTATAGAGGGTTGAGGTAGTTCATTTAGCGTTTTAAGCATGAGGGCTAGCGCCTGAGCATCTTGCAAATTCTCATCATAGGAGTAATTGGCCATGCGCTTCATCCAGTCGAGATCAGCGCCAGCAGAGAAGCTTTTTCCCTCAGAGCCCAAAACCATAACGCGCACATCTGCGTTTGATGCGACCGCACTAAAAGCCTCTGTCAGCTGCGTAATAATTTGGTCGTCAAATGCATTGTGTTTTTCGGGATTACTTAACGTGACCCGAGCAACCCCAAGGTTATCAATTTCAGTAATCACTTTATCCATTGCTTATACTCTTTTTTTGTAACGTAAAAATTTTGGTTAATCCAGAGACCCTTCTTTGTGCTACCTCTCAAGATGACTTAGGCCATAGGCCTAAGTCACATTCTGAATACACCAAATTTTGTTTCTTCTATTACCTGGTTATGACTCGCCGATATAGATAGCCCCAACACCATGCGAGTATCCGCAGGGTCAATCACACCATCATCCCAAAGTCGTGCGGAGGCATAGTACGGATGCCCCTGATGCTCATAGTTGTCAATAATAGGCCGCTTAAACTCAACCTCATCGTCAGCGCTCCAGTCCTTGCCGTCACGCTCGTACTTATCTCTGGTGACCTGAGCCAAAACGCCAGCCGCCTGTTCACCACCCATCACTGAAATACGCGCGTTAGGCCACATAAACATAAAGCGCGGGTCATAGGCACGGCCGCACATCCCATAGTTGCCAGCACCAAACGAACCACCAATGAGTACCGTAAACTTTGGTACATTCGCCGTGGCGACCGCAGTCACCATCTTGGCGCCATGCTTGGCGATACCATCATTCTCATATTGCTTACCGACCATAAAGCCGGTGATATTTTGTAAGAACACCAAAGGGATTTTGCGCTGCGCACAGAGCTCAATAAAGTGCGCGCCTTTTTGTGCAGACTCACCAAATAAAATGCCATTGTTAGCCACAATACCCACAGGGTAGCCAAAGATTCGGGCAAAACCACACACCAGAGTAGTGCCATACAGCGCCTTAAATTCATCAAAATCAGAACCATCGACAGTACGGGCAATAATCTCCCGCACATCATAAGATTTGCGGGAATCGGCAGGTACTACACCATAGATTTCACGAGCATCGTAGGTGGGCTCAACCGCGTCTTTTAAATCGCCATTTATCGGCTTAACGCGATTGAGTCTCGCGATAGCCTTACGCGCCAGATCAAGGGCATGATGATCATTCTTGGCATAGTGGTCAGCAACTCCAGAGGTACGGCAGTGCACATCAGCACCACCTAATTCTTCCGCCGTCACCACCTCACCAGTAGCTGCTTTAACCAGCGGCGGACCGCCTAAAAAGATGGTGCCTTGCTCTTTGACAATAATTGATTCATCCGCCATAGCTGGCACATAGGCGCCACCCGCTGTACAGGAACCCATCACCGCCGCAATTTGTGGAATATTGCGCGCCGACATATTGGCCTGATTAAAAAAGATGCGACCAAAATGTTCGCGGTCGGGAAAGACTTCATCTTGTCGCGGCAGATTGGCACCGCCAGAATCTACCAAATAGACGCAGGGCAGATTGTTCTCGGCAGCGATGGCCTGAGCGCGCAGATGTTTTTTTACTGTAAGGGGGTAGTAGCTACCGCCCTTAACCGTTGCGTCATTGGCGACCACCACACATTCTTGACCACTGACTCGGCCGATACCGGTGATAATGCCTGCAGCTGGAACATCTTCACCATAGACATCATGAGCGGCCAGTGCCGATAACTCTAAAAAAGGAGAGCCGGGATCTAGCAGCCCCTGAACCCGTTCCCGCGGTAATAACTTACCACGGCTCACGTGACGTTCACAGGCTTTGGCACCACCGCCCCGGCTAATATTGGCAAGGGTTGTCTTTAGATCATCAACCTGAACCTGCATTGCCTTAGCATTGGTAGCGAAGTCAGCACTTTTAATATTGATGTTACTTTTGATTATTGTCATAGGGTTTCCTCAAGCTGTCTCTTAGGCGGTCTGGGTAAATAACTCGCGGCCGATCAGCATGCGCCGCACCTCAGAGGTACCAGCACCAATTTCATAGAGTTTGGCATCGCGCAGTAACCGGCCAGTAGGATATTCATTGGTGTAACCATTACCGCCCAGTGCCTGAATGGCTTGCAGCGCCATTTGCGTCGCCTTCTCTGCGGTAAATAAAATCACCGCAGCGGCATCTTTGCGTGAGTCCTGACCCATATCGCAAGCCTTAGCGACGGCATAGAGGTAGGCGCGCGAGGCGTTTAGCTCTGCATACATGTCGGCAATTTTGCCCTGCATTAATTGAAACTCGCCAATCGCCTGACCAAACTGTTTGCGTTCATGAATGTAGGGCAGCACCACATCGAGGCAGGCCTGCATAATGCCCACAGGGCCACCAGAAAGTACCGTGCGCTCATAATCCAAGCCAGACATCAATACCGCCACACCACGACCTTCACCACCGAGAATATTCTCCGCGGGAACCTCACAATCCTGAAACACTAGCTCACAGGTATTTGAACCACGCATACCTAACTTGTCGAGTTTTTGGTGACGGGAGAAGCCGGGGAAGTCGCGCTCGACAATAAAGGCGGTTATGCCTTTAGAGCCAGCTTCTAGATCAGTTTTGGCGTAGATGATATAGGTATGGGCATCAGGGCCATTGGTGATCCACATCTTATTGCCATTGAGAATATATTTGTCACCGTGTTTATCGGCTCGAAGTTTCATACTCACCACATCAGAGCCGGCGTTGGGTTCACTCATGGCCAAGGCGCCAATATTTTCGCCCGAACAAAGTTTGGGTAGGTACTTTTGTTTTTGTTCCTCAGTGCCATTTTTATGCAACTGATTAACACAGAGGTTGGAATGGGCACCATAGGAGAGGGCAACTGACGCCGAGGCCCGGGAGATTTCTTCCATGGCCACGGAGTGAGCCAGATACCCCATGCCCGAACCGCCATATTGTTCATCAACCGTAATGCCCAGCAAGCCCATATCACCCAGCTTGCGCCACACATCCATCGGGAATTCATTGTTACTGTCTATTTCCGCAGCACGAGGTGCTAGCTCGGCAGCACAAAATTGAAAAACGCTTTCGCGAAGCATGTCGATATCTTCGCCAAGATTAAAATTTAAAGTGGGATAGGAGGTATTCATAGATTAGGTGAGTCCATTAGATTTGAGGGCTTTAATGCAGTCAGCTTCAGCCTTATTGAGGTCTTTGAGCAGCATGCTGATGTCATCGAGCTGTTGATTGAGTTTGTGTCGCTGGGTCTGTATCGCACCAATTAGTTTATTTAGCTGATCAATATTTGTTTTTCCCGGCTCATACATATCGATAATTTCACGGGAGTCATCTAGAGATAGACCGAGGCGTTTGCCGCGCAAAATAAGCTTGAGGCGAGTGCGATCTGCGGGGCTATAAACCCGCGTTTGCCCGCGGCGGGCAGGCGATAGAAGCCCGAGTTCCTCGTAGTGGCGGATGGTTCTGGTGGTAACCTCAAATTCTTTAGAGAGCTGAGAAATGCTGTATTCGGCCATAGCAGAGCTTCATCGTTTGGATAGATAGTCAGAGTATAATATTACTTTTACGTTAACGTAAAGTATTTGCGAGTAATTTAACTGACAGGGGTGGCGATAAAGTTAGGGAATAACGAGTTAATCCAGTTTCAAATCCATCTGGTACTGAAATAAGTCAGTGTTATAAAGAGCCACCAAATAGTCCACCAGCATTTCCCTATCATCATCTTGATAATAGGATCGACGCACTAAACTCAGCAGTGGGAAGCCAACTGGCACCTGCAGGTGATTGGCAATAGCTGCGGTAGCGGGCACTGCACTAATCGTCTGATTGATATGGCTGACAATCATGCCGCTTTCACGAAAGTATTGGTGCCGAGATTGGCTAATAAAGATATCGCTATTCTCTGGACTATCTACCCCAGCACTCCAGCTATCGAAGTAGCCGAAGAACGCACCAGCACGCTCACGTCTTCGGACTAAATGAAACAGCGAGTCGTTATTGGCGAGACAAAACTCTGTCCGGATACTTTGCGGCGGGATAACAACTCTGCAATCCAGTACTTCGGCGACAGAGTTCTGAGCGATACTATCAATTTCTTCTAGCACCCCGAGTAGAGGGGCCTGCACGGGTTTGGGTGTGTACTTGTAAGTGATATGGGTGCCTTTGCCTCGCGCCCGTTCCACCAGCTCCTCTGCGGCCAGCTCATTGACGGCTCTTTTCACTGTAATACGAGATACGTTAAAGGCTTCGGCTAATTCTTTTTCGCTGGGCAGTTTCTCACCTTGATGAAAGGTGCCATCCGTAATATAGCCTTTGATCAGACTATAGAGCTGGTGATAAAGAGGCGAGGGTAGATCTTCAGAGATGAGATTGCGCTGGCTTTGGCTAAAAAGTACTTCCCCTGTTCGCGCCGTCATATAGATCTCTTTTAATTCGTTCGAATAAATAATTATGTTGTGCTGTAAATTGGACTTTGGTATAACAATATACCATTAGGAAAACCATTGCCAAGGTCCGGTGCTGACGTGGTACATATTACCGCGCAGTTGCAGACCATAGTAGGGTTTTCGCTGCTAAAGCGGCTAGATTGATTTGCTCCAAGGAGAGAGATGAAGCTTTACCGTTTAGGCCAATCGCCATTTTACGAAAAGGAGACTGCATGAAGCAGGCTCTGGCAGGTGTACGTGTTCTCGACCTGACGCATATGTTGTCTGGGCCCTATGGCAGTATGATTTTGGCTGATCTGGGCGCTGAAACGATCAAGGTAGAACCCTGCCATGGTGAGGGCACCCGCAAACTGTTGGCCACTGACCCTAAAAACTCTCTCGAGGGTATGGGCGCTTATTTTATTACATTAAACCGCAATAAGAAGAGCGTTGCGGTAGATTTAAAAACTGTAGAGGGCCTGGCGCTCTTTAAAGACCTAGTTGCCGAGGTTGATATTGTAATCAGCAATTTTGGAGCTGGGGTTCCAGAGCGGTTGGGTATTGATTACAGCTCTCTGAGTGAAGTAAACCCGCGAATTATCACCTGTACTGTGTCTGGCTTTGGCTCAGATGGCCCGGGTAGCAAGCGTCCTGCTTTTGATCAGGTGGCGCAGGCCATGGGTGGTGGCATGTCGATCACCGGCTCAGATTCTCAGCATATGGTGCGCGCTGGTATCCCCATTGGTGATCTCGGTGGGGGAATGTTTGGTGTAATGGGTATTTTGGCGGCGCTCTATGAGCGCGAGCGCAGTGGCCTTGGTCAGCATGTGGATATCTCCATGTTAGATTGTCAGATTTCCATGCTCAACTATATGGCGACCATGCACTTTCTGTCCGGTGAAGATCCATACCCAATTGGCAATAGTCATTTTGTGCATGTGCCTTACAGTACCTTTACCTGCTCTGATGGCTTTGTGGTGATAGCGGTTATCACAGATAACTTTTGGCACAACCTTAAGGAGGTGGTTACCTGTCCAGAGTTTGATAATGACAAATACGATAGTCAGCCGGGTCGGTGGGAAGATCGGGATATCATAAATACTGCCTTAAATAAGGTTTTAAGCGGTAATACTTGCCAGTACTGGCTGGCGCAGCTGGAGGCTAAGCGTATTCCCTGCGCGCCGGTCAATACATTGAGTCAAGCACTCACCGACAGTCAGGTACTGCACCGCAATATGGTGGTGGATTTAAAGCACCCCAGTGGCCGTTCAACCAAGGGCCCGGGCAACCCGATAAAGCTATCGCGCAGCAGCGATGAAGAGTTTTCCGCTGCACCAGAGTTGGGGCAGCATACCGACGAGATAATGACCCAATTGCTCAATCTGAGCGTAGAGCAGATAGAACAAATGAAAGTGCAGGGGATCATTCGATGATGACAGATAAAATAATAATTACTGATGTTGGTCCGCGAGACGGACTACAGAATCAGCCGAAAATACTCACCATCGAGCAGCGCTTCGCATTAGTGGAGGCGATTGCTGAGGCTGGCGTGCCGCAGATAGAAGTGGGTAGTTTTGTCTCGCCCAAAGCCGTGCCCGCCATGGCAGGGACTGATCAGGTATTTTCCGCCCTAGAGGACAGTGGCTTCACAACACCTACTATCGCCCTAATACCCAATATGAAAGGCTATGAGTTAGCCAGAGCTGCAGGGGCTAAAACTGTCACCATGGTGCTCTATGCCAGTGAAGGTATGGCGCAGAAAAATGCTGCTATGAGCATGGCTGAAGCCGAAGCGATTACTCTTGATATTCTTTCGTTGGCCAAACAAGATAATATCGAGGTGATAGCTACTATCGCTGTTGCCTTTGCCTGTCCCTTTGATGGCCCGACTGACCCAACCGTTGTAGAAGAAATTGCGGCAAAATTTATCAGGGCTGGTGCCGATCAGCTGGTATTGGCCGATACCATTGGTGCAGCCGACCCGCAGCAAGTTCGAGCACTGACATCAGCACTGGTAAAAAGTCATGGTGCAGCCAAACTGGGCTGTCACTTTCACGATACCAGAGCCATGGGCCTAGCCAACGTTTATGCGGCTGTGGAGTCTGGTATTCGACGTTTTGATAGCTCTATTGCAGGTTTGGGTGGATGTCCATTTGCGCCTGGTGCCTCTGGAAATGTGGCCACCGATGACATTGCCATGATGTTGCAGCAAATGGGCTTTGCAACAGGTATAGATTTAGATAAATTAATGCAGGCCTCTGATTTAGCGCAGGCATTAACGGGCACCGCGCCTGGAGGTAGATCAAAAGCTTGGTTGCAGGGGCACTTGGCTAAGCAGGCAGGTTGACAGAGAATAAGAAAAAGCCAGAACAGATAATAATAGTTAAAAGCGTTCGGAGATAAAAATGAGCTACAGATTAGGTGTAGATGTAGGGGGTACATTCACAGACCTTCTGCTGATCAATGAAGATACAGGGGAAACCCACACGGCTAAAGTGCCGTCCACGCCAGAGGATTCCTCCATTGGTGTGCTAAATGGTATTGCGCGTATCTGCGATGAGTCCGGTGTTAATCCAGCGGATGTAACAAGAGTGATGCATGGCACCACGGTTGCCACTAATGCGGTGCTTACAGGGCGCGGCGCCAAAGTAGGTCTAGTGACCACCTCTGGCTATGAAGATACCTTGCAGGTGGCGCGATCGTTCTGCCCCGGTGGTTTGGGTGGCTGGGTCAGCTTTGTTAAAAAGCCACTTTTAGCTCCGCTTGAATTGACCATTGGTGCCCATGAACGCATTGGTGCCGACGGTGCAATAGTGTCTGGCCTCGATGAAGACCAGCTGCGCAAAGACCTGAAGACTCTCCATGCAACCGGCGAAGTTGAAGCCCTGACCATCTGCTTTATAAATGCCTACATTAACGGTGCCCATGAACAGCGCGCCAGCGAAATTGCCGCTGAGATATTTACTGATACGCCCATTTCTATCTCCAGTGATGTTGTGCCGGAGATGCAGGAATATGAACGCACCGAAACCACGGTAGTGAATTCTTATGTGCGCCCGGAAGTGGCTAGCTATGTGAGCAACTTGCAGGCGGCGCTGGATGAGAAAATGGGTCCAGATACTCAGCTATCGATTCTGCGCTCTGATGGTGGTCTGGCCTCGGCCCGAGCTTCGGCAGAGTCGCCAGTGAATATGCTGATGTCTGGCCCAGCTGGCGGTGTATCCGGTGCTATCTACTTCTGTAGCCGCGCTGGTTACGACAATATTCTAACCTGCGATATGGGTGGTACCTCTACCGATGTAGCCCTGATTCAAAACTCTCGCGCCCGTGTGCGCCGTGAAACGATTGTGGCCGATGTGCGGGTTCGTGCTCCTTCAGTAGATGTTCGAACTGTAGGTGCTGGTGGTGGTTCAATTGCCTTTGTTCCCGAGTTAACCAAAGCACTGCGCGTGGGCCCTGAGTCTGCCGGTGCCGTGCCGGGTCCGGCTTGCTATATGAAGGGTGGCGAGCAGCCCACCGTATGTGATGCCAATGTGGTGTTGGGCTATTTGCCCTCTGATGTGCAGTTGGGCGGCAAGATGGAAATTAATCGTGAGGCGTCTGTGGCTGCGGTTCAGTCGGTGGCGGATGCGATCGGCATCGACCTGATGGAAGCAGCGGAAGGCATTATCAAGATTGTAAATGAGTCGATGTTTGGCGCTTTGCGTCTGGTGTCGGTGGAGCAGGGCTATGATCCCCGAGATTTTGCCTTGGTTGGTTTTGGTGGTGCCGGTCCATTGCATGCCAATGCCTTGGGGGTACTGACCGATGCCTGGCCGGTGATTATTCCGCCGGGACCCGGTGTTCTTTGCGCCTATGGTGATGCAACCACTCAGGTGCAAGATGAAGCGGCGCGTACCTACCTAACCATGGCCAGTGATCTTGACGACGCACAGTTGACTTCTGATTTACATGAACTTCAGGCGCGTGCGGGTGAGGCGCTATTAAAAGACAATATCCCGGCCTCAGAACATGAAATTACCTATCAGGCGGATCTGCGTTATGCCGGGCAGGCTTTCCAGATCACTATCGACTTTACTGAAGCCGAGCTTAAGGAGAAGGGCGTAGCACTGCTGACCGACCAGTTTGATGCGGAGCATGAGCAGTTGTTTACCTTTAAGTTGGATGACGGTCACGAGATATTGATGATTCGTGCGGTGGCCAAGGCTCGAGCCAAATCTATCGCCGAGCGTCAAATTGGCGAGACCGGCATGAGCTTGGAGCAGTGCAAGATTATTGCCAGCCGTTTCTATTACGAGGGGGATTGGTACGACGCCAATATCTATGATCGCAACAAACTCAATACGGGTTTGAAGGTGCTGGGTCCAGCCATTGTTGGTGAGATGGATTCAACCACCGTTGTATTGCCGGGCTTTGTCGCCGAGGTCGATGCCGTGGGCAACTTACTGATCAACCCAGCGAATGGAGGACAATAAAATGACGGCAAGATTATTAGAAACCAATAAAGAGCCTCTAAACAATGTTGATGTCGATGGTGTGACTGTCGATATTATTGAAAATGCCCTGCGTAATGCACGGGAGGAAATGGACGCGGTACTGTTTAGAACTGCCATGTCTCCAGGTATCCGCGAGCAGGGTGACTGCTTCCCGATGATCGCAAATAAAGAGGGCAAGATGGTAGTGGGCCAGTTTGGTTCATTTATCGGCCCCTTTTTAGAAGCCTATGATGAAGAGATCGAAGAGGGGGATATTATTCTCACCAATGATCCCTATATGTGTAATGCCGCGGTCTCTCACTTGCCCGATTGGGTAGTGTTGGTGCCTGTATTTAAAGATGGGCGCCATATTGCCTGGTCGGCTATGTTTGGTCATATGTCAGATAATGGCGGCATGGTGCCGGGCTCGATTCCCATCGAAGCTACAACCATCTTTCAGGAAGGCATTCGTATTCCGCCAACCAAGCTGTACAAGAAAGGTGTATTGCAGTCGGATTTACTGGAGCTGATTTTGCACAATGTGCGCACGCCTCAGTGGAACCGTTTTGACTTAAACGCTCTGGTAGCAGCCTGTAATACAGCCGCGAAACGCTGTGTCGAGCTGGCCGTTCGCTTTGGTGATGACGTGCTGTTCTCGACCATGGATATTATGTTGCAGCGCAACTACAGCGCCATGAAGCATATTATCGGTATGTTTATTCCCGAAGAGCCCCGCGAGTTTGAAGACTATATTTGCGATGACGGCATGGGCATGGGTCCCTACAAAATTAAGTGCACCATGTGGCGCGAGGGCGAGAAGGCGATCTTTGATTTTGCCGGCACGGACCCCCAGGCCCAGAGTTCGGTGAACTTCTTCTTGAACGAAGATATGTTCAAAATGTTCTTTGGCTCATTCACCATTAATGTGGTGGACCCGCAGATTGTGTTTAACGATGGTTTCTATGATCTGGTGGATGTGCGCATTCCTCAGGGCACCCTGTTAAAGCCTAATTATCCAGCGGCACTGTCGGGCAGAACTCATGCACTGGGCCGCATCTTTGATGTGCTCGGTGCTCTGCTGGGTATGGGTGCGCCAGAGATGATGCTGAATGCGGCGGGCTTTTCTGATTCTCCCCACCTGTTCTTCTCTGGCTATGATTCTCGTCCGGGCAAAGGGGATGAGTGGTTCCAGCTATTTCAGATTGGTTTTGGTGGTGTTCCCGGTCGGCCCGTCGGTGATGGCCCAGATGGCCATAGCCTATGGCCTGGCTTTACCAATGTGCCCAATGAATTTATTGAGTCCTACTTCCCGTTGCGTATCGAACGCTACGAGACTATTCCTGATTCCGGCGGTGCTGGTTTGCACCGCGGTGGTAATGGTTTAAGTGTGGCCTATCGGTTCCTCTGTGATGGTGATATAGGTATTCACGATGAGCGCTGGCTGACCTATCCCTGGGGTGTACTTGGGGGTGAGACGGGTCTGCGTTCGACCAAGCGGCTAGTGCGGGTGGATGGCTCTGAACAATGGCTGCCAGCCAAGGCCGAGGGTATTAAAGTTAAAACGGGCGATATGCTGTATTTCAATACCTGGGGCGGCGGTGGTTGGGGCGACCCATTTGCCCGCGACCCGGAGTTAGTGCGCCAGGATATTAATCGACGGCTGGTGACAGTCGAGGGAGCCACGCGCTACGGCGTTGTGATGGCCGCGGATGGATCTGTAGATGAAGGTGCAACGGAAAAGTTACGCACCGAATTAAAAGCCGCCGCTGGAGAGCCAGCACTGTTTAATTTTGGTGGTGATGTGGAAGAAATTCGCGGCCGTTGTGAAGCGGAAACGCATTTGCCGGCGCCAACTAAGCCGGTTTTTATTGGCAGTAAATAAAATAGAAAATAGAAGATAGAAAATAGAAAACAATAAAATGTTTAATTGAGGGGAAGAAAATGAAAACTACATTTGTACAAAAAGTATTAGCTTTATCCATATTAGCCAGTATGACATCAATGGCTATTGCTGAAGTTACCATTGAAGAGATTGTAGTGTCGGCACGAAAGCGTGCTGAAAATCTACAAGAGGTGCCCATCGCGGTAACCGCCTTTACCGAATCGCAAATCGAAAGTGCGGGTATTCAGCGTCCAGGCGATTTTATTGGCTTGATGCCGAACGTGACCATGGTTGATTCAGCCAATGTGGGCGATACCCAAGTTAGTATTCGCGGTGTTGTTTCAACCCGTGATGCAGAATCTACCTTTGCCTATGTGGTGGATGGTGTTCTGGTGACAAACCCCAATGGCTTTAACGAAGAGCTAATGGATGTTAGCCAGATTGAAGTATTGAAAGGCCCACAGGGCGCACTCTACGGCCGTAATGCTGTTGCTGGCGCAATCCTGGTAACCACCAACCGTCCGGATGAAGAGTTTGAGGGCAAGATGAAGGTCGGTGCGGGCAACAATGGCTCTAAAAATGCCAGTTTAACCTTGAGCGGCGGTCTGGGTGATGGCTTGCTCGGCAGAGTCAGTGTTAATCGTCGCGAAACCGATGGCCATTACAGCAATGCGTTCACTGGTGCGAGCTCGGTTGATTTTCTGGAAGATACTACAGTGCGTGGTCGTCTGATCTGGGATGTCAGCGACGAGCTCTCTTTGGATATGCGCGCTGGTATGAGTGAAGTCAGCGGTGGTGCAATTAACTTTAATGCAGTCTTTGCTATTCCTGCTTTTGCCGCTGGTTATGGCCCAACGTTCTTTAAGGATGTAAACGAGCATGAGTTTATTTTCTCCAATAATGTTCCCGGTGAAAATGAACAGGAAACTACGGAGTTCTCAGTTAAAGCTGATTGGGACCGCGATGATGTTGATGTCAGCGTGATATTTAGTTACAGCGATCTAGACGAGTACTTACTGTCTGATGGTACCAGTGCGACATTCTACGGGTATGAGGTGACTTCATCTTGTCAGGCGGATCGAGCCACATTAAATAACTTGCCGGTCTCTATGGGTGGCGCGGGTCGTGATGATCTGTTTGGCGGATTCTTTAGTCCCTTTGGTGTCTTTCCAGCAGCGGGTGGCGCGGCTCCTGACTTTACCGGTATCTATGGCCCCTATACGCCGACCTCTTGCGATGGCTATCAGTATCAGGAGCGCAACCAGTCAGATACCAGCCTCGAGATTCGCTTGACCTCGGATGACGATGCAGATCTGCGATGGATTGCCGGTGCCTATGTAGCTGACATTGAGCGCGAAGTGGTGGTTGCCTATGGTGCAGATACAGGCAATGGCTTCCTGCGTCAGGCCTATGTAGACCCAACTGGCCCAAACCCGACTGATCTGATGTTTGATGATAAGTTTGATACTTCTGTAGCGGCTATTTTTGGTCAGATCGAATTTGATCTCAACGACGATATGGAGCTTTCATTTGCTGCGCGCTATGACCGCGAAGAGCGGGATGTGAGCAACCAGGTGCCCAATGTTAATTCTTCAGGTTTGAGTGTTAATGCCGGTACTGCCCCCATTAACCCAGCATTGGCCGGCAATCCTAATGGTGTTCCTGATCGAAGCGCGACCTTTAGTCAGCTTCAGCCCAAGGTAACCTGGAGCTGGAATGCGGCTGATGATGTGAATGTCTACGCGAGCTGGGGTGTTGGTTTCCGAAGTGGTGGATTTAACTCAGTCGGTAGTACCGCGTTGCTGGATCTGTGGTATGGCGATACCTGCCCATCATTTGTGCCAAGTTGTGCCAGCCCCGGTGTGGCGGTTGATGCGAACCTGGGTGTCAGTGACGAATACAAAAAAGAAGTCTCTACCAGCGTCGAGCTGGGAAGCAAGATGGAGTTTATGGACAACCGCTTGAGGGTTAATGTGGCGGCGTTTAAAACTGAGGTTGAAGACAATCAGTTCTTTGAGTTCTTCGCTGGCCCATTTGGCTTGATGCGTATGGTAACCACTATCGATGATCTTGAGATTCAAGGATTTGAGATGGATTTCAATGCTGTCCTGACTGAAAATCTATCCATCTTTGGTGGCGCTGGCTTCCTCGATAGTGAGATTGTGCGCAATACACACCGTCCATTAACGGTAGGCAATGATGCACCTCAGGCACCAGATCGCACTTACAACCTTGGTGCTCAGTTTGAGATGTCTGTAGCCGACGGCGTTGAAATGACCACTCGTCTGGATTGGCAGCGTGTGGGTGAGATGGCTTTCCACACTCTGCAGGGTGAGGCAACGCCCACTATTTGGCAGGTCTTTAACGGTCCGGGTCTGACTCAGGATATGAGTAAGGCCACACGTGATGCCTACGATACACTCAATGCACGTATCTCATTTGATGCGGAAAACTGGGGTGTAACAATCTGGGGTCGCAACATTACCGATGAAACCTATCTGGAAGAGATTATTCCAGCGCCTGAATTTGGTGGTTCGTTTATTCACCCAGGTGCCAAAGATTCATACGGTATCGACTTTAACTACCGCTTCTAAGGTCTAGTTAGTAATATAATCAGCGGGCTGTGCTTATTGTTATTGAAAGCACAGTCCGCTTTTTTATAGCCGCTTTTTATAACCGCGTTATTATAGCCACAGTATTTGTTGGGACTAGTTATGAGCAACCTAGATCAAAACCGTCTTGGATTAACGCCAGAGCCCGCCTTGATCGTGGTGGATATGATTAATGGTTTTACTGATCCGAATTGTCCCCTAGGCACGCATTGCCCCGATGTGGTGACTGCTAATGTGCAATTACTAGGAGTCTTTCGAGAGAAAGGCTTACCGGTTTTTTTTACCACAGTGGTCTACAACAATGATCAGCAGGCCAGCGTATTTCGCCGCAAGGTGCCGGCGCTAAATGTGCTGCAGGCAGGTTCGCACTGGGTGGCACTAGATCCAGCAATGGGCCGCATAGACAGTGAGCCGCTAATAGAAAAGCATTGGCCTAGTGCTTTCCATAAAACCGATCTAGATGACCAGCTAAGAGCATTGGGTGTTGATTCATTGGTAGTGACGGGTTTAACGACCAGTGGCTGTGTTCGCGCCTCTGCGGTGGATGGTTTACAGAATAATTATCAGGTAGTGATTGCGAGAGATGCCGTGGGCGATAGAAATCCAGCTGCGCACGAGTCCAACCTATTTGATTTAAACGCTAAGTATGCAGATGTTATGTCTGTTGCAGAGATTGTTGCTATTTTATAAGGTCGCAAAAAATACTGACTACAGAGCGCCGTAACCGCCGCGATGAAAAATCAGTGGCCTGGTGCCATTATCGGTAAACTCAAGTACCTTACCCACCAAAATCACATGATCGCCACCATCGTATTGATTCTCGATGCGGCACTGAAAGCATGTGCTGTAGCTGGGGAGTAGAGGCACTCCAGAGAGGCCTTCGGCAGTTTCCAGCCCAGCAAATCTATCGGAGCCAGTTTTGGCAAAGAGATTGGATAGATCCTGTTGATCCTCTGCCAAGATATGAATAGCAAAGGACTCGGCAGCTATAAAGTCATCAAAACAGTTTGCATCGCGTCCAATGCTCCACAGCACCAGTGCTGGGTCGAGTGATACCGAGTTAAAGCTGTTGGCGGTCATACCAATTTTCTGGCCATTTCTGCCCAGTGCAGTAATGATGGTTACACCTGTGGCAAAACTGCCGAGAGCATTGCGGAAGTCGGTGGTGCTAAATTCTTTATCTGACATTATGTTATTTTTTGACGGCCTATTTTAGCGAGGCGCAATGATGATTGGATTGCCCTTAGCATGCAAGGCTTAGAGTCAAAATAAGCAATAAATCTACCTGCCGCTTTGACTTAGCGAGTAAGCCAGTGCAGCAGGCAGGTATCACTTTTTTACATGGCAGCGGCGAGTCTAGTTCCCTGATTAATGGCACGTTTCGCATCCAGTTCGCCAGCTTCATCAGCGCCACCAATAAGATGATGCGGCAGATCAAGACCGTCAACCAATTCGCGCAGCGGATCCTGACCCGCGCACACAATAATAGTGTCTACATCAAGTATCTGAGGGTCATCTCCCACAGTAATATGCAGGCCCTGGTCGTCGATATGGCTATAGTCACAGCCAGGCATCATGCGCACGCCTTTCATGGCTAGACCGGCACGGTGAATCCAACCGGTGGTTTTACCCAGGCCTTTACCCACTCGAGTAGTTTTACGCTGCAGTAAATAGACTTCGCGAGGGGAGGGCTCTGGCTGCGCGGTTATACCTTCAATACCTGAGCGCGAACCAAAGGTCATATCGATACCCCATTCCTTCATAAATGCAGGGATATTTTGGCTGGTAGCTTCACCGCTGTGGGTAATGTATTCCGCAGTATCAAATCCAATGCCCCCGGCACCAATAATGGCAACCTTTTGGCCGACAGGCTTTTTATCGCCAATCACATCGAGATAGTTTAAGACCTTGGGGTGACCAATACCTTCAATAGCCGGCATTCGTGGGCTAATACCTGTGGCAATAATGACTTCATCGAAGCCGCCATTATTAAGTTCATCTGCAGTGACTCTAGTGTTGAGTTGCAGATTTACGCCTGTTATCTCAATCTGCTTGCCGTAATAGCGTAGAGTTTCATAAAACTCTTCTTTGCCCGGAATCTGTTTGGCGATATTAAATTGACCACCAATTTCACTGGCACCATCGAACAATGTCACCTGGTGACCTCTAGAGGCAGCGGTGGTTGCGGCGGAAAGGCCAGCAGGCCCAGCACCAACCACGGCAATTTTCTTGGCCTCATTGGTGGCAACAATATGTAGTTCAGTTTCATGGCAGGCACGGGGGTTGACCAAACAGCTAGTCATAACGCCGCCAAACACATGGTCGAGACAGGCCTGGTTGCAGCCGATACAGGTATTGATTTCGTCGGAGCGATTTTCCTGCGCCTTGATAACAAAGTCGGGGTCTGCCAAGAAGGGCCGGGCCATGGATACCATATCGGCATCGCCGCGCGCTAACACCTCTTCGGCCACTTCTGGCGTATTGATGCGGTTAGAGGTAATTACGGGCACCGAGAGCTCTTTTCTAAAGCGTGCGGTTACCCAAGTAAAGGCTGCGCGCGGAACCTTGGTTGCAATGGTGGGGATCTGAGCTTCGTGCCAGCCAATGCCTGTATTAATAATAGTAGCGCCGGCCTGTTCGACAGCTTTGCCAAGCTGGATAACTTCTTCAGCGGTACTGCCGCCATCGACCAAATCGAGCATCGATAAACGGAAGATGATAATAAAGTGCTCGCCAACCGCTTCGCGAATTCTGCGCACTACCTCGATAGGCAGACGGATACGGTTTTCATAGCTGCCGCCCCAGTCATCGTCGCGCTGATTGGTGCGCGCAGCAATAAATTGATTTAGGAAGTAGCCTTCGGAGCCCATTATTTCAACGCCGTCATAACCGGCTTTTTGGGCCTGTACTGAGGTGAAGACAAAGTCATCAATTTGCTTGAATATCTCTTCGTCGGTCAGGGCCCTTGGTGTAAATGGATTAATAGGCGACTTGATCGCTGAGGGCGCGACTTGATCAGGAGAATAGGCGTAGCGGCCAGTGTGCAGTATTTGCATGCAAATTTTGCCATCGTGCTTATGCACGGCATCGGTTATCTGCTTGTGGCCAGCAATATCTTCATCGGTAACCAGCTTTTTGGTGTTAGGGTGGGTCCCGCCTTCAGAGTTTGGCCCGATACCACCAGTAACAATAAGGCCAACGCCGCCTTTCGCGCGCTCGCCAAAATAGGCCGCCATGCGCTCATGGCCATCTGCAACCTCTTCAAGACCTGTGTGCATAGAGCCCATTAGTACGCGATTTTTCAAAGTGGTAAAGCCAAGGTCTAATGGTGCGAGCATATGAGGGTAAGTACTGTGTGACATAAATTTCTCTCTAATTATTTTTTATTGTGATGGGTGACTTAGGGCAATAGGTTATCGAATTTGGGCGTGCGCTTTTCTGCGCCTGCCTGCATGGCTTCTTGAACATCTGGAACCTGCAGCATACCTGACTGCCAGGTTGCCATATGGTTGAGGCTGTCCTGTACGGAATGATCGCGGCTGTAGTTAAGCATTATTTTGGTGCCATGCACTGCCATAGGACTATGTCTGGCGATATCTGTGGCTAAAGCACGAACAGCGTCGAGCATCTCTTCATGAGTCTCGTAGACCTCATTCACAAAGCCGCAGGCGAGGGCTTCTTCAGCACCCAGATTACGACTACTGTAGGCGAGCTCTCTGGCTAAGCCGCTGGGCATAACATGTTGAATGCGCTGCAAGGTACCCACATCCGCAGTGATGCCGAGTTCGGTTTCTTTAATATTAAAGTAGGCATTGGCGGTACAAAACCGCATATCAGTGGCACAGACCATATCTACGCCCCCACCGATACAGGCACCCTGTATTGCAGAGATAATAGGCATGCGAGCCGCCTCTAGCTGGGTAAAGGTGTTTTGCAGGCTGAGAATCCAGCGACGTGTCTGTTCAGCGCGGCGCGCGGGCTCATCGTCAGGATTTCCACCCATATTGCTGAGTACTTCCAGATCCATGCCAGCGGTAAAATGTTTGCCTTTGGAGGACAGAATAATTACGCGGGCCACAGCTTTACTATCGAGCGCATCAATAATGGCCGGAAGCTCATTCCAGAAGTCGGTGTTCATGCTGTTGATTGCTTCTGGGCGATTGAGGCATATTTCTACCACATGATTGTCATCAATGCTGACAGTAAATGCTTTTAGCTTGGAAAAATCATCTAGAATCATCTTAGTGTCACCTGTGAAATACCGCTTTTATACGGCTGTTTATCAGCTAAGGGATTAATTGTTGAGAGCAGACTAAGCCGCTATTTTGACACTGTCAAGATGTGTTGTTACATTGCCCCCATGAATTCAGCAACCAATCTAAAAGTTGTACGCCCTAGTTACCATCATGGTGATCTGCGTCAGGCGTTGTTAATGGCCGCCAAAGCACTAATTGCTGAGGCTGGTATAGAGAACCTGTCACTGCGCAAGCTGGCTGAAAGGGCGGGCGTATCTCGCACGGCGCCCTATCATCATTTCTCAGACAAGAATGATTTACTCTGCGCGATTGCGGCGCAGGGTTTTCTACGACGTCACCAAGAGGCTCGGGATACCTTCAATGATCCGAGACTGACGGCAGAAGAGAAGTTTGCAGAGTTTATCTGCGGATATGTTAGGTTTGCCGCCAACAACCCTGAAGAGTACGAGCTGATGTTCGGTCGCAATATCTGGAAGCAGAAGAACAGCACCCAAGAGCTTCGCGATGTCGCCTATCCCTGTTTTCAGCATCAGCTAGAGATGGTCACCAGCTGGCAGGAGATGGGTCTTATTAGTGGTGATAACCCTCTGCGTACCTCTCAGGTCATTTGGGGCGCCGTCCATGGTATTGCCAAGTTGCTGATTGATGGTATTTACACAGATTCCGCGCAGATAGAAGAGGTTTCGCTCTGCGCTGTTAAGTTATTTATCAAAAAGGCTAGTTAAGTTGTTGTTAAAGTAGGCAACAGAGCTGGTGGTGGCAGTCCAAGCGCAACTAAAGTCCTGATCTGGGCGGATTCTGGTGATTTTGATCTGTTCGAATGATCATTGATCAAGCAAATCATTCATTGCACTCTCGACTTGAATGACTACATCTTAAGAGGCTTCGTCTATGGCATCAGCGGCTTCTGTCGCGGTTTCTGATTGAGCTGACTCAGCAGCTGTTAGTGCATTAGTTTCAGGTTCACCAGTATCACTTGCGGCGAGTCCAAGTATTGCTACAATAGCAAAAAGCATAACGTAATTGTTTTTCATCATGTAACTCCTAGCTAGTTGCTTAAAAGTATGCTTAGAAAGCATAGACTAAGCATTGTGAATATTCCCAGACAGATTGATGTGTGACCTTGAGTATCTGCTACTTTGAGGTCGTTAGGCGTCAATTTTGTGCCTTTGTTTTGGATCGCTGATTGATCTAAAAACTTTTTCACCGGTTTACGCTTTTAAAGGGCCTGAAGTAGTTGCCGATTCTCAGGTGCTGTGGCAAACTTCACGCCCTTTTTGGCTGGGCACAGCTGTCAGCTTTAGATAAGCGACGAGAATGCTGATGAACAGGGCCCAAAAAGACAGATTATGCGAGTGTGGCGGAATTGGTAGACGCGCTAGATTTAGGTTCTAGTGTCTTAGGATGTGAGAGTTCGAGTCTCTCCACTCGCACCATATTTATACTTTATATAAAGAGGGTAACAGATGCAGGTTTCTATTGAGTCGAGCACAGGTCTTGAGCGTCAGCTAAAGATTGGTGTACCTGCCGACAAAATCGAACAAGAAGTAACTGCGCGTTTAGAGAAAGCAACCAAGACCGTTTCCATCAAAGGCTTTCGCAAGGGCAAGGTTCCACTGCGTGTTGTTAAACAGCATTATGGAAAAGGTGTTCGCCAAGAAGTTGTTGGCGAAGTTGTCAACTCAAGTTTCTACGAGGCGATTCAGCAGGAAGACCTGCGCCCGGTTGGTCAGCCACGCATTGACGACTTGAAAGATAGCGAAGGTCAAGACCTCGAATATACGGCTATCTTTGAAGTTTATCCTGAAGTAAAGCTAGCCGATATTAGCAAAGTGAAAATTTCCCGTCCAAGTGCCGATGTAAATGACGCTGACGTTGAGACCATGATTGAAGTATTGCGTAACCAGCAGGCTACCTTTGAAGCCTCTGAAAAGCCCTCTGAAGACGGGGATCAACTCAATATTGATTTTGTCGGGACCCATAAGAAAGAAGAGTTTGCTGGCGGTAGTGCCGAAGGTCAGGACCTGGTCTTGGGCTCAAACAGCATGATTCCAGGTTTTGAAGACGGTCTGGTGGGCCTGAGTGCAGGCGAAGAGACTGTTCTGAAGTTAAAATTCCCTAAAGATTATCATGCCGAAGAGTTGAAGGGCAAAGCAGTGCAGTTCGCCGTTAAGGTTAACGCTGTGTCCTCTAAGCAAATGCCAGAGTTGAATGACGAGTTCTTCAAGATCTACGGTGTAGAAGAGGGTGGCGAAGCAAAATTCCGCGAAGATGTGCAGGGTAATATGGAGCGAGAGCTGCGTAATGCGATCCGCACCAAGGTTAAAAACCGTGTGATGAACCAGTTATTTGATCTCAACAAGGTCGAGTTACCGGAAGCTCTGGTTAGCAATGAAATTACTCAGCTCAAGCAGCAAATGGTTCAGCAGTTTGGCGGCGGTCAGCAAATCGATCTAAGCATGCTGCCAGACGATATGTTTAAAGAAAAAGCCGAGCGCCGTGCCGCGTTGGGTGTAATTGTCTCTGAGCTGGTGAAGGTCGAAGAGATGACACCAAACGAAGAACAGGTGCGTGCCCGTGTTGATGAAATAGCATCAACTTATGAGCAGCCTCGCGAAGTTGTCGATTACTATTATAGTAAGCCTGAGTTACTGAGTTCTGTCGAAGCAGTAGTTCTGGAAGATCAGGTCACTGAGCTGGTACTTTCCAAGGCTAAAGTGAAAGAAGAAGCCGTATCTTACGAAGAAGCAGTCAAGCCTGACCCAGAGCCAGGTAGCGAAGCTTAAGCTGATTTTTGGCAGGCTGGTGAAATCCAGCTTGCCGACTATTTGCGTACAAAGGTATAGATAAAAGGTAAGCGTGCAAAAGGGATTGTGCGAGGCTTCAGTACCCAGTATTCAAAATAAATTAGCGAGGAAGCAATGAATTTTCAGCACCAATCTAGTATCAGTGGTTTTCCCGACGTGGAAGCAAGCGGCCTGGTTCCAATGGTTGTCGAGCAGAGTTCAAGAGGCGAAAGAGCCTATGATATCTACTCGAGACTGTTAAAAGAAAGAATCATCTTTCTGGTGGGACAGGTTGAAGACCATATGGCCAACCTTATTGTTGCGCAGATGCTTTTCCTCGAATCTGAAAATCCCGATAAAGATATCCACCTTTATATCAACTCGCCCGGTGGTTCAGTAACTGCAGGAATGTCGATCTATGACACCATGCAGTTTATTAAGCCAGATGTCAGCACCATGTGTATTGGCCAGGCGGCATCTATGGGTGCGTTCTTGCTGACAGCAGGGGCAGAGGGCAAGCGTTTCTGCCTGCCTAATTCCCGTACTATGATTCATCAGCCCAGCGGTGGTGCCCAGGGTCAGGCAACCGATATCCATATTCAGTCTCAAGAAATACTTAAGATTAAAGAGCGCCTCAATAAACTAATGGCCCAGCACACCGGGCAGAGCATTGAGAAGGTAACAGATGACACTGAGCGTGATAATTTTATGAGTGCTGATGAGTCTAAGGACTATGGCCTTGTTGATCAGGTGCTAGACAAAAGAGGCTAGAGTCGGTAGCCTCCTAACTAGGTTTGTTAGGTAGCGACCCTTACTTACTGTTTTATATGGCTTTTGTTGGCTTGGCAGGAGAGAGAAATGAGTGATAGTGATACCTTGGGCGATGGCGGAAAATTACTTTTCTGTTCGTTCTGCGGTAAAAATCAAAACGAAGTTCGTCGTTTAATAGCTGGTCCTTCAGTCTATATATGCGATGAGTGCGTCGATCTTTGTAACGATATTATTTCTGAAGAATCTCAAGTTGTTGAGTCTGAAAGCAGCTCGGATCGCCTGCCCGTTCCCACTGAAATCAAAAATATCCTCGACGAATATGTGATTGGCCAAGAGCGCGCCAAGCGTATACTCTCTGTCGCGGTATACAACCATTACAAGCGACTGCAAGTCAGTGCCCAAACAGGTTCCGAAAAACTGGATGTAGAACTCGGTAAGAGTAACATCCTGCTTATTGGCCCTACCGGCAGCGGTAAAACATTACTGGCTGAAACATTGGCACGCCTGCTTGATGTTCCCTTTACTATCGCAGATGCCACCACATTGACCGAAGCGGGTTATGTGGGTGAAGATGTTGAAAATATTATTCAAAAGCTGTTGCAAAAGTGCGATTACGATGTCGACAAAGCCCAGCGCGGTATTGTGTACATCGATGAGATTGATAAGATCTCACGCAAATCGGATAACCCCTCTATTACACGTGATGTGTCTGGAGAAGGTGTGCAGCAGGCGCTATTGAAGCTGATCGAGGGTACTGTCGCCTCTGTGCCTCCTCAGGGTGGACGCAAGCATCCTCAGCAAGAATTCCTCCAGGTCGATACTGCCAATATTCTGTTTGTCTGTGGTGGTGCCTTCTCCGGCTTGGAAAAAGTGATTCGAGACCGTTCAGAGAAAGGAGGTATTGGCTTCGCTGCTGAAGTGAATAGTAAAGACAGTTCCAAATCTATCGGTGAAACTTTACTAGATGTGCAGCCAAGCGACTTAATTGGCTATGGTCTGATTCCAGAGTTTATTGGTCGACTGCCGGTCGTGGCAACATTGCAAGAACTGGATCGCGACGCACTGGTTAATATTCTAGTGGAGCCAAAGAATGCGCTTTTCAAGCAGTATCAGGCGCTGTTTGGTATGGAAAATGTTGAATTAGATCTGCGCCGCGATGCGCTTGACGCCATTGCCGACAAAGCGATTGAACGGAAGACAGGGGCGCGAGGCCTTCGCTCTATTCTTGAGACGATACTGTTGGATACCATGTACAAGATTCCTTCAGAACCCGATGTGGTCAAGGTTGTTGTTGATGGCTCGGTCATCAATGGTGAGAATGAGCCGCTGCTAGTCTACGAGCAGCAGGAAAAAAAACTGGCCTCAGATGAGGGCTAAACAAGGAAGCGGCGCAAGCCGCTTTTTTTATGCTCTTATTTAAGCAGTGAAGGTTGTTTTTGCTCTAGCCGTCCCAATATAAAAGGCTAACGCGAAATTCACTGCGTACACTGCTAAATCAGAATACATAGAAATTGAGGTAATAATGGGCTCCACTGAAACTGATCTAAGTAAGGTTGTTTATCCGCTCTTGCCATTGCGTGATGTAGTGGTCTATCCGCACATGGTTGTTCCGCTGTTTGTCGGCAGAGAAAAATCTATCACTGCCCTAGAGCATGCCATGGAGTCAGATAAACAGATCATTCTAGTCGCGCAGAAAACGCCATCTGAAGATAACCCCAGTATTGCCGACGTTTATGAAGTGGGCACTCTGGCCACTATCCTGCAGCTGCTTAAGCTTCCAGATGGCACACTCAAGGTGCTAGTCGAAGGGGTCAAGCGAGTAAGTCTTACCGCGCCAGTTGAAGGCGAAGCCTTTATGCAGAGCGGTGCTGCCGAGCTTGCCGACGGTGAGCTAAATGAGCAGGAGGCGGATGCGCTGATGCGCTCAACGCTCTCGCTATTTGAGCAGTACGTCAACCTGAGTAAAAAAATTCCAGCCGAAGTTATCACCACCGTTAGCGGCATCGAGGATGCCAACCGCCTGGCCGACACAATCGCCTCGCATATGACATTAAATTTGGAGCAAAAGCAGGATGTTCTCGAGATAGCAGATCTTACTGAGCGCTTTGAGCACCTGATGAGCCTAATGGAATCAGAAATTGATATCTTTCAGATAGAGCAGCGCATTCGTGGTCGTGTCAAAAAGCAGATGGAGAAAAGCCAGCGCGAGTACTATCTGAACGAACAGATGAAAGCAATCCAAAAAGAGCTGGGCGATATTGACGAAGGTGTCTCCGAGCTGGATCTGCTGGACAAGAAAATTGAAGAGGCGGGCATGCCTAAAGCGGCATTGGAGAAAGCTCAGTCGGAAATGGCGAAGCTTAAAATGATGTCGCCAATGTCAGCTGAGGCCTCAGTGTTGCGCAACTACATCGATTGTATGATTGGGGTGCCTTGGAAAAATCGTACCCGCGTAAAGCACAATCTAGTAGAGGCGGAAACTACCCTGAATCTGGATCATCATGGTTTGGAGGAAGTGAAGGAGCGAATTCTGGAGTTTTTGGCTGTTCAGAAGCGCGTCAAAAAGCTTAAGGGTCCCGTACTTTGCTTAGTCGGCCCGCCAGGCGTGGGCAAGACCTCGCTGGGTGAGTCTATTGCCCGTGCGACAGGCCGCAAGTTTGTGCGGATGAGTCTTGGAGGGGTGCGTGATGAGTCAGAAATTCGCGGGCACCGCAGAACCTATATTGGCTCATTGCCAGGCAAGCTGATCCAGAAGCTGTCAAAGGTTGGTACTAAGAATCCATTATTCCTGCTCGACGAGATTGACAAGATGGGCATGGATAGCCGCGGTGATCCGGCTTCGGCACTTCTAGAGGTCTTGGATCCAGAGCAGAACCACACCTTTAACGATCATTACTTGGAAGTGGACTATGATCTGTCAGAGGTGATGTTTATCTGCACGGCCAACTCGATGAATATTCCCGGTCCACTGTTGGACCGAATGGAAGTAATTCGTATTCCAGGGTACACAGAAGATGAAAAAGTACAGATTGCCGAAAAGTATCTGGTGCCCAAGCAGCGCAAAGCCAATGGTCTTAAAGACCCAGAACTTGATATTACCGAAGGTGCATTAAAAGATGCGATCCGCTATTACACCAGAGAAGCCGGTGTGAGGGGTTTAGAGCGAGATATTGCCAAGATATGCCGTAAGACCGTTACTAAGCATGTGCGCGAAGACAAACGCTCTAGTGACGTTGTGGGCCCAGAGCAGCTGGAAGATATGTTAGGTGTGCGCAGGTTCGATTATGGCCGTGCCGAAGCGGAAAATCAGATAGGCCAGGTGACTGGTCTGGCCTGGACTCAGGTAGGCGGTGAGCTGCTGACCATTGAATCCTCGGCTATTCCGGGCAAAGGCAAAGTGATTAAGACCGGCTCTCTGGGCGATGTTATGCAAGAGTCAATTCAGGCAGCATTGACAGTGGTACGCAGCCGCGCGATGGCGCTGGGTATTCGCAAAGACTTCTATTATGAAAACGACCTGCATATCCATGTTCCCGAAGGTGCAACGCCCAAAGATGGGCCATCGGCTGGTGTCGGCATGTGCACAACATTGGTGTCGGTATTAACCGGTATTCCCGTGCGCTCAGATGTTGCTATGACTGGCGAAATAACGCTTCGCGGTCAGGTATTAAAGATCGGAGGGCTTAAGGAAAAGCTCTTGGCAGCGCACCGTGGCGGCATTCGTACAGTGATCATTCCGCATGATAATGCCAGTGATTTGAAGGAGATACCTGACAACATTAAAGCAGATCTTGAAATATGTCCGGTGAAGTGGATCGACGAGGTGTTGGATATCGCGCTGCAAGATAAGCCAAAGGCTTTTAGTGAAGAAGAGTTTAATCGGGCCAGCGGATCTGAAAAAAATGCGGCACCCAGCGCCACTGCTAGCACGCATTGACATACAATTAATTTTAAAATAATAGAAAGTCTACTTGACCCAACAAGAGGCTATTGGTATAAAGTTGGCCTAGAAGGCGCATTGGCTCAGGGTTTTGAGCGTCGTGAAGTGTAGGTGGCGTACTTCTATTTTGCCAGGATCAACCAATTCCAAAAAAAGGGGAATACCGTGAATAAATCTGAATTAATCGATGCTATTGCTGCTGGTGCAGACATCTCTAAGGCTTCTGCTGGACGCGCACTGGACTCAGCTCTAGACGCAATAACCGGCGCATTAAAAAATGGCGACCAAGTTTCATTGGTTGGCTTTGGTACCTACGCTGTAAAGCACCGCGCCGCTCGTGCTGGTCGCAATCCACAGACTGGTGCTGAGATCCAAATTAAAGCGGCTAACGTGCCAAGCTTTAAAGCCGGTAAAGCTCTGAAAGACGCAGTAAACTAAGAAAAACTCTGGGTACTCCGCTGTTGTAGCGAAGACCCCAGTCTAGAAGGCGCATCCTCGATGCGCCTTTTTTTTCAACTATTAGGTACAGGTTCATGTTGGATAATTTTAGAGATAACATGCGTGGTATAGCAACGGTTATAGTGGTTCTTATTGGTGGTATATTTGCCTTTTCAGGCACAGGGTCACTGTTTCTATCCGGCGCAGGTGTTGAAACTGAACTGGTTGTCAATGACGAGCAGGTCAGTGCGCTGCGTATTCAGCAGGCTATAGGTGTTGAAAAAAGACGTATTCTCAGTGAAAACGAAGGCCTGGATCCCGCGTTAGTTGATGATGAGCTGATTCGTCCCAGCGTTGTGCAGCAGATGATTGGCCGCAAGGTGATTGCCCAGTCAGCGCGAGAGCAGGGCATGGGTATATCGACAAAGACAGTAAGTGAGCTGCTTATTGAAACGCCGAGCTTCCAGACTGATGGGCGCTTTGACCAAGATGTCTATCAGTATGCGATTCGCCAGCAGGGCTATACCAGCGCTACATTTATTGAAATGGTCAAAGAAGATCTGTTGATACAGCAGGTTGTTCAGGGTACGATTGCTACAAATTTTGTGACGAAAACAGAGCTAGCGGCACTGGCCGGTCTTACCGAGCAAACGCGAGACTATTACTATCTGACATTACCCATTGCGCCAATTATGAGCGCAGTGCAGCTAAGCGAAGATCAGATCGAAGGCTACTATCAGCAGAACAAATCGCAGTACCAGACCGAAGATCAGGTTGTTATTGACTATATCGAACTCAATGCTGGATTGCTGACCGCGGGTAAATCGGTCACGCCAGAGCAGATTCAAGCGCGATTTGAGCAAGAGGCAGAGTCAGTAGATACCGCCGTATCGCGTCAGGCGGCGCATATACTATTGGCCGATCCAAGTGCTGAGGCAATAGCAGAAATTCAGGCCAAGTTAGATACAGGTGAAGACTTCACCGCGCTGGCCAAGCAGTACTCTGAAGACGTTGGTTCCGCCGATACTGGTGGTGACCTAGGTTACAGCTCCGGTGACACATTCCCCGAATCCTTTGAAGCTGCATTGGCAGCGCTTGAAGTCGGTCAGGTATCTGCAGCGGTGGAAACCGATGCGGGAACGCATTTTATCAAGTTGCTAGATACCCAGGAGCAGACCTTCGAGTTGGCTGTAGAGTCTGCTCGTATTGAGCAGGAGCTGTTGGCAGAACAGGTAGACAATGCACTGGTCGAAAAACTGGAAATGCTTAAAGAGCTCAGTTTCAATGCAGAGTCGCTAGCCGTTGTGGCCGCAGATCTTGATCTTACTGCTCAGGTTTCCAGTCCTTTTTCGCGCGCCGGCGGTGATGGTGTAGCGGCTTACCCTGCAGTGATTAAAGCGGCGTTTAGTCCAGAAGTCGTGGATGACAAGTATGCCAGCGAAGTACTGGATTTGGGCACTGATCGCTACATAGTGATTAAGCTCAATAAAAGCATTTCGGCGCGCCAAAAAGAGTTGTCAGAGGTGCGAAGTGCAGTGGTGAATGCCCTCAGCGCAACTACTGCTAAGCAGATTATTGCTGAGCAGGGCGCCGCTCTACTCGCTTCAGTTGAGGCCGGAGAAAGCGTCGAGGCTGTGGCTAAGGCAAATGCTCTGGATTGGCAGGTTGCCCTTGATGTTAAGCGCAATGATCGCGCCGTTAATCCGGAGGTTTTAAATGCTGCTTTCCAGTTGCAGATGCCGGCAGAAACTGCTGTCACAGAGGGCTTTTATGCTCGCAATGGTGATTATGTAGTCGCCTCTCTGCAAAAAGTGACCCAGGGTGATGTTGCTAAACTAAGCATGGCACAGAAGGCTAGCCTGATTTACGCAACGGATTCCATTAATAGCAGCCGCATGGTTCAGGCGCATCAAGCCAGCCTGGTTGCTGGAGCTGAAATAAAACAATAACAACGTTATTGATTGAGAAAGACGGGCATGCCCGTCTTTTTTATTGCCTGCTGATTTTGCGGACTCAGTTAACTCCAGATCAGATACGCAACGCATTAATAAACAGGGTCAAGCGCTGCCCAGGCTGCAAAAATTCATTGCGGCTAATCTTGTTCCAGCGCGTAATATCACGAATCGTTAAATCAAACTTCTCCGCGATAAGGTACAGAGAATCACCGCGCCTGACCCTGTATGAGAGTCTGCGCAGATTCTCTGGTGTGGGCCCGGCAGAGCTATGTTTAATGGTCAATTTCTGACCAATCTGCAATCTGTCTGTGGTCAGCTCATTAGAGTGCTTTAAAGCTGTGATAGAGGTCTTGTACAGCAGAGCAATACTAGACAGGGTATCGCCGCGTTTAACTGAGTACAGCGACGTCTGAGCGACTTTAGAGCCGCTGGTTGCGCTGTCACCGGAATGCGGTATCAGCAGCACCTGACCAATTCTAAGGCGGTCCGAGCGCAGATTATTTCTGCTTTTGAGCCACTGGGTAGGAACGCGAAAGCGCTGGGCAATCTGAGATAGGGTGTCACCGCTCACAACCTGATATTCAGTGTGAGGAACCCAGGTTTTTGGATCTGTAGTGGTCAATAGTTGGCGCAGTGGCTCAGCGCTACCCACAGGCAATAAAAGATTATGTTTTCCTTGCGGGGGCGTAATAGAGCGGCGGTAAGCAGGATTAAGCTTAGTAAATGCAGTGCCTTCAACACCAGTGATCTCAATAACCTTATTGAGGTCAATCTGAGACTCAATCTCTACCACTTCAAAATAGGCCTGATCAGCAATAAAGGGCAGTTTAATATCAAACTTTTCGGGATTTTCAATCAGCGTAGCCAATGCCAGTAACTGAGGAACATAGTTTCTGGTCTCTCGGGGTAACTTGATTGACCAAAAATCGGTTTTCTTACCCAGTTTGCGATTTCTTTTGATCGACTTGCGAACATTGCCCTCACCAGAATTATAGGCGGCAAGTGCTAACAGCCAGTCGTTGTCAAAGCGTCTGTGCAAATATTTAAGGTATTTGACTGCGGCCTGGGTCGAGTAGATGACATCGCGACGCCCGTCATACCAGCGATCGCGCCTGAGACCAAACGACTTCGCGGTAGAGGGAATAAATTGCCACAGGCCAACGGCATGGCTGTGACTGTAAGCGAGAGGGTCATAGGTGCTTTCAACGATTGGCAATAAGGCTAGTTCCAGTGGCAATCCGGCCTTATCAAGTTCGTCGGTGACATAGAAAATAAACGGTTCAGCGCGGCCAAATACAGTAGCTAGGTAGCTGGGGTTGCGCAGATACCAGTCACGCTGCTTTAAAACACTGGCGGGAAGTACCTCTGGGGTTAAATTATGGCCGCTGCGAATACGCTGCCACAGATCGGGCTCTTGCATATTTGACGCGCCTGCTAGAGCGCCATCAGCTCCGATTAAAGAGCCCTCAGCCCCTAATAAAGGGTCTTTAGCGCCTATCTCAGCCGCAACCTCTACAGGAAGGTCGCTATCGAGACTTTGATTGGCAGGCTCAACTGGACCCAGCACACAGCCACCCAGTAAAAGGCTTGAAAGGATTAGATTTAACAACGGGGAACTACTTTTGTGTTCAGACTGCACGTATTGAACTCATTATGGTTATTAATTGCGCGCGGATTGTAGCGATCACAGCGCTAATAGACAATCTGGCAGCCGTTATTAGTGAGCAGATTTAAAATAATCCTCAACTACTCCATAATAGTCGCCAACAGATACCTAATAGACCACAGTAACCTATGTCCTTACAGTTTCTCCGACAGCTCAGTAAAAATGCCTTGGACCGCTTTAAAGTGCGTGATCTTGGTTTGACTGCAGAAGGGCTAGAGGCTTGGGGTAAGACAGATTTTGGCTGCTATCTACGTCATCATGAGCATCGAGTTTTAAAGCATAAATATGCCCTGTTGCCAGGCTATCGCTTAATGCATCTAGGTCTAGCTCCAGACCAGCAACTACTTGACTGCTTTGACCACATGCATCGTTTCTCGCTCAGTGCCGCTCCCTCCGCACAGGCGGCGGTAATAAGCAACTACTCCGAGCTGCCGTTGCCCGCAGATATTATCGATGTCGCGGTACTGCAGCATGCCGTTGAGTTCTCGGTATCGCCCAAAGCAGTGCTGTCCGAGGTCAGTCGAGTAATAGCCCCCGGCGGCCACCTGCTGCTGTGCATATTCAATCCCTATGGTTCCCATGGCGCGCTTAAGTTTCCCATGCAGCTGTTATCTAGTCGCCCCCAGTACCGCTTTCACAATCTGCGCAAAGGGCGAGTGATTGACTGGCTATCGCTATTAAACTTTCAGGTGCTAGAAATAGATCACGGTGCCTACAATCTGCCGCTCAATCGCTCGCAGTGGACCGAACAGGATTCAATGTGGGAAAAACTTGGCCAAAAGGTTCGCTTTCCACTGGGTAATTTCTATATGATCCACGCGGTGAAACGGGTGGCTCGTGGTATCAGTCCGAGAGGTTTGTGGCGCAAGGCAACCACAGATAGCCACTTTATGGGTTCTCGCCAACCGGCTACCCCGATGCGTAAAAAAAATAACAAGCCTCCACAGGGAACATTATGAAAACGGTTGAAATTTTCACAGATGGCGCCTGCCGCGGTAATCCGGGCCCCGGTGGCTGGGGTGTATTGATGCGTTATGCGGGCGAAGAAAAATCGCTCTGGGGTGGCGAGTCTGATACAACTAATAATCGCATGGAGCTGAACGCTGTTATTGAGGGTCTGGCGGCGTTAAAAAGGCCCTGCGAAGTGACTTTGACCTCAGACTCTACCTATGTACTTAAGGGCATTCAAGAATGGATGCCCAACTGGAAAAAGCGCGGCTGGAAAACAGCCTCTAAGCAGCCCGTTAAAAATGTTGATCTGTGGCAAAAACTCGATGCGGTTATCGGTGAACATAAGATAGACTGGCAGTGGGTAAAGGGTCACAGTGGCCACCGCGAAAATGAAATTGCCGACCAGCTGGCCAATCGCGGTATAGATGAGCTGTAATCGCACTTCCACCTAAATAGATAAGCAGAGACCATGAGACAGATTGTTCTTGATACAGAAACCACCGGCCTGGAAACCTCTCAGGATCATCGCATTATCGAGATCGGCTGTGTGGAAATGGTCAATCGCAAGCTCACCGGCCGCCATTATCACCAGTACATAAATCCGCAGCGCAAGGTCGACGAGGGCGCTATGGAAGTCCACGGTATCACCGACCAGTTTCTTGAAGACAAACCGTTGTTTGAGACTATATCGCCTGAGTTCTTTGAGTTTGTTAATGGCGCCGATCTCATTATTCATAATGCCCCCTTTGATATTGGGTTTATTAATCACGAAACCTCCAAGCTGCGACCCAAGCCCAAGTCCATTGAAAGCGGCTGTCGCATTATTGATACTTTGGCACTGGCGCGACAAAAACATCCGGGGCAGAAGAATAATCTCGATGCTCTGTGCAAGCGCTACGGAGTAGATAACTCTCAGCGTGACTTACACGGTGCATTATTAGATGCGGAAATCTTGGCAGATGTCTATCTGCTGATGACCGGTGGCCAGGTCAGTCTTAATATGAGTGACTCGTCCGATTCTGATAGTGGCGAAATGAACAGTGCTTCCACTATCCGTCGTCTACCTACAAACCGTCCGCCACTGCGGGTTATTGCCGCCAGCGCTCAAGAGCTGGAGGATCACCATAAAAAGCTAGATGCCATCAAGGCCAAGAGCGGTGAATGTATCTGGCTAAATACTGGCGAATAATAGTTTGTCCTCGCAACAGCCCATCAGCCCAGAAGCCAAATTTCTCAGTCAAGCGCCGTCTGAAAAAACAGACTTTGAACAGCTTGCCCAGTGGTTACCTCAATCGGTAAGCAGCCGTGATTTATTCCGTCTCGGCCGTCAGCTAAAAGAGTTACAGCGACAGTGGGCGGCCAAAAAAGACATAGCAACGGCCTGGCAGAAGTGGTCTTCCAATGTGTCTCGCTCCAGTACTCAGGTGTCCGCGCGACAGCAGTCGGTGCCGCAGATTACTTATCCGGATCTGCCTGTCAGCGCTCGTTCTGAAGAAATTCGCGAGTTGATTCTTGATAATCAAGTCGTGGTCATTGCCGGTGAAACCGGCTCGGGTAAAACTACCCAGATTCCAAAAATTTGTCTGCAAGCCGGTCGCGGTGTGCGCGGTATTATTGGCCACACCCAGCCGCGCAGGATTGCCGCACGCACTGTGGCGGACCGAATCGCCAGTGAATTAAAAACTCCGCTGGGCAATGCGGTGGGTTATCAGGTGCGCTTCTCCGATCAGAGTTCGAGCAAGAGCCTTGTTAAGCTGATGACTGATGGCATACTGCTGGCTGAAATTCAGAATGATAAGTTCCTGAGCAAGTACGACACCCTCATTATCGATGAGGCCCATGAGCGCAGCCTCAATATTGATTTCCTGCTCGGCTATTTAAAAAACCTACTGGTCCAGCGCCCAGACCTTAAATTAATTATTACCTCAGCCACCATTGATGTAGATAAATTTTCCAAGCATTTTAATAATGCACCTGTGGTGGAGGTGTCTGGGCGAACCTTTCCTGTAGAAATTGTGTACAGCAATGATGATGATCTCGACAGCGATCGCGACCAAAAAATCATTGATTGTCTACAGGATATTCAGGCCAATCAAAAGGCCGGTGATGTACTGGTATTTTTAAGTGGTGAACGAGAGATTCGTGAAGCTAATCTAGCCATTAAACGCGCTCAGTTACCCCATACAGAAGTGGTACCTCTCTATGCTCGATTGAGCCTTGCAGATCAGAGTAAAATCTTTGCGCCTCACAAGGGCCGCCGAGTTATTTTGAGTACGAATGTTGCTGAAACCTCGTTAACCGTTCCCGGTATTGGCTATGTGATTGACACAGGCCGTGCGCGCTTATCGCGCTACAGTTTTCGGACCAAGGTGCAGCGCCTGCCGATTGAGGCAATTTCTCAGGCCAGCGCTAATCAGCGTGCCGGTCGCTGTGGTCGAGTTAGCAATGGCATTTGTTACCGTCTCTACGCAGAAGAGGATTTTAATAACCGCCCAGTGTTTACCGACCCAGAAATCGTGCGCACCAATTTAGCCGCGGTGATACTGCAGATGCTGCAACTCAATATTGGCGATATACGAAGCTTCCCCTTTGTCGATCCGCCCGACAACCGCATGATCAATGATGGTTTTAAATTACTTGAGGAGCTGCAAGCGGTCAGCCCAAATGGTAAGCTAACCGCCCTGGGCAAAAAATTGGTCTCAGTGCCATTAGACCCAAGATTTGCACGGATGATTTTGCAATCGGCAAAACTGGGCTCGCTCAGTGAAGTGATGATTATCACCACTGGGCTGAGTATTCAGGACCCGAAAGAGCGACCAGCTGACAAACAGCAAGCGGCCGACCAGTGCCATAAACAGTGGCAGGACGAAGACTCTGACTTTATGTCGCTACTTAACCTGTGGCGCCACTTTGAAACTAAGCGCCAAGATTTATCGACTAATCAATTCAGCAAGTACTGCCGTGCTAACTATGTGTCATTTTTGCGTATGAAAGAATGGCGTGACCTACATCATCAGGTACACACTGCCTGTCGCGGCCTCAAACTTACCAACAATGAAAAACCCGCAGAATATGCAGGCATTCATCAGGCAATTCTTTCTGGCTTGCTTGGACAGGTGGGTATACGCGAGGAAAAGTGGGAGTTTCTCGGCACCAGAAATCGTAAATTCTTTATCTTTCCCGGCTCGGGGTTGAGTAAAAAACCACCCAAATGGATTATGGCGGGTTCATTGATGGAAACCGCCAAACAGTATGCACTTAATGTGGCTAAAATTGATTCCGATTGGCTGGAGTCATTGGCAGGCCATCTGGTTAAAAAAACGTACAGCGAGCCCTTCTATCATCAAAAGGCCGGTCAGGTCATGGCCAAAGAACGTCAGACATTATTTGGTCTGACCATTGTCGAAGGTAAGAATACCGTCTATGGCAATGTTGCACCGGTAGAGGCGCGCGCTGTATTTATACAGCAGGCGCTGGTCGAGCAGGGCTATCGTGGTAAAGGGAATTTTTATCGGCACAATCAAAAACTGGTAGAAGAGTTGCAAGCACTGGAAGATCGCTTTCGCCGTCGCGACTTGCTGGCTGAGCAAAAAGTAATTTACAGCTTCTACGATGATCGGATCCCCGCGGGTATTTATAATCTGCCGGCTTTTGAGAAGTGGCGCAAGCAGGCAGAGCAAGAAAATGCCAGCTTGCTGAATATCAATAAAGACTCTCTGCTACTTCGTGGTCTAGCTGAAGACGAAGAGGCTCAGTTCCCGGAAATGATCAGCAACGATGGTATTGAATTTGAACTCAGCTATCACTTTCAGCCTGGCCATGATCAGGATGGCGTCAGTGCCATTATTCCATTGGCATTGTTACACCAGCTGCCGCGCTACTTTTTTGAATGGCTGGTGCCCGGCATGTTGCGCGATAAATGCATCGCATTGATTAAAACCTTACCCAAGCAGACAAGACGCCATTTTGTGCCAGTACCAGATTATGTCGACAAGATACTGTTACAGGTTAGAGCTCAGGATCGACCCATTACCGAGGTACTAGCTGAGCAGCTTAAACGGCATACAGGCGTCACGATGAATGATCAGGATTGGAAGGCAGATAATCTTGATCCCTGGTACAGAATGAACTTTATTCTCCAAGATGAAGCGGGCAAAACTGTGGCTATGGCGCGCAGTTTAGAAAAGCTACAGCGCGATTTTAAACAGCAGATTAGTGCTGGGCTGGAACAGCAGGCATCCGATGACTCAATATCTCGACAAGATATTGTCGAATGGGACTTTGCAGAGCTGCCCAAGGAAGTAAAACTTAAACGCGGCAAGATAAGCATTAAGGCCTGGCCTGCACTAAGAGACTGTGGCGAATCTGTCGCCATTGAAGTACTGGATAACCCATTGACTGCGGATAAAATCAGCCGTCAGGGGCAGCTGCGGCTGGCACTGTTAAAAGGCCGTGAACAGGTTAAGTATCTGGGTAAAAATTTACTCCGCGGTACCGAGCTGGCCCTAAAGGCGGCGTCTATTGGCAATCGTCAGGAACTTGTCACCGCGCTGATTAATACTAGCTTTCAGGAAGCCATTTTTAGTGGCAAACAGGTGCTTCGACAGCAGCAAGATTTTGACCAAGCCTATCAATCGGGCATAGGGCAGGTGGTCGATATAGCGCAGCAGCATGCCGCTAATATTGAAGCGGTACTGCCGCAGCTGCACAGTAATCAGAAACAATTACGATCGCTGGGGCTGAGTGCTATTTATGCAAAAGACGATATTAATCAACAGGTTCAATGGTTGTTTTTGCCTCAGACACTGTCAACTGTGAGTCTTGATAAAACCAGCCAATACCCGCGTCTGATTCGCGGCATGCAGATCAGAATAGAAAAGCTGGGCTCCCAAATTAGCAAAGATCGCAGCTACATCCAACAGCTAGAAAACTTTGCTGAGCCTATCAAAGGGGTGCAGGGGCAGATGCTGTCCTATGACCTTGAAGAGGCTATCTGGGAATTTCATTGGTTGCTTGAGGAGTATCGGGTGTCACTGTTTGCCCAGCAGTTAAAAACTCGTGTGCCTGTGTCTGAGAAGCGCTTAAAAAAACACTGGTCAGACATTCGTGACAGGTTGCGCAGGTACCTAGTTGAGGGAGACTAAGTCTCTAAAATAAACCCCCCCACCGTTATTCATGGCCTATCTCTCTCCATAGGCTCGCCAGCCCTCTTAGACTGGAATTTGCTGGGCCAAATCAAAGCTTTTATGGCCGAGATGGTATCCTCAGTTATATCGAACATCTCATCTACTGGAGCGACGGTGTCCATCTCTTAAGGATGTAATCTGCGGCTTTCACAATTCTGATTTGCACAGGCGGTGTACGCGGCGATAAACTGTGAGTAGAATGAAAACCTTTACTGACTAGCTAGATGCACCTGATTTTCGAGTGAATAACATGAAAGATACCAAGCTAATACTGACTGCTGTGCTTGCCATTATACTGGCATCATCGGCCTTTGCTGAAGACACGCAAACAAACGATAGCCTGGAGAGCCTTAACCGCAAGGCTTTTGTGTTTAATGAAACTCTGGACAACGCGCTTCTCAGGCCAGTGGCCAAAACCTATACCGCGATTGTTCCCGATCCCTTAGAGAGAGGGATTCTCAATGTTTTTAGCAATCTCAACGAAGTCACCAACATACTCAATGATCTACTTCAGGCTAAATTTGCTCAAGCAGGCCATGATTCAGGTCGTTTTCTAATCAATACCACCATAGGTGTTGGTGGGTTATTCGATGTAGCTCAGCGAGCTGGACTAGAAAAAAGTGAAGGTGAAGACTTTGGACAAACGCTTGCCGCTTGGGGCGTCGCAGAAGGTCCCTACCTAATGCTGCCATTTGTGGGGCCATCCACATTGCGTGATGCGCCGTCGAAGGTCATAGATAGCTTTGCCAATCCGTTGGGTTATATGGACCATGTGCCTACGCGCAACTCTGTTAGAGCACTGGATCTACTGGCGATGCGAGCCGATTTATTGGCACTGGATGAGGTTATATCTGGCGACAGATATCTTTTTGTAAGAGATGTTTACCTGCAGCGTCGAGAGTATCTGGTCAGCGATGGTGCCATTGAAGATGATTTTGGCGATCTAGACGACTATTAATTCGATTGCTGTGTCTTTATTTAGGCAGGATTGCAGACTGGTAAAGACCGTTTGGGTTAAGATGAAGATGTGCTACAGACAAGCTAAATTAGTAATTGCCAAAGCCGGAACCAAATGAGCGAACCCAAAGGCCTAGTTCTTCTTATAGGAGATAACGACGTTAGGCTACAAACAGCAAAGGCAGACTTCCACAGTGCTGGGAGAGATTGTTTAGCGGCGCAAGATATACAGTCTATCGCCATTGTTTGCACCGACCCCCTCAATCAACCGATTGTTCTTTTTTCCGAAAATACCGCCGTATCCACCCCAGAGCAGAGTGAGTTGCTACGGAAGCTCTGTGAAGATTATCTGATTATTATTGCCCTTCGTGAAGAAGATAAAGCTTATTTAGCTGACTATTTCAGATTGGGGGCTGCAGATGTCATTTTAGAAGGAGCGGGGCAGGCCGATATAGAAAGCACCTTATTACGGGTCAACAATTTAGCCGATGCCCGCCAGCATGCGCAGGCTTATAGCGCAGAATTAGAGCGAACCAATGACGAATTACAGGAAAGCCTGCGTCTATTAAAGCAGGATCAACTGGCAGGGCTTGAGGTGCAAAAAAGTCTGATGCCAGAGAGCCCGCTCAAGTTTGGCGACTATGAAATATCTCATTCCATTACCCCATCACTGTATTTAAGCGGCGACTTTGTGGGCTATAATTTTGTGTTAGATCGCTATCTGCTGTTTTATTTTGCCGATGTGTCCGGGCATGGAGCCTCTTCAGCGTTTGTGACTGTATTACTGCGCTTTATGATTGGTCGGGTTATACGCAGACATCAGTTGGAGAAAGACTATGTGGCACTGGCCCATGCGCCCGATGGGCTGATTGAACATATCAATAGCCAGTTATTGGCCACAGGCCTAGGCAAACATCTGACTATTGTTGCGGGCTCCCTGGATACAGAGACCAATAGGCTGCGCTATGTGGTTGGCGCGCAGCAGCCACAGCCAATTTTGATTACCAATGGTAAGGCTGAATACTTACCGGGCAAAGGCAAACCTGCAGGTATCTTTGAAGAGGCCAGTTGGTCGGTAGAAGAGATCAGCCTGCCGGATAATTTTGCTTTTGTACTTCTATCTGATGGTGTATTTGATCTAATTCCAGATAAAGATCTGGCCGCTAAAGAGCAGACGTTACTGAGTTATCTGGCTACAGACTCCAATGATATTGATAGTTTGAAAGAGAAAATATTTCTCGATTATATCGAAGACCCTCAAGACGATATTTCCGTGTTGTTGCTGTCGCGAGGCATGGCTAAATGAGTTCTGGAAAAATACTGGTATCCGACGAGCAGGGCAACTATCTGCTGAAGTTTAGTGGTGATGTGCGGGTAACCCTATGCGGTTCGTTAAATCGCCATATGGAAACCATTTTTGGCAGTGAGCATGTCAAACAGGTGGTGGTGGATATGCTTGAAGCTGAATGTGTCGATAGTACTACCTTAGGCCTCATGGCCAAGTTAGGGCTCTATTGCCGCAAGGAATATTCAGTCAATGTGCAGGTTTTTTGTCAGAACCCGAGCATCCTTCGCACTCTTGACTGTATGGGGTTTGATGAGATATTTGATATCTTTCAAGAGGTGCCGGATATTGATGCCGAGCTGCATGATATCGGCAGTGTGGATACTGAACTTGATGAAATTCGTCGTCAGGTGCTCGAGGCTCATAAGCTACTAATGCAGCTTAACCCGGATAATAGTAAGGAATTTACTGACCTGATCAGAGCGTTGGAGTCAGGTCAGTAGTCAGTCATCAGCCTTGGTTCTTAGCCGCGAGCTTGCAGCGAATATACTCATTGTGACGAATATACAGCAGGTCGGCCACGCGGCGGATTATCCCTTCCTCATGCTTATCCAAGTGCCCATCGGCAAGAGCCACTCGCCACATCGCCGTCATTAGAGCCATTTTTTTATCATGGTCATAATGGGCGTTAATCTCGCGGGTAAACTGATACAGCGATGTGGCATCGGCTACCTCCTCTCGCGACAATAGAATCAACTCATCAATTTGCTCGATGCTAAGCTCCAGCATCTGACTCAAGGTATTGCTGATTGCGCGCAACTCTTGCTCATCAAGATTTCCGTCAATCACCATGACTTCAATAAGTAGGGCAGCGGTCGCCAGCTGCTCGCTACTCAGGGCATTGTCATCAGCCTCAATAATGTTCTTGCTAAAAAATGCTTTTATTTTATCAATCATTAGTCTAAATCTTTTAACCAGGTTTCTAGTTTAATTTGGTCGGCAACAAAGCTACGAATACCCTGAGAAAGTTTCTCGGTGGCCATAGGATCATCATTTAACTCATAGCGAAAAGCACTCTCGCCAGCAAGCTTATAATGAATAGTGTCGCCGGTATTGGTTGGGTCCAGCTTGCGCTCTAGGGTTCCAAAATCTTCATCCATTGCCTGGAGTAACTGCGGGCTAATGGTAAGACGGTCACAGCCTGCCAGTTCGGTAATTTCATCGGTATTTCTAAAGCTCGCACCCATAACAACAGTGTTGTAGCCGCTCTGCTTATAGTAATTGTAGATGCGGGTAACTGACTGTACGCCGGGGTCGTCGGCCGGAGCATATTCGGTGAGTCCACTGGACGCCTTGTACCAATCGAGAATTCGGCCCACAAATGGCGAAATCAGAAAAGCACCTGCATCTGCCGCAGCGACTGCCTGAGTAAAGTTAAACAGCAGTGTCAGGTTACAGTTAATGCCTTCTTTCTCAAGTTGCTCTGCCGCCTTAATACCTTCCCAAGTAGAGGCCATTTTAATCAACACGCGCTCTTTGCCGATGCCTACCTGTTCGTAAAGACCAATCAGTTGTCGTGCCTTGGCGATAGAGGCGACTGTATCAAAAGATAGTCGCGCATCGACTTCAGTGGAAACGCGGCCGGGAATCTGCTCGAGAATCTTTTCGCCAAAACCTACGGCCAGTCCATCCATACAGGCGGCGATCTGCTCATTGCTCGAGAGTCTTCCTTTCATGGTTGTCGATACCACGCCGTTAACCAGATCGCGGTAGGCTGGCATCTGTGCCGCTTTTAGCAGCAGAGAAGGATTGGTCGTCGCATCTTCTGGGGAGTACTGGGCAATGGCATCAAAGTCGCCTGTGTCGGCAACTACAGTAGTTATTTCTTTTAGTTGGGTAAGCTTGCTTCTTTGGGTCATGGAAATCAAAGTCCTGTTGTTTTAGCTAAAGCATTGGTTAATACGTCAATGGTTGCATCTGGTTTGTAGGCATTTTCGCTAATATGCCGACGGTACTGTCTGGCGCCTGGCATACCGTGAAATAACCCTAAAATATGGCGTGTCATGGACTGCAGCTTAGTGCCTTTCGCGAGCTCATTATCCACATAATCAAGGAAGGCTTCAGCGATTTTTTCACGGCTGATTACAGGCTGCTCAGAACCATAGATTTGCTGGTCTACGCTGGCCAGTAAGTAGGGATTGGTGTAGGCCTCGCGGCCCACCATTACGCCATCAATATGGTTGAGGTGGTCCAGAGACTGCGCCAATGTAGTCACACCGCCATTAATAATAATCTCTAGCTGTGGAAAGTCTTTTTTCAGCTGATAGACCCGCTCGTAGTTTAATTCTGGCACCTCACGGTTCTGTTTGGGGCTAAGCCCCTTAAGCCAAGCCTTGCGAGCATGTACCAAAAAAGTCTCACAGCCGGTTTTAGCTACCGTATCCACAAACTCACAGAGAAACTCATAGCTATCAAAGTCATCCACACCAATACGATGCTTCACTGTAATGGGCAGATCCACGGCATCTTGCATAGCTGCAATACAGTCCGCAGTTATCTTGGCATTTTTCATCATCACCGCACCAAACATACCGTTCTGTACTCGATCACTGGGGCAGCCACAGTTTAGATTGATCTCTGCATAGTCATATTTGCTGGCGAGCACACAGGCTTTGGCTAAATCAGTGGGGTCGCTGCCACCGAGCTGCAGTGCTACTGGATGCTCTAAGGGGTCCATTTGCAGATGGTGATGGGTATCGCCATAGATAATGGCACCGGTGGTGATCATCTCGGTATAGAGCACGGAATGCTGGCTGATTAGGCGCAGGAAGTAACGACAGTGGCGGTCAGTCCAGTCCATCATTGGCGCAACACAGAACTTTCTGTCAATGATCAATCGCTTAAACTCAAGAACATAAGGTTAAGCATGCCAATAAAAATTCTATAACCTGTTGATTTACAATGTATTATCAGTCTTAACCCTGTACTTTGTTTGTTGTACTGTCGTTGGCTACAACCGCCTCAAGCCCACTGGAATTGCCTGATAAGCTGTTTTCAGCGCATTGTAACAACTAATGACTGATATGCGAGGTGCCAGATGAATACTGTGAGGTATGGTTTGTGAGTCTAAATGACTGAAAACTTGTCTCATGCTCGAGATCCTAAAAGACGGGTTTTCGCATCCATTCCGGTCAGTAATCAAAATAGTGATTTTAAAGATATAGGCCTGTAGGAACAGCTCATTTTATAGTTCGATAGCTTTTATCGATGTGATAGGGGCCCAGCGCGTGCCCATGGTGTCGCTAGCTGATTTTATTGATCCTGTCTAGGGTGAGACTTTATCTTAAATTCTTAGCCAAGAAGGCTGAATAATCACACCTTTATAATTACCTAGGGAGTATTAGGAACATCGTTATGGGATCAAGACTGAAGGTAAATATTAGGCTATTAGTCTCAAAATGTAATTGTGCATTTTTACCACATCTGGTGGTTAAGTGATTCAGAATACGATGAGCTGAGATCATTTGTCACTGAGCTGGGGTGAATGCCGCCCAATAGTTTGATTGAGAATGATAATGGATTCGATACTCTCGACCTGTTCTACAATATCAAAAATTTGTCTTTGTAACTCTTTACTATAATGACGTTAAAGTAATTATCGATTTGCGCTTTTGATTCATAAAAGCGATCAAATGAAGTATTTACATCCTCAGCACATAAGTTAAATGCTGACTTAAACTTATGTGCAATGTCATCATCCTGCAAATACAAGCACAAAGAGTCTCTTTTTATAAGGAACTATAGTAAGGATTTAGATATTCGCTATACTGATTGCTAACCTAATTATTCGCCTTCAAAAGGCTGGAGTACTGTATGAAATATATTTTTCTAATGATTGGGATGGTAGTGCCGCTACTAAGTTTTGCACACTCTACTGAGGATGCTCCAGAACCTTTAAAGCTGGATGGCTTGATGAGTGCGTTTGGCTGGGATTTAGAAAGTGCAGAAATACGTCATGAGAAAATTGATGATGGAATTTCAGTACTGTTCGGATTAGGTGGCAATATTGGTGTCAGCATTGGCGATGACGGGGTTTTTATCATCGACGATCAGTTTCCACAATTAATGCCCAAAATAGAAAAAGTCATTACCGATTTGGGAGGTGGTGATATTGATTTTGCTGTGACCACACATTGGCACTTTGATCATGCTGAGGGCAATTTAGCTCTGGGCCCAGAGGGTACCTGGTTAGTTGCTCATGAAAATTCTCGTGAAATGATGAAAGGCGACCATCTCATAAATTTGGTGATGGTGAGCTATGAGCAGAAGGCCTATCCAAAAAGCGCCTGGCCCGATATTACATTTTCTGACTCAATGCAATTCCATCTAAACGGTCAGACCATTGATCTTTGGCATTTTGGTCCAGCACATACTACAGGCGATACTGCGGTTTATTTCCGTGAGAGTAATGTGGTTCATCTCGGTGATATTTACAATAACGCGGGGTATCCGTTTATAGATTCGGGCAATGGCGGCAGCCTAGATGGCATGATCCATTTTTGTTCAGAAGTGATACAGCGTATAAACCAAGACACGGTCGTTATTCCGGGCCACGGAAACGTTGCCGACTACCAGGCTCTGGTTGATTACAATGAGATGTTAAAGCTTGTCCGCGAACGTTTAGTGGCTCTAATGGCTGAGGGCGCAACCCTCGATCAAGTCTATGCCGCCAATCCCACAGCAGATTTTGATGAAAAGTTTGGTAGCAATATCGGCTTTATCAATCGTTCCTATCATAGTTTGAAGAAGTAGTTTTAACACGCAGTTTGCAGCGTAAAACTAACTGATCAGCCTGAGATTCCCAATGGCTATAGATGTCTTCTATAACCATTGGAGGCTCAACAGTATTTTACACGCGCTCAATAATGATCGCCGGTGCCATACCACCACCTGCGCACATGGTGATAAGGGCATAGCGCCCACCGGAGCGTTCTAGTTCATCCAGTGCCGTACCAATCAGGATAGCGCCGGTTGCAGCAATTGGATGGCCTAAGGCCATAGCACCACCATTGATATTGACCTTTTCTCGATCCAAATCCAGATCACGAATAAACTTTTCCGCAACCACCGCAAATGCTTCATTGATTTCCCAGACATCAATATCTTCCTTACTAAGTTTGGCTTTTGCGAGAACTTTTTTGGCAGCCGGCACCGGTGCATTGAGCATAAGAGTTGGGCAGTCACCTATGTTGGCTGTGGCTACGATGCGGGCCCTTGGAGTTAAGCCATTTTTCTCGGCATAGTCTTTAGAGGCCAGTAATACTGCCGCTGCTCCATCAACGACCCCTGAGCTATTGCCGGCGTGATGCACATGGTCCCATTGGTTTAATTGTGGGTAGACCTTTTCTATAAGGCCGCCAAAGGTTTCGCCGCTATCATCGACAGGGGCGCTATGCCATTGATCAAATACGGCATTGAGGCCCGCAAGAGATTCTCTACTTGTACCAGGGCGGGGAAACTCCTCCCTGTCTAGAGCGACTGAACCATCATCGTTAAGGACAGGCACCAGGGACCCATCAAAGCGATTTTCCTTAATGGCCCTTTCCGCACGTTGCTGGGAAATAACGGCCAGCTTGTCCAGACTGTCGCGATCAATACCCTCGATAGTTGCAATGGCATCAGCACAGATACCCTGATTGGACTGTGGGTGCTTGTCGCGTAGAGACAGATTGCCGCGATCGAATAATGGATAGCTATCGCCAGTATTTTTAAGCGAGCCTGTATAGCTCATCATTTCAGTACCACCGCCAATAACAACATCTTCCATACCAGACATAACCTGGGCTGCAGCCAGACTTACAGAGGTAATCCCAGAGCCGCAAAAACGATCCAGAGTGACACCGGAAGCAAGGACGGAATAACCGGCTTCGAGAGCGGCCATACGGCCCAAATCGGCACTCTGTTTACCGGTCTGATTATTACAGCCCCAGATAATGTCGTTCACATCTTCAGTGTTTAGATTATTGCGCTCAGCCAGTGCTTTTAACACGGTCGCCGCAAGTTTTTGAGGATGAATATGTGCTAGCGAGCCCTTACCAATTTTTCCTATACCGCGGGGTGTACGACAAGCGTCGATAATATAAGCGTCAGCCATGTTTAAATCCTATTAGATTTTGTGATTTTTAAAGCATGCGTCTGGGTATGTCATATAGTTTTATTGATAGCTTGTAACCTATAGCGTGTAACTGATAACGCGTAACGCTCAGGGCCCCCAGGTTTATTACTAGGCATCACCAATTTCCTGAGCGATCTTAGCGGTATCAAAATAATGGATTTTTAACTCTGCCAGCTTGCCATCTCGAATACGTCCTACTTCGGTCACCGTTTGGGAAAATTGCCTGCCGGTTTTTTTCGATATCAAAGAGAGGTCGACAATAACGGCTGCCCATTCAATGCCGCCTATGACCTCTTTGATAACAGGCGAAAACTCGTCGAAATGGGATACCACTGCAGGGTAAAGGCGCTGTAGGGCGTCTTTGCCCTCCCATACACCACCATAAGGAAGAGAGTCTGGCTCAACAATCTTAAAGTCATCAGTCATCAGCGCCATAACGCCCTCCCAGTCCTGTTCTCCCAGTCGCTGGTAGATGGTGCCTAGTACTTCTGCTGCTGTCATTGACATGCTGATCTCCTTGGTTGCTCATTGTGTTATTAGGTTTCGCGCTACTATATCAGTGTAAAAATCTTCTATGCTAGTTTTGATTGCCTCTCAGGCGTATGTGAGCCATGAATATTTCCCTGCAAGATGGTATCCGCAGCACCATGTAATAGACCCTGGAGGATGACAAATCGTCAGACATAGGTTAGGTTGATCACCAACGGGTTTGCCTATTGGGTGGGCCTGAATAATAACAGTTAGGACTAACCTAATGATCTCATCTTTTTTTATGCCCCTGTCCAATTTCCCTGATGTGTAGAGTTTCGACTTATGAAGTTAATTACAGGTCAACGGATACTCTGTGCTCTGAGTAATTTAAGCCCTAGGTATGCCAAGCTGCCACTACCTGCATTACGCCGCTTCTATGATAGCTATGATCAGCTATTGGGCAGTGGTTCCAGAACTGATGTCAGCTGCGAGGACAGGCTCATCCCTTTGGGCGAACAGCAGATACCGATCAGGATCTATCGGCCAGCCGCGGTTGCGCCTAAATTGACCATGGTCTATTTTCATGGTGGGGGCTATGTGATTGGCGGACTTAAGAGTCACCACGGTTTTTGTAGCCTGTTAGCGGGTAGAGCGGGTATCAATGTTATTGCGGTGGACTATCGTTGCGCTCCTGAAAATCCATTCCCCGGCCCAATTGAAGACGGCTTAGGTGCCTGGAACTGGGTGGTCGATCATGCAGCTGAGCTGGTTGTTGAGAATACAAAAATAGGTCTAGGCGGCGATAGTGCCGGGGGCAATCTAGCGGCTGTATTAGCTATGCAGACCTTTACCTCATTGATCGCTGGCCAGCTATCCAAGGCGCCAGCATTCCAGTTTTTACTCTATCCATGGGTTGATATGAGCACTGAATCCGATTCAATCCAGCGTTATGGTAAAGGGCTGCTGTTGACTGAAGACACCATGATTTTTTTTCGTGATAACTATCTTTCTGAGGGTGACGATGTTCTAGCTATCGCGTCTAGCCCAATGGCCTGTGCGGATGTCGCTGGCACCCCAGATACTTTAATTGTGACAGCACAATATGATGTATTGCGCGATGAGGGTCTGGCCTTTATCGACAAACTTAAAGCTGGGAAAGTCAATGTGATTCATCAGCATCTGCCGGACTGTACCCATGGTTTTATCAGTATGGGTAAATTTAGCGGGGCAACGCGTAAACGGCTAGCGCAGATATGTGACCTGCTGGTGGCTTATGGAGCCGAGGTTTGAGTCCCTAGGCGGTTGCATATTGCAATAAAACTAACTTTGATTGACAAGCTAGCCTCTTAAAAGGGTTCAGGTTTTAGATATTTGTAGGAACCTGATCAGATTAATAGTTACTGTTTTTCATTGGTGAGAATAATACCTCAGCAGCGTAATGAATCAGTTCATGGTGTCCCGTCTTTGGTATGGGCTTGTATCGGCCATATTGAGTGCTGTGCAGATTTGCTCAATCAATTATTTTGTCGGCCTCGCAAGTCTACCTGAGTATTATTGGGGGTTGAGTTCAGGGGAAAGTCGGGTCATGGTCTGATTGAGAATAATGGTTGATTCAATATTCTCTACCTGCTCCACATTGGCCAGCTTATCTTTTAGAAATGATTCAAATGCCTGCAGGTCGGCCATGGCTACTCGCAGAGCATAGTCGTGCACACCGGCAAGAACACAGCATTCTAATACTTCGGGAAAAGCGCTGACGGCAGCTTCAAACTCTGCCGCATTACTCGACGTATTTTTATTGAGTTTTATAAATACGAAAGCCGAGACATTAATGCCCAGCATACTGTGGTTGAGGCGGGCACTGTACTGTTGAATCAGCCCGCTGTTTTCCAACTTGCGCAAGCGTCGCAGGCAGGGCGTCTGAGACAGGTTCACCAACTCGGACAGGTCCGCATTACTGATACGCGCATTAGCCTGCAATGCAGTGAGAATTTTTATGTCGACAGTATCTAGCAGATCAGCTTCAGGGGGCATAATAATCTAACAATATGAATTAGAGGAGTGTAATCGTACAGTAAAATTAGTTTTATGGGTATTATTTGGCCGAAACTGCCATGGCGTTTTTGTTAATATTTACAGGTTTATAGACCACAAACCAGGCAGAAAAAACATATGACAGACAGGGCTCAGACATTAGATAAATGGATTCGTAATGACTTCAGGCAGATAAATAGCGCCTTGGAAGATCTGTATTTTGGCAGCCCCGACCATCAACCCACCAGCGATGCTGGGGCCCAGCTTAAACAACAACTGGTTGATCAGGGCACGGCGCTTATTGTCGACCTGCTCAATGAGGGTAATACCGACGAAGGCTTTGATAGCGGTTTTGAGTTATTAGGTAATGTGGGTTTTTATATGGCCGCCTGTCGACGCCATGATATTACCGAGCCGTCCAGAGAAACTAGATCACCACTCCATGAGGCATCGGCACTAGCCATGCAGCTGGGTGCTTCACTGGGAGTTATTCCCCGTTTTGCCTCCTGCCATTTAGAGACTCACAATCGGGCGGTCAATGGTATCTATAAAACCTTTACCGACCTCAATGATGAAAAAATCTTCCTCGATTACAACACCCGCAGTGTATTTGCATTTATTCGTGCCTCTGAAGCTCTGCGGCAAATTCTGCCTTTAGGTGTTTCACATCCAGTGACCTATGATCTGCTGTTGACTGCTAAAACTGCATTGGAAGAGGTCTATCACTACAATCAAATTCTTTTTGAAAAACTTGATATCGACCGCTTTTTTCATTGCGTAAGGCCCTATTACCGACCTCACCGTGTTGGTTTGCATGAGTATCGAGGCGCCAATGCGGGGGATTTTTCCGGCATTAATGTTATCGATTTACTGTTGGGTCTTTGTCAGGCAGACGATCCCTATTATTCACAGCTTCTGGTGGATAAATTTCTGTTTATGCGCCCCGAAGATCAGCTGGTATTGCGCGATTGCATGCGCCGCACCAGCTTATTAGATAGCTTTATGGCCACTACCAAAGAGCATTGCCATGAACCCTGGCTACCAAAGAATCTCGGGCTTTTTTTAGAAGTCTGCCATGCCCATGGGCAGACCGCGTTGCAGCACCATGAGCAACTGGTTAATAAATTTATCGAAAAACCTGCCGAGAGCGCAGCCCTTACTGATGCGCAGGGACTGACAGCCAGCGGGCCACCATTGCCCGTATTGCTAAAGGGGTTGCGCAAACTCTGTGATATGCGCTGCGCGGCTGACGTGAATGGGGAGTTTAGAACTCGTCATAGTGATATTGAACATCTAAAAGGTCTTTTGCGATGAGTTTATTTCCCGAGCACAGCGGTATCTATCTGTTAAGCCATTCTGTAGGTCTGCCATTACTGGATGCGCAGGAGGCTGCGGCAGCAGCATTTTGGCAGCCGTGGCAGCAGGCCGATGAAAAGGTTTGGACCCATTGGCTAGCGGCTATTGATTCTTTTCGCCGTCAGTTGGCGATTTTATTAAATGCTGAGCTGGACAGCTTTTGCCCGCAGACCAGTCTCTCTAGTGCAGTGGCAAAAATTGTTGATTCTCTGACGTTGGATAACAATAAAAATTGCATTTTACTCAGCGAAGAAGATTTTCCCTCTATTGCTTTTGCCTTACAAAAAGCGACGGGCGAGGATTTTCGTTTAAAGTTTATTCCAGCTGATGCAGACACTTCAGATATAGCCGTTTGGGAACAACAGATGACATCTGATGTGGGGATGGTCTTGATCACCCATGTGCAGTCCAACAATGGCCGACAGCTGCCGGTGCAAAAAATTACTGAGTTGAGCCGCGGCAAAGGTATTTTATCGTTGGTGGATATAGCCCAGTCGGCGGGTATTTTGCCGATTAGTTTACGCGCTTGGCAGGCTGATTTTGTAGTGGGGTCCTGTGTGAAATGGATTGGTGGCGGCCCTGGAGCCGCATTTATGTGGGTTAACCCTGAGGTTATCGAACTCTGTGAACCGCGCAATGTAGGTTGGTTTTCCCATGCGGACCCTTTTGAGTTTGATATTCACCATTTTTGCTATGCCGGTGACGCGCTGCGTTTTTGGGGTGGCACCCCCTCGGTGTACCCTTATGTGGTGGCATCGCATAGCATAGAATTTATCAATGGCACTGGGGTTAGTAGTATTCGCGCTCACAATATAGCCCTGGCGGATAAGATTATTCAGGCGGTCAGCCCTAGAGCATTAGTGTCGCCGGCTGAGCCCGAATTGCGCAGTGGCACGGTGATTGTACATTTTGGCGACCGCCATGAAGCTCTGACAAGTCGGTTACAGGAATGGCAGGTGCACTTTGATCGTCGTGAGAAGGGTATAAGGCTATCGCCCCACCTGTGTAATACCAGCGAGCAAATTTATATGCTATTGGAATGTTTTAAATAAGCTTTTTTGGTTTGGCCTATGTAATATCACTGCTGTTAAAAAAATAATAAGAACGTGTCAGTAAGAGCAAAATTACTATGATTAAAGATGGGTTAAATCGTCGTCAGTTATTGCAGGGAATGGGCGCAAGTTTGGGGGTGTTAGCACTGCGCGGTTTTGAGGTGCAGGCGGCTTCACCGGTGTATTTCACCCATGGTATTGCCAGTGGTGATCCGCTCTGTGATCGAGTGATACTCTGGACTCGCTTGCTCCCGGGCGATGGGCAGCATAATGCTAGCCTCAGCTGTGTGTGGCAGATTGCATTGGACCGGGATTTTAAGCAGATGGTTAGTTCTGGTGCTGCCTCCACCTCTGCGCAGCAAGATTATTGCATCAAGGTAGATGCCGCTGGTCTGGCGGCCAATCAACATTATTTTTATCGGTTTATCGCTGCTGGTGTTTCTAGCCCAGTGGGTATGACTCGAACATTACCTGTGGGCAATGTGGATGAGTTTCGTCTCGGTGTCTGTTCTTGCTCTAACTACCCGCAGGGCTATTTTAATGTCTACCGGCATATGGCCAATACTGATTTGGATCTGGTGCTGCATCTGGGGGACTATATCTATGAGTATGCTGAAGGTGTCTATGCCAATCCAGTGGCCACAGATGAGCTGGGCAGGCAGGTAGAACCGCGCAATGAGATATTAAGTATTGAAGACTACCGTATGCGCTATGGTCTCTATCGGACCGATGTAGATTTACAGGCAGTGCATGCGCGTCATCCATTTATCTGTGTCTGGGATGATCATGAGCTAGCTAACGACTGCTGGCAAGATGGCGCAGAAAACCATAATGAGGGCGAGGGCGATTTCGCAGGGCGTATGCACTCTGCGCGTCAGGCCTATCATGAGTGGATGCCCATTCGCACCACTTCCAAGGGGGATCAGGCCCCCATCTACCGCAGCTTTAAACTGGGGAAACTGGCTGATCTTATTATGCTGGATACACGGATTCATGGGCGCAATCGCCCGCTAAATTATGCCGTTGATCTGCCCATGCGCTCTGTACTATTTAATATCTCTGGCTCTGGTGCCAGCTTGGTCGGGGAGGAAGAGGCGGCACAGATTCCTGAAACTGAGCTTGTACGGGTTAATGTACCCTTTGATTTTTCTACAGGTGCTGCCATTGCGATCACAGATTATCAGCGCATAAAAGATTTAACCGCCGAGACCTTGCCCGCGGGTTGGTACTACCTACCCGATGCCGAGACATTTAAAAATGAGATATTGATTGATCCCAATAGAACCATACTTGGAGCAGATCAAGAGCGGTGGCTGGATACACAGTTGCAGGCCAGCAAGCAGCGGGGCACGCCTTGGCAGCTACTGGGTCAGCAGGTGTTAATGGGTAAGCTGGGCCTGCCTGTTTTAACCGATGAAGAGCTTAAGTTAGCAGAAACCAAGCCAGAATATAGACCTATTATGCAAATGATGCAGACCCTGGCCAAAGAGGAGTTGCCATTTAATCTTGATGCCTGGGATGGCTATCCAATCTGCCGAGACACTGTGTTTAAAAGTCTGGCTGAGCATGGAGTTAACCCGGTGGTACTGGCAGGAGATACCCACAATGCTTGGGTATTTAATTTGGCTGATAACAAGGGACAGGCTATGGGCGTTGAAATTGGTACCCCTGGTGTAAATAGCCCGGGGCTGGAAACCTACCTGGCCACTGAGCCTGCTGTACTTGGCCGAGCTATGCAGGCTGCTAGCTCAGAGCTTTTTGCTGTGGATACAGCCCAACGTGGCTGGTCTGAATTAGTGTTAACGCCAGAGACCGCGACTAATCAGTGGCACTTTGTCAGCACCGTGTTGGATCGGGAGTTTACCGTGTCCAGTGCAGATAAGCAGCGCTGTAAGTTGGGTGATAAGCGGTTTAGCTGATCGCACAAAGCTGACTTAGTCTGGATTTTAGCTAATTGTATTCCCCGGGTCGTCGTCCTGAATAGAGTGATTCGGATGCTGTCCGGGGTGACTCGAGTGCTATTGAGTTTGACGGGCTAAACGGTCCACTAACCGTTAGCGATGCCACCCAAGACCCGCTACAATCTTGCCATGACATTCGACCATCAAACCTTTCTTAAATCCCTGACTCAGCGACCCGGCATCTACCAGATGTTTGATGCGGAGGGCACTATACTCTACGTGGGTAAGGCCAAGAATCTCAAGAATCGGGTTACCAGCTATTTCCGCAAAACCGGGCTGACTGTAAAAACTGCTGCACTGGTTAAGCGCATTGCGCAGATTGATGTCACCGTGACCGAGACTGAGACCGAAGCGTTAATTCTTGAACACAATCTGATTAAGCAGTACCAACCGCCCTACAATATTTTACTGCGCGACGACAAAAGCTACCCCTATATCTTCCTGTCGGACAAAGATAAATGGCCACGGCTGTCCTTTCACCGCGGGCCGAAAAAAGCCAAAGGCACCTATTTTGGTCCATTCCCCAGTGTTAATGCGGTGCGTGAGAGTATGTCTTTTTTGCAAAAGACCTTTAAGGTTCGCCAATGTGAAGATGTCTTTTTTAAAAACCGCTCCAGACCTTGCCTGCAACACCAAATTAAACGCTGCACAGCACCCTGTGTCGATTTTGTCACGCCCGAAGACTATGCCGTCGATGTTGACTTAACCCGCCAGTACCTAGATGGCAAGGGCGACAAGATACTTAAGCAGCTCGAGCGGGATATGGAAAAGGCCTCGGCTGAATTGGCCTTTGAAAAGGCTGCTGAGAGCCGCGATCAAATAGCTGCACTGCGCCAAATTCAGGCCCAGCAAATGATTGAAAAGGGTAAGGGTACCGTGGACGTAGTGGCCGGTGCGGTCACCAATGGGCAGGCCTGTGTGCACATACTCTATGTGCGCCAGGGCCGTATTCTGGGCAGTCGCAGCTACTATCCCAAAGCACCATTGGCAGATCAAGTATCTGATTTACTGGAAGAATTCTTACCTCAGCTATATTTGGCTGGGGGTGGACGGCCGGACTTGCCCAAAGAAATAATACTCAATGCCCCTGTAGAGAACAGCCAGCCTCTAGTCGATGCTTTAAAACTTAGAGTAGGGCGCAATATAGAGATTCGCGACTCAGTGCGCGGATTTCGAGCTAAGTGGATTGAACTAGCTCAGCGTACTGCCGAGCAAAATCTGGCCGGTAAGCTGGCCTCGAAAAAGACCCTGCAGCAGCGCTTTGAATCTCTGCGCGAAACCCTAGAACTTGCGCAGACACCTCAGCGTTTAGAATGCTTCGATATCAGTCATAGTAGCGGAGAAGCTGTGGTGGCATCCTGCGTAGTGTTTGACGCCAATGGCGCATTAAAAAGCGACTATCGGCGGTTTAATATTGAAGGCATTACCGGTGGTGATGATTATGCCGCCATGGAGCAAGCCATTCGTCGTCGCTATACCCGGTTGATGAAAGGCGAGGGCAAGTTGCCTGACATTCTGTTGATAGACGGCGGTAAGGGTCAGATTGGCATTGCCAAAGCGGTGCTCAGTGATCTGGGTGTGGTTGGTGTGATGATTCTTGGTGTGGCCAAAGGTACGACGCGTAAGCCGGGTATGGAAACCTTAATTCTGGCTGACCAAAACAACCGGGTTATTGGCCGTCCAGCAGAGCCTGCACTGCATTTAATCCAGCAAATTCGCGATGAAGCCCACCGCTTTGCTATTACTGGCCACAAGGCGCGCCGGGATAAAAAGCGCCGCACCTCGCCACTGGAGGGGATTCCCGGCGTTGGGCCAACCCGTCGTCGCGACCTGCTAAAGCATTTTGGCGGTATTGTGGAGGTGCGCAAGGCTAGCGTGGCAGATCTGATGAAAGTAGAAAATATAAATAAAAAGGTAGCTGAAGCTATTTACAGTGCACTGTACAATGAGTAACTTGCAATCGCTCTACCCCAATGTCAATGATGGAAATTTATAACTAGCTTATGTGGAACCTGCCAAACATTATAACTCTGCTGCGCATCGCCCTGATTCCAGTATTTATCGTGGTCTATTACCTACCTTGGGAGTGGAACCATTTTGGGTCAGCAGCTATTTTTGGACTGGCGGCATTAACTGACTGGGTGGATGGCTATCTTGCGCGCAAGCTCAATCAGGTTACCCCCTTTGGCGCCTTTCTTGATCCGGTAGCCGATAAGCTGATTGTGGTTGCCGCGCTGGTACTGCTATTAGAAGTTCATGCAAGCCCTTGGTTTGCGCTACCTGTTATTGTGATTATTGGTCGCGAGATAGTGATATCAGCCCTGCGTGAGTGGATGTCTGAGCTGGGTGACAGAGACAGCGTCGCAGTATCGATGATGGGCAAGGTTAAAACCTGGGTACAGATGATTGCCGTGGCGATTTTACTGCTGGCACAACCTGAACAGGAATTGTTTACTCTAGTGGGTTTTGTGGCCATTTATGTCGCGGCGCTGCTGACACTCTGGTCGATGGTGGTCTATCTGATACAGGCTTGGCCGCAATTGAGTGCAGAAGCTGATAAGTAGTTGATTTATTGCCAACATTCCCTAGAATAGCGGCCTCTTAGCACTATGCTGCTCAGACCAGTAAAACCTTGAGTGAAAGTGTTTATTAAGTAGTACTTACAAAGGCGCGGTAGCAAAGTGGTAATGCAGTGGACTGCAACTCCGCGATCGTCGGTTCGATTCCGACCCGCGCCTCCACTATTTAAAGTATTTATTTATCAAGCACTTACGGTATAAACCCTAGTCAATGACGCACTTTTGAAGCAGGACAATGCCTTGTCCGTATGCACGTTTTACCTGCAGGCCACTGACCGAAAGCCATTGGGCTAGAGAGCAGAACTCTGCTCAGGGTCCTGCCGTAAAAACTCCGAGCCCGCTAGATACAAGTAATGCAGGTGCCGTTCATATTGAGTGATGGCATCGGCAATAATCTGATCCTGACTGTAGCTCAAGATATCGTAACGCTGACCACCGCGCAGTAAAAACACCTCGGCACGGTAGTAGTCATCATTTTTGTCATCCGCATAGTTGGGCATGGCAAAGTGGCGCAGCCTAATCTGATAGTTAAAATTCTCGGCATTCTCAATATTAATAATTAGCCTTACGCTGTCTGTTGCGGTTTCTAACTCAGCAGTAATACCATTGCGCTCGAATTCAGTCGCTAGCTGTTCTAGGGCTGGTTGCGCTGAGCTGGCGATAAATTTTTCGGCCACATTGAGCTCTGGGTGAGCCGTTAAAGATGCCAGCTGCTTCTTCCAGTTGGCTTTTGAAAACTGCTGAATCGTACTGTGATGCTGCACGCTATCTTGCAGCATATAGTCCGCTTTAAGGGCCTTAAATAGGCTATAGCAAAATATAAGCAGGACAAACATAAACGGAAATGCCGAGGCTATGGTCAATGTTTGCAATGCACTTAAACCACCTAAAGAGAGAAGTGTAGCAGCGATAATACCGATAATGGCCGTCCAAAAGATACGCTGCCAGACAGGGGTCTCTTCTTCGCCGCCAGACGCCAGCGTGTCTATTACCAGAGCGCCAGAATCTGCCGAGGTAATAAAAAAGGTAGTGATCAAGCAGATAGCAATGGTGGAGAGGAGAGGGGCAATAGCAAACTGCTCAAAGAATACAAACAGTGCCACAGGCACATTGCTGCTCACAGCCTCAGCAAGGTTGGAGGCCTGATTGGTTGCGATCTCATGGATCGCTGTATTGCCAAAAATGGTCATCCATAGGAAGGTAAAACCAGCTGGTATAAAGAGTACACCAACAATAAATTCACGAATCGTGCGGCCCTTGGACACGCGCGCGATAAACATACCCACAAATGGTGACCAGGATACCCACCATCCCCAGTAGAGTAGTGTCCAACCGCCGATCCAGTCATCTCGCCGGTCATAGGCATAGAGGTTAAAGGTACTGCTCACAATCTCACTAAGGTAGGCGCCGGTATTCTGAACAAAGACCTGTAGCAAAAGAATAGTGGGTCCAAATAGCAGCACGAACAGCATCAGGCAAACCGCTAAGGTCATATTGAGATTGGAAAGGCGTTTAATACCACGATCCAAACCCAGCACCACTGACAGTGTTGCAAGGGCGGTAATGCCAATAATCAGCATGATCTGTACGTAACTAGCCTCGGGTATACCCACCAGATAATGCAGGCCAGCATTTAGCTGCTGTACACCAAATCCCATGGAGGTTGCGACCCCAAAGATGGTGCCAACCACGGCAAAAGAATCAACAGTATGACCAATACCACCGTAAATTCGCTCGCCAATCAACGGGTAGAGGGCGGAGCGAGGCAGCAGTGGCAGTTTATGCCTATAGGCGAAGTAGGCTAGAGTCAGTGCCACAATGGCATAGATACCCCAGGCGTGCAGACCCCAGTGGAAGAATGTAATGCGCATAGCCTCTTTGGCGGCAGCTACAGTGGCGGCATCACCCACAGGTGGTGACATATAGTGCATAACAGGCTCGGCGACGCCGAAGAACATTAGGCCAATGCCCATACCTGCAGAGAACAACATCGAAAACCAAGATAGGTTGGTGTATGCCGGCGCGTCATGGTCAAGCCCCAGCTTTATATCACCGAGTCGGCTGACCATAATAAAAATAATAAACAACAAAAAGATTGCCACCGACAACACATACAGCCAGCTGACCTTGGAGACTAAGAAGCTCTGCAATTGTCCAAAGTACTGGGTAGATATCTCGGGAAAGATCGCAGCAAATAGGGCAAAAAAGGTGGTAGTCAGCAGAGAGGCCACAAAGACAGGTGGGTTTATTTTGGTTGTCGGTAACATAAAGGAGGGTCGCTTTGGTCGGTGGCGTCTACAAGTGCTTAATAGCTCGCGACGATGGCTGATGTAAGTTAGCCAGTATTTCGTGCCTATCACGACCTTATTAGAAGCCTGGCACCTTATTGTTTGTTTTCTGAGATCGAGTCTAACAAAGTTTTTTTGTTATTTCATAGCGGCGGCGTAATCTGGTAAATAATGAATAAAAAAGCCAGTAAAACTGCATGACCCATTCCCATTTTCGATATTGATCATGTATACTTCTCGCCGCCCGAATCTGACCACTCAGCTCCTTGAACCCATGATTCGTGGAAGCCCACCTAAGTACTGCCCGGGTGGCGAAATTGGTAGACGCAACGGACTTAAAATCCGTCGGTAGAAATACCGTGCCGGTTCAAGTCCGGCCCCGGGCACCATATCTACACGTAACCCATTGTTTTCCTTGTGTATTCTTGTAATTACACAGGTAGGGTAGACAATGCGGTATACACAAAAGCATCCTCAACATACATATACTAAACGTGATGTATATTATTTCTCTAGAGTAATTCCTAGCGATCTGAAGCATCATTACAGTAAACCTCGCATCATTCAGAGCCTCAAAACAAAGTCAGTACATAGAGCAATAGTCGCTTCCAAGCTTCTATCAGCAAAGCTTGATGATTATTGGCTAGTCTTGAGACTTAAACAGACGGATGTGCCTGCATCTCACTTCCTTTAGTACTTTAATCAGGCCTTGAGACTCAAGATAGTCAACAATGGACTTGATGCTAGAGTATTTGATGTCATAGCGTGGTAAACAGATGTCGCTTGCGTATGCATTCCTATCAAGGCTTATCAGTAACCAGCTGTTTGTCAGTAAAGATCTTGATAAGCCTAGTAGTATCCATTGCCAGTGATATTTAAATACCTCTAACTGTTTAGCAGCTCGTTGCCCTCTAGTCTCTTGGACATACTTGTCTATTAGGAGTGATAACTTGGTGTGAAGCCTAGAGTGTTTGTTCAGTTGAAGAGGAGAAAGGAAGATATGATGCTGATAATCATCCTCTGGAGTACCAAGGCTGAGTAGTTGTTGTTTAAGAATGATCTGCATAGGGCTTAGGGCTACCTGCTGCTTCCTTAGGATACCAATGGCTGTTACCTTGTTGTTATACCTTTAACTATTACCTTTAAGGATTAATACTAATAGTAACTATTAAGATATTCATTGTTAGTTGACCTTTATCTAAACAACTCAATAGCCTCAGCACCTGTCATTCCAACCTTGATAACAAGTTCAGTAGCATCCTTCGACACAGCCTTGATGGTTGCTTTAAGCATATCATTATGAGTATTAACTCCAGAGACTATGGCACAGGCTTCATCAATACAGGACTCAGTATTGATGTAACCGCAACCTAGGAAGCCTAAGGAGCCTTTGACTATGAGTAAAGGTGCTTCAAGGCTAATCTGGCTTCTCTCAAGGCCAGACCAATCAAAAGTAGTGTCATCAGCAAAGGCGGACATGGAGATTACTGATAGGGTTAGTAAAACTAATCGTCTCATTATTTATTGTGCTTCTGTAATTCGTCTCTTATCTCTTTCAGCAATTCAGTGTTCTCTTGCTGTCTGGTTACAAAGAAGTAGAGGGGGTAAATACCTAGCGTAAGAATGCTAAGAATCAAAAAAATAATGAAATTACCGATCCGTGACGCCATTGTACTACTCCTAAAGATTTTGAGACTATAAGAATACTCCATCCAGTCAAATTCAACTACGTAGCTTTAGTTTTAAAAAAGAGGTACAACCAATAAGCCAAATAATATTGGCCTACACAAGTGATAAGAGTAATGAGACCCACAAAACCAGCATCTCCAAGGGTTGTCAAAAAACCCAGTAAGTTATCCAAGACACCGTTAGGGACAAAGACTGATCCAAGTATTGATAGAAGAATTGAAATAAGAGCAACTGTGATACTCATAAAGTACAACCAGCAAACACTCATTGGGATCAAAAAAAGCTTTTTCATAGGTAACTCCCTTTGTTGATCATTGAATCTAATCATATCTGAATACCACATCCAGTCAAATCAGGGCTAGATCGTGGCTCAATTTAGGCTCTGTTACCGCTGCAGCTGGATATAAAATAAGGCCTTAAAAAGGTCAAATACAACTCCGCTTAGAACGCACTACAGAGGCTCTCAGAGGCGTCCTAAGTACACCCAACAACACCCGTAAACCCAGCAATATAAGGCTTCTCAGGGCAGTCTGGTGCGTCCTGCAGGGTGCTGTGGAGTAGGGTTGGCTGGGTAGTCTGGGTAGGGCGAAATAGGGTCATTTAGTATCTGTGTAGGCACTCTCTCATGCTGCTCCCGTAGTTGATCGCCTAGTTTTTAGAACTACTAATCGCTTATTGTCTGCCGCCTCTCTAAAAAAGCATTGAAAGAAAACTTTGGCTTTGTGGTTAAGCCAATCAAAGGCTCAAGATTCGTATCTGAAACTAAATTCACGCGAAACCTTTGTGTCGTCATTGCAATTATGAACACGGCCTCCATAAGTGCAAAGTTATTTCCAATACAGACTCTTGCTCCTCCGCCAAATGGAAGATAAGCATAAGTGTGCTGCTGTCGGGCTTCTTCTTTGTTAAAGCGATTTAGATTGAACATCTCAGGAGCATCCCAAAATTTAGGATGGCGGTGGAGTAAGTGAGGGCTAAAAAGAATGCCAGAACCGCCTTTAATTTGGTAGTTGCCTAATACTGTATCCCTCTCAACTTGCCGCGGTATTATTGGGACTGGTGGATATATCCGCATGGTCTCTTTAAATGCATTGAGACAATAAGGAAGGTTTGCGAAGTCGCTCGCAATAGGTACTCTGTTACCCAGAACCTCGTCTACTTCTTGTTCAATTTTTTCTCTGACATCTGAGCTACTAGATAGAATGGTCCACAACCAAGACATCGCATTGGCAGTGGTCTCATGCCCCGCAATAAACATAGTCATTACTTCATCTCTCAACTCTATATCAGTGAGTGGGATGCCAGTATCTTCATCAGTCGCATCCATTAACATTTGCAGTAAATCCGACGGTTTATTAGTACTTAGTCTTCTATTCCTTATGATTCTAAAAACTATACGATCAAGGATGTCGATGTATCCATGATATTTTTTGTTCTTATCTAGCGGCAAACGATATAGCATTTTTATTGGGACTGATATGCGAGTATTTGCACCTTTTAGCAAGGGTATAAACGCATTAGATATATCCTTCATATCTGTGTCAGAAAGGGTGCTGCTAAATAAGGCTTTTACGACAACCTTTAGCGTTAAATGCATCATTGCAGCATTTAACTCTATGGTTTTTCCGCTATCGCAGTGGGTCTCCCATTCTGTAAGTAACTCCTCAATACAATTAGTCATTATTGTGGCCAAGCTCGAAATTTTTGCATTCCTGAAAGAGGGCTGAACGGTAAGCCTCTTTCGACGCCAGTCATCACCCATTGCAGTAAATGTGCTTTCTCCAAGAACTTCTTTGATCATTTTGAAGCTGATAATTTTTTTCGTGTAGTTGTCAGCGTCACGCGTCAATATGTCTTTGATTAAGTCAGGATGGTTAATCAGGTAAAAGTTCTTTCTCAAAAGTTTAAATTTAACCACATCACCATAGGTGCTGGTAATCGACTGCAACCAGTCCATGCGTTCAGAACTGGCAAATTTTGGGAGACTACCAATAAGAGGGTAGCCCTTGGGTCCTTTCGGTTTAATAGCTGTCAACGACATACACCTTAAATGATGATTAAGTCCCGTACCTTAGCGCAGATTCTTGATAGGGTCTCGTGAATTTATGCCAATGACTCCATAGTAAGAGCCAATCGAATTAGTACCCTGAGATTGCGTTTAATCATAGAGTCTCTAAGGGCGGTTTGATGTGTCCTGTGGTGGATTGTGGTGAAGGTGTGGCTGGGTAGGCTAGTGAGGGTGAAATGGGGTGTATTTAAACACCTGTTTGGGTACTGTCTCACGCTGTTTTGGGCATAGCATATTCATCTAGACTGATAGAAATGAACTTTCCAGCACATAGCTGTCTTAGATAATGTGCATGATTCTCCCCAAGAAAATACACACTTTAACGTCCCTCGAAGAAACCCTGTTAACGCAGGGTTTTTTTATGCCTTTAAAGTAGCATATTCCAAAACCTTGCCTACCTTAGAAGTTGACTGTACTATCTATTCGTATTTGCATAAACATCATTGTTATGACATATTCTTGCTATAACTAAGAGGCAAATAACATGCAATATGGACTTGGCTTCGCTCTGATTTTAGGGCTTCTTACTGGCTGCACATCCACCCTAATCTCGGAAGGTCAGGCGGTAAAGATCATAAATGCCAACATGGCCATAGAATGTGAGTTTATTGCATTTATGTACGAAGACATTAGTCGCGGACGAAGTGCATCACATGAGAATAATAATGTGATGTTAGACGTAAGAAATAAGGCTGCTGAGATGGGAGCAGACTCCGTAGAGATTGTCGATACTGGTTTTGACATTACTGTTAGCGGTTTGGTCAAAGTAAACGCCTATAAATGTGACAGCTAAATAAGTGAAGTATTCCAAAACCCCTTTCTAAAGTATCTACGCAGCAACACTAACAATCATAAGGCCTCAGCAGGCTCCCCGGCCCCCTAAAGGGTTGACCCAATAGAAATACTCATGGGCGCCTTGTTTAGGTCTGAGGTAGACAAAATGGTAGACGTGGATGTGCCTTTGACGATGAACTGGAGGGGTGTCAAGATCAGTAAACACAAGGGTCAGGGGCGTTACAGATGCCTGCCTTGGGCAATGATGGGAGGCCCTGGGCTCCAAATACCTTGAGGGATATAGATAACCAGTAGGCTTGACGCGCGCCCTAAACTCCCTCTTTGTGCGAAATGATAGATGGTTCTTAAAGATGTTAATCTATTGGGTTAAATTTCTCCCATACCGCAAATCTTTGGGCTGCCAGAACCATCTCTCCCTTAATAGTTTCACTGCTCGAAAGCTCTAACCCATCGGCTTAGGATGGGATGACAGGCAATGAAAAATAAACAGCGTTGGCATAGCAGTTAATGATATACTGTATCATTAAGGTCGATCTTTTATGCATGACCTTTTTTTGAGGCTTTGATCAGATGAACATATTTCCTAAAATAGGCGCTGTTGGCGTAGTGTGCTCGATCGCGCTCAATCTCAATGCCGAATCTTTACATGATGACCATCACGCACCTCAACAAGATGCCCATTTACACGGCTATACAGAGCTAATGATCGCTATTGAAGGGAGTGCTCTTGAAATCAGCTTTGAGTCTCCAGCCTCAAGTATTGTTGGCTTTGAGCATAGAGCAACATCCAGTGAGCAGTTTCAGATCATAGAGGAAGCAAGGGAGATTCTTGAGTCATCGGAAGAACTGTTCTCCTTCTCTGGCGGTGATTGTGCCTTAAGCAAAGCTAAAGCCGATTTCTCGGCATTGGCAGGGCCTGATAAAGAGCATCAAGCGCATGAACAGAGCCACAGCGAAATTACAGCAAGCTATGAATACGAGTGCTCGCAAGCACAGAATCTCGACGCTATTAGTGTGAATTTGATCAGTCGTTTCCCACGAATAGAGAAAGTCAGGGCTATGTGGCTCACCGATGTTAAGCAGGGTGCTGTCGAACTAACCTCTAAATTTAACCTTCTTCGGATTAGGTAATGTCACCTAGCAAAGTGCAGGCCGCGATTAAAAATGCCGAGAATAGCTGCAAAGCGCGTGGTGCAAACCTAACCAATAAGCGCAAGCAGGTTCTGTCTGCCTTATTGCAATCGGACAAAGCCAGGTCGGCCTACGAATTGGTTGACTACTGTAAAGATAAATTTGGTGAAGCACTGCCGCCCATGTCGGTCTATCGTATTCTTGATTTTTTACAAGATGAACATTTAGTTCACAAGCTAAAGTTGGCTAATAAGTATATTGCCTGCTCTCATATAACTTGTGATCACGATCATGGCGTTGTGCAATTTTTAATCTGTAATAATTGTCAAATTGTGAAGGAAATCACCATTAACAAGTCAACGATAAATACGTTGCAGAGCGACGTAGAAAACGCTGGCTTTCAATTGGCCAGCCCGCAGTTGGAAATAAATTGTCTCTGTCACAGCTGTAAAAATAAAGCTGCCTAACCATTATACGAATTAATTAATTATGAAAAATCTACAAGCTACTTCTGACAAAGCCGCTATTAGTCTATCTATTCTTTGCATTACCCACTGTTTGGCGCTTCCCTTGATCGTTGTTCTGCTGCCTGTACTGACAGCATTGAACTTGCAAGATGAAGCAGTGCACTGGTGGATGCTGGGTGCAGTAGTACCGACCAGCCTATACGCCCTCACCATGGGTTGTAAGAAACATAAAGACTATAGCGTTATGGTGCTTGGAGTCGTTGGGCTAGTGATTTTAGTTGTAACACCATTCTTGGGTCATGACCTTCTTGGTGAATCAGGTGAGAGTATTTTTACAACGGTAGGGGCTCTTATCATCGCGGGAGGGCACTTGATAAACCACCGCTTATGCAGGCGCTCAGACTGTGAGTGTAACCCGTAACTGGAGTTTACATGCGATGAAAAATAGTTATTTTGAATCTATTGAACTGCTTGAAGCCGGGCAGACATTAGCGTTGCAAGGTCTTATTGATGAATTGAATTTCACTGACAAAGGTCTTATTCCCGTTATTACCCAAGATGCAGCGAGCAAAGACGTATTGATGTTGGCATGGATGAATAGAGAATCAATAGACAAAACATTATCTACTGGCCGCATGACCTACTGGTCTCGAAGCCGCGAGCAGCTATGGATCAAAGGCGAAACTAGCGGTCATATTCAATCTTTAGAGTCTATGCAAATAGATTGTGATGGCGATGCTCTATTGTGTTTGGTCAAGCAAACAGGGGCGGCCTGTCACACTGGTCGCGATCATTGCTTTTATTTTAGGGTTGACAGATCAAATAAATTGGTTTCTGTATTGGGTTCTCCAGCATGACAGAAATGGCTAACAGAATTGAAGCTGTCCCTACTAATATTATTACTGGCTTTTTAGGGGTGGGTAAAACATCGGCTATTTTACATCTTCTAAAATCAAAGCCAGATAATGAACGCTGGGCCGTTTTGGTCAATGAGTTCGGTGAGATTGGCGTAGATGGAAGTCTGTTTCAAGGTCAGCACTCAGAAGACGGCAATGTTTTTATTCGAGAGGTTCCAGGTGGTTGCATGTGTTGTGCCGCAGGTCTACCAATGCAAATTGCTCTCAATCAATTACTTGCGCGCGCTAAACCAGACCGTTTATTAATTGAGCCAACAGGACTTGGGCATCCGATTGAAGTGCTAGAAGTTTTAACCGCTGAATATTATTTTAACGTTCTTTCAATTGAAAAAATCATCACCTTAGTTGATGCGCGAAATCTGGCTGATCCCCGTTACACTGAGCATGCTACATTTAATCAGCAGATTGCTATTGCCGATGTTGTTGTCGGCAATAAACAGGATCTTTATCAGTCGCAAGATAGAGTCCAGCTTGAGCATTATGCTAAATCAAAGTCTCAGTCTGAGGTGCAGGTCATCTTCACCGAACAGGGCCGATTATCCTTAACTGCATTAGAGGGATCGACGGATGCTTCAGTTGGCTCCGATCACCATCACCACCATAGTCAAGGTGCAGAGCAGGATAGCTTGGTGAATGCGCCCTTGCCTGAATCAGGCTACCTAAAGGCTGTGAATCAAGGTGAGGGTTTTCACAGCATTGGCTGGCGTTTTGACTCGCGTAAAATATTTAACCGACAGGCCTTATTTTTATTTTTAAGTGGCGTGGTTGCCGAAAGAGTGAAAGCAGTTTTTATTACTGAAAGCGGTATTTTTGGTTACAACCTTACACCTGATGCTTTGACTGAAATAGAGTTAGATGATTGTTTTGAAAGCCGCATTGATATTATTGCCAGTGAAATTTGTGAGCAATGGGAGGCGCAGCTGCTAGATTGTCTTTAGCTGATGCCCAATGATATGGCCTGTATTAAGAATTCTGAGCAGTAAATTATTCCTGCTGATAGGCTTCATAACTGTCCATCTTGATAGCATAGGCAGCCGTAGCCATATCATTTTCTACCAATGATGCTGTCAGAACACCGGAAATCCAAAATGGATAATACAGGGCTTCAAGCTCTAATCCTTTTTCATATTTCACATGAATAATTTGGTTGGGCGCTGGAGGCGGCATATGCAGGCAGGCGCCAAAATAGGGCACCAAGAAAAACTCCGTGATAATCTGTTCACCATCAAATTCTAAAGGAACAATAAAGCCAGGAATACGCACTGCGCGGCCGTCCATCTCAGGCTTTATTCTTGTTGATATCAGAGCCTGTTGATAACGGTCTTCCATTTCAAGGACGATAGAATTGTTCGCTTGGCTGCCTATCTGATCCTCAGGCGAACCATCTTCAATGTCACTGATATAACTGGGAGGGTTTGCGAGAATATCGACCTCGTCCTGTGGAAGAAGATCAGCCCACTGAATGGTCATATGTTGACTTGACTGCGCCTCTTGGTCTTTGGCCTTTTTATCATCGCTACTCTGAGCCAAGGCCTGAGCAACAAATAATGGCATCAGAGTTAACATGAACACCGCTCTAAGCCTTAATTTTCTTGATACTCTCAATTTATTCACCGTTGACATTTAAAACCCCTTTGGCTAATGATACAGTGTATCAAAATATGATGACACCCCATGCATTGAAAACCAGAACAAACCTAATAGAAACTGCCTATGGCCATTCAGCTCAATGATGTGCATTTTGCTTACCCCGAAGCACCAAACACCGATGTATTGAATATCAAAAGCTGGTCAGTCTCTGCCCAGGATCAGGTATTTGTTCATGGCCCCTCCGGTGGAGGAAAATCCACTTTGCTGAATCTATTGAGCGGAATGTTGACTGCAACTACCGGTGAGGTAAATGTGCTGGGTGAGCGCTTAGATACTATGAATGCGCGCCAGCGCGATCGTTTTAGAGCCAATCATATCGGCTATATTTTCCAGCAGTTCAATTTAATCCCCTATATTGATGCTATTGATAATATTCAACTCGCACATCAATTTGCCAATAAAAACTCGCGGTCGGTTTTAGTCGATGAAATAACATCATTACTATCAACCTTTCATATTCCTCAAACCGATTGGCACAAGCCAGTAGGTAAGCTCAGTATTGGACAGCAGCAGCGGATTGCCATTGCTAGGGCGATGATCAATAAGCCTCAGGTACTAATTGCCGATGAGCCAACGTCTTCTCTGGATCAAAAAAACCGGGATAATTTTATGTCAGCCCTAATGTCACTGGTGTCCGAGCACCACATTACCTTGCTCTTTGTTAGCCATGATATGTCTCTGGCCAAGTACTTTGGTCGTATTGATGCGTTATCTGAGATCAACGCAGTGAGAGAGGGGAACTGATGTTTACCCGTCTCGCTTCTAAAAGTTTATTAAATCGTAAGGGCTCTGTGCTGCTTACCATCATGGCGATGACAGTGAGCATATTTGTTCTTCTTGGTGTGGAGCATATTCGCGGTCAAAGTAAACAGAGCTTTAACAGCACTATATCTGGCGTAGATCTGATTGTTGGGGCAAGAACAGGCAGTTTAAATTTATTACTCTATTCCGTATTTCGTTTGGGCTCACCCACTAATAATATCGACTGGGAAACCTATCAGCGTGTCAGCTCCAACGCAAAGGTAGCTTGGTCGATTCCTATTTCATTGGGTGATTCCCATAAAGGCTTTCGGGTGATGGGCACAACCACTGATTATTTTAAATACTTTAGCTATGGTAACAAGCGTCACCTCGAGTTCAGCAGTGGAAAAGCCTTTGAACATATCTTCGATGTTGTGCTGGGTGCACAGGTGGCCAAGAAGCTAGGCTACAGCTTGGATGATATGGTTATTTTGGCCCATGGCCTCGGCAGAACGAGTTTTAGCCTGCATGATAAGAGTCCTTTTAATGTAGTGGGTATATTGGCTGCGACCGGGACGCCCATTGATCAAACGGTTCATGTTAGCTTGCAAGGAATAGAAGCGATTCATATGGACTGGCAAAAGGGCGTTGCGACCGATGGCACCGCTGTGACTGATACGCAGTTGCAAGCGTTAGAGCTCAAGCCGAAAAATATCACTGCGTTTATGCTTGGCTTAACGTCTCGCATGGCAACCTTTGGTGTACAGAGGGACATTAACAATTACCGCAAAGAACCTCTTTCTGCTATTTTACCTGGTGTAGCCCTGTCAGAGTTGTGGCAAATGATGGGCCTTTTGGAAAATACGCTGCGCCTTATTTCCGGCCTTATACTTATTTCGGCTCTCTTAGGGCTCAGCGCAATGATGCTTGCGTCGATCAAAGAGCGCGAACAGGAAATACATTTGCTCAGGGTAATAGGGGCGCCGCCATCTTATTTATTCTTATTGATAGAGCTCGAAGCCTTGTTGATAAGCTTTATAAGTATGCTTGTTGGCACAGCAGCTCTATATCTGTGCCTGTTTATTGCTCAGGATGCACTATCCACCAACTTTGGCTTGCATATCGGCTTAAATATTTTGTCTTTTAACAACATACTCTTTTTGTTGTTAGTGGCAGGATCGACGATGGTCGCTGCGGCCATTCCTTCATTGACAGCTTATAAAGGTGTCGACCGAGGCCAGTGACCTAAGTGATTAATGTTCTTGCATATATGGCATTATCCTTAGTCACCATAGAGCCTATAAGCATGTCTTATTGAGTTTTTCGACCGCAACTTTAAAATATCCAATAACAGTTTCATGATTCCTCTGGTGTAAAGCGTTGAAGTGACATTGAACCTCTATTATTGGTTACAGGCTTTTTTAAGGGCGCCATTTATTACTAATATATTTTCTATTTTTCACTGATTAGTCTTCCATAAAATATAGGGACTGCCACAGTCTTTATAGTTTCAGCTGCACAAAATAGGTGCAATAAAGTTGCATTCCCCGACATTTATGCCTCAAAAACAGTCATTAAATAGAGTTTTTCATCCAAAATAGCGCGTAATCCCGCTCTGCAAAAGTTGGCAACCTTATTGCAATGCTCGAGGTGGAACATTATCTATCCATCAACTTTTTTACCTAGAGAAATAAATTATGGCTTATATAGAACCCAGTGAATTTGTAACAAAAATGGTTGACGCAGGAGAATCAAAACTCTACATGTCGACAAAAGATACTTTGGTACGAGCCTTTATGGCCGGCGCGATTCTCGGACTAGCGGCTTTTTTTGCTATTACGGTCATTACTATAACTGGCAATTTATTGGTCGGTTCCCTCCTGTTTCCGGTTGGCTTTATCATGCTGTACCTGATGAAATTTGATCTGTTAACTGGTGTGTTCACACTGGTGCCTCTGTCCCTGCTCGACAAGCGTCCTGGCGCGACTGTTCCAAACATGCTGCGCAACTGGGGTCTCGTTTTTGTCGGTAACTTTGCCGGCGCTCTAACCGTAGCGTTCTTTGCATCCTTTATTTTAACCTATGGTTATAACACCGATGGCGGAGCACTTGCTGCTAAGGTGGGAAGTATCGGTGAATCCCGAACTCTGGGTTATCAAGAGCATGGTACCTCTGGTTGGTTCACGATCTTTATTCGCGGCATGCTGTGTAACTGGATGGTATCAATGGGTGTTGTTGGCGCAATGATTTCTACTTCGGCTGGCAGTAAAATGGCGGCGATGTGGATGCCGGTTATGCTGTTCTTTTTTATGGGTTTCGAGCACTCCATCGTAAATATGTTTCTTTTCCCATTCTCTATGATCATGGGTGGTGAGTTTACTATTTATGACTATTTGGTATGGAATGAAATTCCAACTGTGATAGGTAACCTATTTGGTGGGCTTTTCTTAGTAGGATTACCGCTTTACTGGACTCATGTCAGAACTAACGCAGAACGTAAACTAACATAACCTCATATGGCCACCTTTATTGCCGTTTAAAACGAGCAGTCAAGGTGGATTTTCCTACTTTAATTAACTGTATTAATAAGGTAAAAATCAATGAACAAAGAAACAATGTCAGATGTAATTATTTCTGCAAAAGCCGAGAAAGGCCTTACATGGGAAAAGATTGCAACAGATCTATCTATGTCGCCTGTGTGGTTGACCTCAGCATGCTTAGGCATGAACAGCGCGCCGCAAGATAAAGCAGTAGCGATTACCAACTACCTGGGTTTGGATGAGGAAGTGACAGCGGCAATGGTCACATTTCCCACTAAAATTTGGGATCAGGCTGTACCCACTGACCCACTTGTATATCGTCTCTACGAAGTGGTTGGTGTCTATGGCGATACGCTTAAAGAAGTTATTCAGGAAAAATTTGGTGATGGTATTATGAGTGCTATTGACTTCTCAATGGAAGTCGACAAAATCGAAGACCCCAAGGGCGATCGTGTATTATTAAGCCTTAACGGAAAATTCTTACCTTATGCATCCTGGTAAGCGGATCTAATAAAGGTTTTAAAGTTGACAGCTGCCCAGTGTTGGGCAGTTGTCTAATAGGGTAATTGAAATAGCTATGACCAAAGCATTAGCAGTCACTTTGGGCCAGTACAGCGATGCTGGCAAAAAGCCCATTAATCAGGATTTTTATGGGGCATATATACCCACTGAGCCGTTGCTAAATAGCAAAGGTATCGCCATAGCCATCGCCGATGGCATCAGTAGCAGCAATGTCAGTCAAATCGCTAGTCAAACATCAGTAACCAGTTTCCTAGACGACTATTACTGCACCTCCGATGCCTGGTCGGTAAAGAACTCAGTCCATAAAGTATTGAGCGCCACTAACTCCTGGCTCTTCTCTCAGACTCATAATAGCCCTCATCGATTTAACAAAGAAAAAGGCTATATCTGTACTTTTAGTAGCCTTGTTCTTAAATCACAGACGGCCCATATTTTCCACTGTGGTGATACACGTATTTATCATCAGTCTAGCAATGGCTTTGAATGCCTCACGCAGGATCACCGCCATGTGATTTCCGAAGAATCAAGTTACCTGACGCGAGCGCTGGGTATTCATAATACTGTAGATGTTGATTACTCAAGTAGGCCTGTTGAAGAGGGTGATTTTTTTGTACTTTGTACCGATGGTATTCACGAGTTTATTGCTGAGAAAAAGTTATCAGAATACTTAAATAAGCTTGGTCCTAGTCCAAGTAAATATGCGCTAGATGATCTAGCAAAAACGATTGCCAATGATGCATTAGATGCTGGAAGCGACGATAACATAAGCCTACAAATTGTTATCATAAATCAACTGCCGGAAAAGTTAGTTAATGAGATCAGTCAAGCCGTCAGCCAATTACCGCTGCCTCCTAAAATAGAACCAAGGATGGATTTTGATGGCTATAAAATTATCAGGTCAATCTATATTAGTAGTCGTAGCCATGTCTTTTTAGCAGAAGATTCTGTCTCAGGTGAGCGGGTCGCTCTAAAGTTTCCCTCAGCAGAGCTTAAAAATGATACTGATTATCTAGAAAGCCTATTGCGTGAAGATTGGATCGCCAAACGCATTGACAATCCAAATGTATTGCAAGCGAAATCTCCGGCACGAAAGCAAAACTACCTCTACACAGTGACAGAGTACATTGAAGGGCAGAATCTAATGCAATGGATGATTGATAATCCAGCGCCCTCATTAGAACAGGTTCGTAACATCATTGAACAAGTCGCTAAAGGCATTCAGGCATTCCATCGACGTGAAATGATCCATCAGGATCTGCGTCCTCAAAATATAATGATAGATACATCAGGCACCGTAAAGATAATTGATTTTGGCAGTACCAAGGTTGCGGGTATTTCAGATATTCATGCCAACAATGAGGGAATCGTTGGGACTCTACAGTATTCATCACCAGAATATTTTGTTAATGAAGCTATTACATCACGTGTAGATATTTTTTCACTGGGCGTTATAGCCTATCAAATGCTTTCAGGAAAGTTTCCCTATGGGCAAAATGTATCTAGAGCGCACACCACATTAGAGCAGCGAAATTTGCGTTACCTGTCGCTTAATGAGCATGGAATAAATGTACCTAGGTGGATTGAAGAAAGCTTGAGAAAGGCTGTAAGCATAAATTCTTTGAAGCGGTACTATGAGATTTCAGAATTTATCTATGACCTGAGAACGCCGAATAAAAACTTTATCAGTAAAGATCAGCAACCACTAATAGAAAGAAATCCTCTTGCATTTTGGCGGGGACTTTCATTAGTGCTATTCCTTATTATTATTTTTCAGTCGACATTGATCCAATAAAGCAGGTTCGCTAAGGATCCAAACTCAACAAGTAGCTAGCTATTTTTATTTAATATTAATAGTGCGTGAAAATCCTCTAAACTCATTGCCATCTGAGTCGTATCCCTGATGACTTATGCGATATTCCCCATCTGATATCTCTGCAGGAACTGTCCAACTCAACTTGGCGACAAGAGACTTATTTTCCACCCGCCATTTCACTGTTGTATCCCAATTGCTGTCGGTAGCAACGATCTGCCAATGGTTATTTATTTTACGCTCAACCAATAGGTAATTATTGCCTGTTCTATAGTTGGCACTAGGATTGCTCGACCAAAACTCAGCGACTATAGTGTCACCATTTTGATAGTCACTCTGCTTTTGGGGAAGGGGGTCGCCATAGTTGGAACCCGCCGGTGGTTGGTTAGTATCAGTGCTATGTAATAGTGTTTCTGGCGACTTGCCACGCCAGTCATCGTAGGTGATTGTTGAGTCAACCGCCGAGCCAGTCTCCAAGGCGGTCGCCAAATAGCTGACAATCTGTTGGTAGGCTGGTAGCGTCCAGCGCCCATGTAACGTATGTCCACCTTCATATTGTTGCACTAGATATTCTTCAGGCGTAGTGATGTAGCCTGCATAGCCGTTTGAATATCCCGCTAGAATAACATGTTGCGCCCAGTCGCCAAGCTGGCTGGTTACAGTATCGCGTAGGCGTCGCCCCGACATAGTAGCCACTTCGGTAGGCATGGCGAGTATTACTAGTTGCCCTATACGGGCTAGAGTTACTGAGCGTATTTGCGATTGCATAGGCGACTCGCCACTGCCAGTTTCAAATAAAATAGGCTTGGGCGCCTGGCAGTCTTTTACTGCTTCGGTCCACTTGGGTGCCCCGGTTAACCAACCGATTAAAAAGTCTAAAAACCAACTTTGTTCGGTCATACCTTCTTTAAATAAAAAATGCCCGCCGCCGTCTTCGCTGGAGCCGCCAGCAAAGGAATAGCCATAGGCCGATGGACAGGTCTTTTGTGAGCCTGTCTGGGTAAATCGATCCTCGACAGGGTAGTCGCGTAGGTCCACATATATCTGACGTGTTTCAATCGGGCCGCTCAAGGCTTCCTCGGCATGATTAAATAGTTTCAGCGCCACTTCTAACTGACGATCGCCCATTATTTGGGTGGTCTCCACATCTGTCCCCCCTGGGCCTGTGTTATCTAAATTAGTATTTGGGGTCACATCGCCTGGATCGGCTTGGGCAAAGGCAGCCACAAAATCATTTTTATCTCTGTAACTGGTGCCCTTTAATTGTTCCATTGCCAGTGCAGCATAGCCTTTGTGATCGCCAGAGATTAAACGATTATAAAAGTTCATTGCGGTAGGGTGTAGTGCATACCAGTTAAGCATGCCGATTGGCCCCGAATCGTCGACAAACTTCATCAGACTCATTTCAGTCGGCGTATTCTCACTGTAACCATCTCTCTCAATCTGAGGGTTTTGCACATAGGCTGACACCGACCGATTAGCTCCGGCATTAGTTACTTTGCCTTTGCCAAGGTAGATATTGCCCGGCTGTAAGTCATTGTGTGCACTGATAATGGACGCAGTGATTCCCTCGACGATAATCTTAAAGTGCTCGGGATAAAATCCTCCATCCAACCCAAGATCTGATCTTGAGTGCCAGTAACCACCGGGGCCTGCATGAGTATGGGTGGCGCTGATAATGACATTATTAATAGTGTAGGTATCGCCATAGAGCTGCTGTAGCTGATCAATAACAGAGAGAGTTATATGATGTTCAATACTGCCTAGATCGGCACTGATAAAGGCCAGCCGTTTAGTTGAATCACCGGCCTCGGCTATCACAAAGGCCCGTGATCGCTGCCGTATATGAAGACCCTCTGTGATTTGATCCTCACGCCCAAAACCCCACATCTGAACGCCATAGATGGGGCCGGTAATGTCTGACATACCGCGACCTATAAGATAGGGCTGTGAGTTATCTGATGCCTGCAGGCTGCCTGATAATATGAGTAACAGATAAAATAAACCGCTGTGAAGAATCTGTTTTGTAGTCATAGAGGTAGCCTAGCTTTCTATAGTATTTAATTTATCTGCCGCTCTTTATTTTCCCAGTAAGGCGCGCGAAGTTCTCGCTTTAGAAGTTTGCCGGTTGGATTGCGTGGTAGGGCTTCGACGAAGTCCACACTCTTGGGAATTTTATAACCGGCAATCTTATCTTTCGCAAAAGCAATAACATCTACTTCCTTTGGAGTTGAGCCCGAATTTAGAACCACCACTGCCTTAACCGCTTCGCCCCATTTATCATCGGGTACACCGATTACAGCCACATCACCGATATCGGGGTGGTTGAAGAGGGCGTTTTCAACCTCTGCCGGATAGACGTTTTCGCCGCCAGAGACAATCATGTCTTTGATTCTGTCATGGATATACAGGAATCCATCTTCATCGAGATAGCCTGCGTCACCAGTGTGGAACCAGCCATCGATAATAGCCTTGGCGGTGGCGGCATCATTTTTCCAATAACCTTTCATAAGGCTGCCGGACCTATAGAGAATTTCGCCTACTTCATTGGCCGCGGCATCTGCACCATTATTGCCGAGGATGCGCACGCGGGAACTCTGGGGAGGTTTACCGCAGGAGAGTAATTTACCGCGAGCCGGATCATGGTCTTCGTGCAACAGCACCGTGCCGCCGCCACCTGTTTCGGTGAGGCCATAAACCTGACAAAACTCGCATTTAAAAATGTCTTGAGCGGTGGTTAGAATATCTTGGGAGATTGGGCTGGCGCCGTAAAGAATAGTTTCCAAATTAGAAAAGTCTCGATCCCTTACTCCGGGAATTGAATTTAAAAATAAGATAACGGCTGGGACAAAAAAAGCGTAGCGCACACGATACTGTTCCAGCGCGTCAAGAATAGCCACCGGGTCAACATCTCTGATAATGATATTTTTAAGGCCCTGCGCAAGGCCAATGACACCGGCATTGGCGCCAGATACATGAAATATGGGCATGGCGATAATAGTAGACTCACAACTTTCCCAATCGCCCCAGCCGCCATTGGCTGCCTGATCCAACAGATCAAGATAGTTACTATTAGTGAGTTGCACCCCTTTGGGGTGGCCGGTGGTGCCACTGGTATACATTTGGACTACATCGTCATCTAAGGTAATGGGTAATAGTGGGTCAGTGTCGCTATGGGTATCGCGCCACTGTGAAAAATCTGGCCATTCATTGTGGCCGCCATCAATAGCAATAATGTGACGGACCCTAGTTAAGGAGGGGCGTAATTGCTCAATAACGGCGTAGAATTCAGCACTGACAAATATAATTTCTGCCTCTGCATTATTGAGAATATAGTCCAGCTCAGGCGCCGCAAGCCGCCAGTTAACGCCAGCAATAACAACATTTGCCTTTACCGCCCCACTCAAAACCTCAAAGTAGGCATCGCTATTTTTACCTAGATAGCCAATGCGGGTGCCGGGGCTGCACTGTGCAGTGATAAGGCCATTGGCAATGCGACTAGCCCGTTGATCAAGTTCAGTGTAGGTGGTTTCGCGACCCTCAAATACCATGGCAGTATGAGAGCCATTAATACGCGCCTGGTAGCGGCTTATATCCGCAACACAGCTTAATTCTTGCAGTTCAATCATGGTGCATTCCTCCACTCTTAGCGGTGGCGCTATGGTTATCGTGACATCGAGTGTACTTGTCTGGCGTCTGTGCGCAACTGTTACTGAGTGATTGCGCCTTACTTGGCCAGTTGTCAGCTAGTATTTTTTTACAGTACACTTTTAGCATAATAAATAACCCGTCCATTAAGGTTACCTAGATAGCCGATCGGGCATGATTAAATAATAAAGAGGCCACTATGTTCCAAGATATCAGCAAGTCTATTGAAGCCTGCGCGGCTTTTTATGGCGACGACGCAGACGCCGTGCGGTGCTACCTTATTGAGGGACAGGAACGCGCTTTGGCACTGCCCAATCGCGGGCCTATTCGGTTTGATAAAGACGGCGCTATTCATGGGGATATTCTCGAGGCCTATTCAACCTATGGTTTCTATATTTTTGAAAATGCCCTCAGTGCTGATGAAGTCAAAGACCTCGCCGATGATCTCGAGCGTCTGCGCAAAAATTTCCCCACGGATATGGGCGCGCCTACCGATGCTCAGGGGCGTCCAGCTCTAGGTACGGACAATAAAGCAATGACATTGCAATGGGCTAAGCCATTGTCGGACCCACTGGGTGGAACTGCTATTGCCAATGGTCGCCACCAGGTCAAGCTGTTCGAGCCACAACCCGGGGTTGATGCGCCTCAGACGACACCTTTTTATCTGGCCGGATCCCTGCAATTTTCTCTCGCCTGTCTGCGAACCTATGGCCACCCAGGGCTATTAAAAATGGCAGAGGCTATTAACGGCAAAGACTTTACGCCGTTTCATGAGGGACTATTTATTAAATATGCGGGGCTAGGTGCAGCGGTTTCCTGGCATCAGGACGGCGATACCCATTGGGACAATCCTGATTCAGATGAGGATAGTCATGGCTTTAATTTTATGGGTCAGGTCTATGGCAGTACAGCGGTCAATGGAGTTTGGGTAGTGCCAGGCACCCACAAAGAGGGACGGCTGGATATTGTTAAAATGGTTGCCGAGGTGGGCAGCGAACGTCTGCCTGATGCAGTACCCATTATTTGTAACCCGGGTGATGTGGTGATTAATAATCGACAGCTGCTGCATGGGTCTTTCGCCAATACCGGGTTTGAAACTCGAGTATCGGTTAACTTTGGTTTTCACCGTCGCTCATCGGTATTAAATGTTTTGGGTGCTGGTATCCATGCCGATGCTGCTACCTTTGATGAAGACTTTATTGCTGAGCGTTCACGGGTGATTGGTATGGCGATTGCAGCCAGACAGCAGCGCTTCCCCGAAGAGGTCCCCTATGTGTATGAGCCTGACGCCAATGGTCAAGATAGCCTGGTGTGGCGCGATGATATGCAGGCTTCACTCAAGGACTATAACTTGATGGATCTGAGTATCTAACCGTTTTCAGAGGGATAAGTTATGACTAAAAGAAAAGTAGGTATTGGGCTGGCAGTGCTATTAATTATTGCTGTCGCTGTGTGGCTTAGCCTAGGTGATCGGATCACTCGGGTTCAGGTGATAAGCACATTATTTACCGGTGCCGAACAGTCGCAAAATTTTCATCGCATGCATAAGATGTTTCCGGTAACAACCATGACTGCGGCGCCACAGCCTAGACCCTTTGCGGTGGGTTCGCCCATCGAACTGCCGAGTGACTTTACCTATCGCGGTGAGGTGGTTGAGACGGCTGAGTTTTTAATGCGCACGGATACAGGTGCGGTGCTGGTGATCAAAGACGGCCAGATAATATTTGAACAATACTGGCTTAGTGGAGGCCAACAGCAAACCTGGCTGTCGATGTCTGTGGCCAAAAGCTTTATTTCTGCCTTGGTTGGCATTGCTGTAGAGCAGGGCCATATCCGCGATATTAACCACCCAATTACCGACTATGTACCTGAGCTTGTTGGTTCTGCCTATGACAGTGTGCGCATTAAAGATATTTTGCAGATGTCCTCTGGTGCCTCTTGGAACGAAGACTATGGTGACCCAGAGTCGGATATTAGCCGATTCAGTCGTATTTTTGCGCTGGGTGGCTCCATGAATAGGTTTACCGCCACTTTAGAGCCTGAACTTCCCCCTGGCACCTACAATCGTTATAACTCAACTGATACTCAAGCGTTGGGAATGCTGCTGGCCAATGCGGTGGGCCGCCCGATCTCGGAGTATATGGCTGAAATGCTTTGGCACCCCATGGGCGCTGAGAACCAGGCCTACTGGCTAACTGATTCCGACCATATGGAAATGGCCTTTGCAGGTCTCAATGCAACAGCCCGTGATTATGCCAAGCTGGGCGAGATATATCGTTTGGGTGGTCTTTTTAATGGGCGCCAAATTGTGCCAGTGCAATGGGTGCAGGCCTCTATCACCCCTGACGCACCGCATCTGATCGCGGGGGATAACCCAGCGTCAGACTGGCCCCTTGGTTATGGCTACCAGTGGTGGATTCCGCAGGGGGATCAGGGCGAATTTATGGCCATTGGCGTGTATAACCAGTTTATCTATGTAGCGCCAGAATCAAATACGGTTATTGTTAAGCTCTCGGCCAATAGTGCCTATGGCACGCCTGATGATGAGGACGCTTCCAGTGAGTTTGAGTCGATAGAATTTTTCCGCGGGATTACGGCTCTTCAGTAACAATTTTAGTAGAGAGGCTGCAATGGTAGCCTCTCTACTATTTTATGACGCTTTTTTTGTCGCCGTCTTTCTAGCTGGTCTCTCTTTTACGGGACTCTTGTTTACAGCAGCTTTTTTGGCTGGGCTCTTTTTGGCTGGGCTCTTTTTCCGAGGCTTGGGTAGTGGGTTTTGGCCAATAAACTCTGCTAATAGCGAAGACAGCTCCTCTGCTTTACTCCATTGAAAAAAGTGACCGCCACCGATCATAGTATGGGGTTGCCCCTCTGTACCTGGAACCTTGGATAGCCAAACTTTTTCAAAGCCATTGGTAATTGGGTCATTGCCCGCTCCAACACATAAAAATGGCTTTGTAAATTTTTCAAAAAATTCCCAAGCTTTTTTTTGCGCCTCTAAAGACTGATCTGGCATGCTGGGTACCTGACTGGGCATAGCGCGAGGGCCCATTTTATAGGCTGGGCTAGGGAAGGGTAACTCAAAGGCCTTAGTTAGGTCGGTACGAAAAGGTGAGATGTTGCGCAGTCCAATAGAGCCCATAAATAGATCTAAGGCCAAAGATAGTTTGTTGCGGGGCTCCATGCTCAAGGAGGCAATGATACCCGCTGGGACATCTGGGGTTTCCCAGGTATATTTTTGCCAGTAGGCAAAGAGATCGACTCCAGACTCTTTGCCAAGACCTTCCATTTTTTGCACCTGTTGCATCATGCCAAACAGAGTCACTTTTTTGGGGTCTGCTCTAAAGGCTTTAACTTTATCGATGGTGCTTTGAGATACATCTGGATTGTAGGGTAGTCCGGTATTGCCAATAGCCACTCGAGCAAAGCGTTCACCGTTGTCGGCAACCATACGCAAGCCGATCAGCCCGCCCCAATCCTGACCAAAAAAGGTGAGGTCGGTGAAATTATTTTGTACCAGCCACTGGTTCATCCAGTCGACTTGGCGCTGGTAGCTGTAATCCTCTCTGGCGGCAGGTTTATCTGACTTGCCGTAGCCGGGAAGGTCTGGTGCGATCACGCGAAGTCCTGCTTTTACCAGATGCGGAATCATACGTACATAGAGATAGCTCCATACGGGCTGGCCATGCATACACAGAATCACCGGGCCATCTTTTGGCCCCTCGTCTATATGGTGAATTCGCAGGTCACTGCCGTCATGGGTTTTAACTACAGTGTAATGGGGCTCAAAGGGATATTCCTCAAGTGATGCAAAGCGGCTGTCGGGGGTTCTAAGTATTTTCATAGTTTATTTGGTAGCGCTGGATGGTTACATTTTCGATAGCATAACCTATTGACACTATCAATGTCATTATAAATCCATCCCTATTTGGCAATTGACCTGCTAGTCAGTGTTTATTCAGCAGAATCGGTATTTATGGCGGCCCACTAGAATATAATGGAAACACAACAATAATTCGAGTATGCCAATGTCCGATAGAATCCCACGCAATCCTGAGAATGACTATAGCGAAGAGATGGCTAAGCAGCGTCGTGACTTTGTCAGTGAAAAAACCTCCACTACCTTGGATAATGTCGGCCACTATTCCATTGATCCAGCGGCGACGGCAGGTAATATTGAAAACTTTATTGGTGTGGCTCAGGTGCCTATGGGGCTGGTTGGCCCATTGCGGGTAAATGGTGAACATGCCTCGGGCGACTTCTACGTACCCATGGCCACTAGCGAAGGTACATTGATTGCCAGCTATAACCGTGGTGCGCGGTTACTCAGTGAATCTGGCGGAGCCAAAGTTACTGTTGTCGATGATGCAATGCAGCGGGCACCGGTATTTGTCTTTGATGATGCCAGAGCTGCACGGGACTTCGGTCACTGGGTCAACGAAAATTTTGACGAGATAGCGGCGCAGGCAGAGACTACCACTAGCTCAGGAAAGTTGCGCGATATCCAGCAGTTTGCCGCGGCGCGCCTGCGCTATTTGCGTTTTAACTACACCACCGGTGATGCCGCCGGCCAAAATATGGTGGGTAAGGCAACATTTGTCGCCTGTGAATGGATCGCTGCCAACTATCCGGGTATTAAGCGCTATATGCTGTCTGGCGCTATGGATACCGACAAGAAGCACTCTCAGTTAAATACATTGCATACTCGGGGCAAGCGAGTGATTGCCGAAGTGACAATCCCCAATGATTTATTACAAAAGAGAATGAATACTTCTGCCGAAGCGCTCTTTAAGGCACGTTCTATTAATCAGGTAGGTGCCTTTATGGCAGGGTCTCACAACACCGGTGCACATTCTGCCAATGGCATTACCGCGGCATTTATTGCCACAGGGCAAGATGTGGCTAATGTGGCAGAGTCTTCGGCGGCGGTTATCTATGCCGATGTTGATGAGGATGGCAACTACTACCTGAGTATTACGATTCCCTCATTAATTGTTGCCACCTATGGAGGCGGCACTGGTTTACCCACTCAGCAGGAATGCCTGAATTTGCTTGGCTGTAATGGTGCCGGAAAGGTGCGTAAGTTGGCAGAGATTATTGGAGCAACAGTACTGGCTGGCGAGATATCATTAATGAGTGCGGTATTGGCTGGCGACTGGGTTACCAGTCACGATGCGCTGGGGCGCAATCGTTAAATTGGCTGGAATGGATACTCCGTGGTCGTAATAGGCAGTTTAAGGATTTGAAAAAAGGGCTAGCATTAAGAAAAGACTAGACAGTCAATAATAATAAAAATAGGGGTAATCGAGTGAATACTAATTCTACGCAATCAAACAGGTTACTAATAGCAGTATTGCCTTGGCTTCTTCTGCTTACCGGTTGTGCTGACCCCGAGCTATCGACGCCTGAGAGCACACAGCTGTCTTCCAGTAGCGAATCGGTTAGCTGTGCTAGCTTTGATGAAAACCGCACTGCGCTATTTGGCGATCTGCATATACATACCAGCTATTCGTTTGATGCGGCTGCAAATAGTACCGGTGCAACCCCAGAAGATGCTCATCGCTATGCGCGCGGTGAATCAATTGCTATTTTTCCAATCAATGATCAGGGCGTAGCTACCGGCCGCACTAAAATTGACCGTCCTCTGGATTTTTTGGCGGTTACAGATCATGGTGAATTTCTTGGCGAGCGCGCACTGTGCCGCACTGAGAGCTCGCCGGTTTATAATACGGCGTTCTGCGGCGCCTATAGATCCGATGAGCGCCTGGGCATGATGATGTTGGGTACAGTAATTACCACTGAGACCCCAGCTCGAATCCCCGAAATCTGTGGAGTCAACGGCAATCTGTGCCGTGATTTTGCCCAGTCGCCTTGGCAGGATATTCAGGTTGCTTCGAATGCCGCCAATACGCCCTGTGAATTTACTAGCTTTGTCGCCTATGAATATACGGGCACTCCGGGCACCAGTAACTATCACCGCAATGTGATTTTTAGAAATGATGCAGTGCCCGCGCTGCCGGTCAGCTATATAGATGCGCCGATCGACAGTAAGCTGTGGTCGGCTCTGGATGCGGTCTGTGATATTGATGCTGGCTGTGACTACCTGACTATTCCCCACAACTCTAATTTAGCCAATGGGCGTATGGCCCCCTATATGCAGCTTGAAGACACAGATGCAGCGAAAGTTGCCTATGCTCAGAGTCGCTTAAAGCGCGAGCCAATTATGGAAATTTTCCAGCATAAAGGAGGTTCAGAATGCATCAATGGATTGAGTTCTGTCTTTGGTGCGCCGGATGAACTGTGTGAGGTTGAAGCTGTTAGGCATATGGGTCAAAACAAAACCTATGCGACCCGTGATATGTCGACGTCAAAATTAGTGGTTGGAGAGGCCTCTGAGGTCACGGCTGAATGTGCCGAAGGCACTGTTGGCGGCAATGGCATGGTCGGTGCAGGCTGCGTGCACGCTACAGATTTCCAGCGTTCAGCACTGCTAGTAGGCCTTAAAGAAGAGCAGGCCATAGGGCTGAACCCCGTTAAGCTGGGCATTATTGCCGCCACCGATACCCATTCTGCGACCTCTGGTGGAGTCAAAGAATCTGAATGGGTTGGCGCGGTGACTGGTGAAGCCAATCCGATGGAGCGATTGCAGCCCGGTCTGTTGACCAGCGGTATCGACGGCAATCCCGGCGGCTTGGCTGGTGTTTGGGCAAGAGAGAATACCCGTGATGCGATTTTTGATGCGATGTTGCGTAAAGAGGTATTTGGTACCTCAGGACCAAGAATCCGCCCACGTTTATTTGCGGGTTGGGGGCTTGATGCAGGGCTCTGTGAAGCCAATGATATGGTGACACAGGCCTACGCCAGCGGTGTGCCTATGGGCGGCGATTTAAGCGCTTCTGGAACCACAGATAAACCCTCCTTTCTCGCCTATGCTTCAAAAGATCCTGACGGCTTAAAACTGCAGGAGCTACACTTGATCAAAGGTTGGATAGATGGGGAGGGGCAAATGAATACTCAGGTTCTGCCTATAGCTACTGCAGAAGCTGGTGCCGATAGCCTGTGTAACGTCTATACCGATGAGAGTTTTGACCCAGCGCAGTCTGCTTATTACTATCTGCGTGCCGTAGAGCCAGAGACCCCGCGCTGGCACACCTATGACTGCGCGGCTATTGCCGAGGCCGAGCGTCCAGATGTCTGTACCAATGGTGCCTACCCAGACAGTATTCGAGAAATGGCCTGGACCTCACCTATCTGGTATCAGGGGCACTAGTTACTTCATTATCCGATAGAGAATTAGTCTAGAATACTAGGCTAATTCCTAATAATTTCAGGCAGAGTAATCCCTAGTGAACGCAAATGAGCTAAGCGCAACATTACTCAGCTGCCTGTTTTTTATGGGTCTAGTGGCTTGGATTTCCTATCGCAAGACCAGAGGCGACGTCGATACTCGCGACGGTTATTTTCTTGCCGGCCGCGGTCTTGGTGCGGTGTTTATTGCCGGATCATTGTTACTTACCAACCTTTCTGCAGAGCAGCTTATTGGTCTCAATGGTTCAGCCTACGGCTTTAACCTCAGCAGTATGGCATGGGAGGTTACGGCAGCCTTTGCCACTATCTGCATGGCCTTTATCTTTTTACCGCGCTATTTGGCGGGTGCTTTTTCAACATTACCTGAATTCTTAAATGACCGTTTTGATGATGATGTTCGGCGTCTCACGGTTATTCTATTTATGCTTGGCTATGGTTTGGTTACCATTCCCTCTGTGCTCTATTCTGGTTCGATTGCGGTTATGCAGCTGTTTGATGTGCCTGCGCTATTTAACCTTTCTTACAGCACCGCACTGGCTGCGACGATTGTAGCTATAGGCAGTATCGGTGCTATCTATGCAGTATTTGGCGGCCTTAAGGCGGTGGCTGTTTCTGATACCTTAAATGGCATTGGCCTGTTGGCTATTGGTATAGCGGTGCCTGCTTTGGGTCTGTCGCTACTGGGCGATGGCAATGTGGGGCAGGGGCTGCATATTATTACCAATACCAATACAGAGAAACTAAATGCCATAGGGTCATCATCTGATCCCACACCCTTTGCCACATTATTCACCGGCATGATCTTCGCCAATCTATTTTATTGGTGCACCAATCAATATGTTATTCAAAGAACATTGGCAGCAAAAAATTTGGCCGAGGGACAGAAGGGAGTTTTGTTTTCTGGCTTTTTCAAAGTACTGGTGCCATTTATTATGATGTTGCCGGGGGTGATTGCATTTCATCTCTATGGCGCAGTGGGATCTGAGACAGGCTTGGCCTCAATTGATCTCGCATACCCGCAGTTGATTCGCGATGTGCTACCAGTCTATGCCATGGGCTTTTTTCTGGCCGTGCTATTGGGTGCGGTATTTAGCTCGTTTAATTCATTGCTTAATAGTGCGGCTACACTATTTTGTCTCGATGTCTATGTGCCCTATAAAGAGCGTCAGGGACAGCAGCATGTGAGCGATGAGAAAGTTTTAAAAATGGCTAAGCGCGCCTCAATTGTTATTGCGCTCTTTTCTTTTGTAGTGGCACCCATGCTGCAGTTTGCGCCAGATGGCTTGTGGCAAATTATTCGCGTCTTTACGGGATTTTATAATATTCCTGTTATTGCCATTGTTATCGTTGGACTATTTGCCCCACAGGTTCCGGCGTTGGGCCCGAAGCTGGTTATTTGTTTTCATATTCTGGTCTATGGTCTATTAAAGTTTGTATTTGATGATGTAGTGACACTACATTTTATTCATCTTTATGCAATTTTATTTTTTATTGAAGTGGCGATCATGTTGGTCGTCGGTATGCGTTATCCGCGTGCAGCAGTATGGACCTATAGCACTAGCGATAAGGTTGATCTGCAGCCATGGCGTTTTGCCGGTCCCTGTGCGGTGACCTTAATATCCTGTGTGATTGGTCTGTATCTGCTGTTTTCGCCAATAGGATTGGTCGGTGGAATTAGCACCTTATTTTGGTTTGCTATTAGTGCTTTGACAGTCGCGAATATGGCAGTCTGGCTGTTGGCCTACAGACCGGGTTACTCGCCGCTATAATGTTTAATAACTGGAAAAAAAGTGAAACAAGAAATTAAAAAAGCTAGATTACGTTTTTTCGAGAGTTCCGCGGGTCAGCAGCATATTACTGAAGCTGATAAGTATCTCTATCGACAGCCTGTGCCAATCTATAAAATCGTGGTGATAGGTACAGGGACGATCGGGCAGGAACATATGCGTGTGGCTGCGCTCTTAGGGCGCGCCCAGGTGCATGGTATTTACGATACCCAGACCCATAGTATGGATGTGGCGGAAGCCAATTTTAAACAGTGCTCAGATGTTCCATTGGTGCGTTATGAGAATTTAGAATCCGCCTGTAATGACAGTGCCACTGACGCATTATTTATCTGCACGCCTAACCATACTCATTTCGATATTCTGCAGGTGGCGATTAAATCCGGCAAACCCATTTTTCTGGAAAAGCCTATGGCCACCGATCTGCAAGATGCGGCTGCCACTGTTGCTATTGATGATGCATACCCGTCTTTTATTCAGATTGGTCTGCAGTATCGCTACAAGGCGCAATATATCGAGGCCTTTTATGAGGCACTTTCGCGACAGTCATTAGGCGAGGTTAAAACGATTGCCGTAAGCGAGTATCGGCCGCCTTTTTTGGATAAGGTCGGGCAGTGGAATAAGTTTAATGCCAATAGCGGTGGCACCCTTGTTGAGAAGTGCTGCCATTATTTTGATCTGATTAATTTAATGGCCCAGGCGCGACCAACACGGGTGTATGCCAGTGGCGGCCGCGCGGTAAATTTCACTGACTTTGAATATGAGGGTAGAGCATCTGATATTGATGACCATGCCTTCGTGGTTATCGACTATGCCAATGGCACTCGGGCCAATTTTACCCTCAATATGTTTTGCCCTGACTTTAGCGAAGAGATGGTTGTTACCGGTACCCAGGGTCGTCTGGTGGCGACAGAAGTATTTAATTTTCATCATCAGCAGCAGGCCTCCAAGGCCACTGTTGCTATTGAGTCCGGTGAGCATGGGGCCTCTAAAAAGACCGATGTGACTTACGCGGCACTGATAGAGCAGAGTGGCCATCATGGTGCCACCTACTATGAGCACAGTGCTTTTATGGACCAGCTCGAGGGACTGTCGGTCGATGCGGCCACGTGTCGGCAGGGACTGTGGTCAATGATTGTAGCCAGCGCCGCACAGGCCTCTATGGCCTCTGGACAGGCGGTAGATATTAAACAATTTATGATGGCTAATAATTTAGCTGACTATTTGGAGATGTAAAAAAGGTTATGAATCAAGTGATTAATGTTACTGGTAAATCAATGCCCGCCGTGGGGTTAGGACTTTGGAAAATTGATCCCGGCGCGGTGGCCGATGCGGTTTATCAAGCGATCAAAGTTGGTTATCGCCATCTGGATAGTGCGGCGGACTATGGTAATGAGAAAGAGGTAGGCGAGGGCATAGCGAGGGCTATTGCCGACGGTCTTTGCAGCCGTGAAGAACTCTGGGTGACCTCGAAGCTATGGAATACCTATCACCGACAGGAACATGTTGAAGCCGCCTGTCGCAAATCTCTTGAGGATCTTGGGCTCGATTATTTTGATCTGTATCTAATACATTTTCCCATTGCCCTCAGCTACGTAGACTTTAATGATCGCTATCCACCAGAATGGCTATTTGACCCAGCGGCAGAAAATCCTGGTATGCAGCTCGATGCTGTGCCCCTCAGCGAAACCTGGGGTGCTATGGAAATGCTAGTTGAGGTGGGTCTAACCCGCCAGATTGGTATCTGTAACTACAGTGCTAGTTTGCTGCATGATCTGATTAGCTATGCGCGCATCAAACCAGCGATGCTGCAGGTGGAGTCACATCCATACCATACCCAAGAAGCACTGCTGCGCACGGCCCAGCAATACAGTATTGCAGTGACTGCATTTTCACCCCTAGGTGCTCTGTCCTATGTCTCGATTGATATGGCTACTGCGAATGACTCTGTACTGACAGAGTCTGTGGTTATGGCTGCGGCACAGCGCACCGGCGCCACAGCCGCTCAAGTGGTTCTGCGCTGGGGTATTCAGCGCGGTACCGCGGTGATTCCCAAAACTAGTAATCCGCAGCGCCTTATAGAAAATTTAACCCTATCAGAATTTAGCTTGAACGATGATGAAATGGCCGCTATCTCTGCGCTTAATCAAAATCGTCGCTTTAATGATCCGGGTGTATTCTGCGAGGCTGCCTTTAATACTTTCCATTCCATCTACGACTAGAGCGCAGCATTTTATGCCTATAAACGCACAAAAAATTTCGCTGGCAGAACAGCAGCAACATGCCAATGGTGTCTTTCCATTAGTCTATACCGCTGCAGAAATTGGTTCAGCTGATGCCATAAAAGATTGGATCGAACAGCATATGGATCAGTTGGCGGATGAATTGGCCGTGCATGGTGCAATTTTATTTCGTGATTTTGGCGTCACCGATGATAGGAGCTTTGATGGTTTTATTCGCGCCTTTAATCAACCGAGTTTTACTTACGAAGACTCGCTATCAAATGCAGTGCGGCGCAATCGCACGGAACTGGTTTTTACCGCTAATGAGGCACCGCCAGAGGTCTCTATTTTTCTTCATCACGAGATGGCACAGACTCCAGTATTCCCATCTAAGTTATTTTTTTACTGTGAACAGGCCGCGCAGTTAGGCGGTGCTACACCTATTTGCCGTTCAGATATATTACTAGAGCAGCTTGAATCTGCGGTGCCAGACTTTGTTGCGGCCTGCCAAGAAAAAGGCGTTTGCTATTCTCAGACCATGCCACCTGAAGATGATATGCAGTCGGGTCAGGGGCGCAGTTGGCGCAGTACCCTTAGCGCGCAAACTCAGGCTGAGGCAGAGATAAAGCTGAAGAAACTTAATTATCGATGGCAGTGGCAGGCGGATAATACTCTGCGCGTAACCACGCCCGTGCTGCCAGCCATTAAGCAGCTAGCGGATGGCCGCAGTGTTTTTTTTAATCAACTGATTGCCGCCTTTCGCGGTTGGCAGGATGCGCGTAACAGCGCAGAAAAGTCCATCTGCTTTGGCGATGGCTCGGTAATTAATAGTACTGATATGGCTGTGGCTATAGATCTGGCCGATAAGTTGACCTTTGATATACCCTGGCAAACCGGCGATGTGGTACTGCTGGATAATTTCTCAACCATGCATGGACGCCGTCCTTTTCAGGGGCAGCGCTCTGTATTGGCTGCGCTGTTTGCCTAAGCATCCACTTACGGGTGGAGAAGGGGGCGATAAAAGCGGTGAATGGCAGTATTTAGCGTTAAGTGGGAGTCCGTTGGGTAGACAATTAGCTGCTCGGTACAGTAATTTGACCCTTGGGCTTAGTTTGGCGCTGGAATCGACTAAAGCCTACTTAATAATCACTCTAAGGGAACAATAACCATGAGCTTCAAATCATTATTTTTAACCGCCGCTATTATCTCATTGCTTGGCTGTGCAGCTGAAGAAGAGGTGGCTGTAACCACTGAACTGGCCGATGGTGCCTTCTTACTGGGTGATGTTACATTGACTGAAAAGGGCGAAGTCACTGTTCTTAAACGTGCACAGATGAAGATCTATTCTAATGATCGCTATATGTTCGCCTTTATGCATGAGGACACCACCAAGCCTGATGTAGGCGCAGGGCTTACTGAGTGGAAAGATGGCGCGTTGATCGAATCACCTATTTTCAATCAGGATGGCCCTTTAGAGGGTTTACACTTTAGTCTCGACATTGAGGAGACCGAAGGTGGCTTTTTGCAAAGTATCGAAGGCTTAGAATCTAATGGTCATGTTTACGATATGGTAGAGACCTGGGATCGTCAGCAGGGCAGTCCATCTGCGTTTGATGGTCTTTGGAAACTGCAGGGTCGCGCTAGTGAAGAGGGTGGCGAAATAGCTGAGTTCTCTGAAATTAAAATGTTTGGTGGCGGACACTTTATCTTTTCTCAGAGTTTTATGCTTGAAGGTGAGATGCAACAGCACTTCGGTTTTGGTGAGTTTTCGATTGATGCTGAGGGCGTTGTGACTGAAACTGGGATTGCCAGTTCATTTGAAGATTTTGCTGGTACCCGGCATAAACTCACCATGGAACTGATTGGTGAGAATGAGCTTAATCAAACGTTCCTGTGGGACGGTAAGTCAATAACACAGTCTTATATCAGGCAGTAAGCTAAGCGACAGAGTAAAAAGCCGCTATTGATTAGCGGCTTTTTTATGTCTGCTTGTTTTAGGCTTTTCAGCCTGATCTTTAGGGTTTAGCTTGATTTCTAAGGGCCTTTTTCTCAGCTCTCTTTTCTTCCCTGCGGCGCTCTGTAGCTTCTGTGGCTGCATTGCCAATATGCTCTTCGCCCCTAGCTTTGGCCAGTTCTATTTGTTTTTGACGCTGTGCAAAGCGCTGCTTTTTCTCGTCACTAACAGTGCCATAGCAATGCAGGCAGGACAGTCCTTCAGCATAGCTTGGCAGTAATTTTTCCTGCTCGGTAATCGGCATTCGGCAGGCGTGGCACTGGTCATATGAGCCGCGCTTTAAGTCGTGATCAACGGCCACACGATTATCGAAGACAAAGCATTCTCCCTGCCATAATGTTTGATCGCTTGGCACCTCTTCAAGGTATTTTAAAATACCGCCTTCAAGATGATAGACTTCGTCAAAACCCTGCTCTTTCATGTAGGCAGTAGATTTTTCACAGCGAATACCACCAGTGCAAAACATGGCCACTTTTTTATGTTTCTTGCGATCGAGATTATTTTTAGCCCAGTCGGGAAAGTCGCGAAACGATTTTGTTTTTGGATCTATGGCATTTTTAAAGGTGCCAATTTCAACTTCGTAGTCATTGCGTGTATCGACCAAAACCACATCGGGGTCAGAGATTAAATCATTCCAGTCGGCAGGTTTAACATAGGTGCCCACCACCTGTTTGGGATCTATACCTTCGATGCCCATAGTGACAATTTCTTTCTTAAGTTTGACCTTGGAGCGATAGAAGGGAATTTCATCATCATAGGATTCTTTAGTATCGATATTTTCGAGACCAGGCTGCTGATCCAGCCAACCGAGTAGGGTATCTATATCTTCACGGAGACCTGATACGGTACCGTTGATCCCTTCGGTAGCCAATAGCAATGTGCCAAAGACATTGTTGTCGGTCATAACTTTTAATAGTGGGTGGCGAATGGAGCCATAATTTGGCAGTGCGACAAATTTATACAGCGCGCAGGTAACGTACTGAGTGGGCATAATGGATCCTACTGTTGTATTCGGCTAACCAAATCGCAAATTTGGCGCAGTTTTGTTGTGTCGGCATTGTAGCAAATGGCACTGACCTAGGGCTATATTGGTTAGAGTGGCAGTGCCGTGGTGTATTTTTTTTGGCGTAAAATAAGATTTGTCGTTGATGCACGAACGATCCCCAGTCGCAGTAACTTTTGCATAATAAACCGCTCCAGGCTCTCGGTGTCTTTTTCAATAATTTTTAGCACGTAATCATTGGGGCCTGTGATCGAAGAACATTCGATAATCTGTTCCTGATGGGCGACAAAGTCATCCAGCATCTCAATCGTTTGCTGGGTGTGATCAAGCAATGCTATATGCACATAGGCCATGGCGGTGAGGTCTAATCTCTTTGGGTTGAGCATGGCCACATAACCATTGATAACCTTGGCGTCCTCTAACTTCTTTACCCGACGCCAGCAGGGGGAGTTAGATAGGTTTACTCTTTCAGCCAGTTCTTGGTTGCCTATTTTGCCGTCGGCTTGAAGAACACGAAGAATATTGCGGTCGTGATGATCAATCTCTGCCATCGATGATAAATTCCTATAAATAACAAATAATGGGTAAATATAGCCGTTTTTTTATGAAATTGGCACCTTTAAAGCAAGTTAATTCCTCTTAATTCGAATAATAATTGCTAGACCATTTTAAGAGTAATTACGAGCAATTAAGGGCTAATTGATGGCTAAAAAGACTAACTACATCGCCAAGATACCAGATGAGCTGGGGCTAATTAACTACTCTGCCGAGGAGCATGCTGTTTGGCGCGATCTCTATGCCCAGCAGATTTCCAGTACTAAAAAATATGCCGCCGATGTCTATCTGAAGGGGCTTGATTTGCTGGACATGCCCGCTAATCGAATCGCCCAGTGCCTAGAGCTTACGGAGCGTTTAATGCCTTTAAGCGGTTGGCGTGTAGCGCCGGTTCCCGCGCTAATTGGCTTTGGTCGCTTCTTTAATATGCTGGCAGAAAAGACGTTTCCCGCGGCCTCGTTTATTCGCTCGAGAGCAGATTATGACTATATTGAAGAGCCGGATATCTTCCATGAAATCTTTGGCCATACGCCACTACTAACTGATCCGGGTTTTGCTCATTTTTCTAATATCATTGGCAAGATTGGCCAACAGGTTGAGCCCGCTGACTACAGTTGGCTAATTAGGCTGTATTGGTTCACCATTGAATTTGGCTTGACGGTCAAAAATGGACAATATAAGGCGTTGGGTTCTGGCCTTACATCATCACCAACAGAGCTGATTTACAGTGTAAATAGTCCAGTGCCAGAGCGTCGGGAATTTAATATCATCGATATTTTGCGCACTCCTTACAGAATTGATATCCATCAACCGATCTATTTTGTACTTGAAAATATCGATGATCTGTTCCAAGCCGCTGAGCGTGATTTACTGGCCGATATTCGGCAGGCACAGTCACTGGGGCTCTTCGAACCAACCTATGAACCTCAACTAACAGGATAAATAATAATGACCACTCAAGTCTGTGATCTTAGCAACCAAGTCTGCGAACCCTGCCAGGGCGGCATGACTGCTCTGGATGCCACAGAGGCCAAAACTCTGCTGGCTGAGTTACACAGTGACTGGCAATTATCTGGGGATAGCAAGCTGATCTCGCGGCGCTTTACTTTTAAAGGGTTTGCCAGAGCGGTGCAGATGGCCAATATGATCGCCTGGCTGGGTGATCGTCAGGGCCACCACCCGGATATTGCTTTTGGCTGGGGCTACTGTTCTGTGACTTTTACCACCCACGAGATTGAAGGGTTATCAAACAATGACTTTATCTGTGCTGCCAAGCTGGACCAAATCACCGCATAGCTCTTTTTAAGAGCTTTTTGCTGGACAGTCCGGTTGAGCTTCCGGGCTGGCGGCAATAAAGTCGGGCCGTGCGGTGCAGTGTTTGTAAATGGCATTAATCACTGGATAGTCCTGCATAGGACAATCAAAGCGCAGGGCATTATAAACCTGGGGTATCAGGCAGATATCTGCCATGGTCAGGCTATCGCCAAAGCAATAGCGCCCATTGCTGTTAAGTGCTTTCAGGTTGGTTTCCAAGGCGCCAAACCCCTGCGCAATCCAGTGATGATACCAATGCAGTTTCTGTTCCTTATTTAAGCCTATGGTGGCGCCGATAAACTGCGTCACTCGGGGATTATTTAATGGATGAATATCCATAGCAACCTGATAGGCAATCGAGCGCACCTGAGCTCGATCCATGGCACTCTGGGGCAGCAGGCTGGCCTGAGGGTAACGCTCTTCCAGATATTCAATAATCGCCAGAGACTGGGTTAATGAGCCCTCGGCGGTGGCCATAGTTGGAACCAGTCCCCCGGGGTTAGTTTGCAGGTACTTAGATTGCCTGTGCTCACCGCTGAGCAAATTAATCGGTAGCTGCTGATAGCTGAGCTGTTTTATTTCAAGGGCAATCCGCACCCGATACGCCGCCGACGAGCGGTAGTAGCTGTAAAGCTGTAGATCTGTATCAGCCGACATACGGGATTACCTGCTGGTTGATTTCACCAAAGATACTTTGGCCACTGTGGTCATGCATATCAATTTGGATACGGTCACCAAACTGCATAAAGTCGGTGCTGGCACTGCCATTGGCTATTATTTCCAGCATACGCACCTCGGCTAAACAGCAGGAACCATTGGAGCGATCAAGGTTAGACACTGTGCCTGAGCCAATAATGGTTCCGGCACAGAGCGGGCGCGTTTTAGCTGCATGGGCAATCAGCCGCCCAAAGTCAAAAGTCATATCGACACCAGCATTAGGTTGGCCAATCAGTTTATCATTGAGAATCGCCCTTAGGGGCAGGTGTAATTTGGCCCCATCCCAAGCATCCCCCAGAGCCTCAGGAGTTACCGCGACAGGGGAGAAAGCACTGCTCGGCTTAGCCTGATAAAAGCCAAAGCCCTTGGCCAACTCTCCCGGGATTAGGTTGCGCAGCGAAACATCATTGACCAGCATAACCAGCTTGATATGGTCCCGCGCGTTCTCGGGAGATACACCCATAGGCACATCATCGACAATCACTGCCACCTCAGCTTCAAAATCAATACCCCAGCTTGGATCAGCCATGGCAATATCTTCGCAGGGGCCTAGAAAGGTATCTGACCCTCCTTGATAGATCAGTGGATCAGTCCAAAATGACGCTGGCATTTCGGCATTGCGCGCTTTGCGTACCAGCTCTACATGATTGACATAGGCACTGCCATCGGCCCAGTGAAAGGCCCGCGGCAGAGGTGAGGCACAGGTATTTGCAACAAAGGCCTGGCCCTTTATCTCACCGCTTTCCAGTTGCTCAAATAGTTCCTGTAGTGGTGCCGCACAGCTATCCCAGTTATCCAGTGCAGCTTGCAGAGTGGGTGCAATAACTGTCGCCGTCTCATAGCGTTGCATAAGACTGTCAACGACCACTAGCTGGCCATCGCGGCCCAATTTAAGTGAGGCG
>Ga0209199_1000052_pt1 | contig 179187 bp, 171 predicted proteins | sample COGITO_mtgs_1105_7_FD_184805 | JGI IMG/M metagenome (GOLD analysis project Ga0209199, IMG submission 184805) | Pelagic marine microbial communities from North Sea - COGITO_mtgs_110523 (SPAdes) (version 2) | ecosystem: Environmental > Aquatic > Marine > Epipelagic ... | reverse complement strand
TAAATTAATGTTCAGTGCCGCGTGGGGGCACCATTAAAATCAATGACTTAGTAGAAAATGCTAAGTCATTATTTATTTATAGCTACAAATTAGCAACAAGCTAAAGAAATAAAACTAGATATATTCTCTTCCCGAAACCACCCTCCCCCCCTACTCTTTTTAAAACAACCCCACGCAGTGCAGGGGTAGTCATTCACATAAAAAATATGATTTTAACTAGTATAAATTGGTGCATAAAATATTTTATTGATTAATAATTATTATATCTATATATCGGCACATATAGATATAATAATTATTAATCAATAAAATATAAATAGCCACGAGAAAAAAATATGAATGTTCGAATTGCGATAAACGGTTTTGGAAGAATTGGAAGATTATTTCTTCGCTCAATTTGGGCTCATCCAAATATATCTATTGTGGCTATTAATGAGCCATTTTCTTCACCAGAAACCTCCGCCCACCTACTTGAATTTGATAGTGTCCACGGCAGATGGTCACGTGAAATCAGTTGTAAAAATGAAAATATTACTATCGATGGTCAGGATATTTTATACTCCAAAGCGGACACACCTGCAGCTATTAGTTGGGGGTCAGATGGGGTTGATTTGGTAATTGAATGTTCGGGTAAATTTAAATCTCGTTCTGCACTCAAACCATATTATGATAATGGCATTAAGAAAATACTTGTCTCAGCTCCTGTAAGTGAAGAAGGCGCTCTTAACTTGGTTATGGGGATCAATCACCACCTTTATAATGCAAGTGAACACGACCTCATAACCGCGGCTTCGTGCACCACAAATTGTCTTGCGCCAGTTGTTAAGGTCGTTCATGAAAAGTTAGGGATTAAGCATGGCTGCATAACAACAATACACAACATAACCAATACTCAGGTTATTGTTGATGCACCGCATAAAGATTTGCGTCGTGCCCGATCTTGTGTCAACTCTTTGATCCCTACTTCAACAGGATCAGCAACGGCAATATCACTTATTTATCCTGAGTTAAAAGGCCTTTTAAATGGTCACGCCGTCCGAGTTCCATTATTGAATGCTTCTTTAACGGATTGTGTTTTTGAATTGAAACGCGAAACAACCGTTGAGGAAGTTAATGATCTATTCAAGGATGCCGCTGATACATACCTTGCGGATATTTTAGGTTACGAAATCCTGCCTTTAGTTTCAGCAGATTATCTGAACGACAAACGCTCAAGTATCATTGATGCACAATCCACTATGGTAATTAATGGCACACAATTAAAAGTCTATGCTTGGTACGATAATGAATGGGGCTATGTTCACCGCATGGCTGATTTAACCGAGATGATTGCCAAATCGTTATAAGGAGAGATGGCATTTCTGACGTTAGAAACTATGCCGTTGTGACAGCGTCCTATTGGGGCTTTACCATAACAGATGGTGCGCTTCGAATGCTTGTCCTGTTACATTTCCACACTCTTGGATATAAACCATTAGATTTGGCAATTTTGTTTCTCTTATATGAAGCGATGGGGATTATTACGAATCTGTTTGGTGGATGGCTTGGTGTGCGTTTCGGTCTTAGGTTGACCTTATTTGCAGGGCTATTCATTCAAGTCGTTGCGTTGCTTATGTTATCGGCAATGCCCACCGATATTACGATTAGTTTGTCGGTGGTTTATGTAATGACTTCACAAGCGCTTTCCGGTGTTGCCAAAGATTTAACGAAAATGAGTTCAAAGTCGGCCGTTAAAGTCGTCGTAGCTGAGGATGATCAAGGTACATTATTCAAGTGGGTTTCTATTTTGACAGGCTCTAAAAATGCACTTAAGGGTGCAGGTTTTTTTATTGGTGGACTTTTGTTGCAAGAGTTTGGTTTTCAAGGCGCATTAAATCTTATGGCTGGTGGACTGTTTGTGGTACTTCTAGCTTGTACTCAGTTACTCAAAGACGATTTAGGTAAATCCGAAAAGAATGTAACGTTCAAAGAAATGTTTTCGAAGACAAGAGAAATTAATTACCTGTCTGCGGCACGTATCTTTTTGTTTGCCAGTCGAGATGTTTGGTTTGTTGTCGGTGCCCCTGTCTTTCTAGCGAGCACGGCTGGATGGAATTATAATCAGGTCGGAGCGTTCATGGCGAGTTGGATTATTGGATACGGCATTGTTCAAGCATATGTACCTAATTTATTTCGTCACCGTTCAAGCTTAAGCCATGTTACATTTTCCGCAAAGCTGTGGTGCTTTATCTTACTATTCATTCCTGTCCTTATTGCTCTAGGCCTAAGTAACATTGTTAGTGACTGGTTGTCAGGTCAAGAGATTGAATATAATCCAGCTTTGTGGCTTATGATTGGATTGGCGATATTTGGTATCGTATTCGCCGTAAACTCAACAGTCCATTCATATTTGATTGTCGCATACTCTGATGCTGACAAACCGTCATTAAGTATTGGCTTTTATTATATGGCAAACGCTTTAGGCCGTCTAATAGGTACGTTCTTATCTGGTTTTATTTTCCAATATTGGGGGTTATTGGCTTGTCTTATTATTTCAAGTATTATGGTGCTCATTGCTTTAGTACTTACTTTTCCTCTCGGAAATGTTAGAGATGAGAAAGCCGATTAAAAAAGAAAGACACGATATGATGAACGACCCTGTTGCTGTAAAAATTCTTTCAGCGCTTGCTCAGCCTACGCGGTTCGGTGTCTTCCGTTTGTTGATGAAATATAATCAAGAAGGTTTGGCAGCTGGTGCAATAGCGGAAAAATTGAAAGTTCCACAAAATACATTATCTTCACACCTAAACCTTTTGTCAAATGCAGGCTTAATAAAACCTGAACGACAAGGTCGTAATTTAATTTACACCGTTGAAATAGAAGCGACAAAAAATTTTATTGATTACCTTGTAAAGGATTGTTGTGACGGACATCCTGAAATTTGTACTTTGACCAAATGAACATAGTTTAGATTTCTGATTATCAAGTGTCCGTTTATGGCCGAAAGCAAACATTCGGCCCTCCATATTTTAGTGAAATTCACACATTATCAGAGTTTCTTTGCCTACAATCGGTACTAGTCATTTAGAACTTCGGTCAATCACTACCTCGACGGTTTGAGGCCCCGCCGGATCAAGACCAATATAACTAACGGTTGCAATGTTACCTCTGAAAATTGGTCGTATTGAGGGATCAAAGTAAAGATTGGGCTTTAATGGTCTGATTGCCCCCATATTACCTAGTGAAAGCAAATCACCTGACTTCAATTTCTTTCCACGTTTTAATAGCTGATTACGAAGATGTCTAACGCGATAAAGGGGATCATAGGCATTTTTAATCGAACCTTCAGCAAGAATTTCACCTTCTTCATTAGTCATTTTAAATTGAAAATTATTGAGCCTTTTAATCCATTCAGCGCTCGATTGTGTTTTGATCAAGTTACCAATAATAGCATTTCTAAAATCATAGTTTGTCGCTATCCCGCCAACATTAGAACTACCCTCGGATGGTTGAAGCAAATCAGGCATCTCAATAAATGGTAAGAAACCAGATAAAGCGGCAAGAACCTCCATATCTGTTTTTGCATAATTGATTTCATCACTTCCCACAACCGCAGCAAAATCAGCTTCAATAAAACTCATATTGCAACAATCAATTGAAATATGGGCTCCACTATCATGAATACCCTTTGAAAACATTACTGCTGTAACGGGGCCGCTTAATCCATTCACTGGCCCATTATCATATTCGCCTTTAGCAAATGTGCCAACCTTATACCCCGCGACAACTCCTTCAGTTTTTAACAATTCAGCTACATATAAATCTGCTATCTGATAGGCATTTTTTTCAGATAAATCATCTGCGGCTATAGGAGAAATCGGTTTTGCCTGATTGAAGTTATCAACAAAACTAATGGCAAGCTTTTTCTGGTCAATAGGGTCATTTAAGTCATAGTTCTGTATTGCAGAATTATCATATCTAAAGAATGTATAAAGTGTGGCGAAAAAGAGGAATACGTTTATTATATTTAATATTTTCATAATGCTACCAATTAGTTAAGTGTAGCAAGTATGGTGCGGGCATCATCAAGAGTTGTGCGACTAGAGCTTCCACCCTCCGCATTTTTAATGAGAAGAGAAAAGTATTTCTTTGCAGTTTCCAAATCACCTAGTTTATAGGCTGTCGTACCTGCCCCATAAATGCTATTATATCGGCCAGGAGATCTTTTTAAAGAAAGCTTATAAGCTGCATGTGCATCCTCTATTTGCGATAACTCTAAAAGCATATCACCCAGCAACTCTTCAGCAGGTAAAATGTCACCTGGGTTTGAAGGAGCATTCTTGCTTGATGCCTCTTGTTCGGAAGCTTCCTTCATTAAAGAAAGAGCATTTTCATGGTCACCCCGGGCAAAAGATTGCCAGGCACGGGCACCAAGTAGCTGACTTTCTATTTTCATTCTATAATATTCGAGGCCACTCATAGCGGGCAATGTTTCTGCCATATAAGCTAATTGCTTAATATCTGCCTCTGCTTCATCAGGACGCCCAAGCCGAGAAAATCCCATAGCTCTTGCAAAATGTGTATTGCCAATATCTCTCTTATCTGCCTCCACCCACGGAAAATATGTAGGTGTTTTTGGCGCCAGAGTAATAGCTGTTTCCCAATCTTTTTGTTCAAGTGAATTCCTTGCAGGAATTGCCGTAAAAGCATAAGCAATGCCACGTTGTCCACTTTTTTCATACTCTTTAATATCAAGAGAAAATAATTCTCTCTCAAGTTTCGCAGCCGCTTCATCATCACCTTTTTGCAGGTGAGCAAATACTAAATAGTCCATTGCGTGGGGGTAGTGGGAATTTACAGCACCGTTATCAAAGCAAATTTCAAGTGCAGTGCCAGCAGAAATATTATTCCATTCAATTGCACTATCCCACCTACCTAAACGTGTGTATGTGTGCGTCATCATATGAGAGGCATGAGGCACCTTTGGCGTTATTGTGCCATAGTGGTCGGCGACTTCAAGCGCACCAATTGCAAGATCAGCTGTATCATAGGCATGAATAACATAGTGGTGCCCTCCCGGATGGTTTGGCATAACTTTAAGCACGTCAAGTGCAATTTGCCCCGCTTTAAGTCTTTCTGTATCATTTTTAGAGATAGCTACTTTAAAAAGTGCATTAAAGGCCATAGCATCCATATCATCGGGCATTTTATTTGAAATATCTTCCCAAATAGCCGACATCATCGCAAAGCCATTAACCATATTCAAATCCGCACTTTCTAAATAAAAGGCTTCTGTAGTCTTTAAAAAATTTCTCTCACGTTCTGAAATATTTTCTATTGATTGGCCTCTTCTTGTGAGTTCTAAACCACGCTTGTAATCTGCCGCCGATAAATCATCTCCCCAAAGCGGGTGGATCATTACCATTGCTTGCCCCCAATATGACATAGCACAATTAGCATCCACATCATCAGCCATCGAAAAAGCAAACTGGGCTTCTGGATACATCATATTATGCATGAGCGCCACACCGCGCTCAACCAAGGGACTTGCCTCTGCAGAACAACTAGTTGGAAAATTAACATCACCTACCGGAGTGGTCAGGAGATCAAATTTTGGCCCAATAGAGTTATTTGAAACCTCCTCTAGATCATCATCTATTTTGTTTTCATTGCTGCAACCCATCACCAAACTTGTGAAACAAAATGCTATTAAAATCCATACTTTGCTCATAGTTTATTTTCCCTTCAAATTATTCATTGGCACCACATATCCACATAATTAAATTCGCTCATATAACTAAAAAATTTTAAGCCAAATCAGAATATTTATTTTGACTTAAACACAAGTTACAAAATTTTACTATAAAATCCTTTGAATTTAGTTTCCATCAGGTATTACTTGTTCCCCATTCATCGTAAGGCGATACATTAGACGATTATATTTATTCTCATCAAATGGTGATGGCGCATGCATCGCACAGCGATTATCCCACACAATCAAATCTCCTGGTTTCCAAGCCTGAGAGAATACAAATTCTGGTTTTGTTGCATGATCTAAAAGGTCGTTTAATAACACTCTTGCTTCTGTTTCATCTAAATCACTTATTGCCTCAATATGAATATTTGTTACGCAAAGTGCTTTTTTATGAGTTACAGGATGCTCTACAACTAGTGGTCGTGTAATGGGCGGTAAATTTTTTCGCATTTCGCTGCTTAAGGGAGGGCGATGGGGATTTGTTTTACGAAGAAATTCATTTAAATGATTATATGAATGTAATGCCGTCAATGGTTTTATCTTTTGTTTAATTTCGAATGTTAAGTCGTCATAAGCTTCCCCCATTCCCGCAAACCAAGTTTCACCGCCCGTCGGAGGCGCAGTCACGCAGAATAAACATGAGCCGATCGGCTGCGGATGTCGGAAAGTGTCATCGCTGTGCCATAATCGTTCTTCGTCTGATTTAATCCACAGTGCTTTCCGTTGACCATCCTCCATTAAATTTCCTATACGAAGGACTTCTGGAAAATCAGGTTCAAGGAAATTGGGATCATATTTTTCATTTTTCTCAACCGAACCGAAGAGGGAAACAAAATCACATAACTGTTTTGGAGTTAAATGCTGTTGATTACGGATCAAGATAGCACCACCACTTGCGTAAAAGCCCTCAACCAGAATACTTTTAGTATTATCATCAAGTTCGGCAAGGTCTATATCTTTGAGCTCGAGACCAAAGCCGGAGGATGTTAGAGAAGTTTGATTATTTCCAATTGCCATAACTAATACCTTTATTCATCAATTATTTAATTTAAGATTTCTAGCTGTCTATGCAAGGTTAAATTGCTTTAAAAAACTGATCTAATCTTGCTAACCCTTTTTCTAAGTCATCCTTACTACCTCCCCCAGCACCAACCCGAATATGGTTAGGGTATCCATAAGCACTTCCAGGCATAATCATTAAGCTGTAGGGATTTTCTAGTAATATTTCTGATACTTTAGTAGAATCTTGATCAATATTTAACTTACATAAGCCAATTAACCCAGCAACAGGCCGAACCCATGATAATTCCGAATGAATTTTTAAAAATTCATCTAATATTGATAGGTTTTGTTTAGCAGACTTTCTTGCTTTTGCGACAGCAACTTCAAACCTACTTTCTCTCAAGGCAATATCTGCTATTGCTTCGCCCATAATATTCATTATTTCGCTGGTATCTTCTCTTAAAACAATACTATCAAATAATAATTTTTTGTCCTTACTAATCATCCATCCTGTTCTAAGGCCCTGTAGTCCAAGCACTTTAGATACACTTCCCGTACTAATCCCTCGTTCATACAACGTTGCCATTCTGGGTGTTAAAGGACAATACCATTCCATATTGCGGTAAACTTCATCGGTCAAAACATAAGCACCAACTTTGTCCGCCAACTTTGCTATACGAAGAAGTTCCTCTTCGTTTAAAACATGTCCGGTCGGATTATTAGGGTTGCATAAAAAAATTAATTTTGTTTTTTTAGTTATGAGTTCTTCCAGCTGATCAAAATCAAACATCCAGCCATTATCTTCATGTCTTTCTAATTTTTTAACTATTGCTCCAATAGCTTTTCCTAATACTAAAGGCTGAGGCCACCCTGGGACATCTACTATCATTTCATCACCCGGACCGACTAAATTACTAATAGCTAAAAAATTAGCCTCAGCTGTCCCTGCCGTTATTAAAACATCCTCGGCAGTACATACTGGTGAATAAGAAAATCGTTCAACGACTTTCTCTCTTAGGGATGGAAGTCCGTGAAAAGATTTATCCGACCAATCTAGAACAAGGTTTGGATCTAAGTCATCTAAAAAATCACCTAAAATAGGTGGTTTTGCAAGTGAATGAATAACAGATGTTTCCGGTTTCACTTTTTGTGCCTTTAATAAGACTTCAAATAATTTATGAATTTCGACTTTCATCTGCTTTTATTCCTAATAAAAATATTTATTACCAATTAATGTAAAATATTAAAAGTATCCATGAAAGTAAAATAAAATTCATTCAATTTTTTTATGATGTAATTTCAATGATTTATTCATTATTTGAAATTAATAATTTGTTAATATGAAACCGAATTAAATTATTTATAATGCTCTCGGCGAGACCCAAAATCTCGAATTCTTTTACGCCAGGCCCTGTAAGATCCTGCCTTTAAGTTTGTTCGCATAAGAACCTTTACATCCTTTTCGGCAAGCCCATATTGCAACTTAATGTTTTTGAAAGATATTTGATCAGATAGGGCCATTTGAATAACTTCACTAACCTGAGATTCTGTCAATTGATTATTAGTTTTTAATGTCATTTTTCACTCTCTAAAAAAAGTTGGCTATCATTACTAATAGTCTGCTTTTTATTATCATCCATCCGATCATAAATTTTATACATCATACCAACTCGATAATTATTTTGAAGTTTTTTTCGATTTCTAGCCAAAAAGTCCCAATATAAGTAATTAAAAGGACAGGCATCTGAGCCGGTCTTCTTTTTAACCTTATAACTACATTTTTTGCAATAATCAGACATTTTATCAATATAATTCCCTCCTGCAGCATATGGCTTGCTCGCCAAGTAGCCACCATCAGCAAATAGAACCATTCCAGAAACATTTGGTAGCTCAACCCATTCATAAGCATCAGCATATACGGTTAAAAACCACTCATTCACCTGCTTTGGATCAATACCTGCCAAAAGTGTAAAATTACCAAGTACCATAAGTCGCTGTATATGATGTGCATAGGCATTCTCTTTTGTTTCTATTACAGATTGCCGCAAACAATTCATTTTGGTGTTAGCCGTCCAATAAAAATTGGGTAAGTCGCGTTTAGCCTCAAAAAAGTTTTCTTCGGCATATTCAGGCATTTTCAGCCAGTAAATACCGCGCACATATTCCCTCCAACCAATTATTTGTCGGATAAAACCTTCTGCAGCATTAAGTGGGACTTTTTTTTGGTGATAAGCATTTTCAGCCGCCATTGCACACTCTAAAGGTAACAATAAACCACAATTTAAATAAAAACCAATATGCGAGTGATACATCCACGGTTCACCTTCAATCATCGCATCTTGATAATCCCCAAATTGACTAAGACGCTTCTCGATGAATAATTCTAATGCCTGAAGTGCTTGATCCCGGGTGACAGCAAAGTAAAAAGGCTCTAAATCGCCGAAATGGTCGGGAAAAAAATCTTTAACAAGGTCAATGACACCGTTCGTTATAGCATCTATTTCATTAGAATAGGGTCTGGGAATATTAAGTCCATCTTTGGGGGGTTTGCGATTTTCAGCGTCATAATTCCATTGACCACCAATTGGACCTCTATCTTCCATCAAAATGGAATACTCCTTTCGTATTTCACGATAAAAGTATTCCATTCGTAATTGTTTGCGACCTATCGTCCAATCAGCAAAATTTTCTAACGTACATAAGAAGCGGTTATCCACCTTGATTTCAACGGGTATGCCAAATTCTTTCTCCCAACCCAACATTTCTTTCAATACGCGATACTCACCAGGGTGAGTAATTATAATACGATTAATGGCACTCCTCTTCAATGCACGGCTAACCTCACCGCTGAAGGAATTTGCATTATTTTCATCATCAAGTTTTGTATATTCTACTTTATAATTCAATTGCTCCAATTCTATTGCAAAATGGCGCATGGCAGAAAATAAAAAAGCTATCTTTTTTTTATGATGTTTGACGTAGGTCGCTTCGTCCCATACTTCGCACATCAAAATAATATCTTTTGAGGTATCACAATCATCAAGGCTAGAAATGGAATGTGATAACTGATCACCTAATATAAGGCGCAGTACGCTCATGATATATCCTGCTTTAAGGACTGAAAAGCCTCTAGCGCAGCATTACGAGAATCTTTTAGATTAATCACAGGTTTCGGATAATCCACTCCCAGTTTTACACCGGATTCTTTTAAAATATGTTCTGGGGCTTCCCATGGATTGAAAAGATATTTATCAGGCAAAGAAGAAATTTCTGGAATAAATTGTCGTACATATTTCCCCTCAGGATCAAATTTTTGCCCTTGCTTAACAGGATTAAAAATTCGAAAATACGGTGCTGCATCAGCTCCACAGCCCGCAACCCATTGCCAACTTGCACTATTATTAGCAAGGTCAGCATCAACTAATGTATCCCAAAACCATCTCTCCCCGTGTTGCCAATGTTGACATAAGTTCTTTATCAAAAAGGAACCTACAATCATTCTCACACGATTATGCATGTACCCACTTTGCCAGAGTTCTCTCATACCAGCGTCAACCATCGGCACGCCTGTTTGTCCAGTTTTCCATGCATTTAATAATATTTGGTCTTCTAACCAGGGAAAAGTGTCAAATTTCTTCTGCAGGTTTTTTGTGGGCAAGTCAGGATTATGATAAAGTTGACTGTAAGAAAATTCACGCCACCCTAATTCACTACAAAAATGGTCGATATTTTTATCGTCCCCAAGGCTTTTAACATCGTACCAAAGTTGATTTGGAGATATTTCACCAAAATGAAGGTGAGCAGATAGTCTTGAAACATAGGGTTTAGATGGTAAATTTCTTCCATCTTTATATTGAGATAAGCCTTTATCTTTAAAGTGTTGGAAACGCAACTGCGCCCCCGCCTCTCCAATAGTCCAAAATGGTTCAAACTTCTTATCCCAACCAACATCAGGTAGTAACTTAATTTGATCTATACTAAGAGAACCGTCTATATCCTTATAGTATTCTATATTAGCGGGAACAGGCAAAGGTTCTCGGGGGAACCTTTCTTGCAGGCATCCATTGCGGTAGAACGGGGTAAATACTTTGTAAGGAGTACCATCGTCCTTTTTTATTTCCCATGGCTCCCAAAGTAGCGAGCCATTCGTACTTTGCACCTTAATGCCGCTTGCATTTAAATCTTCTTTGATAATTTGATCACGCACCATACTCCAAGGCTCATAACATCTGTTCCAATAAACAGCCTTAACATCATGAATAGCAATAATTTTTTTGAAAATATCGAGGGGGTTACCCTTGTAAACCGCTAAATTACCACCCAGCGATGCATTTAGTGACTTCAAAGAGTGATGAAGCCAACATCTGCTTGCCGCACCAATAGCATGGTCTCCAGCATTATCATTATCAAGAATATAAATAGGTAAAACTTTACCCTGCTCAGCTGCTAGAACAAGGGCTGGGTTGTCCAATAATCGCAAATCTTGTCGGAACCAATGAATTACAATATTTTTTGTCATAAAAAGAAACACCAAATAATTTTATTAGGTTTAAAAGAAATAATATTTTTACTAAAAAATTATTTAAGCTTTCAATCACCAGAGCATATATTACAATCATTCAATATCTTATACAGCTAAAATTTTCAATAAAACTAATACTTAGATATTTTATTTAAGTGAAGATTGTCACCCTAAGGACAACCGCGTATATATATTAATATAATCTCTACCGAAACAACAATAGGGGTAACATGTCAGGGACATTTACAACTTTAGACTGGATAATTGTAATTGGTTATTTAATACTTCTTCTCAGTATTGGGTGGTTTTTTTCCAGAATAAAATTAAAGACCGTAAAAGATTACTTCTTGGGTAGTAATGATATGGCGCCATGGGTGGTCGCAATTTCTGTAATCGCTACTACTCAATCGGCAGCCACATTTCTAGGTGGACCGGATCAGGGCTATCGGGGTGATTATACTTATCTTGCAACCAGCATTGCGGCAATAATTGGTTCTATTTTTGTTGCCCGCACACTAATCCCACGCTTTTATGCTCTTAAATCGACTACGGTTTATGAACTTCTTAACCAAAGATATAGCATTAGAGCCATGCGTGCAGCCGGCCTAATGTATATAATAGGAAGGTTTTTAGCTAGCGGTTCTCGCCTATATCTTGCTGCTATTGCAGTGTCGATGATTTTATTTTCTAATATTGATGCTAACAACATTATAATTTCATCCCTAATCCTAGTTATACTTGGTTTTTCCGTTACTTTTCTTGGTGGTATAAGGTCGATCATATGGACCGATTTGCTGCAATTTTTTATGTATGTTTTATCAGCAGCTGGAGTGCTTTACTTTCTTTTAAACACAATACCCTTAACTATGCCAGAAATTAAATCCGCCCTAGCTGAAACTCCCGAAGGACAGAATAAATTATTACTGCTAGACTTTAATTTTGATTTATCAAAACCTTACGCTCTTATTTCTATATTTACAGGAATGACATTACTTTATATTGCTAGCTTTGGCCTTGATCAAGATATTACTCAACGACTTCTTACATGCCGAAAAGACACAGATGGTAGCAAAGCTCTTATCGTTTCTGCCATTATTGGAATTCCAATTGTTTGGTTATTTATTTCTGTTGGTCAGGCACTGTATATATTTTACGACAGACCTGATTTGATGATAGGCGGAACCATAAATTCAGAATTTAAGGGTGAAAAAATTACCATATTCATGCATTATATTTTGAACCAACTTCCGTCCGGTTTAAAGGGACTTGTTACTGTTGGAGTAATAGCTGCTGCCGTGTCCACTATCAATTCTGGTCTTAATTCCATGTCCTCGGTTCTAGTACAAGATTTTTATCGACCATGGACCGAGAGGCGCTCCACTAAATCCGAAATACACTATGTGCGTGCGGGACAGATTGGAATGGGGCTAGTGGGTTTCATTCTTTTTGCAATGTCGGTTATTTGCTTCTACTGGCAAAGGTATTCCGGACTACCTTTGATTGACTTTGCCCTCTCTGTAATGGTTTTCGCATACTCGGGACTTCTGGGTGTTTATTTCACAGTAATTTTTACTAACAGAGGCTCAACACCGTCAGTTATTTTAGCCTTAATTGCTGGTTTTATAACAACTCTTCTCCAACAGGCATATATTGTTGAGCTCTTAGGCTTACCAGTATCGTGGACTAATATAGCCTTTACTTGGCAATTATGTATAGGAACGGCAGTCTCATTCTTTATTTGCATCTTAGGAAATAAAGAATGAAATATTTGACATATATTTAAATGGTTGTATATTTTTTTCGGGGATTTGAAAAATATCTTTATTGTTATAATATAACATTGTATTATAATTTGGCTTATCAACATTAGTTATTAACAGGGAAAATGAGATGAATAAATTATTTGAATTAGAGTTCTATTTAGAGAATATTAAATTAATTGGTGTCCTAACAATATTGGTTGGTGTAGGAACATGGGCAATGGATATATTCGATCTCGTCTATATTTGTCCGTTTTGTCGTGCACAAAGAACCGTGATTCTTATTTTAGGTATTTTTCTTACTTTACCGGGAACAAGTCACTTCATTTTACGTTATATAACGAGCATTCTTGGTTTTTATGGATTAATGGTTGCTGGAAACCAACATTTCAGAGGTTGGGTTGCTATTCAGCGTGGTGAGTTTAGCTTTGGTGAACAATGGTATCTTAATAGCTGGATGCTTTCCTTCTTTGCCATATGTATAATTACAGCCCAGGTATGGATTATATTTTTGAACAAAAAAAAATAGAAATATTTAACTCTATTTATGATCTAAACCGATGGCTTCAGTAATATTACTGAAGCCATCTTTTTTTAACAAAATCTCAAGTTCATCCGCAATTTTCGACGCTAATCCTGGGCCATGGTAAACAAGCGCAGAGTATAACTGCACCAGAGAAGCGCCTGATTTTATTTTTTTATAAGCTCCTAAACCACTGCTGATACCACCCACACCAACCAAAGGAACATTACCTTTGGTGAGTTTATACATATTTGATAGTACTCGTGTGGAAAGTTCAAATAATGGCCCACCACTTAGACCGCCGTCTTGGTCTTTTAATTGTGATTTTAGTCCCTCTCTTGATAGCGTGGTATTACTTATGATTAAACCATCAATTTCATGCTTTAAGATTATTTCTGCTATATCTTCGCATTCATGTTTATTTAAATCTGGAGCAATTTTTAAAAGTAGTGGAGACTTAGAATTTACAGAAAATTCATCCCTTAGAGTTTTAAGTTTTAGAAGTAGATCGTCTAGTGCTTCTTTACCCTGCAAGGCCCGCAATCCTGGTGTATTTGGTGAAGAAACATTAATGGTAAAATAATCTGCTAATCCCAGAACCCTACCCAGCCCGGTAACATAATCATTAGCCGGATCACTGCTAAGCTTATTAGCACCAATATTAGCTCCAACTATACCGTTTTCTTTCAAGCGTTTCTTTAATTGGTTAGTATAATAATCAAGTCCGAGATTATTAAATCCCAGACGATTTATAATTGCTTGGTCCGCCTTTAAACGAAATACACGAGGCTTTGCATTTCCTGACTGTGGCAAAGGCGTAACTGTACCCGTTTCAACAAAACCAAAACCCTTTTTTAACATAGAAGAATACACTTCAGCATTTTTATCAAAACCAGCAGCAAGTCCAATAGGGTTTGGAAAATTTAGTCCCCATATATCTTGAGAAAGTATATTAGAATTATTAATATTCCTGTGTGGAAGGATACCAATTTTAAGTGCAGAAATAGCTAAACTATGTGCACGTTCTGCTGAAAGCATAAATAGAAATGGTTTGGCGAAATCATATAAACTCATTTAGCGCCTCTACTGTTCCTCTGAATTATCAATATTAAGAAATTTCATTAGTACTTATTACAGCAACTAGATTTAGATCACCATATAAATGAGGAAACTTTTGATTATCCCTTGATATTTCCCATTTAAGTTTTGACGGAAAAAGATGTTCTGTAGATACTTTAAGTATTAACAGATTTTTTTGCCCCTTATAATGTTTATTCAAAGTATTCGTCACTTGATTAAAAGTTGAAAAATGAATAAAGCCATCTCTAAGGTCATCGGCAGAGCCTTTATAAACACCTTTTTTAAGCGCTACACTCCATTCATCCTTTGAACAAATTTTATATATTACATTAATATCAATCATCATTTTATCTTAAAAAATAGCCCTCTAATTTAGATGTAACATATCTTATTTATTAAAATATTAGTCAGCGCTAAATTTTGTCGTTAGATCCAATCTCAGAATTAGCAATAGCCTTAACCATTTCAAATATTTTTTTTCTGACCATTGGATCAGTAATTTTATAATAGGCACGGACAAACTCAAGTGTTTCTCTGCGGGATAGTTTATCCACTTGCAGTACCTGCTTATTAATTTCTGCCATTCCTTCTGTTTGTTTAATTATTTCAGTGTCCATATCATCGAAGAAAAAAGATACGGAAACATCAAGGATCCTTGAAATTTGGAATAGACGGCTGGAGCTAATCCTATTAGTTCCGCGTTCATACTTCTGAACCTGCTGAAATGTTATCTCAAGAGCATTGCCTAATTTTTCCTGGCTCATACCAATTAAAGCCCTTCTCAAGCGTAACCTGGACCCAACATGAATATCTATAGGATTTGGTGTTGATTTAGTCATACTCAATTTAAAGGTGCCTTACTAATTTATTATATTTAGTTACTTTCAAATTCCAAAACAGGAGATACTAATTTTAAAATTATACATGTGATTTATAAATGATGTCAGTTATCTTCAAGTTTTATCTTCTTAACGTAGATCTCTTTTTAAGCAATATTAAATTTAAGAGTATCAATATAAAAATCATAAAAGTAAATATCCATTCCTTATAAACAGAATAAATTGTAGAAGTTAGAATTTTCTCAGGTAATTCACTACTTATTATTCCCTGCGTATTTAAATGAACCTGATCTAAAATTCTACCATAGGGATCAATAAGGGCTGAGATACCTGTACCTGCAGAACGAACAATTGGAAGCCCTTCCTCAATTGCTCTGACACGAGTTTGAAGAAGGTGCTGGCGGGGTCCACTACTATCGCCGTACCATCCGTCATTCGTTATATTTAGAAGCCAATCGGGTCTATCTAACGGATCAGTGATCTGGCCCGGGAAAATAACTTCATAACAGATCAAAACTCCAACGGGCGGCAACCCTACAATATTCAGTGTTTTAGGGCCTTCTCCTTCTAAAAAATCTTGTCCTCCCGAAAACAACTTATCCAAACCAAGTGGTATAAATAATGCTCTGATAAAAGCTGGTATATATTCACCAAATGGAACAAGGTGACTTTTATCATAAGTTGCAACATTTTCTCCATCTTCATTTATTACAATTAATGAGTTATAAAGCTTTGTTTTTCCACCACTACGTTCACGGCGTGGAAAACCCGTAAATATAGTACCCCCCTTACCTAAAACTTTTGATATAAGTTGACGTCTTGAAGGCTCCTCAGAAAGTGAATAAATAACTGCCGATTCTGGCCAAATAATATGGGTTGTTCCATTCTTATTTTCACTTTCACTCAGGTTCATGTAGGTTACTAGATTTTTACCCCAATTTTGATAAGGCCATTTATCCTGTTGTTTGATATTAGCTTGGACAATACGTAGATTAACGCCTTCCACGTACTCAGTTTCACCCGATAAACGTTCACTCCCATAAAAATATAGTCCCGTAACTGCAGCCACACCTAAAAATGGTGCAATAATTCTATAGCGGACATCTAACATTAAAAATGGAATAAAAGTGAGGAGTAAGACTATAAATCCGAGCGTGAATATTCCCCAAACCGCAGTTGACTGAAGCATTATATCTGAAAAACCGAGAATGTAGCCACTCAAATTCCAAGGGAAACCAGTAAATAAATATCCACGCAACCACTCCGACATGGACCATAATATACTAAAGCTTAATATAATATTAAAAAGGTGTTTAGTTAAATCATGGTTTTTATGAATTAGTTTCAGGCCACATGAAACAATACCAGGAAAGACAGATAAGTAGAGATTTAAAAACGCTACCATGAAGTAACCTAGCCCGTCAGGAATTGACTCCTCGACGGCAAAACTATTTCCTATCCAATAGAGTCCTCCAAAAAAATGCGCAAAACCAAATATATAACCATATAGAAAAGCCTTTTGCGAGCTTTCGCTCTTCACAGAAAAAATTAAAAGAACTGGAAATGCAACAATATAGGATGGGAAAAAATAAATTGGCGCAAATGACAATGTTGAAAATAATCCAAGGGATAAAAGAATAATATATTTTTGAAACTCAGACGGTTTTTCAAAAAAGTGAGTAATATACTCAATGGAAATATCTGATTTTTTCATTTAAATTATTTTCGGTGCACAAGAATATATTTAATGTGACGTGTATCACCTTCCATTATTTCAAAACGGATGCCATTTTCATGCTCTATTACGTCACCTTTTTGAGGAATATGGCCCGCAAGAGTAAAAACAAGCCCACCAATTGTATCCACATCATTATCCTGAACATCACTTAGAAAGTCGAGCCCTAGTAAATCTTCAAGTTCTACAATAGGTAACCTCGCGTCAACATGTAAATTACCATCAACAAGCTCCCTCATTAATACAGCCTCAATCACATCATGTTCATCTTCAATGTCACCTACAATCTGCTCAACTAGATCTTCAATAGTTAAAAGCCCATCCGTTCCACCATATTCGTCAACGACAAGTGCCATATGAATGTGAGTCCTTTGCATTTTAGTAAGTAAATCAATTAATTTCATGGAGGGGGGAACAAACAAAATTGGTCGCTGAATAGATTTTACAGAAGGTAGTTTTTTATTTTTCTTAATTTTAGTAAAGGTTCTGAAGGCATCTTTTAGGTGGACCATTGCAATAACTTCATCCAAAGTATCACGGTAGACCGGCAATCTTGAGGTACTTGCATCAACAAAAACACCCATCATTTCATCAAATGGTAAATTTTCATTTATTGCAACAATATCGGCTCTCGGTACCATGACATCATCCACTCGCTTATCACCAAATGAGAGAGTATTCATGATGATAGAACGTTCTTCATGGCCAAGAGTTCCCTCGTCAGCCTCAAGTTCCTCAATAACCTCTTCAAGGCTTTCTTTAAGTTCTTGATCAATATTTGATGGGATAAATAATTTTTTTATTCTCTCCCAAAACCCAATATTCAAATAAGGTTTATCGTCAGGTTTTGATGTTGGTGCCATATTTTTTAACTGGAGCCTTTCTTTATGTTTATCAAAGATTGCTATTTCACGCCGCATAAGGGTCGTCAATACCAAGGATAGCGAGAATTTTTACTTCTAGAGCTTCCATAATTTCTGTTTCGTTATCCTGAATATGATCATATCCCAGTAAATGCAGAATACCATGTATAACTAAATGGCTAAAGTGCTCATTAAATGGTATTCCTGCCGCCTTAGCTTCGTTATTCAGCGTCTCAAAAGAAATATAACTCTCTCCAAGTGAAAATGGTCTGGAAGGAGCAACGCTTTCGCTGCGAAGATAAGTTTCAATTTCGTCTTGATCAAAGCCACAAAAGGATAATACATTTGTTGCACTATCTTTTTTTCTATAATTATTATTTAACTTATGAATAATATCGTCATCACATAATACAACGCCTAACTCAATTTGTGTAAACTTATTAAGTGCTTTTCCTTCGGTAACATTTTGACAAATCAACGCGCAACATGATGTGATTATATCCTTATAATCTTTATTGTGCTCCTGCCAGTGGCACGAACTAATAGAAATGTCTATGTTCAAACCTATGGGAATTTTCACTTTAACAGTTTTCTTTCTTTCACATCATAAGCCTGAACGATTTTACCTACTAATTCATGTCGGACCACATCGGAAGCATCAAATTCGATAAAAGCAATATCGTCGATGTTTTTGAGTGTGTTTATTGCATCCTTAAGGCCAGATAAAGATCCGCTTGGCAAATCAACCTGCGACGGATCACCACAAACTACCATATGACAGTTTTGACCAAAACGAGTGAGAAACATCTTCATCTGCATGGGTGTAGTATTTTGTGCTTCATCTAAAATAACAAATGCATCAGAAAGGGTGCGACCGCGCATAAAAGCTAAGGGTGCAACTTCAATTTCACCACGTTCAAGTCTTTTTTCAGTCTGTTCCGTAGATATCATCTGACCCAATGCATCGTATAGAGGGCGTAGATAAGGATCAACTTTTTCTTTAAGGTCACCCGGAAGAAATCCAAGTTTTTCACCCGCCTCAACAGCTGGTCGGGATAAAATAATTCTCTCTACTTTTCCTTCGAGCAAGTGAGATACAGCCATTGCAACTGCTAAAAATGTTTTTCCCGTACCTGCAGGGCCAAGGCCAAACGTCATATTTTTATTTTTAAGTGCTTCAATATATTTTGCTTGGTTTACAGAGCGTGGTGAAATTGTTACCTTTCGAGTGCGAATAACATTTTGATTATTTATAATACCCCCTCTTGAACTAGTAGGTTGCGCTTGAGGACTATCGAGCATAGCTGCTAAACGTAGGGCACCGTCTACATCAGAAATAGTTATCTCATTCCCTTGTTCTAATTTACTGTAGAGGCTAAGTAGAACATCTCGTGATAAATTACACGCTTCTTCTGATCCTTCTATTGATAGCAAGTTTCCTTTACCAGAAAGAGTACAATCAAGCTCATTCTCAATTCGCATTAGATTAATATTGTGCTCCCCAAATAGAGCTAGCAGCAATAGATTATCCTCAAACTCAAGAATACTCGATTTAATGTTGTTATCTTTTTCCTGGCTCATTTTTAAAATTAATCCAAAAATATCATGCAAGTACGCCTTGAATATTAAATGGCCCAGCTTCTTTAATATTAACATTAAAGATCTTACCATTTAGATCATCAAAGGAAGTATCACCAATATGAACCTGAACCGCTTGCATATATGGACTGCGTCCGAAAGCAGATCCTGCTGTTTTACCTGTATTTTCAATAAGCACTGGCAAGGTTTTACCAACCACCGAATTATTAAATGCTATTTGTTGTTCCTTTAGAAGGGCCTGAAGCCTTGTCAGGCGAAATGATTTTACCTCTTCAGGCACCTGATTTTCCATTATCGCTGCTGGTGTTCCGGGACGGGGACTAAACTTAAAACTATAAGCTTGTGCATATGTGACTGATCGCACTAGTTCCATTGTTTCTTCAAAATCTTCATCCGTCTCACCAGGGAAACCAACAATAAAATCACCAGAAATAGCAATATCTGGCTTGATCTCACGAAGTTGATTAATAATCTTTTTATATGAGGCACTATCATGTGATCGGTTCATAGCTTTCAGTATTTTATCTGAACCTGACTGAACAGGGAGGTGCAAATATGGCATACATTCTTTTACATCAGCATGGACCCTGATAAGCTCATCAGTCATATCATGTGGATGAGAAGTGGTGTACCTAATCCGCTCAAAACCATCAACTTTAGCAAGTTGCCTTATCAACTCAGGAAGTCCCCATTCATCTAAATTTTTGGATCGCCCATGGTAAGCGTTTACATTTTGGCCAAGCAAAGTAACTTCTACTACGCCAGCGGCTGCCAATTTTTTTGCATCCTGCATGACGTCTTCAATATCCCGCGAAAATTCAGCACCCCGAGTATACGGAACTACACAGTAAGTGCAGAACTTATCACACCCCTCCTGAATGGTTAGAAACGCTGTTGATTTCTTTTTTACGTCCTTTTTAGATAAATGCTCAAATTTTTCATCTACAGAAAGGTCAGTATCTAGAATTCTTGATTTCTTACCACGTTCCTTCAAAGATATAGATTTTTCAACCATTTTGGGTAGATTATGATAGGTTTGCGGACCGAACACCATATCAACGATGGGGGCTCGCCTCATAATTTGCGCCCCTTCAGCCTGAGCAACACATCCCCCAACTGCAAGGACCATTTCTTCACCATTATTCTTTTTTTTATCTTTCATTTTTCGAATACGGCCAATATCAGAATAAACCTTTTCCGCTGCCTTTTCTCGAATGTGACAGGTATTAAGAACTACAAGGTCGGCACCGTCAGGCGTATCAACCTGATCATAACCTTCTGGGGCCATAACATCGACCATTCTTTCTGTGTCATACACATTCATCTGACAACCATAAGTCTTAATATATAACTTCTTTTTCACTTCTTTTTTTCCTAATTGTCACAACGTCTAAGACGTTGTTCAACTTTCTTTTCAATGGTACGGTGGCAATAAGCAGAAAGTTCTTTTCTAGTTTTAAACAAATTTCTTGATACTGGCTCATGGAAATGAACTTCTACTTCTACATTTTGAAGATTTAAAAATTTCCTAAAGTGTTCACCAATGTTCATATCACCATACCAGGCTACACACGACCGGTTAGAACGGTTAGTAGGCATACAATTAATTCTTTTATAGATTATGCTTACCGGCTGCACCATCAAGTCAAGAGGTCTCCCTTCATCATCCGTCATAGGATGAATATAATTTTCTGTCACACCAAAAAGAGAACTTTGAAATGGGAGAACCCTGCCACCCGTCCCTGTTGTTCCCTCTGGAAACAGAATAAGACTGTCGCCCCCTCTAATCCTATCCTGCATTTCCTGCCTTTGATTATTTACTTCCGTTCGCTTTTCACGTTCTATAAAAATAGTTCTTTGCAGCGTGGATAAGTAACCCAAAATAGGCCAATCAATCATATCTCGCTTAGCCACAAAACAGCCTTTGATCGCATGCCCTAGAATTATAATATCTAAGTAGGATACATGATTACTGACAAACAGCGTTGGGGAGCACTCAAGAGCGTTACCGTATTTTTTTACACGAATATCAAGCGCAAGACAGATAGATTTATGCACCCAATGTGGCCAAGCTTTATAGCCTGGACACTTAAGCTTTTTGAGCAATATAGTCGGCGGAAGAAGAACGCCAAGATAAATTACTAGCTTTAATAATTTAAAATACTTCCGCAATTAAATTTTCACCATTCGTAACCTTAAACAAAAAAAACTGTTAAGAATGACCTAAACAGAGAGGCAGTCTATACCATTCAAATATATAAATAGCTATCAATACTATTGCCCACAAACCACATATTAGGTCTTCTCTTTTACGCCATATAATTCCATACGATGATCTACAAGTTTATAACCAAGTTTCTTGGCTATGACCTTTTGAAGTTGTTCAATTTCGTCATCAAAAAACTCAATCACTTCTCCGCTTTCTATGTCTATCATATGATCATGATGAGATTCAGTAACTAACTCGTATCGCGAACGACCGTCACGAAAATCATGACGTTCAAGAATATCCGCTTCTTCAAATAAACGTACCGTTCGATAAACTGTAGCGATACTGATCTGATCATCAATATCAGTGGATCTCTTGTAAACTTCTTCAACATCAGGATGATCTTCGGCATCAGAGAGAACACGAGCAATGACACGACGCTGGTCAGTCATGCGCATATTTTTTTCTATACATAGTTTTTCTATTGCCGATGTCATCATTAGTCTCCGTTCTTTATAATTACCTATAATTATTAAATAAATTATATTGTTAATTTAATTATTTAATAAACTGATACTGCATAACCAACGCATCAATTTTTTCAGCCTGATTATTTTTATAATATTTTTTTCGTCGGCCGATAACTTTAAATGAACAATTATTATAAAGCTTAATAGCCACTTTATTATTTTCACGTACTTCTAAAAATAATTTTTTTATAGAACGTTTTTTTAATATATCTACAATTCGCTCTAAAAGAATTTTACCATACCCATTATTGCACCATTTAGGCAATATACAAAATGTAATTATTTCTCCTTCATCAGCTAAAATGCGAAGGAGCGCAAAACCAATTGGTTTTGCGTCAAGACATATAACAAAGCTTATTGTTTCTCTTATTGAAAATAACTCAAATAATTCTGAAAACCCCCATTTTTGTTCTGGCATATTTTTAAATGCCTCTGAATAAATTTCAGCAAGGATCCTTGTGCTCTCCACTCCCATTACATCAACGATAATTTTGGGCGTTTTAATCACCGCGAACTATCATATTAAGTGGAGCCGGCTTTACTGCATCGGGTGCTCTGAGGTATAGCGGTGAAATATCATCCCCAATTGCTGCTCGTTCCAAAAGTCCGATCGACATTTTTGCTACGTAGACTGCGTCAGGGCACTCATATCCATGCATAAAATTTATATTCAAATCTTTTAAAACCTCACAAGCACTGCCAATTATTAAAATAACATCATCCTTAAACACACTAGATAACAAGGCAATAGGAACGGCTGAGGGTTCCCCAATAGCTATGCAAGCTCCATTATTAACTTTAAAACATTGCAGGTAAATTTCTCCGCGTCTAGCATCAATTGCAACTGCCATTTTACCGGAAAAATCTTTATGATCACAGGCATATTGATAAGCTATAACTTCAAGAGTTGTAATCGCAATAAGTGGAATATCGAGGGCAAGACCCATCCCTTTCGCCGCCGCAAGACCTATGCGAACACCTGCAAATGTACCAGGACCAACAGTCACTGCGATTTGATCTAAATCAGAAACATTTATATTTGACACCAAACATACCTCATCAATCATAGGTAATAACCTCTCCACATGGCCTCGCGCGCGCAATTCACGCTGAAATGAGAGCAATTTGGTACCTTTTGTCAGAGCAGCCGAGCATGCCCCTAGGGTTGTATCAATAGCTAAAGTGTAAGTCATGCAATAAATTTATTTCCTAATATCTTAATATTCTTTCTGTTATAGTCTTTTTGTTATTTATTATGTAATTATAAAACAAAAACTTTAAGGAATAATATTGAAAAATTTAATAATTCACCTTTGTTTTATAGTTTCAATTCATACAATATACACCCCTTTAGCGGAGGCACAAGATCAAGTAAGTGAAGATAGCGCTGTTATTATTATGTATCATCGCTTCGGTGAAAATGACTTTCCTAGCACAAATGTGAAACTTGAAAAATTTGAGCAACATATCGAGGAACTTAATAAAGAAAAATACAATATTGTTTCACTTAAAACAATTATAGAAGCTTTTAAAAATAGCCTGAAACTGCCGCCACGCACAATCGCAATTACCATCGACGATGGGTATATCTCTAGTTATACAGAAGCCTGGCCAAGACTAAAAAAGGCTGGAATTCCCTTTACAATTTTTATTTCAACGGGATCAATAGATGAACAAAATAAAAGATACCTAACCTGGGAAAATATTCGCGAGCTTGATGCGGAACCCCTTGTCGATATAGGTCACCACGGTCACGCACACGCTCATATGACTAGCATCACACCCTCAGAAGCTTTAACTGACATCGCTGCCGCAGATGAAATATTTGAACGTGAGCTTGGTTATATTCCAAATATTTTTGCCTTTCCTTACGGAGAATATTCAGAAAACTTACTTAAGACAATAAAAGTTAAGAATTATCATGCAGCTCTTGCACAATACTCAAGTGTAGCAAACAGCAATAGTAATTTAATGGCCCTGCCAAGATTTTCCCTAAACGAAAAATATTCTAATATTGAGCGCTTTAAATTGATTGTAAATTCAAGAGCTTTATCCGTTAAGGATGTTAAACCACGGTCACCAATACTTGAAATTAATCCCCCAGCTATTGGGTTTACGGTTGACAGTAATATTGATAATCTCGAGGCTCTCAATTGCTTTCCTTCCCATATGAATATACCTGCTGGTATTAATCGTATTGAGAAAAACAAAATTGAGGTTAGGTTTGATAAGCCTTTTCCATCAGGGCGCCACAGAGTAAACTGCACCATGCCTGCTTTCGATGGACGCTGGTACTGGTACGGAATGCCATTTTTTAATTTAGGTAGTAATTAAAGAATTCACTCAATGGGCTCGACACTCTCTACTTCAGGGATATAATGCTTAAGTAGGTTTTGAATGCCGTGTTTTAAGGTAGCAGTTGAACTTGGACATCCAGAACAAGCACCCTGCATACGTAAATATACAACACCATCCTTGAAACCATGATAAGTAATATCACCACCATCGCGAGCAACTGCAGGCCGAACACGAGTATCTAGAAGTTCCATGATTTGCGCAACAATCTCCGGATCGGCATCATCATCAGCTACTTCTACTTTAGCCTCTCCGGTCACTATAGGAAGTCCCGCAGTGTAGTGTTCCATAATAATGCCAAGTATAGATGGTTTTAAAACATTCCAATCAGCACCATTATTTTCAACAGTAATAAAATCAGACCCTAAAAATACTGCAGAAACACCCTCAACATCAAAAAGAACCTCTGCAAGTGGTGAAATACTTGCTGCATCTTTACTTTCAAAAAACATTGTACCGCTATCTAGCACAACTTCACCAGGTATAAATTTAAGAGTAGCTGGATTAGGTGTTTGTTCCGTTTGGATAAACATAAATTCTTTCCTTATTATTTGATTACTACTTTAGATAATGATGAATTAATGAATAATCAAGATTATTGCATTAAATTAATTAAGCGAATTTATCTATTTCTTCATCAGTCATATTTGAAGGAACAACCAGCACTGGCATATGAAGAACATTTAGAAGCACTTCACGAAAACTTCCCATCAATGGACCTGGATCACCTTCTACTTCAGCACCAAGTACAAGCAAATGAATATCATGATCTTCTGCAACAATTTCTGATATCACATCTTCCGGCTTTCCTTTTCGAATTTCGGTTTCAGCATCTAATCCTGAAATTTTCATAATTTCTTGAACATGTTTATTTACTTGTTCACGAGCTTCTTTCATGGATTCTTCTTCCATAATATTTTTAACTGATGTCCAATGTTGAAAATCAGCTGGGGGAATTATATGCAATAATAGTATGCTGCCCCCTACTTTTTCGGCTCGTTTACTAGCAAGGCGTAGCACCTTAGAAAATTCTGGCGTATCATCAGCGATAATCAGAAATTTCCACTTACTGTCCTGCTCGGACATAATAAATTCCTTACCTTTAAACATTTTTATTTTAGAATACTATAGTGCCATCCTATTTGACCATTTAGCAAGAGCATAATTATGTCAATAGAATACTGTTAGCCACATTGAGTTCAGGAGTTTTCTGGAACATCTACTATTATTTGTTCAGAAAATCCACTTTCCCCAGGAAAATTAGTAAATATTGCCTCAACCATGTAAGGCATAACATCATGTAGGCGGTTATTACGACCAATACTTTTTGCCTCACCCTCATAAAGGTTTTGTGCGCCTTCTTGGTTTGGTTTAATAATCAATTTTAAATGTCTAGTGTAACGAGTATAAACTCTCTCTCTAGCAACTATTCCAAGGGGACCATAATGACTGCCCATCCCGAGAGGACCATAATGACTACCATAGTAACCACCATAAAATAAGGGCGAGTAACCCCCGCGGTAGGAGTAACGATTTCCATAGGAAAACCAGGGATTATAGTAGGCATTGTAGTGGCCCGCATACCCCAAGTATCCGAAAGATGATGGTGAGGAACGAACTATTTTTTGTCCATCATCTACCCCATAGTCTAACTCCACAATTAAGTCTGGTGCTTCACCATTTGCAGGCAGGTAACCTAAATTACCAAGTGCATTCCCGACAAGGGTCGCATAATTAGCAAATTCAATGCTCCCATTATTAGCCGAATTCAATGGCACAATCATAATTTTTTCACCCGAGGGCATAGGAAGTTGATGGAACCGCATCACATTACTGCGGATAGATTGTTTGCAGGATGCAACAAAACTAATTATTAGAAATAACGCAACAATTTTAAGAAATTTATCCATACCTTCACCTTATATCCTTAACCACTCATTTTCAAATATTAATTGAACATTATGGCATAATCAGGGCCGAAGAAAGCCAACAATTTCTTGAACTTGCTTTAAAATAGGCGAGGCGAGTTTATTCGCATTATTAGCTCCTTCACTTAATATGCCATCAAGATACGTTTTATCATTCATTAAACGTGCCATTTCTTCAGTTATAGGCCCAAGAACTGAAACGCTTAAATCCGCAAGGTCTCGCTTAAATTCGGCAAAACCTCTACCTTCATAATCCAAACAAACGGCCTCAGCATCTCTTTCACTTAGAGCTGCAAAAATATTAATTAAATTTTTTGCCTCCGCACGATCACCAAGTTCAGACAATGTAGCTGGAAGTGGTTCACTGTCTGTGCGTGCTTTTTGGATTTTTTTTGAAATTAAATCACGATTATCAGTCAGATTAATTCTGCTATTTTCAGATGGGTCTGATTTTGACATTTTTATATTACCGTCACGAAGTGACATTACCCTAGTTGCTGCACCAAAAATAAGCGGCTCCACTTCTGGAAAAAAATCCACACCATAGTCGCTGTTAAATTTCTGTGCAATATCTCGAGTAAGCTCAAGATGTTGCTTTTGATCCGCACCCACTGGAACGTGGGTTGCACGATATGTTAAAATATCAGCCGCCATTAAATCAGGGTATACATAGAGACCAACACTGGCACGCTCTTTATTTTTCCCTGCTTTTTCCTTAAACTGTGTCATTCGGTTAAGCCACCCCATTCGAGCAACACAATTAAATATCCACGCAAGTTCAGCATGAGCAGACACTTGGCTTTGATTGAATATGATACTTTTCTTAGGATCAATCCCACTAGCTATCATTCCGGCAGCAACTTCGCGGGTCGCATTACGAAGAATATCTGGTTCTTGCCAAGTTGTTATGGCATGCAAGTCAACTACACAAAATATAGTTTCATATGTATCCTGAAGACCAATCCAGTTTTTGATGGCACCTAAATAATTACCAAGTGTCAGGTCGCCGGAGGGTTGAACACCAGAAAATACGCGCTGTTTGAAATCTTTCATCATCATTCCTTATGGATACATTGGACATATCCTCATTAGTTTCAAATAAGTAACCTATATGACCACAAACAAACAATTGGTCAACTACCCCTTTGAAAACAAGTCACGTAATTCATCTTTTTTTACGGCTTGAGTAGTGAATGTTGCAATTATATATGCCGCAATACCGCTAAAAATCAAAATTATCAATCCAAAGATTTGCTGATAGGTTTCACCTTTTATAAAGAAATGAACCTGTTTTTGCACAAACCATAGAACAACACCCATAAAGAGGGAACATAGTGTAAATTTTAAAAGCCTGTTTATCAATTTTTTTTCTATCCCATAATGTCCTCGCAGAATTAGGCCGCCACAAAGCATCAATACATTGACCCAAGCTGAGATAGATGTTGCTATTGCTAGGCCAACATGAACAAAATATTGCATTAATATAATATTAAGAGCCACATTTATAATTAAACAAACAACTGCAAACTTAAGAGGAGACTTAGTATCTCCGCGCGCAAAGTAACCTGTTACAAATACCTTTGCCAAGACATAAGCTGGCAAACCTGTCGCGTATGCCGCAAGAGTAAGGGAGGTTTGAATAGTTGCTTCTGGTGAAAAATTACTACGCTCAAATAGGACCCCTACAAGATCAAAAGGAATAACTAGAAATGCCACAGCCGCTGGGATTGTAAAAAACAAGCACAATTCAATCGCCTGGTTTTGGCTCTTCATCACTTGTGCTTCATCACCATTTGCTATGCTACGAGAAAGAAATGGAAGGAGTACCGTGCCCAAGGCAACACCTATAACTCCTATTGGGAGCTGATTAAGACGATCAGCATAGTAAAGATAAGACATGGAAGCATCTGGAAGATGCGAGGCTATAATCATATCAAGAAGTAAATTAAGTTGAATAACCCCCGCACCAAGAGCCGCGGGACCCATAATAATTAATAGTTTTTTAATCCTAGGCGTCAGTTTTGGCCTTCTTATTTTAATTCTATATCCTGCCTTCTGGCAGACCCAGTAAAGAAGAACCAATTGGATAAAACCCGCTACACTTATTGCTACAGACAGTATATGTGCCGGTGTTTCCATTATGTGTTCGCCAAACATCAAAGAAATTATCAAGCACATATTTAATATTATTGGCATCGCTGCTGTTTCAGCAAATCTTCCTAATGAATTTAAAACACCTGCAAGAAGCGAAACCAAAGAGACAAAAAATATAAATGGAAAAGTGAACCGGGTCAGGGTAACAGCAAGGTTAAATTTTTCTTGATCATCAGTAAACCCATTAGCCATAATGTAAACAAGCGCTGGGGTAAAAAACTCCACCAGTCCAACCAATAAAAAAAGACCCACTGCAAGGAAAACAAACGCTTCTTCAGCAAACTGCAGTGCCTTTTGTCGCCCCCCTTGTTCAAGAGTAATAGAAAACATAGGAACGAACGATGCACTGAATGCCCCCTCTGCAAACAACCTCCTAAAAAAGTTAGGCAACTTAAAGGCAACAACAAAGCAATCAGTCAAAGCGCCCGCACCAAGAACTGCAGCCATAAGAATATCACGAGCAAAACCAAGTATGCGGCTTATCATCGTGAACCCACCGAATATTGCTACTGATTTTAGTATTGACATTTAATTTTCCAAAACCAAAACGTTCATTAATTTTTTTTCAATCTGTGCAATTTTTTTATCATTTATTACTTTATGTCCAAACGAATCGCGAACAAAAAATACCGTAATCGCACGTTCACCATATGTCGCTATATGAGCAGAATTAATAGACATTTTTAAATCAATAAGAACCACGCTAAGATCAAAAAGATAACCAATCCGGTCCCGACCGTTTATTTCAATAACTGTTCTACTGTGACTTGCTTTGTTGTCAATCAGTACGCGCGGCTCCACCTTAAATATATCAGTACGTTTTTTCTTAACACGACGCCTATCAAAAATTTCTCTTGGTTTAAGCTTGCCTGTTAGGGAGTTTTTAATATTCTTTTTTAGCTTTACAAGCTTTTCTTTATCTTTAAGGACTTCGCCCTCTGCATTTTGAATTATAAAAGTATCCAGGACCATTCCATCTTTAGTAGTAAAAATTCGTGCATCTTGAATAGATGCACCGCTCAGAGCAATAGCACCAGTAAGATAAGAAAAGAGCCCCGAACGGTCTTTAGTATAAATACTTACCTCGGATATACCTTTAAATTCATCAGTATGAATATTTACTATAAATTCATTATTATCTTTATCTGCCGTATCAATCATAACAGCATTTCTTTTATGATCCTCAAGAGATACCGCTTGCCAATGAGTGTTATGAAAGCGTGCTGTGTAATTCTCAAATTTTTCATCGGACCATTCCTTGAGTATCGTCCTAAGTTCAGCCTTAATGCCATCAGCATGGTGTTTATTTTCATATTGCACCTGACCACCAAGTAAATATTCCTCGGTTCTAGTATAAAGGTCACGAAGCAGTTGTCCCTTCCAGCCGTTCCATACCTTTGGACCAACCGCACGAATATCAACTACCGTAAGAACTAAAAGCTGTCTTAGTCGCTCGGGACTTTGAACCTGGACTGCAAAGTCAGAGATTGTTTTAGGGTCACTTAAATCTCGTTTAAATGCTGATAATGTCATTAAAAGATGCCACCGTACTAACCAAGCAACAGTTTCCGTTTCTGCCGCTGACAGGCCAAAGCGAGGGCATAATTTATGTGCAACTTCTTCGCCAAGTTTAGAGTGGTCACCTTTGCGACCTTTTGCTATATCGTGGAGGAAAACCGAGAGATAAAGGACTTTTCGCGATAGCACTTTATGGATTATTTTATTAGCTAGCGGATGCTCCTCAGCCAAAGTACCTCGCTCGACCTCAGAGGTTAATTCAATAGCCCGTATAGTATGTTCATCAACGGTATAAACATGATACATATCATATTGCATTTGTGCTACGACACGCCCAAAGTCTGGAATGAACCGACCTAGAACACCAACTTCATTCATTAGTCTTAATGCAAAGCCCGGGCCATCTTTAAAAGTAAGAATATCTAGAAAAAGGGCATTGGCCTTTTCGTTGTTTCTTGTTCGCCCTTTAATAAGTTTTAGGTTTTGCCTTATAATTCTGAGTGCATTTGGATGAATATCAAGTCCAAATTTCTGGGCCACATTAAAGATTTTAATCATTTTCACAGGATCATCTTTAAGATCTTTTTTATTCTTGATGCTAATACGACCGCCGGTTAGAGGAAAACCATCAACAAATTTTGATCGAAATGAAAAACTAGAAAGCCGAAGTGGCGGTTTTCGCTTATGCTTCTCTTCAAGGTAGGCACAAAAAATTCGTGTTAGGTCACCTACATTTTTTGCGGTTAAAAAATAATGCTTCATAAAACGTTCAACACCAGACATATTTGGACGGTCGGCATACCCTAATTTTTCTGAAAGAGCTTTTTGTACATCAAACGTAATACGTTCCTCAGCCCGAACCGCAAAATAATGTAAATGAAACCGCACTGCCCATAGAAATTCTTCCGCTACACGGAACTCTCGATATTCTTCTGCTGTAAAAACACCTTTTTTAACAACCTCACTAACTTTATGAACTTTATAAATAAATTTTGCGATCCAGAAAAGGGTGTGAAGATCACGAAGCCCACCCTTACCCTCTTTAAGGTTTGGCTCAACCACATAGCGCGTATCCCCTAGCCTTTTATGTCGGTTATCCCTTTCATCAAGCTTAAGTTCCGTGAATTCAGGGGCATTACCCTTAACAATTTTATTGTCATAAAGAGATATAAGTTCATCAAAAAGCTGCTTTTTTCCCCAAATATAACGCATCTCTAAAAGAGATGTTTTAACGATGAGATCTGTACCACAAAGACGGATGCATTCGTCTACATTGCGCACTGCATGACCTACATCGAGACCCATATCCCAAAGTATGTAAAGTATATATTCAACAACCTGCTCGCTCCAGGCAGTTTTCTTATAAGGAAGTATAAAAAGAAGATCTATATCAGAGTAAGGCGCCATTTCCTGACGTCCATACCCGCCAAAAGCGGCAAGGCATAGTTGTTCACTCTTAGTCGGGTTAGGCACATGATAAATATATTCCGTGACTACATCGTAAAGCAAATGAATTACCTCATCGGTCAGAAAACTTTGGGCATTAGCCAGATTAACACCTGTTTCACCCTCATCAGCACGGTTTTTAATATTCAAGAACCCATTATCATAGGCCTCCTTTATTAATAAAAGAAGAGGTCCTCTGATTTGATCAGGAGAAAAATCAGCTTTTAAAACTTCAAGTTTTTTAGCTTGTATTTTTCTATTAAAAATTTCACGATGCTTTTTTATTTTAATCATAAAGTTATATTTGCAATTCTTTAAGTTTATATAGCATATCCAATGCCTCTTTCGGGCTCAGCTCATCCGGCCTTATCTCTTTTATAGCCTTTTCAAGCTCAGAAAAATCAGGTTTTATACACATCATTTTTTCTTGCACAGCTGAAAATAACGGCAAATCAGCATTCAAAGTATACATTTTTTGACCTTGCGCAACACCCTGGCCATTTGCCCCAACCTGTTCTAAAATATTAAGAACCTGAGTAGCACGCTCAACCACTAAGTTTGGAAGTCCAGCTAATTTTGCTACCTGAATACCATATGACCGATCTGCTGTTCCCTCTGCCACCTCGTGAAGAAAAATAACCTTACCTTTCCATTCCTTAACTTTCATAAAGTGAAGAGCTAAATTCTCAAGTTTTGATGCTAAGGCTGTCATTTCATGATAATGTGTCGCAAATAAGCCACGTGTTTTGTTTACTTCATGGAGATGCTCTGCTGCCGCCCAGGCAATCGATAGGCCGTCATAAGTAGAGGTACCCCTTCCTATTTCATCTAAGATTACAAGTGATTTTTTTGAAGATTGATTAAGAATAGCAGCAGTTTCAATCATTTCAACCATGAAGGTTGATCGACCTCTAGCTAAATCGTCCGATGCCCCTACTCGGCTAAACAACCGGTCAACAACACCAATGTGAGCCTTTAGTGCGGGGACAAAACTCCCCATTTGGGCAAGTACCGCAATCAAAGCATTCTGGCGTAAAAATGTACTCTTACCTGCCATATTAGGACCCGTTATAAGCCACAATCTATTTTTCTCACCCAAATCACAATCATTCGCAACAAACTTTCCTTCCAAGCTTTTTTTTATTGCCCCCTCGACTACGGGGTGACGTCCTCCTTTAATATCAAATGAAAGGCTATCATCAACTTGAGGTCGTTTATAGTTGTTTTCAGCAGCAAGCTGGGCAAGTGACGACCCCACATCAAGTTTTGCTAGCGCGGATGCTACTTGAATAATGTTTTGCCAGTTATCAATTACTTTAATCACAAGTTTTTCAAAAATTTCATGTTCAAGATTTAAGGCATGATCAGCTGCATGACCAATTTTTCCGGCTAGTTCCGCAAGTTTTGTTGTATTGAACCGAACCACATTGGCGAGAGTTTGCCTATGAATAAATTCCTCATTTAGAGGTGAAGTCATTAATTTTTCAGAATGAAGAGCTGTTACTTCTACAAAATAACCAAGGACGTTGTTATATTTAACTTTTAAGCCATTTATAGCCGTTTGTTTCTTATAGTTACTTTCAAGTGCCGCTATCAGTCTTTTACTTTCACTTTTTAAAATTTGAAACTCATCAAGGTGAAGGTCGTAACCTTTAGCTATAAAATTACCCTCTCTAATAAGGATAGGAAGATCAGGCAACAACGCGCGATGTAGTTCATCAATAATATGAGTATGATCACTAAATTTTATTAGAACGGCTTCTAATTCATTATGGTATCCACCTAGGTTATCTCTAGAAGTTAAAAGAGATTTTTTAATTTTTTGTTTTATTTTAATTGCTTGGTAAAGTGCATCTCTAACCGCCGCAAGATCTCGGGGGCCACCCCGCCCAACCGCAAGGCGTGACATGGAACGCTCTAAATCAGGACATCTCTTGAACAAATTACGAATCTCAATACGAAGGCCTTCTCCATTTAAAAAATATGCAACAAGGTCAAGGCGTTTATTTATCTGCTTAGGGTCTGTTAACGGTGCATTCAAATAAGTTCTGAGCAATCTGGCTCCAGCACCTGTTATGGTTTCATCAATAGTAGAAAGTAAACTTCCTTTTCTTTCTCCTGAAAGTGTAATGTTTAACTCTAGGCTCCGCCTTGTTGCGCTGTCCATCACCATCGAACTTTTTTCAAAGACTAATTTTGGATATCGTAGTTTTGGTAATTTTCCTTTTTGAGTTTCGTCTAAATAATTAATTAGCGCTCCGCACGCAGCAAGCTCCGCTTTACCAAACGAGCCGATACCATCGAGGACACTAACCTCGAATAAATCCATTAATTTTTTTTCTGCTCCTGCACTATCGAAAAATGAACTTTCAATAGGACTTATAATATGTTGCCAGTCAGTAAGCACATCAGAAATCTGCTCATTATCTATCAAACTGAAAGGTACTATCATTTCCCCAACATTAAGGCGGCCCAACTCCGCGTCCAGATTAGTAACAGATACAGAACTAACAAAAAATTCTCCAGTGGTTATTTCGAGCCAGGAAAGTGCATAATTACCATTAGCGAAAGAAAGGGAGGCTAAGTAATTATGCGAGCGCGCATCAAGAAGATTTTCTTCAGTTATAGTCCCTGGGGTAACAAGCCTAATAACATCCCGCTTTACCACTGATTTATTACCACGTTTTTTTGCTTCAGCAGGGTTTTCCATTTGTTCACAGACCGCAACTTTAAAGCCCTTACTTATAAGGCGAGATAGATAATTTTCTGCCGCATGCACTGGAACGCCGCACATGGGAATATCTTCACCCATATGTTTTCCGCGTTTCGTCAAAGTAATATCAAGAGCTGCAGAAGCTTTTACCGCATCATCAAAAAAAAGCTCATAAAAATCCCCCATTCGATAAAAAAGTAAATACTTAAAATGTGCTTCCTTAAGTTTCAGAAACTGTTCCATCATCGGGGTTGTTTTTACCATCCCCTTTTTATTATTTTGTTTATTATTTTGATCTTTTTTCTGATTACTCATTATATGCCATATGGCCTTACCTTCTCAATGAAAAGAAGAAATGATATCGCTAATTGAAGCAGGTACCAAACATTTTTTTTAGTTCTTTTTGTTTACTGAGACAAGATAAGTGGATTACAAGTAATTCTATGGACAATTTTGAAAATATGCTTGCAGTAAAATGTGACGTTTGTGGAGGTAACTCTAACCAAATTAAGCAAAGGTTTAAATGCTCATTTTGTGGCTTTGAGAAGCAACTCGGGCAGATAGGTTTAAAAAATAATAAAGAGCTAATATTTGTAAGTGACATAAATAAATATTTTAGAGATAAACATAATAACCTTGAGAAAGGAGACACTTTTGAGTTAGTAGTAAGCGTTTCGAGATTTTATAGGTCCCCTCAACCCATACCCGGTCAAATTAATTTTTTTAAATCAAAAAATATCATGTTTCTTCTTGAGCAGAACGGCTTTCAATTCATTAACAGAAGGTCTCGGTTTTCAAACACATTAAACCTTACCGTTCGTAAAATCTGAATACGCTGTATCAAAATTCTGGATCCTTCTAATCCAAAAAAGAAGTAATACTCCTGGAACCGCCAAGATTGCGGTAACAATAAAAAACCAAAACCAATCAATAAGTTCTACAATATATCCACTTGGTGAAGATAAAATTTTTGTTGTAAATTGGGTAAGTGCGCTTAGAAGAGCAAATTGAGTAACCGTAAAGGAGCGATTACAGAGCAATGAGAGATAAGCAACTAAAACGGTTGCACCCATGCCAGTCGCAAAATTTTCAAAGCCCATTGTAAATGCTAAGAAATACGCATTAGCACCAATCACATAAAGTGCCGAAAACGATAAATTTGAAACCAGCTGCAGTATAGCACAAATAAGGAGTGCTTTCCAAAGACCCACTTTATTCATCATTGCCCCACCGACAGCCAATCCAGCTAACAACGCCCAAAACCCGACTGCCTTTCCTGAGTTAGCAATCACAAGATCATCAAAACCAAGAGATAAAAAATATTTAGTTTGAAGTGATATGGCCATGCTATCTCCAAGCTTATAAAATATAGCAAAAAGAAGGAAAACAAACCAACCTCGTCTTGTTAAAAATTCCCGAAACGGTGCAATTACGCTCATATAAATCCAAGCAAAGTACTCTTTAAATCTACCTTCTTTTAAATCTTTTTTTTGTAAAATTTTGTCCAGTTCTTTTCTAATTTTTATTTTTTCTTCAGTGACCCTAGGTTTTGGCTCTTTAATTAATAATGCTGCTAATATGCCTACTAACATAGTAGAACTTCCTATTATAAAAAGTAGCGACCAATCAATATCCATGAGGTTATAAATATAAATCACACCAATAGAAAAAATTATACCTGCTATCCTATAGCCATATATATAGATTGCTGCTCCAGCTGCCTGTTCATCGTCCTCAAGAACTTCAATCCTAAACCCATCAATAACAATATCCTGAGTAGCACCGAATAATGCTATCAAAAACGCAACAAAATATGTTTCAGAATAATCCTGAGTTGGGGAGGTGAACCCTAACCAAATGATACTCGCCGCTAAAAGTAACTGTGATAAAAGTAACCAACTCCGTCTCTGACCAAAGAAATTATGAAGAATAGGAAGCTTTACCTGATCAATAATAGGTGACCAAAGAAACTTGATTGTATAAGGAAACCCTGCAGCAATAAGAAGACTTATTTCACTAGGAGTAAGATCAATTTTAGAAACCCAGTAACTTAGCGCTCCTGTAAGAACACCGTAGGGCACACCTGATGAGAAACCAAGAAAGAGAATGGCAAGAACCCGTGGTTTTAAATAGACCTTAAGGGAACTTGATAAATTTTTATTCCTAAGTTTGATCGGCGACAATAAATTTCTCAATAGATTATTTTTTTGTAGGGTGACCTATCATTGTATTGAGGTCAAGGCCAATTAAATATTCATACCTATCGAAATATTATCTGAGTAAAAATTTCATTAATAGAGTTTTAGATACATAATTATTAATCATGGGTTCTATTAAACAAATTATATCATTCTCAATAAACCATACAAGTATCCCTAATAAAAAATGGGCATCAAGGATGATAATAAATTATGGAAATAAGGTTTATTTTTATTTAATTAAAAATATTTTTCTCTTTTTACCTAAAATAAAAAAAAGCCCCTGAAAATTCAGCGGCTTTTAAATATAATTATTTAAGAGAGAATTAAGCAACTGCTAATTTTGTCTTAATATTTTTTTTCAATCTTCTGGCTTTTAGTGAAAGTTTGAGATCACTTGCTTTAACTAAAAAGTTATCAAGTCCACCATTATGTTCTACACTACGAAGTGCGTGGGCAGAAATTCTCATCTTTACAGATTGGCCAAGAACATCGGACATTAGAGTGACTTTAGTTAGATTAGGGCGGAATTTACGACGGGTCCTGTTAAGCGCATGGCTCACATTATTACCGCTCATTACAGCTTTTCCTGTTAGTTCACATACACGTGACATCGTTTTTTCCTTAGCTTAAATTCTTATATCAAAAGAACACTTAATTAAGAATCGTCTTAGTGCCCTAAAAAACTTGAAATCGGTATATAGGGGATAGGGCTATATACGTCAACAAATATAACCACATTTTAATAAAAAATATTCAATTAAATAATCTATATCAAAATATAATTTTTCCGCGTTGACGGGTTATTTTAAACAAATTTAATCTATTACAACGGCGGTCCCTCCCTACCCTTGTATTTTAGCATTGTTAGTACTTAGTACCATAATTAGTTGATATAAAGTTATAGGTTATAAACGCTAGTCTTATATATCCTTAAGAAGGTATTTCAGAAGCTCTTTAGCCGCGGCTTGAGGTGTTATTTTTGCGTTCCTGACAGCCGTCTCGAGTTCATTAATATTTTTAGGTTTATGGATCCTAATCTGATCATTAACCAACTCACCTAATTCAGACCAAATAGCCAAGACATTTTGAGTAGCTCTACGGCGATCTATCTCACCCTCTTTAGTCATAAATTCTTTAAAAACCTTGATATTTTCCCAAACTTCCTTAAGGCCGGTTCTTTTTAACGCACTTGCTTCAAGAACTTTTACAGACCATTTTGAATTTTTGGGTTTCATAAAATGTAATGCATTCCTGAGTTCACTCACCGCTATTTTAGTAGCATTCAAAAAATCTCCGTCAGCCTTGTTGACTACAACTAGATCAGCAAGTTCCATAATTCCGCGCTTTATTCCCTGTAACTCATCACCCGTACCAGGAGAGTGCAGTAAAAGGAACATATCAACAAGATCAGCTACTGCCACTTCAGATTGACCAACACCTATAGTCTCAATAATAACTACTTCGTATCCTGCAGCTTCCAATACCAACATAGCTTCACGAGTATAACGAGCAATGCCTCCGAGAGTTGTTTTAGAAGGTGTAGGGCGAATAAAAGCCATATCATCACGGGCCAGCTCTTCCATTCTCGTTTTATCACCAAGGATTGATCCTCCAGAAATTTTCGACGATGGATCCACAGCCAAAACGGCTACCTTAATATCCAGCTTTGTGAGCATCTTACCAAAGCTTTCTATGAAAGTGGACTTACCTACACCAGGAACGCCAGTTATACCTATTCGCATAGCGCATCCAGTATAGGGCAGGAGTTCAGAGAGAAGATCCTGCGCTTCCTTTTGATGATCGGGGCGTGACGATTCGATTAAAGTTATTGCCTTTCCAATGGCGCGGCGGTTTCCAGCTCTAATTTTATTACTAATTTCGCTCATGCTATCTGCCACTTACTCCTTTAGTCACTAAAGCAATAATTTCCTCTGCAAGTTCATCAAGGGTTACTTGACCGTCAGAATGATACCATGAAGTGAGCCCATTAAGGCTATCAAACAAAAGTATTGCAAGAATAGTAGAATTACAGTCACGTATGGAACCATCATTTATGCCGCGGCGAATTATTTCCCTAACCCTAAACTCAATATCTTTATGATTTTTGATACTCTTCGCCGCCAGTTCTTTATTTTCCATCTGCCCTCTGTGGCGAACATGGCACCTTGCAACATCATCAGTAATAATTTTAATATACTCATTGATAAATTCCTGGATCATGTCCAAACTTGATATATCTCTAGCCATGACAATATCAAGCAATGAATTAATTTTTCCGCAAGTAATTTGTTCACATTTTACAAGAATATCTTCCTTATTTTTTATGTAATAATAAAGCGTAGGTTTGGTTACATTTTGCATTCGCGCAATATCATCAAGAGATGTCTTGTAATATCCTCGCTCTATAAATTCTTTGGCAGCATTGCTAAGAATAACGTGAAGTTTTTGTTCACGTTTTTCATCTTTTGTTAGGTTTCGTTGCATTTAAGTTCGTCCAACTGGTAAAGTATGTTTATACATGTTGCTACTAACACAAATCATGAATATGTTGTTACCATATAGTAACATAATTATATTTTATACTATACTTAAAATTTTGGAGAAAGTTTTATGACTACAGACCCTATTGTCATCGTTGGAATGTCCCGAACGCCAATGGGTGCCTTTCAAGGTGATTTTGCAGCAATTCAAGCACCAGAACTTGGTGCGGTTGCCATCAAAGGAGCAATTGATGAAGCAAAAATAAATCCAAAAAATATTGAAGAAATATTTATGGGTTGTGTTCTTACTGCTGGTATTGGACAGGCTCCAGCTAGGCAGGCTTCAATCGGTGCAGGCATCCCTTTTTCTACATCGTGCACAACCGTAAATAAAATGTGTGGTAGCGGCATGCAAGCTATAATTCTTGCTTATAACAATCTCATGGCGGGTGCATCTAGTATTATTATTGCTGGTGGCATGGAAAGTATGACTAATGCTCCTTATATTCTTCCTAAAATGCGTTCTGGTGCACGTATAGGCCACACAGAAGTAAAAGATCATATGTTCTATGACGGGCTTGAGGATGCCTACGAACAAGGTAAATTGATGGGAGTATTTGCGGAAAAAACAGCTGAAAAATACTCCTTCAGCCGCGAAGCCCAAGATGAATTTTCCATTATCTCTCTCTCTCGAGCAAATAACGCTATCAATCAAGGTCATTTCAAACGAGAAATAAGTTCAGTTACGGTGAAAAATCGAAAAAGTAGTGCCGTAATTGATACTGATGAACAGCCGGGAAAAGTTAAATTAGAAAAGATCCCGACGTTAAGGCCTGCCTTTGCAAAAAAAGGTACCGTAACAGCAGCAAACTCTAGCTCAATTTCGGATGGCGCTTCCGCGGTAGTTATGATGAAGGCTTCTGAAGCAGAAAAAAGAAGTTTAAAACCCATCGCTAAAATTGTTGGCCATAGCCTTTACTCACACGAACCGAACTGGTTCACTACAGCGCCTGTAGGAGCAATAAAAAAGCTGTATAAAAAAATAAATTGGTCAGATAAGGATGTAGATCTTTATGAAATAAACGAAGCGTTCGCTGTTGTTACTATGGCAGCAATGGCAGACCTTGATATTTCCCATAATAAAGTGAATGTGCATGGTGGTGCCTGTGCTCTTGGCCACCCCATTGGGTCATCAGGGTCACGGATTATTATTACACTTATTGCCGCACTTGAAACTTATGGAAAGAAACGTGGCATAGCTAGTCTTTGTATAGGTGGTGGGGAGGCAACGGCCATAGCAATTGAACTAATATAATATTATTAAAAGTAACTTTTAAAATTAAAGATTAAAATCTTATAATGTGTGCTAAATGTAATCAAAAATAATATATGGTCATTTTTATTATAACTAAGTCAGAACAAAATATACATGCACAGTTGGATAGAATTCTGGTAAGTGCCACTTTTAAAAATAAATTACGCCTAAAGCGTTTTTTATCTTATGTAGTAGAAGAAACTCTAAAAGGAAATGCGTTACTTATTAAAGGCTATACCCTCGGCCTTGAAGTCTTTGACAAGGATGAAACCTTCGACCCAGCAACAGACGCAATCGTCCGTGTAGAGGCTGGAAGACTTCGACGTCTTCTAGAACATTATTATATGAGTGAAGGCAAAGATGATCCAATTATAATAAACTTGCCAAAAGGAAAGTATGAGCCCACTTTTAATGATAATGAAAATCCATCAAATATCTCCAATGATGCGATATTTAATGCTGCTGCATCCCCACCTACCGGTCCGGCCATTGCGGTCATGCCATTTGAATTTATAGGTAGTGAGGAAAACCTGAGAATTTTTTCAGATGGGATAACTGAAGAAATTATTAATCAGCTCAGCATGAGCCCTAGCCTTTTTGTAATTAGCCGTAAAATTACATCTCTTTTTAAAGATAAAGCTCTAGATATACGTGAGTTGTCCCGAGAACTTGAGACCCATTACGTATTAGAGGGTAGTATTCGTCAGGCTGGCAACAATGTCAGAGTAAGTGCCACTTTAATTAGCGGCATTAATGGTGCAATTATCTGGACGGAAAAATATGACCGTATTTTAAGCCCAGATAATATAATTACCGTACAGGACGAAATTGGTCGTCAGGTAAGTGCTACTATTGGTGATGCATATGGCACCATCATGCGTAATAGTGCCATTAACATGAAACGCAGTAGCACCGAATATATGGAAGCTTATAAAAGTATGCTTCTCTTTCATAATTATCTATATGAACTTTCTCAAAAATCACACCTAAAGGCGCGGAATAGCTTGGAACAGGCCATTAATCTGGATCCACACTATTCCGATGCTTGGGCAGGGCTTGCCTTTCTCGCACTTGATGAATATCGTTTTAATTTCAATAAAAAAAATGATCCCCAAAAGGCCCTTGACCGAGCGCAAAAGCTAGCTGAGAAATCTATTTCTTTAAGTTCTCAATTTTCGATTGCTTGGTACGCAATGACAATTATTCATTATCACAAAGGAGAATTAAAAAAATTCAAAAATAATATTAAAATGGGCCTTAGTATAGCGCAAAATAGTCCTGCAGTCCTTGCAGACAGCGGTGTATATCTATGCTTAATGGGAAAAATTGATCAAGGAATATCACTGGTTAAAAAAGCCATGACTTTAAACCCTTTGCATCCAAGTTGGTGTAATTTTGCTTTGTTTCATAGTCATTTCCTTAAAGGGGAATATGAAAAGTCGGAAAGCTACATTAGCACTATTAAAACACCAGACTGGTTTTGGCCTCACGCACTACAAGCAATTATTTACACACAAATAGGAAATGAAAAATCTGCTGCATTAGCATGCGATAATCTGAGGAGACTTTACCCTGATTTTAGCAAACACGCTAAGTCTGAATGTGAAAAATGGTTTCAGCGGGACGAAGATATAATCGTTTATCTGAAAGGTCTCAAAAAAGCTGGCCTTATGGAATAAGCCCACATGCTGAGAATATCCAGCTTGATTTAAGTGCCTTGTTTTCAGTCTTGATCATAGCCCGCTCTAATTTTTCACTATAATCCATACAGTCTGCAACAGTCAATTTTTCTCCTATATATTGACCTGCATAGTATTCAATTATATCTGTTATCCCGTCGTTAAATTGAGTTTGCGATAATACAAATAATTTTTTTTCCGCATTAAGTAATCTGATGTCATCGCGACGTTGATCATCTGTGAGTTCAAGTAACTGATCATTTTTTTCTGCTTCAGCACCCACTAGCATCACAATTCGCGGTGAAGCTAGTAATCGTTCATTATTGTTTTTAGTATAAAAATAGCTCGCTGAATAAATACTTACTACAAATGCAAAAAAGCTAATTACTATGATCTTTGATTTAAAATTATTTTTCATAATTCTATTATAGACCGAATTATATTTTAGCGTCTAGAAATAAGCTTAAAAAATTTACAAAAACCTGATATATGGAGATATTATTATTATAAAAAAAATATAAGTGTTTTTGAAATGTTTCATTATAACAATAGTTAAATAGTCAAAAACTTACTTAACAATAATAGAAATGGATTCGATTAAGTATTATAGTTTTATCGACCACAATTTATTTAAAACTTCTAATCTGTTAAATTAGCATTAAAAATCTTATTAGCTTTATAAATAAACCATACAAAGAAGTTAAAATATGGAACATGCAACTGATGAAATAAAACGTACCTGCGAAATTGAAGAATTTACTAACACGTATATTATTCATCCTATAAGTAGCTGGTTGGTGCCTCAATTTATTAAGCACAATATCACTCCCAATATGGTTTCCTTATTTGGCATGGTTTGCGGTATTATGGCGGGTATTTGTTACTACAATTATCAATTTCCATTATTTGCCTTTGTTGGTTTTATACTCATGTTTATGTGGCATGTCTTTGATGGTGCTGATGGGCAATTGGCCAGAGCAACCAAAAATTTTTCCGAAATTGGTAGAGTGATTGATGGTATTTGCGATTATGTAACTTTCATAAGTGTTTATATAGGAATATCCCTTGCATTAAGCCAAAGTATAGGTAATGAAATCTGGTATTTATCAGCATTTGCTGGTCTCTGTCATGCTATACAATCAGGTGCTTATGAGTTGCAACGTAGTGAATTCGACTTTTGGGGAAAAGGTAAAAAAAGTGCGGCTTTGCCAAACATTAATGAAATGATAAAAGCTGGAGAATATAAATCATCCATAGGTAAAATTTCTAACCAAATTCATATTGGTTATATTAGAATGCAATATACATTCAGTGGCGTTGACCACACTTTTCGTAATTCTCTCAAGGAAGTGTTATCCCTCGCCCCTGAAAAAGAAAATGAAGTCAGAACTTTGTATCGAGAATTGTATACACCTGCTGTAAATAGCTGGTCGCTTCTTTGTGCTAACTACCGTACTTTGGCCATATTTACAGCGTCTATTATTGGCGAACCGCAATATTATTTTTGGTTTGAAGTAGTGATATTAAACTTAACTCTAATTTTTTTGGTTCAGAAACAAAAATTAATCAACAATATATTCACGTTGAAACTTAAAGAAATTATCTAATACAAGTGAAAAGTAGGAAATTTTCGAATGCGCATTAAATCAAAACTTTTCAGTTTATTTACCATATTTATTTTTTTAGTTTCAAGCGGACTTGCAGATGAACTCGGTTCCCATAAACCGCTGATGCTAAAAAGTAAAAATTATACTGAATACTGGGAGCAATTTTTCTACCTTAGTGATGGTTCATTGATTACTAGTCAGTTTCTTGTAGCTAATTTTCCATGGCCGGTTGGAAATGAACATGGCGTTATGCTTGGAACTTTAGTAACCCCTGAAGGTAAGCTCTATGTAATTAAAAATGGTCGCAACCGTGAAAATTGGGGTTACAACGAAAAAGAACTCGATTTTTTTATTCATACTCACCGCCTCAAAACTATAGATAACGGTTACTCAATCCACCTAGAAAACTCAATGGCGAGTATTGACCTCCAGCTGAAATCAAATCAATTACCTTTAAGTCACAAAAAATTCTCAAGCAGTAACGGTTTTATGGAGACAAGTTTTTACGCTCCATCATTAATAGGAAACGGGAAATGGCAGTTGGGGCCAGAAGCAGGATTTGAATCAATGGGACCAGTTCAAACTATTGATCAGGCTTCAGGATTTGGGGTTCACGTGATTATGACCGACACTGCAGATCAACTTATCAAACATTGGGTTCGCATATTAGGTATAGGGAATGCTGATATAAAACCATTTTTATCTTCCATTACCCGTCCAAATGGTGATGAAGAAATCATTTTAAAATTGTTTAATGCTAACGAAGAATTTGATAGCTTTAAGGATGTGGATATTACTTTTGATAATATTATTATTGAAAAAGGGGTCAGTTACCCCACGACAATTAATATTTCCGCAAAAAGTAATAATGGGAATCTAAATGGTACTTTTAAATATACAAAAAAAATCGCCCACTTTAATCTTAATGAACACCTTAATTTCTTTGAAAAATCAATTTCTAAAACAAATCCATTGGTGAACAGTTTTCGCTACCTTGTTGACTATAGTTTGGTATATAAAACAGCCGAGGGGGAAAAAACTTTTGCTAGTAAGGCGTTAAGTGAATATACTGATATTACTTCCTCTACTATAACTTCACAAAAAAAACGTCGTAGAAATAGAAGATAAAAAATTTAGAAAAAAAACGCATGTCATTATCTGACGAAAATGCAGAACTAAAAGCCGCTCGAACGGATCAAGATAACAAGGATATTACCCAGGGTGCTAGCCTAAACTTCCTTGGGTTTATCATTAGGCTTGGTTCGCGTCTCCCGTTTCTAATTATTGCAGTAGCACTATTCGGATCAGAGCTTTACGGCAGATATAATTATACTATAACGACAGTCGAAATTTGTGCAGCATTTGCTACATTTGGCTTCAAAAGATCCCTATTTAAATTTATTCATGATAAAAAATATATTGAAAAGTATACAATAGAACAAGTGATGATGTCTGCTATCCTTTGTTCATTAATTATTGGTGCCATATTTACAGGGATTATTATGATGTGTGCGGGATTACTCGCCTCGTTATTTAACTATCCCGAGATGGTAACGGGATTAACAACACTTGCCCCTATGATCATGGTTATAACTGCCCTAGATGTAATTTTAGCAGGTACGCGCGCAACCCGTAAAATGCGCTATGAGGTCGTGTCCCGCAGCATTATTGAACCATACATTCTACTTTTCGCTATGTTGCTGTTATATTATACGGGGTTTGATACCTATGGCCTTCTTATGGCATATGCGATAGCGTTAATAGCTGCCCTTATATATGCTATCTGGGGATTTTTTGAGCTTTATTCAATTAAAAATACTATTCGAGCTAGGCCTGATCTCAACCTTATGAAAAACTTAATGAGTTTTTCTGTTCCAACAGCTTTTCACGACCTAGCTTTGCTGATATTTATGAGGATGGATATTTTTGCTGTTAAATTTTTCTTTTCTGAAGCAATTTTAGGTATTTATACGATAGCTCAGCAATTTGCCACCTCGGTTGAGAAAATATACCAAAGTTTTTATCCCATCTTAGCACCAGTTATGGCAAAAAATCTAGTAGAGAAAGATTTTAAAACTGTCGAAAATCAGATGATTATGGTAGCTCGCTGGATACTAATGATACAGTCGTTTTTAGTCATATTATGCTTTTTTTACGGCGTCACAATTTTTGGATCACTTTTACCAGCTGGTGCCGATATAGCAATGCCACTTCTTGGAGCATCTATATTATTCTTTTTAATGCTTGGTGAAACTATAAATGGTGGTTTTGGGATGGCCGACCTACCAATCATTTACCGTGCACCATTTTTTAACCCTATAGTTTCCTTAATTATGATCCCAATTTATATAATTTTTGCTTATTTTTTCACTCAACACACGTTGTTTGGTCCGGTTGGAATCGCTATAGGACTTTGTCTTACCTATTTTATAATGAACTTCATTCGGGTTATTATCATTAATAAATTATTTGGCATCAACATGTTTTCTTTGCGCATATTCAAAGTAATATTTGCAGCTTTGATCGCAGCAGCAGCATTTAAAGTTATAATAAATTACGTACTAAATGATATCGACAGTAATTTAGGAATTGCATTAGGTATTCCAACTATAACTTTTATATACCTTACCTCTGTTTACATCTTTGCAATGGAAAAAAGCGACCAAACTAAAATAAAAAATAAGCTATTTAAAAAAAATATTTCTAATTGACCTAAACATTTGTTAAGTTCAATAAAACTACAAAATTAGAGGTTATTTAAATTGAGCCATACAAACAAACCAATCGGCGAAGAAGCACAAAGTAAGCTAGACGAATATAGAAAGAGTATCGATAATATTGATGCCGCTGTCATTAACATGCTTGCCGAACGTTTTAAAATCACTCAAAAAGTTGGTGCCCACAAAGCTAAACACAAACTGGAACCTGCAGATAAAAAACGCGAAAGCGAACAAATATCTCGTTTACGAAAATTATCAGAGGACGCTCAACTTGATCCTAATTTTTCCGAAAAATTTCTAGATTTTATAATTGAGGAAGTTATTCACCACCACAAAGGCTTTCTGGATAGTGAATAATAAAACCTTCTAAAGCTTACCTTCAGCGACGTAGACAATAGCCTTACCAAAAGCCATTGGATCATCAACATCAAGCCATAAACGACCCTTGACGTCAAAAGTCCGTGCTTTTCCATGGGATCCAAGTACGTTCATGGCGCCCGTGATACTTTCATCGCCTTCTTTAAAACTTTTATCTAGAGCATCGAACATAGCACTGGTACAATAGAATATACCGGTATCGAAGGCATTATAGTCGCGAATGACTTTACCAATATTCCTAATTTCGTTCCCAGTGCAATTTACTCGTGTCACATCATCTATGTCAATAACGGGATTTTCTATATTATAATCAACACAAAGGGTTACTGTACCCTCATCATGTTCAGCTAAAAGAACATCCCTAATAATTTCAGGGTCAAAAAGATGATCACACATAGTTAGAATAAACGGTCCATCAATGTGATCTCTCGCAGCATAAACTGAAAGGCCGTTTGGCCGTTGCCATTCTTCGTTGACTACATGATTAATTTTAATGCTTTCTCGATCAGAAAGTTCATCAAGAAAGGCTCTAACTTTGGTACCACGGTAACCAGTAACAATATAGAAATCATCAATGCCACCATCACGTAAGTTAAGGATAACCCGTTCTAGAATAGGAATTCCATCAATCTCTATAAGGGGCTTACTATCCCCCTGATCTCTCATCCTGCTACCTTGTCCAGCAGCTACGATCAAACACTTCATTTTAGAGTATTCGCGGATGCAACACGTGACTTGATAAATTCTTCAGTCATGTCGTAGGCTTGATCGTCTGTAAACTGTACGGGTGGATGTTTACAAAAATAAGCTGACGCAGCAGAGAGAATGCCGCCTTCGTTATTCATAAGTGCAAGCTTACAACAGCGTATCATATCAATTGCTACGCCGGCTGAGTTTGGGCTATCTTCAACAGAAAGACGCATCTCAAGGTTCATTGGAACACCGCCAAAAAGATCACCTTCCATCCGCAAGAAGCATACTTTGTTATCATTTTGCCATGGAATATAATCGCTTGGTCCAACGTGAATATTATCATCATCTAGGCGCGTACCGGCAACAGACTGAACCGCTTCAGTTTTTGAAATTTTCTTGGATTTAAGTCGGTCCTGGTTTTTCATATTCAAGAAGTCGGTATTACCACCGGTATTAAGTTGATAAGTACGTTCAAGAACAACTCCACGCTTCGCAAATAAATCTGTTAGCGTTCTGTGAGTGATTGTTGCACCAAGTTGAGCCTTTATATCATCACCAATGATAGGAAGGTTTGCATCTTCAAATTTTTTGGCCCATTCTGGGTTAGAAGCAATAAAGACAGGCATATTATTAATAAAGGCGATACCGGCTTCAAGTGCACATTCTGCATAAAATTTTGCGGCTTCTTCAGAACCGACAGGCATATAGTTAGTAAGAATTTCTGCACCACTCTCTTTTAATTCACGAACAATATCATCTTTAGTTGCGGAAAGTTGGTCAGAAACAATAAATGTGCGACTATCATCAAATTCAGCCATATGTTCAGAAACACCATCTAGAACATTACCCATTTTAACGATTGTACCACTTTTTGGCATTTTATCATGAAATACAGTTGTACAATTCGGTTTTTCAAAAATTGCATCATTAAGGTCTTTACCAACTTTTCGAGCATCTACATCAAAAGCAGCCACGACATCTATGTCGCAAGGACGGTAACCAGCAACTTCCCAATGCATGAGACCTGGCACAATTTTTTTATCTCCGACACGCTCAGGAGTATAGTGATAAATACCTTGAATTAGAGAACTTGCACAGTTTCCGATACCTGCAATGGCAATTTTAATTTTCGACATTTATTTTACCCTTGAATTTATTATATAATTAATAGGAATTTAACGTAAAAGTCCATTTTCCTGAGAGCTTATACATCATATAACATATTTATGACAAGCATTTAACAGTAACATGAGACCACTAATATCTTCATTATCAAAATTCAAACTTGGAACTACAACAATTTTGCTTTATATCAGACATGTCTCTTAAATCGAATGAAATAAAGTTGAGGAGTTATTTAATGTCATTCACTCTTAATAAATTAGCTAAAATCGCAGCTGTTTTAATCGCTACGATTTCAATCATATCTTGTTCCGAGCAAGCAGCTGAGCAGGAAACTAATAAAAATGAAGATACAATGGAACAACAAATGAATAGTGAAATAAATTTTTTAGAAGAAAATAAAAATAAAGATGGCGTAATTGTTACTGCAAGCGGCTTACAATATAAAGTTCTTCTTGAAGGTTCAGGCAAGCAACCATTATCTACAGATATGGTCACTGTGCACTATGAAGGCACACTAACAAACGGTACAGTCTTCGACAGTAGTATTTCCCGGGGCCAACCTGCTGAATTCCCACTGAACCGTGTAATAACTGGATGGACAGAGGGCGTTCAACTGATGAAGGAAGGTGCCAAATACATGTTTTTTATTCCTTCTGATCTTGCATACGGTGAAAGTGGGACACCTGGAGGTCCCATAGGCCAGAATGAAGATTTGATTTTTACAGTTGAACTTATTCGTGTGAATTAAATACAAATTCATAAAAGAATATATAGTCCCGGTTTACTTTTTTTAAAATTCTGATTTTTTTATTATGAGTAAATCGGGAAAACTATAGGCGTTTCAATAATCTCATTCTGACTTGTTGTCATCTGCCAGTTAATGTCAGCCAGCTTCTATAATTCTCTTACTTATTGGTTTAACTTAATAAAAGATAAAAGAGTTTTACTTTATTACTTAATCTATGATCCTTAACATATCTTCTATATTACTAAACTTGGCTCGTGGTGCTAGTCCCTCGGCGGCGTTTTCTTCAGCTTCCTCGATTTTCTTCCAGCCCTCAAAGGTAACTATTTTCAGCCCACATTTACTCACGAGCTCATCGAGACCGGTGCGCCCTTTTTTTTCTGAAGGTGATGATTGTTCCAAAATGAGTTTAGCAACAGCAATACCATCTGGTTTGTTCGTTCCAATTGTGCCAGATGGCCCTCGCTTTGCCCAACCTACCGTATAAAGGCCATTTTCTATAAAACCATTGTCATTTTTAAAACAGCCACGCTTTGGATCAAATGGTGCGCCAGAAATGGGAGTGGATTGATAACCAATTGCCGATAAGACCATTTTACATGGAATTATAAAATATTCACCAAGGCCAACACACTTCCCAGCTTCTACTTTTGTTTTTTCGAATTTTATGCCGGTAACCATGTCTCCTCCAAGTATTTCAATAGGAGATGCATAAAACATGATGTGGAGATTAATAGGTTTTTCGGAAGAAGTGTTTTCAATAAACTTTTTTAAATGATTTAAGTTTTTACCTTTTAAGGTTAATTCTTTTGGATCAACACCCATTAGGTCATTTGGAATTTGTTTAGGGTCAACAAGTGCCACACAATTTTCTAATTGTCCAAGTTCTCCTAATTCCTTTGGGGTAAATTTTCCTTCAAGAGGTCCTCGTCGTCCTGCTAAATAAATATTTTCAATAGGTGCTGTGTGGATAAGCTTTGCGGCATGCTGTGCAAGGTCCGTACTGGCCATTTCCTTGGCAGTTTTTGCTAAAATACGGGCACAATCCACCGCTACATTACCATTACCAATTACAACAACATCCTTAATATTTAAGTTTGGGTTAAGGCTCGCAAAATCTGGGTGGCTATTATACCAACCAACAAATTCTGCAGAACCAATAACACCTATTTTATCCTCACCAGAGAGACCTAATTTAAGGTCCTGAGGTGCACCATTTGCTAATACGACAGCATCATAAAGCAATCGCAGGTTATCAATTGTGATGTCGGACCCTATATTTAGATTACCAACAAATCGGACATTTTTTTGGGCTGCTGTTTTTTCATACCTCCTAGCTACAGCTTTAATCGACTGATGGTCTGGGGCAACACCACCTCTAATGAGGCCGAAAGGGGTAGGTAGGCGATCCAGAATATCTATTCTAATATTCTCTGCATTCTTTGTTAAAGCCTCTGCTGTATAATATCCTGCTGGACCTGAACCTACAATTGCCACCCATAATGGTTGGCCTTCGATATCTGTCATAGATTTTCCCCAAAATAAATTATTTTTGAAACCTTAAAAAATATTACCTTATTATTTATTTAAAAGTTGATAAACTGATCCTACACTAATAATTCTCATATTAGTTTTGACTGGCTCTGCATTCAAAAAAAGTCCCCACATTTTATTTATTAAAGTAAATTTTATGTAATTTTATTGGTATTCTTTAACTTTAGCACAAATTAAGTTGGATTATATTGATTTATTTATATAGTGGAGGAAAAGTAAATTAATTTTAATTAAACGTGGATGAATTATGAACATGAACTCGTTCCAAGAATTTTGGCAGCTCGTTGTCAATGTCTGGCAAAATGGGCTTTATGGCGTTGCCGTTGGTCAAATTTTTATAGCAATTTTACTACTACTTTCCTTCTTGTTACTACGACACGTTTTCAGCCGTTTTGTTATAGGTCGTCTCAAGGCATTCGTCGATAAAACTACAAACACTGTTGATGATCAGATAATTGATGCCATTGAGGGGCCCTTGAGCTTCTTACCTATTGTGCTTGGTATTTTTATTGCCACAGAACTTCTTAATCCAAGCGGAAACATTGCTATTGGTTCTGATAATCTGAACCGTTCGTTAATTACCTTCAATATCTTCTGGGCTTTCTATAAAACTATTGGTCCGGTAAGTTTAACCTTTGGAAAACTTGAAGATATATTTTCCCCAAGTATGATTAAATGGCTGATCAAAGCTATGCACGGCCTTATTATATTCCTGGGTATTGCTTCAGTTCTTGAAATATGGGGTATACAAGTAGCCCCACTAATTGCCGGGCTTGGTCTTTTTGGAGTTGCCGTCGCACTAGGTGCCCAAGACCTTTTTAAAAATCTCATCTCTGGTCTTTTTATCATTGCAGAACGTCGATTCAATCCAGGTGACTGGATCAAAATTAACGGTGTTGTTGAGGGCACAGTTGAGGAAATTGGTTTTAGGACAACGACTGTCATTCAGTTTGATAAAGCACCTGTTTACGTACCAAATTCAAAACTTTCCGATAACGCCGCAGTAAATTTCTCTAGAATGAGCCATAGACGTATTTATTGGAAAATTGGCCTTGTATACGATACCTCCATTGATCAATTAAAAGTAATACGTTCCGAAATCGAACAATATATCTTAAAGAATGATGATTTTGCAAAACCACCAGAGGTTTCTACTTTCGTACGTATAGATAGTTTCAATGATAGTTCAATTGATCTCATGCTTTATTGCTTTACTAAAACAACAATTTGGGGAGAGTGGCTTGAAATAAAGGAAGAGTTAGCACTAGTTATTAAAGATATTGTTGCAAAAAATGGTAGTGGATTTGCATATCCTAGCCAGTCAATTTATATAGAAAATTTTTCACCAAATTCTGAGCAAAAGAAGCCAGAAATATTTCCATCTCAGTGAGATACTTATTTTGAGACATACCGTTTATATGTATCCTGAAATTTAATAACTTCTCCAAATGGTAGCCCTAAGAACTTACTAGCCCAAACTACTTTTTTACCACGAATAATGGTACCAACCACTTGTCCTGTAAAACTACTGCCTGCATGCAGATCCCATCCACAACTGCTTTCTACATTATCATCATCTAGTTCCCATTTTTTATTTAGATCAACAACAGCAAAATCTGCATCATAGCCAACCGCGATCCGCCCTTTATTTGCAATATTGAATATCCGTGCCGGACTAGTACTAGTAAGGTCAACAAGGGTTTCAATAGAAATAACCCCTTTATTTACCTGATTAAGCATCAGAGGTACCATAGTTTGTGCACTTGGAGCACCAGATGGACAATTTGGATATTTTTTCTCTTTTTCGTTTAACTGTATAGGATTATGCGCGGAAGCTAATACATCAACAATTCCGTTCGTTAGAGCCTTCCAAAGTCCAATTCGGTTTTCTTCATCTCGAATAGGAGGATCAAGCTTTGCGTAATTACAAAAGTGATCATAACAATCTGGCCCACTTAAAAAAAGATAATTTGGTGAAACTGCTGCAGTCGCAATATCTTTGTTAGCGGCTATTATCGCCATTTCCCGGTCTGTGCTGATATGTTGCAAATGAACTCGACGCCCCGCGACCCGTGCAACCGCTAGTATCCGCCTAGTCGCATTAATAGAAGATTTTTGATCACGCCAATCCGTGTGTGATTTAACATCATTTAGCTTGATATGGAACTTTCGCATATCCAATCTACTTTGGTCTTCTGCATGTATAATAACCCGTCGACGGCCACTCCTAAGTGCTTCAAGTAATGTCCTATCATCCTCTATTGAACTAAAACCATTTGTTTTTGCCATGGTCAAATTAATTCCCGCACAGCCCTTCTCCACTTCTAGTTCAGAGAGATATTTAATATTTTCAAGTGATGCATTTTTAAAATAAGCATAATCACAATAAAATCCTTCACCTTCTATAGGTAGGTTGGAAACACATAAAATACTGGTAATACCGCCTATGACAGCTGCTGCAGTATCATTTTTAATTTCTGAACGCATATGAAATTCGCTATCAATAATACCAGGTAAAATATGAAGACCACTTGCATCAATCGAATTTTCGGCATCCACAGATGAAAGATCACCAATAGCAACAATTATACCATCTCGGATCGCAATATCTTCCAGAATTTTACCTCGATGAGTTACGCAAATACCCCCACGTATTATTAAATTCACCGACACGAATATTCCTCTTCTCTTTATACTATTTTCTATTCACTACATTAAATAAATGCTAGCGTATAGCAATAATAAATAGAGTATTATTTGATGATCGAAATACATAAAAATAGGGCCATCATTACGCTAGCTGGGCCAGAACGAAAAAACCTTCTTCAGAGCATCATTACTGCAAATATCAATCACCTTGGTAATGATCGAGGTCTTTATGCTGCATTGCTTACACCCCAAGGGAAATTCTTACATGATTTTTTTCTCTATGAGGATAATGAAATAATTTATCTCGACTGTGAACGTAATCGAATAGCTGATCTTTTTCGCCGACTACTCATGTATCGCCTGAGGTCAAAAGTTGAGATCATCGATTGTAGCAGAAACTTTTCAGTAATTACTTCTAGTAAAAAAATTAATGGTTACGATCTTAATTTTACTGATCCTCGACATTCGGAAATGGGTTGCCGAGCTATAGTAGAAATAGATACTAAAGGTGCCAAAGAGGATACTTATCATACCCGAAGAATTGCTCTTGGCATCCCAGAAGGTAGTCATGATTTTATTGTGGAAAAAAGTACAATTCTTGAAGGCCATTTTGAACAAATTAATGGTGTAGATTTTGAAAAAGGATGCTATGTGGGTCAGGAAGTAACGGCAAGAATGAAATATCGTGGCACAATAAAGAAATTAATATTTCCCGTAACACTATCTGGATCAGCGCCCCCATTCGACTCAATTATAACTAATGAATTAGGTCAAAAAATTGGTAATTTAAGATCACATCATAAAAGTAGTGCTCTTGCAATATTTCGACTAGAAAAAATGGAATTTGGTCAATCTTATGATTGTTGTAATATAAAGCTAAAACCTTATATGCCCGATTTTTATGCAGAAAATACAAATGTCTAATAAAATAAGATGTGACTGGTGCGGGACTGATCCTATTTACATGGATTACCATGATAATGAATGGGGCAAGCCAATTTATGACAGTAGAGCCCTATGGGAAAAACTAATACTCGATGGTTTTCAAGCTGGCTTGTCATGGATCACTATACTTAAAAGGCGAGAAGGTTTTATTAAGGCTTTTAATGAGTTCAACCCTGCTATTGTTGCTTGTTATGGCGACAAAGAAATTAAACGTCTTTTGAGTGATAAGGGTATTATTCGCAATCGTATCAAAATCCTTTCTACAATTAAAAATGCAAAACTATATTTAGAAATAGAAGTAAAAAAACCTGGTAATTTTAGTGAATTTATTTGGAGTTTTACAGATGGGAAAATTCAAAAAAATAAATTTTATTCAATAGAAGAAGTACCAACCCAGTCCCAAGAATCAGAAGCTATGAGTAAAGCATTAAAGAAGTATGGTTTTGGCTTTTGTGGCCCGACAATATGCTACGCCTTCATGGAAGCTGTCGGTATCATTAACAACCATCTTGTAAGTTGTCACAAATATAAAAAGTAGGTTTTTAATATTTTAAAAACCCTATTATTTATTTAAGCAAAAGATCCACCACGCGAGATATAGGTTTCCTTATGAATAGAGGCACTAAAAATAAATCCAAAGCCCACTAATAGCGTGAGCATGGCCGAACCACCATAAGAAACAAGTGGTAATGGGACACCCACCACGGGTAAAAGGCCCATGACCATGGCAATATTAATGAACATATAAAGAAAGAAGGTTGTTGCCATACCTAAAACCAAGAGCCTTCCAAACTGACTTTTAACTGAGATACTTATGAGCATCGCATAACCCAAAAGAATCAAGTATAGTAAAAGAAGAACAAGTCCGCCGATCAGACCAAGCTCTTCAGCAATAACTGTAAATATAAAATCTGTATGTTTTTCAGGTAGAAAGTTGAGTTGGCTCTGCGTACCTTGAATAAATCCCTTACCATAAATACCTCCAGAACCAAGAGCAATTTTTGATTGAATGATATGATAACCAGCACCAAGTGGATCTTTTTCCGGATCAAGAAAGGTGAGTATGCGCTGCTTCTGATATGGCTTTAAAAATTGCCAGAACCCAATCGTCGCTGGAATTAAAGCTACGGCACTCGCGACAAAGATCCATAAACGAACACCAGCAGCGAAAAGAAGTGTGATCCCACCGATGGCAATCAGTATTGTCGTTCCCAGGTCTGGTTGACGATAAACCAACACTACTGGCAGAATAATTAAAATAATCGGCTTAATTAAGTTTTTTAATTTAAGGGTATCATCATCAGACAAGCAATGGAAATAACGCGCCAAGGCCATCACAAGTGCTATTTTCATCAATTCTGATGGCTGTAAATTAATAAATCCAAGATCAAGCCACCGTTGAGAACCATTCCCCATAACACCTATAACATCTACGACCACCAACATACTAAGTGCAAAAATATAAAAAGGGTAAGCAAGGAACATCCAGACACGCACATCAATAATCGCAATTATTACCATGGCGGTTAAACCAATAAAAAACCTAATAAATTGGCTTTTTGCCCACGGATCAATATTGCCACCTGCAACAGAATAAAGCATTGAAAAACCTATACAGGCTACACAAATAATAATAAAAACTATGAACCAATTAAGGTCATAAAGTTTTTTTCGAATCGATTTTTGTTTATGTTCCCCTATGCGGGAATCTATCGGCATTAGACCAAATACTCCTGATCAACCTTAATTTTATCATTTGATTTTTGATCAAGAATATACTCCAAAATATCTCGGGCAATTGGCGATGCTGTCGTTGATCCACCGCCACCATGTTCCACCAAAACGGATATTGCATATTTAGGAGCGACTAAAGGCCCAAATCCTACAAAAATAGCGTGGTCACGTTCAATCCATTCTTTTTTATCGTTTTTAATAACACCAGCTTTACGCTCGGCAATGCTGATACCAGTCACCTGAGTAGTTCCAGTTTTTCCTCCAATTTTATAGTCTTTAGCTCTCGATCTAAAGGGAAACGCCGTACCGCGGGGATTATTATAAACATCATCCATACCTTGAAGAACAATCCGTAAATTCTCAGGAAGTATGCCAATGTCTTCAGGTGTATTAATAACTGCATCTTTTTCTAAGAATATTTTTGGCTTCACTGCCTTACCGCCATTAACAAGGCGCGAGCACATAACAGCTAACTGCAATGCCGTAGTGGAAACAAAGCCCTGCCCAATTCCTACATTAATTGTATCACCGCCCTGCCACCGAGAACCTTGGGATCTTATTTTCCAGTCATTATTTGGATTTATGCCGCGAGCTTCGCTCATAATACCTATGTTAAAGCGATTGCCAATACCAAACTTAGCAGCCATAGAATGAATTTTATCAATACCTACTTCAAGGGCTAAATCGTAGAAAAAAACGTCACAAGACTGCGCTAGAGCCTGGACAACATTAATATTACCATGACCGTTTTTATTCCAGCAGTGAGCAACTCGATTGCCAATTTTAAATTCAGAACTACAATTTTTTTCTTCATCGGCTCCTATAATTCCTGCTTCGAGTGCAGCAAGCGCAACGATCATTTTAAAAGTTGATCCAGGTGAGTATTGTCCAGAGACTGCTTTATTTAAAAGTGGTTTTCTTATATCTCCGCGTAAACTATCCCATTTTTTTTGACTAATACCATTGTTAAAATCATTAGGATCAAATGAAGGCGTGGAAGCAATAGAAAGAATTTCACCCGTGTGAACATTCATAACAACAATACCAGCACTTTCATCTCGAACACGATTTGCAACAAATTTTTGCAAATCAATGTCTATGGTCAGGCGTGATGTATCGCCAGGTATGCTATCATGGCGCGATAATTCCCTTATCACCCGGCCAAGAACATTTACCTCAACTTTACTGTTTCCAGCCTTACCTCGAAGTTTTTCATCAAAAACTTTTTCTATACCATTTTTCCCAATTTTAAATTCTGGTGATTCTAAGAGAGGATCACCATTAAGTTCTTCTTTATTTACAGACCCAACATACCCAACAAGGTGTGCGGCTAGTTCTTTCTGAGGATAATAGCGAGTTGTACCCATATCCGGTTGGATACCGGCAAGCTCGGGCATATTGACATTTATCTTGGAAAATGTTTTCCAATCTAAGTTATTAGCTACACTTATAGGAAGAAAGGATCGCTGTCTTTTAGCCGCTTTGACAATACGGTCATTCTCACGGGCAGAGATATGGATATACTGACTAAGGGCCTTTAATGTTTTCTGGAGAGATTCAGTTTCTTCCGGTATCACATTTACTCTATAGTCAGTAATGCTAGTTGCCAAAGGACGGCCGTAACGATCTATTATTTCGCCCCTTTTGGGTGTAAGAAGACGCATACTAATGCGGTTTTGTTCTGCGAGAAGTTCATACTGACTGCGGTTAGTTACCTGAAGATAATACATACGACCAATTAGCGCGGCGGACAATAGCATCATACCGCCGGAAAGCAAGGTCGCTCTGCGTGTATAAATCTTAAGCTTATTTTTATCCGAAGGTTGCATCTAGCCTAGCTTTTATTGTTTAAACTCAAAGTTAATTTAATAATAGGATAAAGAGCGATAGTTAACAATATTTGTATAATAACTTCCCAATATTCAAGGAATACCACAAAATATAAAGAAGTTATACCCCACGATAGAAAGCCAAAGCCAATCACTAAAATAATATAAATAAAGAAATTAAAAATAAAATTTTTTTCTAAAAAATGTCGGCTCTGAAAAAATATAAATTGCTGTGCAACAATAAGAAGTAAAGACATTAAACCAAATGGACTACCAAGCAGCGTGTCTTGTAACAACCCAAGGACAAAAACTGCGCCGATAGGTAATAAATTTGGTTTAAAAAAACTCCAATAATAAATACCAATCAATGTTAGAAAAGGCATTGTATTAGCTATTATTTTATATTGATAAGGCAAAACCATAATAATAATAAGAAATAAAACTGTAATAAATGGTAGTATTTTTTTTATCCCAAATGAACTTTTTCCTTTATGCAAAATATTCATTGCTTTAATCTTTCAAGCCGTGATGGTTTATTATTTTCCATCTGCCCCTCGCTAAGTTCTGAAAAGTTGGCAATTTCATAATCAATAACACTGACATAATTTAACCTATCAAAGTTGACGGCAGGTTCAATTTTTATTTCGCCAGTAGCTAAAACATTAACTACAACACCAACTGGCAGATCAGGAGGGAAAACGCCCCCCATACCTGATGTAAGTATCAAATCACCATTAACAGCCTTCACATCTTCAGGCATAAAGTTAATACCAAGGAACCTTGAGTTATTTCCTGCTAAAATAACATTTATACCATTTTTAACAAACTTAACCGGTATGCGGCTATTAATGTCATTAAGAAGCAAAACACGAGAGGAGTTAACAGCAACGTTAATTATTCTCCCAATAACACCTTCTTCATTGACCACGGCATGACCTTTTTTAACATTAGCCTGTGTGCCACTATTAATTAACATACTTCTAAAAAATGGACTGTTACTATCGGATACAATTCGTGAAGCCGTTACTGTGTTAAGGGTACCATTCTTTATATTAAGGAGGCTCTTAAGACGAAAATTATCAATTTCTAGTTCTGTCGATTCTATTAATTTTCTCTTTAGCTCTATGTTTTCTTCACGCAGAAAACGGTTATCAGAAAAAACCATTGCAATATTTCGAACCCGGTCTGAAAGGTTCGAGGTTGCGTCGCGAGGAATATCAACAAGAGTAATTATTGGAATAAAGAGATCGAAGACATATGAACGTATTTGTTCAATTAGAGTATTTTGGCTACGGCCAAAAATGAGAAAAGAGATTGAGGCTAAAATAAAGAAAGAGATTGTCAAACGCTTTCTAAACCCATTCATAACAGCCTCTCCTTAAAACATCAATTTTCGTAATAATTTAGTAAGTATCACTTAGAACATGTTTAAGAATTTCACTTTCTAGTGAGAGCCCTGTGCCAAGTGCTACACAAGTAAGTGGCTCTTCAGCAACAATAACGTCCAAACCCGTCGCTTTTTTTAATACTTTATCAAAATCACGAAGTAGCGCACCACCTCCTGTAAGAACTATACCTTTATCTACAATATCTGCAGCCAGCTCCGGTGGCGTTTGCTCAAGTCCAATTTTTACGCCTTCAATAATTGCACTTATTGGCTCCGCAAGTGCTTCAGATACCTGCAATTGATCAATAACAATTTCATTTGGTATTCCGTTCATTAGATCACGACCTTTGATTTTCATGGTTTTACCAACACCATCCCCAGGTGAAGCTGCGGTACCAATTTCTTTCTTAATTCGTTCTGCACTAGCTTCACCAATAAGAAGGTTATGGTTGCGCCGAATGTATGCAATGATTGCCTCATCCATTTTATCACCGCCAACTCGAACTGAAGACGAGTAGACAATTCCCCCAAGAGAGAGAACTGCAACCTCACTAGTACCGCCTCCAATATCAACGATCATCGACCCTGTAGGTTCAGTAACTGGCAATCCAGCACCAATGGCGGCTGCCATTGGCTCTTCAATAAGAAACACCCTTCTCGCACCTGCTTCAAGAGCGCTGTCACGGATAGCTTTACGCTCCACAGGAGTACTTCCCGATGGCACACAAATAACAATTTGAGGGCTAACAAAAGTGCTACGATTATGAACTCTTCGTATAAAGTCTTTGATCATAGCTTCTGCAACTTCAAAGTCCGCTATTACACCATCACGAAGTGGACGGATTGCTTCGATATTACCTGGTGTCCTTCCCAGCATCATTTTTGCCGCTTCGCCAACCGCAAGAACTTCTTTTATTCCGCCCGTTGTTTTTAGCGCAACTACTGACGGTTCATTAAGAACAATACCACGACCTTTAACATACACAAGCGTATTGGCAGTCCCCAGATCAATTGCCATATCAGATGAAAACATGCCCAGAATTTTTTCAAACATTCAAACTTCGCCTTTGCCCAATTATGAGGGATTAAAGTTATTTAATTATTTCTAAAGCTTATACTTTATTTGTATTAATAAACTATTATGAATGCAATTAATTAATCTAATTTTAATAAATAAAAACAATATATAAAATTTATTAACTTAAGAATTAATAATAATAGAACACTTAGCCAATAATAGCTAGCTTCCCAGGAAAAACAGAACATAAACCCTACATTTCTTGGGGCTTTTTTTTCTCTCTTTTAACGAAGATTTTATTAATAGCGCTAAGGTAAGCTTTTGCCGATGCCACCAAGGTGTCAGTATGTGCAGCATGACCATTCACAGTCTTGCCATTCTCCGAAAGACGCACCGTTACTTCAGCTTGAGCATCAGTACCTTTTGTAACTGCATGTACCTGATAAAGTTCAAGGTCATGCTCACCGTCAATTAGTGAAGCAAGAGCTAAAAAAGCTGCATCAACTGGACCATTCCCTTCACTATGCACTTCCTTAACATCCCCACCGTCAACAATTTCAAAAGTAGCACTGTTTGGAATACCTTTGTCGCAAACAAACTTCCAAGATATAATCTGCATTCCTTCATTGTCACGCATACCATCATCAACAATAGAAATAATGTCTTCATCATAAATCACTTTTTTGGCATCAGCTAAATCTTTAAATTGCTCAAATGCACTTAGAAATTCATTATTTCCTAAAACATAGCCAAGTTCTTTTAGTTTTTCACTAAACGCGTGGCGACCAGAATGTTTGCCCATAACAAGAGTAGATTTACCAAGACCAACTGATGCAGGTGTCATAATTTCATAAGTCTCAGCATTCTTAAGCATGCCGTCTTGATGAATACCACTTTCATGGGCAAAAGCGTTAGCACCCACAATTGCCTTATTATGTTGAACATTAAGACCAGTAACAGATGATACCAAGTGGGATGTTTTAGTAATATTTTCAGTAATAATACCTGTGGTGTAAGGAAGAACATCCTGACGAGTTCTAAAGGCCATAACCACTTCCTCAAGAGCAGCATTACCTGCACGCTCCCCAATTCCGTTAATTGTGCACTCTATTTGGCGCGCCCCTCCTGCCACCGCAGCGATAGAATTAGCAACAGCAAGCCCTAAATCGTTATGACAGTGAGTAGAAAAAATTGCCTTATCTGAATTCGGAACATGTTCAATAATTTTACGCATCATTCGCGTGTATTCTTCCGGTGTTGTATAACCAACTGTATCCGGTACATTAATGGTAGTTGCTCCTGATTTAATTGCTATTTCGATAGAACGATATAAATAATCTTCATCAGTTCGTGTACCATCCTCACATGACCACTCCACATCGTCACAAAGGTTGCGTGCGTAAGAAACACTTTCCTCTATCTTCCCGAGAACCATTTCTGGTGACATTTGAAGTTTATGTTTCATATGCAGTGCGCTTGTTGAAATAAATGTATGAATTCGCGGCCGGCGGGCTCCTTTAAGTGCTTCCCACGCCCTATCAATATCCTTAATAGAAGCTCGCGCAAGAGAGCAAACTATCGTTTCCTTCATTAGAGTGGAAATTTGCTGAACTGCGTTAAAATCACCGTTTGAGGCGATAGCAAAACCTGCTTCAATTACATCTACACCCAATTTTTCAAGTGCTTCTGCGATCCTCAATTTTTCGTTTAACGTCATAGAGCAACCCGGTGACTGCTCTCCGTCTCTTAATGTGGTATCAAAGATAATTACTCTATTTTTATCTCTATTCATCAGCTTAAGTCCTTTATATTCTTTAAAAATATTTTATCATATTTCTCAAAATAAAAATATATTTTTCATTTAAAAAAAATATGCGCTGTAGGGTTTTCTCCCCTAAACGCTCGCTGATAGTCAGCTTTATATGGAAAAGCGTTCAGGGGCGACTAAGTCGCCCCAGATACAGAATGAAGAATAGGAAAGGCAAAGTAAGCGCATCGGATTTTTTATCCAAAACGATTTTTAGAAAATTATTTTTACCATAATTAAACATAATTATTGTTTGCCATTAATTTGAACATTATATTCTTTTAGCTATAAAAAACTAATTTGTGAATAAAAAAATTATTTAATCACTGTTTTTTACGATATCCAGAAGACGGTCTAAAAAACGATCGCAGGCTTCAAGCTCTGATATATCTATATATTCATCAGCCATATGTGCTTGCAAAATACTTCCAGGGCCACAAACAATTGAGGGAACTCCACCTTTTTGATAAAAAATACCAGCTTCTGTACCGTAAGATACTACATGAGTTGAATTTTGTTCGGCAAGATGCTTAACAAGAGTTTCAGCATCAGACCCCGTTTCAGGAAATAAACATGGTACTTTAGAAAGAATTTCCGTTTTTATTTCGCCATATTCAGGAGATTTTCTACGCATTTTTGGCAGGATAGTGTTTTTAATAAACTCACAATAGCGGTTATAAACTTCATCTTCATCCGTCCCTGGTATTGGCCGATAATCCCATTCTATCTCACAGTAATTTGGTGTTACATTCGCTGCAACACCCCCATTTATTCTGCCTGCATGAACTGTGCAATAAGGCGGGTCAAATCCATCCACATCTGAAGGACGCAATCTCATTTCATCTTGAATATCATCTATAAAGGTAACAATTTCAGCAGCATAGCTTATCGCATTAAGTCCGCGATCAGTACTAGAGTGATTTTCATGACCATATACTTTAGTTAGCAAGTGTCGGATACCTTTGTGGCTATTAACCACCTTCATTGATGTAGGTTCACCTACAATACAAGCGCGGGGCTTTACGCTTAGTTCATTAACTACATCAACTAAACTATCAACACCTGTGCAGCCAGTTTCTTCATCATAAGAAAAAGCAAGATAGATTGGCTCCTTTAAATCCACAGCTACAAATTCAGGAACTTTAGCAAGCACACAGGCAATGAACCCCTTCATATCACAACTTCCACGACCATAAAGACGACCATTTCTTTCAGTCATTTCAAAAGGTCCTGATGACCATTTTTGTCCTTCAACAGGCACCACGTCAGTATGGCCAGACAACATAATGCCGGGAATATTTTTAGGACCTATAACAGCAAAAAGGTTAGCCTTATCTTCATGTAAGTCTCTTACTAGTCTTGCTGAAACACCAAATTTTGTTAGGTAATCCAGAATAAATTGAATCATTTCCATATTTGAATTTGAGCTGACAGTATCAAATGCAATCAATTTATAGAGAATTTCTTGCGACGACATTTTATTCATTTTAATAACCCTAAATTTTCTATCAAAAGTGTTAACTAATATACAATTTCAAATCAAGTAACATTATCAATTCCATTAGAAAAAACTTGGATATGACCAGATACTAATTTAAATAAATATATAATATATAATATATTTGATCAGGCTAATTAATTTGTCCAAAATTTTGGAGAGAGAAGAACTAAAACGGCAAATAGTTCAAGACGACCAAGAAGCATACCAAAAGTAAGAAGCCATTTGGCAACATCGGGAAGTTCCTGAAAAGTCCCCGAAGGACCAATAATAGGTCCGAGCGCCGGCCCAACATTTGCCATAGCGCTTCCTGCGCCTGAAAAAGCCGTTACAAAGTCAAGCCCCGTAAGAACTAGACAAAATGCCAAAATTACGTAGCAAACCACAAAAAGAAATAAATACGACAGTACCGAACTTGTGATGCTTTCATCAATTGGTCCACCATTATATCGGGGTATAAATATACTATTGGGACGAAGAAGTTTTTTAAAGTGGGCAGCACACATAGAAACTAAAACTTGAAAACGAAATATTTTGATGCCACATGATGTAGATCCTGCACAGCCACCTATAAACATAATAAAAAAGAATAGCATAATTGGCATTGTTCCCCAACTCGTATAGTCAGCCGTCGCATAACCCGTTCCAGTTAGAATAGAAACTATATTAAAAGTAGTGTACCGAAGAGATTCTTCAAAATTATAGATATTATTAGTCCAAACCCAAATGGTCATGAGACTTATAAGTATAATAATTAAAGTTAAAAACCATCGAACCTGACTATCATGGTAAAATACATTATTTTTCCCACGAAGAGCTCGCAAGTAAAGAAGAAATGGTAGACTTCCAACAATCATAAAAAAGGTGACCGTATAGTCAATTAGGGCGCTATCAAAATAACCAACAGAACCATCAGAAGTGGAAAATCCACCAGTAGCTATGGTAGTGAATGAATGGCAAACTGCTTCAAATGCTGTCATGCCAGCAAGCCAAAAAGTTACAGCACAAATAATTGTTAAACCAACATATATGAGTGAAAGTGCTGTCGCAAGCTGTGTCGCCCGAGGAAGCATTTTGTCGGAAACATTAAAGCTTTCTACTTTAAATAACTGCATTCCTCCAATTTTCAGGATAGGAAGGATAGCCACCGCCATTACAATAATGCCAACACCACCAAACCACTGCAACAAACTTCTCCAGAGAAGAATACCTGGAGGTGCTTTATCCAAGCCGGTAATTACCGTTGATCCTGTAGTTGATATACCGGACATTGCCTCAAAATAGGCATCTGTATAGCTTAAAGATAATTCAGAAAAAACGAAAGGGAGCGCTCCAAACGCTGGCATCAAAAGCCAGGAAATAAAAGTGAGTAAAAAAGCCTGCTGAATAGTCATTTCATTATATTCGCCCCGGTTACTAAGAAACAGAATACTTCCAAAAAACACAACAATACCCGAGATAAGAGCAAAAACTTGCCAATCCGAATTACCAACAGCAAGATCAACAGCCATTGGCAGCAACATACCAAAACCAATTACGAGTAAAAATATACCCGAAATCATCCAGATCGGACGAAAATCTATCAAGTTCTTCGCCCCTTCTTCATATTTATATTCCTAAAGAATTAATAGGTCCCACCACAGCAAGAAATTCCCGGCGAGTTTTTTCATCTTCTCGAAATACGCCAGCCATTCGGCTTGTGACCATTGAAACACCATGTTTATGAACACCACGGGTGCTCATGCATTCATGAGTAGCCTGAACCACCACCCCGACCCCATAAGGTTCCAGGATATCTTGAATGCAGTCCGCGATTTGCGCAGTCATTTTCTCCTGGACTTGAAGCCTTTTTGCATAGGTCTCCACAACCCTAGCTAACTTACTAATACCAACCACTTTGTTTCGTGGTAAATAACCAATATGTACTTTTCCTATAATTGGAGCCATATGATGTTCGCAATGGCTTTCAAAGGGAATATCTCTAAGTACAACCATTTCATCATAGCCATTCACCTCTTCAAAAGTGCGCGATAAATATTTTCGTGGGTCCTGGGAGTACCCTTTATAAAACTCTTCGTAAGACTTTACGACCCTCTTTGGGGTTTCAAGAAGTCCCTCTCGTGTTGGATCTTCGCCTGCGTATTCCAGTAGTGTTTTGATAGCATTTTCGGCATCATTACGACTTGGTTTTATTTTAACCATCAATGTACCTGCCTGTTAGCTGTAGGAACATCTAATGAAAATGCGGGTATCTCAACATCAAATTGAATACCATCTGTCACTTGCATTTTATAACTTCCAACCATAAAACCAGAAGATGTACAAAGTGGGGCACCACTTGTGTACTCATAAGCCTCACCAGGTTCGAGGATTGGCTGTTCCCCCACAACACCCTCACCTTCAACCTCATGTTTTTGGCCGTTACCATCAGTGATTATCCAATGACGGCGTTGAAGTTGGACTGTTTTATTTCCATAGTTTTCTATTTGTACCTGATAGCCCCAGACATAATGATTTTCATCAGGCACACTTTCCTTATCAAGATAAAATGGTTCAACCGAGACACCTATATCTTTAGTAGTTGTTTTATATATTTTATTATCACTCATAATTTTACTCACTTAAATACCTGCTATTTTAGCAGCCCTTGCAAAGTCATCCATCAAATCATCTGTATTCTCAAGTCCAACAGATAATCTCAACATGCCTTCAGTAATACCCATTTCAAGCCTTGCACTTTCCTTAACTGCCTTATGGGTCGTGCTGGCTGGGTGCGTCATAAGACTTTTAGCATCGCCTATATTATTTGAAATATCGGTAATTTCCAATGCATTTAAAAATTTGAATGCCTGCTCCCTGCCTTCAGGCACAAAAACTGTTATCACAGAGCCACCAGCGGTCATCTGCTTCACAGCAAGTTCATGTTGTCTAAAATCAGCTCTAAACGGATAATTAACGGATTCAAAAACTCCCAAATCATAAAGACCGTCAGCAACTTTAGCGGCATTCAAGCACATCCTGTCAATACGAAGATCCATCGTTTCCATACTTTTTAGCATAACCCAAGCATTAAATGGACTAAGGTTAGGGCCCGTGTGTCTAATATAAGGAGAAATAATCTCATCCATAATTTTATTAGAAGTGAGTATACAACCTCCTAAACAGCGCCCTTGCCCATCAATATGTTTTGTAGACGAATACATAACTACATCAGCGCCATATTCAATCGGTTTTTGCAGTAGCGGAGTAGCAAATACATTATCAACCACCACCAAAACTCCATTCTCGTGAGCAACATCACAAACATATTTAATGTCAACTATATCCAGGGTGGGATTAGCTGGAGATTCGAGAAATACAACGGACGTATTCGGCTGCATCGCTTCCTTCCAGGCTTCATTATCATCTCCATTTACCAAAGTTGAAGTAACACCAAATTTAGGAAGGATATCCTCGATAAAGACCCTACATGAACCAAATAAAGTTTTGCTAGAGACAACATGATCACCCGCTTTAACAATTGCAAGCATAGCAGAAGTCATAGCAGACATGCCGGTGGAAGTTGAACGCGCGGCCTCTGCGCCCTCAACAAGTGCCATTCTATCTTCGAACATAGCACAGGTTGGGTTTCGCAGTCGGGAATAGGTATAGCCTTCTTGGTCACCCTCAAAACGTGCTGCTGCATCTTCTGCGCATTCATAAGCATAACCAGATGTCATAAATATGCTCTCGCTTGTTTCCCCGAGTTCACTTCTATAAGTTCCCCCGCGAACAAGCTTAGTCTCCAGTTTCCATTTATCCGTAATATTTCTATTCTGTCCAGTATCTCGTTTCATTGACTACTCTTCTGTACTATTTAGATTTCCAAGTATGATACAAAAACAATTTTTTTTCTACCAAAGAAAGCTAATTACTACAGGATGCCCCACCAAGTACACAAAAAGTTGAACAAAACGGGTGATTTAAATAAACTTTACGCTTAGATGTACTTAGGTTTGTCCCCATATTAAACTGTTGGTCGAAGGCTAATAGCGTACATGCCATGATCACCGGGTGCTTTGCATCCTTATGTTTTACAATCATCCGTGAGGTGGCACACATCATATCATCGGGATTTACATTTAGTATTCCCCAGCACTCAGTAGTAATTTCAGCAACGTCTTCTTTCACATCCATTTCAGGAAATAATAATAGAGAACAGGGATCTTTTGCATCAACTTTAATATTTAAAATACCAAACAAATCTGCATACCCCTCACGGAGCATACGCACATCCTCACGCATAAATGTGCGACCGGCCACATGAATATTAAAATTATTATCTGATAACCACGAAAGACCTAATACCATAGGATCCCAACTTCCGTCTCCCCGTTCTTTCTGATGAATTTTCTTCGTATAGTGATCTGTAGAAACTCTTAGGGAAAGTAGATTTGGGTAATTTTTATTGAATTCAATTAATTTTTTTTTATGACGCATCATGGGCTTCATAGCATTTGTAAGTATAAGAAGCTTGAAATCGCGTTTAAGTACGCTTTCAATTATTTTTAAAATATCAGGGTTCATAAACGGTTCGCCGCCAGTAAGGCCAATTTCACGAACAATAATGTCATTCTCATTTATCTCGTTAAGGTATGATAAAACCTCCTCATGACTTATGTAAACGAGTGCATCATTTTTTGGTGAAGATTCAATATAGCAATTAATACACTCAAGGTTACAAAGTGTTCCAGTATTGAACCAAAGTGTTTCCAGAGACTTTAAAAGAACATGTGCACGATCCTTACCTTCAAGCGTAAGGTTTTGGTCACAAAATTTATTAGTGTTTTTATTTAAATTATCCATAAATAATACATCTCATTAAAAATAGAAATTATACAATAAAATATTGTACGTCCGTAAACTAGTTTTGATCTTCGTTTATAGTTCTTCCATATTGCCTATAGTTATAGCGGTAAGAAAAACATTCTTTGCAGTACGCATCATTGTTAAAATATTAGCCCACTCGTCTGGAAAACCTCGCCTACCCCCTCGTTCGCTACTAATACCAATAGATAACGTACCTCCAGCAATGGAAATATTTAAATTAGCTGAACCTGCATTCGAAAGTCTAGGGTTTCCACCCAAATAATTTGAAATTTTCCTTGATGTTTGAACCAAGGAACTTTTAAGCGCGCCCTCAATTTGTCCGGGCGGAGTAATTGAAACTACTTCCATTTCAAATTTAAGGCCGAGTTCGTCTGTTACTTCGCTAAGTATATTTCTTACTTTAGCTTCCATTGTATCTATATGAACTTGGTCAAGGGAGCGAACATCCAACGAAAACCATCCAGTTTCAGGCTTATGATTAAACACGGCCCCGCTAGATACTACCGCAACATTTAAACGGGTCCGGCGATCATCATAAATTTGAGGTTCGGGAATTTGGAGTATCCGATCAATAGCGCGGCCGATAGCCTGATTAATATTAGGAAGCCCACCTCGCAGGGTGTGTCCAGCTGGGCCAAATGCATTTATTTTCCACCAATGAATGCCAAGCGCACCGTAACTGATACTGTTACCTTCGCCGAGAACATCAACAAAAGCAATCGCATCTTCTTTATATTCCGCATACAAATGTTTCATACCCTGAAGGCCGGTTTCTTCCTCTGAAACACCAGCAAAAACAATATCATGTTCAGGAACTAAGCCACTATCAATCAACGCCTTCGCTGCAGTAATCAACGAAACAGTAGTCAGGGAAGTATTGGTTCCTGGTCCCCTCACAAAGTTTCCATCAACATAAGGAGGCATACCAGCTGCCCTCTGATTCTCGGCAACTGTTTTAAGGTCATCCAAGGTAGATACAAAAATAAGCGCTTTTCCAGAGCGGCCCTTAATCACGCCAATTACATTTGGGGCTGAGTTTACACGGACTTCTACCAAACCAATTTTACGCATTTCCTCAGCAACAGCTTTTGCGCGTTCGTGCTCCTTACCAGAAGGTGAAATAATACCTCCAAAATTTATTAGCATATCTGCTGCATAATGACGCATTTTAGTTATATCTTCGAGGCCTTTTAGTACGATTTTATCTTGAAGAACTTCATTTAAAAATCGTTCACCTGCATTCGAATTATTAGCAAACAATAACATGCATAAAATTGAAAAATTTTTAATATCTTTTAACAATGTAATTCCCCTAATCATGTTGATTTAATATTCTAAGTTAATTGCAAAAATAAATGTAAATTTTATAATTATTTAGGATTCCTATTACCACCTAAACTTTATTAATCGTGAAATTTAGCTTTTCGTTTTTCGATAAAAGCCCCCATTCCTTCTTTTTGATCTTTACTGGCAAAAAGGGAATGAAAGATCCGACGCTCAAATAACAATCCTTCCTGAAGTGACGTTTCTAATGCGCGGTCAACTACTTCACGAGCCATCATGGTCGAAGCCGTACCATAAGATGCAATGATATGCGCAGCTTCCATAGCTTCAGAAAGGAGATTTTCATCTTCTATCACTCGAGCAGCAAGACCTGCTCTTTCAGCTTCTATGGCATCCATCATTCTTCCCGTGAGTATTAGGTCCATAGCTTTAGATTTTCCAACTAACTTTGTAAGCCGTTGCGACCCGCCCATTCCTGGAATAACTCCAAGTTTAATTTCCGGTTGACCAAATTTTGCAGATTTTGCAGCAAAAATCATGTCACACATCATGGCAAGTTCGCATCCGCCACCGAGGGCGTAGCCACTTACAGCAGCAATTTTTGGTGTTCTAAACTTTGCAAATACATCCCACTGATAAAAATAATCTTCAACAATCATCTCAATGTTATCTTTTTCAATCATATCTTTAATATCAGCACCTGCAGCGAAAGCTTTATCTGAACCTGTAATAACAAAACAACCAACATGTTGACTTTTATCAAGCGGTGTCAAGACCTTAATCATCTCCTGCATCACCTCAACGTTAAGTGTATTGAGAGCTTCCGGACGATTGATTGTTACAAGGACCACCCTACCTTCCTGACTAATCTTAATTGTATTAGGCATTTTAAATCCTCGTTTTTTGATTACGTAAAAATGATTATATCAACCACCTGGTGACTTTCAAAACTAATAACTTAAGGTATATTTTGAAGAACAGTTCAGTCCACAATGAATAATAATAAATAAAAAGTTTTCTAAGATCGTTTAAACAACCAAGGCTCTTGAAATGAATTGAGTTTAAAAGTTAATGTAATAATATTTTGAAACTACAGCGTACCAAGATTTAACAAACTCTCCAGATCTATTTTATTTTTGATCGGCTCAATCATACTAAAACTATTTTTTTCTAGACCTTTTTTTTAAAATAGTATTTCTAGTTTAAAGATGAAATACCGCTACCACCAAGTTATGTAAAGCGAGGATATAATTATGGTGATTGCGATACTACCTATTATGAAGGCGCTGTCGACTGTATCCCTATCACTTTCTGATATAATAATAGTATTATTAATTTCAGGCTCTGGTGCGATGTATGAAATCGCAATAGCCAATACACCACAAAGAATAAATACAATACCAACCCGATCGATAAAGGGAAAGTCAGGCCAATATTCTCGCAAAATAATTGAAAAGACAAAGGAACCTATGCCCGCGACTAATGCACTGTTGGCTGTAGCTTTTTTCCAAAATAATCCTAATAGAAAAATAACAACAATTCCAGGTGTAAAAAACCCTGTAAATTCTTGAATAAACTGAAATGCTTGTGAAAAATTTCCTAGCAGAGGTTTTGCTATAATAATAGCAATGACCATTGAAGTAAGTCCGGCCACACGTCCAATAGCAACCAGTTTATTATCATCAACATTAGTTTTTATTTGCCTATAAATATCCATAGTAAAAATAGTTGAAATCGAATTCATCATTGATCCTAAAGAGGATAATATGGCAGCAATCAGGGCAGCAAATACAAGTCCCTTGATACCAACTGGTAACAGCTTCATCATTTCAGGATACGCTTGATCAGGGGCATCAAGATCAGGTATAATAAATGCAGCCGCTATACCGGGTAGTACAACAATAACAGGCATCAAAATTTTCAAAAAACAAGCAAAAAGAATTCCTTTTCGCGCTTCAGCAAGGTTCTTAGCGGCAAGAGCTCGCTGAATCACATATTGGTTAAAACCCCAATAAGAGAGGTTCATCATCCACATACCCCCAATGAGCACCGAGAGACCAGGCAAGTCTTTATAATGCTCACTTTCGGGTGAGATAATCATGTCAAATTTTTCGGGGAGTTGCTCAGTCAGCTCTATAAAGCCTCCCCAAACGCCTTGCTCCCCACCAATTTGATTAAGAGAAATTGCAGAAACCATCAATCCACCAAACACCAATAGTGCTACCTGAATAATGTCAGTAAGGGCCACCGCCTTTAAACCTCCATACAAAGAATAGGCTACTGCACAACCGCCCAACATAATAAGACCATACGTAAGTTCAATGCCAGTAATTGCATTAACTGCAAGTGCACCGAGCCATAATATAGAGGTCAAATTTACAAAAATATAAAGACCAAGCCAGAAAATAGCCATAACAAGTCTTACGCGGCCATCGTAGCGTTTTTCAAGAAACTGCGGCATGGAATAAATTTCATTTTGCAAAAAAATGGGAAGAAAGTAGCGGCCAACTATTAACAAAGTGATAGCCCCCATCCATTCATATGAGGCTATACCCAAACCAATAACAAAACCTGAACCTGACATACCGATGATTTGTTCTGCAGAAATATTAGCTGCGATTAACGATGCACCAATAGCCCACCAAGGCAGTGCCTTGCCCGCAAGAAAATAATCTTGAGCATTTTTGGAGTGCCCAACTTTCTCTCTGCTCACATACTGTGCAATTACAATGATAAAAATGGTGTAAGCCACCACAATTGATATATCGATAATTCCTAGTAACAAATTTTCTACCTAATTTCTTAATTTTTATTGACCATTATTTCCGTTAATGCGACTATTCCATATACAGTTGGCTTTGACAATATCGTATATTATGATTAACAGTATCATCTCTATGAGAAAGATTAAAATGCCCGTAACTAACGATAAAATCCACCAAAGTCCGCACCGTAGATATAACCCCCTTAATGATAAATGGATTTTAGTTTCCCCACAAAGAAACAACCGTCCCTGGAACGGAAAAACTGAAACACTGACTGAACCTTTAGGTACTTCATATGATAAAGAATGTTATCTTTGTCCAGGTAATATAAGGGCATCAGGGTTAACAAACAATCAATATAATGGTTGTTATATCTTTGATAATGATTACGCAGCTATTCAGGCAAATGATGAGAGAATAAGTTCCTCTGAACCACTATTTAAATCACAGACTGTCAACGGAGCATGCAAAGTGATCTGCTACTCGCCTGACCATTCTAAAACTTTACCAGAATTAGAACTTAATAACCTCATCGGAATCATAAATGCCTGGCGCACAATTTATACTGATTTAGAAGAAAAATATAAGTGGGTGCAGATTTTTGAAAATAAAGGTGAAATCAATGGTTGCTCTAATCCACACCCCCATGGCCAAGTATGGGCAAGTAGTCATTTGCCAGATGAAGTAGAACGTGAAAATAAGAACCAGCAAGCATATTACGAAAAAAATAACCGTCCATTATTACTAGATTACCTTGAAGATGAAATTGAAAAAAATGAACGTATCGTCTGTTTAAATGATGATTGGGTGGTACTCGTACCATATTGGGCGGCATGGCCCTTTGAAACACTTTTGCTGCCGCGCACTCCAATTTCGCACATGAACGATTTAAAGAAAAGCGAGATAAAATCGTTGGCAAAGATAATAAAAAGTCTGACAACGCGATACGATAATCTTTTTAATACTTCATTTCCATATAGTATGGGTTGGCATTGTCGGCCAGCGGGGGAACGCTCAAAGCATTGGATCATGCATGGTCACTTTTACCCGCCGCTATTACGTTCAGCAACTGTACAAAAATTTATGGTCGGGTATGAATTACTCGGAGAAACACAACGGGATATTTCTGCTGAACAGGCTTCTAATATGCTTCGTCAAGCTTCGGATGTTCATTATAAAAAGAACCCGAAATGAACAGAGAGAAACTTATAAATAGAACCTCATCTTATCACCATCAATTGCATAGAGGTTTAGGAACAAAAATAAGTGTTGCACCTGGCCGTGTTAATCTAATGGGAGAGCACACTGATTATAATGATGGGTTCGTGCTCCCTACTGCAATCGATTTTTTTACTTGCGTCTGTGGATCATTAAAGGAGGGTTCAAATGTTTCAATAACCGCCCTTGATTTCGATAATGAGGTAGATCATTTCGACCTTCAAGATGACATATTACCGCACGATGATGATATTTGGAAAAATTATATCCGTGGGGCGTTCTACTTTCTTAAAATGGAAGGTTATTCACTAGGTGGCTGCGCACTAACCATTAGCGGAACAATCCCTAAAGGGACAGGCCTCAGTTCCTCAGCCTCTCTCGAAATTGCAGTTCTAAATACATTGAGTGAATTATTTGGTCTTAGTTTAGATAATTTAAAGATGGCACAAATTGGTCAAAAAATCGAAAATGAATTTGTAGGTCTCTCCTCTGGAATTATGGATCAACTTAGTTCTGCTTGTGGCATAGAGGGACAGGCACTGCAGATAGATTGCCGAAATTTTAAAATAACAAATATTACAATTCCCACCTCGTTATCTTTAATGATTGTAAATTCCAACATAAAAAGACAGCTGACTACTAGCGCTTACAATGATAGGAGGCGAGAATGCCACCAAGCCGCAGAGTTCATGGGAGCCAAATCTCTTCGTGATATCACAGAGAAAACATTTCTATCACAAAAAAACTGCATGCCTGAACTGTTAGCTCGACGCGCTGAGCACATTATAACAGAAAATGCTCGGGTCATAAAAATGGCAACTGCATTGCGTAAAACTAATATAGAAGAAATATCCAGTATCATGGCTGATAGCCACACCTCAATGAAGAATTTATTTGAAATTTCAACTCCAGAAATCGATATTCTTGTAAATATTATAAGCAAATTTATCAACGTTTCAGGTGGCGTACGTATGACTGGTGGAGGTTTTGGTGGCTGTGTCGTTGCCCTTTTACCCACTAGTTCAGTGGAGGGCGTTCGTCAACAGATTGAAAGTCAGTACCCATATCAAACAGGACTAAAAGCTTGTATATACCTGAACCAACCAACCCGTGGTGTTGAGACAGTCCAAGGTATATTTAGTTGAGGTAATTGTGAGAGAAAAAAATGATAAAATTTCTATTAATAATTTTAACAGCAGGTTTTTCATTGCAGCAAATATTAGCCATGAATAACGAAGAAATAGAACGGATGGAGGTAAAAAGGTTTGGCCTTTTAGATGATGGCCGCACCGTGAAAGTTTATACGCTTAAGAATAAAATCGGTAATAGCATCGAAATTCTGGACTTAGGTGGAATTATAAAGTCAATCAATGTAGCTGACCACAATGGTGAATTTTCTGACATTGCTCTAGGATTTAATAACCCCCAGCAATATTTAACCGACAGTCCTTATATGGGGGCGTTGATTGGACGTTATGCTAATCGCATTGCCAAAGGAAAGTTTACACTTGATGAGGTCGAATATTCACTCCCTGTTAATAATTTTGAAAATACCCTCCACGGTGGCATAATAGGCTTCGACAAACGAATTTGGGAAAGTTCAGCTTCCACAATGGATAATGAAGCAAAGTTAGAATTATCTCTAATCAGCAAAGATGGAGATCAAGGATACCCAGGCACAATATCAACAATTGTCACATATCGTTTTGATGATCAAAACAAATTAACTATTACTTATTTGGCTACAACTGACAAAACCACGGTTATTAATTTGACAAACCACACTTATTTTAATTTAGATGGTCATAATTCAGGGTCTATTCTTGATCACGAAGTGATGATAAATGCCTCTCATTATACTCCAGTGGATAACACTCTAATTCCTACTGGTGAGATAGCCGCCGTAAAGGGAACGCCAATGGATTTTCAAACCTCAAAACCAATTGGTCGTGATATTAGTATAGATGATCCGCAACTAAGTTTTGGACTAGGGTTTGATCATAACTGGGTCTTAAATAAATCAGATGAGAATACAATTAATTTAGCAGCAACTGTGTACTCACCCAAAACTGGTAAATTTATAAACGTTTATACTGATCAGCCTGGCATTCAATTTTATACAGGTAATTTCTTAGATGGCAGTATTAAAGGAAAAAATGGGACATTTTATAACCACCGAAATGCATTTTGCTTGGAAACACAACATTTTCCAAACAGCCCTAATCAACATAACTTTCCCACTACAGAATTACGACCGGGAGAACAATACAAGACTACAACAATATTCGAATTTGGAATAAAAAAATAATAATTACTTTATATTTTTTTTTAAACCAAGTATTTAAGCGGAAAAAGGCCGAGATAAACCTTCTTAAGGCTATGTTGTGAAATGTTTATTTAAATATATTACTATTCAACGCCAACTGCTTTTGCACCAGGACGTCTTGGGTCAGAATAACCATAAAATAGTCCATCTTTAGACATAACGCTTTGAAGGCTACCCATGCCGGCACTATTTTTATTGAAGTTTATTTTATGACCTTTTTGACGCAATAAAGATATCGTATCAGGGCTTATTCCGCCCTCGAGTAATAATTCTTCAGGGTACCATTGGTGATGAACTCTTGGTGCGACCGAGGCATCACCAATATTCATTCCGTATTCGAGTACATTCAGAATCATTTGCATATTTGCACTGATAATTTTCGAACCGCCGGGTGTTCCTGTCATGAGAAATGGTATACCATTTTTGGAAACCAGTACGGGTGACATGGAACTAACCGGGCGACGAAAAGGACTGATCATATTATTTTCACTACCCATCAAACCAAAGGCATCGGGAATATCCGGCCTTAATGTAAAGTTTCCTAGATTGTTATTCATTAAAATACCTGTACCTTCAATAACTACACCAGACCCAAATGAGAACATTAGTGTATATGTATTACCCACCATGTTTCCTTCACTATCCACCACCGAATAGTGAGTTGTTTCGTCGCTTTCATAAATACTTAGGTTGCCCGGTGCTATTTCTTCTGATGGGGTCGCTCTGTCCAAAGATATTTTTGCTGCCAGTGATTTTGCGTATTCTTTATTGATAAGAGCCTCGGTTGGAATATCAACGAAGTCCGGGTCACCAAGATATTTACTACGATCAGCAAATGCTAATTTCATAGCCTCTGCCGTAACATGGATAGCCCCCGCACTACCCGGACCCATTTCCTTGAGGGGAAAATTTTCCAGAATATTTAACATTTGGATCACATGAGTACCACCCGAACTAGGTGCTGGAACAGCAACTATGTCATAATCACGAAATGTACCACGAACAGGCTCACGTTCAATCACTTTATAAGCTGCGAGGTCTTTCATGGTAATTATGCCGTTATGTGCTTCCATATCGGCAACGATTTTCTCCGCAATACTTCCTTTATAAAAGGCATCAACGCCGTTTTGCGCTATTTCAGACAATGTCCACGCAAGGTCAGGTTGCTTAAATAGTTCGCCAACTTCGTAATTTGAGCCATCGGGTTTATAGAATTTCTTTAGCGCTGCAGCGTTGTTTTTGAGACGCACGCTTCTGGAAAGGTCTGCCGCTAAATCATAGGTCACGACTATCCCATCACGGGCAAGACGAATGGCAGGCTCCAATACTTCTGCGAGGGTCATTGTGCCATAATTTTCTAAGATATGTGCAAGACCTGCAACAGAACCTGGGACAGCCGAAGATTTATGTGAAAACCGATAGGAAGGGTCCATAACGGCGACTTCACCGTTTTTATCAAAAAACATATTTTTATTAGCTGCTTCTGGGGCAAACTCTCTAAAATCAACGGCGATTGTTTTGTTTAATTTGGCAACATGAATAAGCATAAAACCACCGCCGCCGACATTACCCGCGCGTGGGAGGGTGACTGCTAGAGCAAAACCAAGAGCCGCACCAGCATCAATCGCATTTCCCCCGTTGCGCATAATTTCAGCAGTTATCTCGCTCGAAAGCGCATTATGACTGGCTACCATACCTTTACTGCCAATCACCGGATGATTAATCTCACTATATTCAAATAATGGTTCAGATGATTGTTCTTGTGCAAAAGAAATTGCAATATTCGTTACAGTAAAATTTGATGCAACTAATAATATTATAAGTTTTCTGAGCATAGCTCTTATTCCCTTTTTTAAGTGTTTATTTCAATCGTCTATTTTTGTCTAATAACAAATGACTTACCAACAAAGTCAGTTGGATTTACATTTTTTATAATTTGAGTTTTTCTGCCCTGCTTGGTTAAAAATGTAACCTCAACGATGACCTTACTTTGATTAGGCAATACGAAGTGAACTGGTTGATTACTTTGACTGTTATAACCGTCACCTGTAGCAACCATCCGCAAACCAAGAAGTAACCCCTTCAAGTTATATATTCGCACTTCTGAGCCGGCACGATTTAACACGCCATTCTTATCGGCAACCGTAATCTGTAATGATTTTTTTCGTGCTTCATTAGAAATATTATTTCTCAAAACTGGATGACGCCCAGCAATATTATATCCCTCGGTAAGAGAAATATCTAAATCACCATCATTGTCATAATCTGCCCACTGAATACCATGATCAGCACCACTAAGAGATGTTCTGTGAGTATCAACTTCAGTAAAGCGATTAGCATCGTTATGGAACAGTCGGTCATGAGGTGACCTTACACCCTCTTCATTTTGGTGATATCCAGCAGCGTATAGGTCCAACAAGCCGTCATTATCATAATCACCCCAACTTGCACCCACCATATGATCATGTCCCTCAATGCCCATTTCGCTGCTTACTTCATCGAAAGTTCCATCACCTTTATTTTTGTAAAGTTTATTAATACCATATGTTGCGACGAACAAATCAAGGTGACCATCATTATTATAATCTCCCACTGCACAATCAACACCTCCCTCGCTGGAAGTTCTGAGGCCGCCTTCCAAGCCAAGTGTAGCGGCTATGTCAGTAAAATAACCGCCTTCATTTTTGTAAAGAGCGTCTTTACCTTCGCCTTGATTTGCCAAAAATAGATCCAAAAAACCGTCACTATTGTAATCAAACCAACACGCGCCAACCGTGGCGCGTGGATCCGCCAAGCCTGTTTCAACACTCACATCAACGAATTTCTGGCCGTCGTTGCTAAACAGAAAGTTAGGCCCAACTCTATCAGCGACGAAGAGGTCCAAAGTACCATTGTTATCATAGTCAATCCAATTAATTTGACGTGCGCTAACTTGCGGTATATCGACACGCATCTGCCTTGAAACATCAGTGAAACTTTGTGATTTTTCGTTACGATAAAGTTCATTGCCCTGGCGGTTACTACCAACATAAAGGTCAAGGTAGCCATCAGCGTTATAATCGCCCCAAGCAATAGACCTTCTTTCTTTTCCACCTGTAGGTAGTCCTAGAACTGGGCCTAAATTTGTAAATCCACCAAACTCATTATTATAAAGCCTTACATCGCCAGTTTTGAACGATATAACCAAATCAAGATCGCCATCATTATCATAATCCCCCCAAGCATTTGATAATGCCATATTTCCACCAAACGTATCTGGTTGTATCCGAGTAAAATTAGGTTCTTTTTCTTGGGCCATCGCGCTTCCACTTAAAGTGAAAATTAGAAGCATTGTAAAGTTGATTATTAGCTTTATGTACATTTTTATTTTTCCTATGAAATTATAAATTGGACTAGTTTTACTGAAGAGAAAAGAGCCAAGATAAAGGTATCAGCAGTGGAAATATAATCGCCAATAAGAGATAAAAAAACCTAATACAACATTCGTTTTTTTATACGGCTCCCAACAATATTACCTATGAAAGCAGAGATAAACCAAACCCATCCACTTAAACTTGCACTACTAACACCACTAAAGAACGCTCCAATATTACAACCGTAGGCAATACGAGAGCCATAGCCCAGCATCAGGCCGCCCACCAATGAAACAACTATAAGTTTAAAACTGATATTCCACCTTAGCTTATAAGTACCCATCAAGTGAGCTGCTATGAAAGAACCTAAAAATATCCCTAAGTTCATAACAGAGGTAATATCAAAGAAAATTGATTGATCTAATGCAGCAGAGTTTTTCCAATAAACCCAACTCGTCACATCAACACCAGTTAGACTTAATGCTTTCGAGCCCCACAAAACAAATGCACTTGTCACACCCCAAGGGCGACCCGCTAAAAGGAGTGTTAAGAAGTTAGCAAAAACAAGTAAAAGTATAACAGATAGGATCGGCCAGTGACCCTTTACAAGTCGTTTCCATCCCCGCACCCCATCGTCCTTCTCCTCATTATAAGCTAAGACTTTACCGTGACGGCGCTTTTCAAATACAAGCGTTATCAAGGCTACAAAAGCACAAATCGATAGGGTTAGGCCAAGTCCACCTACAACCCCGAACTGAGAAGTTAAGTCGACACTTACGTTTGGTAAACTCCGCCAGAAAGCAATATCATAAGCACCCCAAACCCCCCCAATAATAAACCCTAAAAGCGTGATAAATATACGCGCACTTCCGGCTCCTGCCCACGAAAGAACTCCTGAAGCACAGCATCCACCAAGTTGCATCCCAACTCCAAAGAGAAAACTTCCAAAAATTGTGGCTATACCAAAAGGAACAACAAAGCCAATCACGTCAGAACCAAATAAACTTCCATGTGCGAGAATAGGATAAAAGACTGCTGATGCAAGGGCCAGAATAAGCATTTGCGCGCGAAGCCCGCGTCCATCACGTTGAGTGATCCAAGATGACCAACCACCCGTAAAGCCAAAATTACCAAAGACAAGGGTAAGTCCAATCATAACACCTACTAACGATAGCAAGGCATGAGCCAGGCCGGCAGTATGATTAATTACTGCAACAAGAACCGCCGTTATTATGAAGGAAATTATTCGCCAAAGATTATAATTTGGTACTGTACTCAAATTGGAACTTTGTGTTTTAGCCATTATCTACCCCTAACTATTCATTAGTGTACATAATTAAAATTAATCAGTCCAGTTGTAGGCCCATACAAGTACTGAGGCCTTCGAATTATTGCGTCAATTAATTCACCTTTCCTAACTAAGCGTTCAATGCTTGATCTAAATCAGAAATTATATCATCAATGTCTTCAATACCAACTGAAAGCCGAATAACGTCAGGTCCTGCCGCGGCAGCAATTTGTTCTTCTTCATTTAATTGACTATGCGTTGTCGAAGATGGATGTATTATTAAACTCCTGGCATCACCAATATTAGCAAGATGTGTAAATAATTTCACATGTTCAACCATTTTTTTGCCCGCTTCATATCCACCAGTTAAACCAATAGTCATGACTGCACCTGCTCCTTTTGGCATATATTTTTGGTGTAAAGAGTAATATGGATCATCTTTCAGCCCTGCATAGGAAACCCATTTAACCTTATCGTGGTTCTTTAAATAAGTAGCTGCCTTAAGCGAATTTTCACAGTGCCGTTCCATTCTTAAGGCAAGCGTCTCAATCCCATTTAATATATAAAATGCATTCTGGGGAGACAAACACTGTCCAATATCGCGCAAGGAAAGAACCCGGCAAGCAATAATGAAACCTATATTACCCATCGCCGCACCAAAAACATCTGCAAGAACCATATCATTATAGCTATCACAGGGTGCTGAGAGGGTTGGATACTTATCATTTTTAAGCCAATCAACCTTACCACTATCAACAATTAATCCACCAATGCTATTACCATGGCCACCAAGGAATTTGGTGAGTGAATTGACAACAATATCTGCCCCATGTTCGATAGGCCGACAAAGATAGGGTGTGGCAAGCGTGTTATCAACAACCAGAACAATACCAGCGTCGTGAGCAACCTTTGCTATAGCAGAAATATCAGTAATAATGCCGCCTGGGTTTGCTAAACTTTCAATAAATATAGCCTTTACATTATCATTTAATGCTTCCTTAAATTTCTCAGCAATAGGTTCAACAAATGTTGTATTCCAACCAAATTTTTTAAAACTAGTTCCCATTTGGGTAATTGATCCGCCATAAAGCTTTTTCGAAGCTAATATTTCATCCCCTGTTTCTAAAAGCGTGTGAAATACAGTAAACTGGGCGGCATGTCCGCTTGAGACTGCTAACCCAGCAACCCCTCCTTCAAGTGCAGCAACCCGCTTTTCCAATACGTCCGTCGTTGGGTTCATCAACCGTGTATAAATATTACCAAATTCATTTAAACTAAAAAGGTTAGCAGCATGCTCTGTATTGTTAAATTTATAAGCGGATGTCTGATAAATAGGTACGGCACATGCCCCTGTTGTTGGGTCGGGTTGTTGGCCAGCATGCAAGGCTAGGGTTGGTAATTTATATTTTTCTGACATATTTTTTCCAATTTACTATAATTTTTTAACAACAAAATAACTACTATCATCTATTTATTGTTACTTAAATAAACCATAAAGTTTAAAATGCAAATCAGAACATCAATTATTTATCTTTAGACTATAAAAATATAACTACCCTCACGAAAAGCTTTATCCTTAAGTTTTAGTAATGGGTTGATCAGGTAACGGATGATAGTTTTTTTCCATTTAATATATCAACTTCTGCAACCATACCTGGTAAAATTGGAAGATCGCCAGTTTCAGATGATAAAAAACTACCATATCTCTAACAATAAGTTTTAAAGTCTGCTTAAAGTTATAATAAAAATTGTGTCCATGGTCCCTTTATAGCAAGAGTTCGGGTTGGGTATTGAACATTTACAAACATGGTCGTACCATCAGGTGAAAAACAGACACCCGCAGTTTCAGATTTAACATTAACCTTGGCTAGGGTGTAAAGTTCACCTGATGGTGTAATTCCCCTTATATGATTTATGGTACCGTCATAATGATCTTCACAAATGATAAGATGACCGTTTGGTGCAACAGTGATATTATCGCCTAGACCAAATGTCTCTTTTTGTACGGATTCGAAAAAGAGTTGTAGTCGACCTGGATCATCAGCCTCATCAGGCTTACCTTCATTGAGTGACGGTTTGTATCTCATCACCTGCCCAAGGTTTTTAACACCCCCAGTTGAGCAGCAGAAATAAAGCTCATTATCACCCCAGAAGATCCCTTCACCACGGGCAAATACTGCCGCACCATTTTTAAACCCGCGCATCCTAAGATCATCTTCAGGGCTCTCTATATTTTCTAGATCAATCCACCTTACATTGCGCCAGCTTTCCGGCTCAAACGATCTGCCGTCCCAGTTTCGACTATCAAATCCGCTCGCAACATCCTGAACACCTAATGCCTGTAATTTTCCACCTTTAAGGAGGTCTCCATAAACATTAGGGATAAATCGGTAGAATAAACTGTTTTCGCGGTCCTCTGTAAGATAAACAATACCCGTCCTCGGATCAACCGCTGCCGCTTCATGGTTAAAACGCCCCATAGCTTTGAGAGGTATAGGCTTGACTGGCCCACTTGCGTTCGCCAGCACCTCAAATACCCATCCATGATCATGTTGGCAACCCTCACCAGATTTGCGTGTGGTTTCTTCGCATGTTAGCCAGCTTCCCCAAGGCGTAATGCCACCAGCACAATTGGTTGAGGTCCCAACCAGGCTGTAATATTCACTTACCCGCTTTTCTTCAGCCACATCATAAATGATCGTTGTTGTTCCCCCTAGGAGTGGTTCACCGACATCCGTATGATCATAGGCGTGACTAAGTAAAGGTATTAGTTTTTTAAGTTCTTCTGGATCAGGATTTTTGTGGCCAATTTCATGGTTTCTCACAAGCGCTACTTTTGATCCCTCAAGTGCAAAGCATCCCATACCGTCAGCATTTTTTGGCACCACGTAGCCGTCATCCATTTGATCTCCCTGCCTAGATATAGTTTTGTAGCTAAAACCCTCTGGCAAATCCAATATAGCGTCACGGGCTTCCACCAGCGGCCCATAGGCTGGTATACTTTTTGACTTTGCTTCATAAGAACAACCTGACAAATAATTAGTAAGCCCGGCAAATGCCAAACTACCCGCACCGGCCACAAATTTTCTACGCGTTACTTTCATGATGTTCTCTCCATATACTTTTTTTATAAAATCAAGCACTTTCTTTATAATATCAAGCACTTTTCTGATTAAAAATCACGATCTTAAACCGATCTTTTTTATTTTTAAAAAAGGCTTTTAACAATAGGTATTTATATAGATTAAGTGTTCGCTAGCCAATAAAAAGGACCTAGCCATTTCTAGCTAAGTCCCTGTTATTATTGGTGGAGCTAAGCGGGCTCGAACCGCTGACCTCTACACTGCCAGTGTAGCGCTCTCCCAGCTGAGCTATAGCCCCAAATTTCATTTATTTCTGATTTCAAATGAAGTGGATATAATTTTTTGGGCACAATCAATTAGCATCTTGTCCATTTATTAATAATAAAGGATATAGAGACTAATTATTCTTCTACGGTTGGTTTCGAGTGCGGTGCGTCAACAACAGCAGCAACATTTGTATCATCATCATCGCTGAGAACTACGGTATTGTCGTCAGGTGAAATTTCAACATCATCGTCGTCCTCACTCAAGAGTGCATCGTCATCTAGGAGGCTTTCTGCTGCCTCTTCTGCAACTTCAGCTTTTCGCTTTTCTGAAATAAGTTCAATAGAATGTGTTTTACTCTTAAGAATAATCTCAGGCTTGAATTTATGTCCACAATCAATACAAACAATTGGTTCAAACTCGCCAAGATCGTAAAATCTTGTTCCACATTTTGGGCATTGACGTTTTTCGCCCCATTCAGCTTTTACCAAAGTATTTCTCCTAAGAACATTTTGTTCATAAATACATAATAAACAATGATTTGCCATTTTATTAGGCCACTGTCAAAGCCTAATATGACAAAAGTGTGAAGAATAGAAACAAAAATGAAAAAAATATCGATAAAACTTGATAAAAAAGTGATACTAATAGCCAAATATATGTTAATTCACTCTTTAATTAATCAATCTAGGCGGATAAAAAAAATATGCATAAACTCAGCTCATCAAAAACTGGGCCCTTATTAGGAACTATAACCGTGCCCGGTGACAAATCTATATCGCACCGCGCACTTATAATGGGAGCGCTTGCAGTTGGTGAGAGTAAAATCTCAGGTCTCCTCGAAGGAGAAGACGTTCTTGGCACTGCAAGCGCACTGCGCGCGCTTGGGGCAGATATCTATAAAGATGATAATACAGTGTGGCACGTTCACGGTGTTGGTATTGGTGGCTTAAGAGAGCCAGAAATATCGCTCAATATGGGCAATAGTGGAACAGGAGTACGCCTACTTATGGGGCTTGTCGCCACTCACCCTATACAAGTAACATTTACTGGAGACAGTTCATTATCTTCAAGACCAATGAAACGCATCACAAATCCTCTAGAAATATTTGGAGCAAAGTTTTCTGGTAATAGTGAAGGAACACTTCCTATAAAAGTCATTGGTGCCAAATCCCCCATACCCATTTTGTACGAAATGCCCATGGCATCTGCACAGGTTAAATCTGCTATAATGCTTGCCGGCCTTAACACCCCAGGCCGGACAACTGTAGTAGATAAATTTGCCACGCGCGATCATTCAGAGCGTATTTTTAAGTATTTTGGCGTGCCAATTGTAATTGATGAGGATAATATTCATGTAAGTGGGCACGCTGAATTAACGGCAAGAGACATGACTGTTCCTGCAGATCCATCATCAGCTTCCTTTTTAGTTGTAGCAGCACTCATAACGGAAGGATCTTACTTAACAATTAAAAACGTCGGAATGAACCCCGCTCGTATTGGATTATTTGAAACTCTTTTAGATATGGGCGGTCAAATTTATTTTGAAAATAAACGTCAATCTTGCGGCGAAGATATTTCAGATATTCACGTAAAATATTCAAAACTTAAGGGTATAAAGGTCCCGCATGAAAGAGCACCTTCCATGATTGATGAGTATCCCGTACTCTGTGCAGCAGCTGCAAATGCCGAAGGTAACACGATCATGCGAGGTATAAATGAGCTACGTGTCAAAGAAAGTGACCGTATTGCTGTAATGGTGAAAGGCCTTAAGGCTAGTGGCGTTAATGTTATTGAGCACGATGATGGTATGACTGTCTCTAAGTCCGAGGTTAGTGGTGGAACATTAGTTGAAACTCATCTTGATCACCGCATTGCCATGTCATTTCTTATACTTGGGTTGAATTCAAAAGAATCAATCTCTATTGACGACGGAAGGGTCATTGAGACGAGTTTTCCAGGATTTAAGGATCTCATGAATTCACTTGGAGCTCAAATATGCTTTTAAGTAAAAAACTTATCATTGCCCTGGATGGTCCAGCTGCATCAGGTAAAGGAACCCTCGGTCGCCGCTTAGCGGCTCACTACAACCTTGCACTTCTCGATACCGGGGCTCTCTACCGAGCAGTTGGGTGGAATGTAATACAAAAAGGAGGAAATCCAAATAATGTAATCGATGCCTTGGAGGCTTTGAAAGATTTATCCAATATAGATTTGTCAAATAAAAAATTGAGAAGCGAATCAATCGGCACAGCCGCATCTCAAGTTGCGGCACTTCCTACAATAAGGCATGCTTTGGTTGATTTTCAACGGACTTTTGCCAATAATCCACCACCAAATAAAAATGGCACCATCCTTGATGGACGCGACATAGGTACTGTTATCTGCCCTGACACCCCATTCAAAATTTTCATCACAGCAGACGTTGAAATACGTGCAAAACGAAGGTTTTTGGAAGAGTTTGGAAATGATGAAAATGCTAAGGAATATAAAAAAATCCTAAATAAACTCAGGGATCGTGATAAACGGGATACAAGCCGAGCATCCTCCCCACTTAAACAAGCTAAAAATGCCCACTTGATAGATACAAGTTATTCAGATATAGAAGCCGTGTTTGATGCAGCTATCAAGTTTGTTTCAAGTAAAATGTAAAGTAATAACACCTGCTAATGACATTTACTGATCTAACTCTTTTATGAGGCAGTTTTTTTTTGAGGCAGATTTTTTATTTTATTAACATTAACACTAACCATTTTATTAAGGTTATCGAAAATAGTCGACGGCCCGAAATAAAAGCAGGGTGTCCCGCTAATGGGATAGATCGCCCGCATGAATAGGTAATAATAATGACTGAACTTAATGTTCCAACTACCGAAGACTTCGCAGCAATGCTCGAAGATTCTCTTGGTCCTGAAGGCAAGTTTGACGGCAAAGTCGTCACAGGGATCATCATTGCAGTAGATAAAGAATCTGCAACAATAGATATTGGTCTCAAAGCCGAAGGTCGCGTTCCACTTAAAGAATTCGCTGATCACGGACAATCAGCTGAACTCAAAGTTGGTGACACTGTTGAGGTTTTCGTTGAGCGTATAGAAAACGCTAAGGGCGAAGCAATGCTATCGCGTGAAAAGGCACGTCGTGAAGAATCATGGACTGTCCTAGAAAAGTCTTATGAAGCTGAGGAGCGGGTTAATGGCGTTATCTTTGGTCGTGTCAAGGGCGGCTTTACAGTTGACCTTTCAGGCGCTGTTGCTTTTCTACCAGGTAGTCAGGTTGATGTCCGTCCAATACGCGATGTCACACCACTTATGAATATTGAGCAACCATTTCAGATACTTAAAATGGATCGCAAGCGTGGTAATATTGTTGTATCAAGACGTGCTATTCTTGAGGAAACACGCGCTGAACAACGCACAGAAATTATAGAAAACCTAGCTGAAGGTAAAACTGTTGAAGGTATTGTTAAGAATATTACTGACTACGGTGCCTTCGTTGACCTTGGTGGTATTGATGGTCTTCTTCACGTTACTGATATTTCGTGGAAACGAATTAACCATCCATCAGATATACTGACTATCGGCGATACAATTGACGTTCAAATTATTCGTCTAAATCCAGATACGCAACGTATTTCCCTGGGTATGAAACAACTTACAGAAGACCCATGGTCAACAATCACAAGCAAGTATCCAATTGGAACAAAACTAACTGGCCGCATCACGAACATCACCGATTATGGTGCCTTTGTTGAGCTTGATGATGGCGTTGAAGGTCTTGTTCACGTTTCAGAAATGAGCTGGGTTAAGAAAAACGTGCACCCTGGCAAGATTGTATCAAGTAGCCAAGAAGTTGAAGTTATGGTTCTTGAAATCGATGGCGAGAAACGACGTATCAGCCTTGGTCTGAAGCAGTGTAAAGATAATCCATGGCTCTCATTTGCTGACAAATTCCCAACAGGCACAGAAATTGAAGGTGAAGTTAAGAATATCACTGAATTTGGTCTGTTTATCGGCCTTGAAGGTGAAATGGACGGCATGGCTCATTTATCTGATTTAGACTGGAATAAGTCTGGTGAAGAGGCCATTGCTGAATATAAGAAAGGTGATATGGTTAAAGCCATCATCCTTGATGTTGATACTGACAAAGAACGTATTTCTCTCGGTATCAAACAACTAAAGGGTGATCCTGTTAATGCAATTTCTGGTCTAAAGAAAGGTGGAACTGTAACATGTACTGTTACAGAAGTAACTGAAAACGGTCTCGAAGTAAGCGTTGGTGAAGAAGAAGGGATGAAAGCCTTTATTCGTCGTTCAGACCTAAGCCGTGATCGTGCTGAGCAACGCCCAGAGCGCTTTTCTGTTGGTGACAAGCTTGATGCTAAAGTAACGACCCTTGATAAGAAAGCTAGAAAAGTTAGCCTTTCTATAAAACAGCTCGAAATTTCTGATGAAAAAGAAGCTGTGGCTCAATACGGATCATCTGATAGTGGGGCAAGTCTTGGAGATATTCTTGGAGCAGCTATTGCTGATGCAAAGCCGGCTAAGAAAAAAACAGCGCCAAAAAAGGCTGCTGTAAAAAAAGATGCCGAGCCGGCTAAGAAAAAAGCAGCTCCTAAAAAGACTGCAGCAAAAAAAGACGCGGAGCCGGCTAAGAAAAAAGCAGCTCCTAAAAAGACTGCAGCAAAAAAAGACGCGGAGCCGGCTAAGAAAAAAGCAGCTCCTAAAAAGACTGCAGCAAAAAAAGACGCGGAGCCGGCTAAGAAAAAAGCAGCTCCTAAAAAGACTGCAGCAAAAAAAGACGCTAAATAAAAAAACTTATCTTTTAGTTGAATTATTTAACCCGCCCGGATTTTTCGGGCGGGTTTTTTGCATAACTTCATATATTGATTCTCTCTGATCAATATTGATCAGATCAAAAAAAGCATAAAGTCTTACTTTTTTATATAAATTAACTCCATTTTATATAAAAAACATAATTTATAAGGACTTAGCCTTGACGAACTTACAACTCTCTGGCAATTTAGAATGTAAGTACAATATTGTAACTATATTAATATGCAGGGACTTGAATATGATAAAGTCGGAGATGATAGCAAAATTAGTGGATGCCAATCCTCACCTTTATCAACGTGACATAGAACGTATCGTCAATACTATATTTGAAGAAATTACAAACGCCCTTGCTGAAGGTAATCGCGTTGAACTTCGTGGATTTGGTGCATTTTCAGTCAAGGATCGCCCTGCTCGCGCTGGTCGTAATCCCCGGACTGGACAAGCTGTAGATGTACCGGCCAAGAGTGTGCCTTATTTTAAAACAGGTAAAGATCTGCGGGAAAAGTTAAATAACAAATAAGTTGTTATTGAACTAGCAGCATGTAACCGCAAATAAGAAGGGCTTAAATCATGCGCTTTATCTTTTATTTTGCTTTCATCACCTTTACTCTTCTCTGTATTATTATTGCGGTGTCTAATAACTCACTAGTAAACTTCAGTTTAGAGCCTTTACCTGTAAATATTGTTATTCCAAAATTCTGGTTAGTTTTTGTAGGAATTTTTATTGGACTTTTAGGTGGTTGGATTGTTTCTATATATTCCAGTATATCGCAGGCAAAACGTCGGAGATTGACCGATAAGAAAATTAAAGAACTCGAAAAAAAAATAAAATCTTCTTCACCACCTAATATTGATTTGTAAAAAGACTAAAAGCATGGCAAAACCCCATCAGAATAACTTAAACGGAACTGACGATGGCAAACCTAAAACCCTCCGAACGCATCTTATGCGCACTTGATACAACTAATGTGGCGCAAGCCAGCACACTCGCAGCAACACTTAGCTCAGATGTAGGGGGTATAAAGTTAGGTTTAGAGTTTTTTGGGGCTAATGGTCCGCAAGGTTATAAAGAAGTAATAAAAGCTAACCAAAATATTTTTCTTGATTTAAAACTTCATGATATTCCAAATACAGTAGCTAAGGCGATTCACTCTTTAATGCGATTGCACCCCAAAATTATGACAATTCACACGGCTGGCGGATACGCGATGATGATGGCCGCCGCAAATGCTGCCACAGAAGCTGCGGCTCAAGAATGTTGCCCTCGTCCTTTGATTGTTGGTGTTACAATCCTTACTAGTTTAGACGAGGCAGACTTAACTGCTATTGGCTACCAAGATAGTTTGCCAAACCAAGTTTTGAAAATGGCCAAGTTAGCAAAGAAGAGTGGCCTGGACGGTGTTGTGTGTTCACCACACGAAATTGAATTAATTAGAGATACATGCGGCCCTGATTTTAAATTGGTTGTTCCTGGCATCCGCCCAGCCGGCAGTAGAAAAGGCGACCAAAAGCGTGTTATGACACCGAAAGAAGCCATTAATCTGGGTGCAGATTTCTTAGTAATTGGAAGGCCTATTACTCAGGCGGATGACCCTGTTGCTGCCGTGCGGGCAATCGTTGAAGAAATAAATAGTTGATCATGATGGCTAAAGTAAAAATTTGCGGCCTATCAACTAAAGAAACAGTTTTAACCGCCGTTAAAGCTGGAGCAAAGTATATTGGACTTGTATTTTATCCACCATCCCCGAGAAATGTTACCATTGATCAGGCGGCTGAAATTTTAGCAACCCCCTACCAAGATATACTCACAGTCGGCGTTTTTGTTAATCCCAGCGATGCCCTGCTCACTAACGTCCTAAAAGTTGTTAATCTTGATGTTATTCAGCTTCATGGCAACGAGGATCCAGAGCGAGTTAAATATATTAGCACCCGATTTGCTAAAAGTGTAATGAAGGCAATTTCTGTTTCTGATGTCAGTGACCTCAATAAGGCCAAAGAATATGAGAGTGTATGTGATATGTTACTCTTTGATGCTAAGGCACCCATTGAAATGCATAACGCGCTTCCAGGTGGAAACGGATTAGTATTTGATTGGAAGCTAATTGCTGATTATCAATGGAATGTTCCTTGGATGTTATCGGGAGGTCTCCATGCAAAAAATGTACAAGAAGCAATCAAAATAAGTGGTGCAAAAATTGTTGATATTTCGAGCGGCCTTGAATCCGAACCAGGAAATAAAGATATAAGTATGATAAAAACGTTTATGAGAGTAATTCAGGAAACTAAAGAATGAGTGATAAAAATATGAATAGCTACCGGAACAGTCCTGATGAAGATGGTCATTTTGGAATATTCGGCGGGCGATATGTAGCTGAAACATTGATGCCCCTTATACTAGAAGTGGAAAAAACTTACAGGGCTGCAAAGGATGATCCAACTTTTAAGGCAGAGTTTAATGAACTTCTTAAGGAGTATGTAGGTAGACCTAACCCACTTTATTATGCAAAACGCCTAACGGAACACCTTGGTGGTGCAAAAATATATTTTAAACGCGAGGAGCTTAATCATACCGGGGCCCATAAAATAAATAATTGTGTTGGGCAAATATTACTAGCTCGTCGTATGGGTAAAACACGTATAATTGCAGAAACTGGTGCAGGGCAGCACGGCGTTGCAACTGCAACAGTTTGTGCACTTTTTGGCATGCCTTGCGTGATCTATATGGGGGCTAAAGATATTGAACGTCAAAAACCAAATGTCTTTCGTATGAAACTCCTTGGAGCCGAGGTTATTGCAGTTACATCTGGGTCAGAAAGTCTCAAAGATAGCATGAACGAGGCTATGAGAGATTGGGTCGGCAACGTGGAAGATACTTTTTACATTATTGGTACTGTAGCTGGACCTCATCCCTACCCTGAACTAGTCCGGGACTTTCAGTGCGTTATTGGAAATGAAACACGTGAGCAAATTCTTGAAAAAGAAGGACGTCTTCCTGATAGTCTTGTCGCGTGCGTCGGCGGTGGCTCAAACGCCATTGGTCTTTTTCATCCATTTCTTGATGATGATGTTGAAATGTATGCAATTGAAGCAGCTGGACATGGCGTTGAAACTGATAAACATGCTGCTTCCCTCTCCGGGGGAACCCCAGGTATACTTCACGGCAATAGAACTTATCTTCTTATGGATGATGACGGGCAGATACAGGAGGCTCATTCTATTTCAGCTGGATTAGATTATCCTGGCATTGGACCTGAGCATAGTCACCTTCATGAAATTGGTAGAGTGAAGTACGTACCGATCAGAGATACGGAGGCTCTCGAGGCCTTTCAACTTTGTTCAAAGCTAGAAGGTATTATTCCAGCGCTGGAATGTGCTCACGCTATTGCCTATATTTGTAAGCTAGCGCCAGACCTACCTAAAGATCATCTAATGATTATGGGCTTAAGCGGCCGTGGTGATAAAGATATATTTACAGTAGCTGAAGCACTTGGTGAGGATATCTAGAATATGGGTATTTCAAGAATAAATGCGAAATTTGAACAATTAAATTCTGAAGGTCGCGCCGGACTAGTCACTTTTACCACAGCAGGTGACCCTGATTATAATACAGCTCTGAATATCCTAAGAGGACTTCCGGGTGCCGGTGCAGACATCATTGAGCTAGGAATGCCCTTTTCTGACCCGATGGCAGATGGCCTTGCTATTCAGGAAGCCAGCATTCGTGCACTTAAGGGTAATATGACCCTAAAAAAAACTCTTGAGATGGTTTGTAGTTTTAGGAAACATGACCAGGATACGCCTATAATCCTTATGGGGTATTATAACCCAATCTATATTTACGGTGTACAAAATTTCATTGAGGACGCTCTAGCAGCAGGTATTGATGGTATGATAGTAGTAGATTTACCACCTGAAGAAGATAAAGAATTAGCCATTCCAGCAAATGATGCGGGCATGGCGATGATACACCTTGCTACACCAACCACTGACCAAAATCGTTTAAATAAAATTCTTGAGAATGGATCCGGGTTTTTATATTATGTTACAATTGCTGGTGTGACGGGGACCGCCAAGCCTGACCTTAAACCAGTTAAGACTGCATTAAATAATTTTAAAAAAATATCACAAATACCAATTGCAGTAGGTTTTGGTATTAAAACCCCAGAAGATGCCGCGCAGTTTGGAAAATTTGCTGATGCAGTTGTTGTTGGCTCTGCAATTGTAGATATTATAAAAAATAACATAAACCAAGAAAATGTTGCAAATTCTGATCTAGAAGTTAAAGTTCTTTCCTTTGTAGGTAAACTTGCAAACGGTGTCCAAAATGCTAGAAAAAAACACGAGGGCTTTCTATGAACTGGTTAACAAATTTTGTACGTCCTAAAATTCAGAGCATTATAGGCCAAAAATCTGAAACTCCAGATAACCTCTGGCACAAATGCAAGGGCTGCGGGCAGTTACTCTATGTAAGTGATGTTGAAAAAAATCTAAATATTTGTCCTAGCTGTGACCATCATGAGCGTATTGGTCCAACGGAGAGATTTAAAAACCTTTTTAATAACGGTGAATATAAGCTAGTTAAACTTCCGGTACCGACTGACGATCCTCTTAAATTTAAAGATCAAAAAAAATATACGGAACGTCTCAAAGCTGCTAGAGCAAAAAGTGAATATAAAGATGCAATCGCAGTTGCTTACGGGAAAATGGGAGACGTCAGTACTGTAATTGCTGTACAGAACTTCCTATTTATGGGTGGATCAATGGGTGTTGGGGTTGGCGATGGTATCGTTGCTGCATCTAACCAAGCCATAGAGAAGAATTCTCCTCTTATTTTGTTTGCTGCGGCTGGGGGTGCTCGTATGCAGGAAGGTATTTTGTCTTTAATGCAGATGCCCCGCTGTACGGTTGCTGTGCAACGTCTGCGTGACGCGGGTCTACCCTATATTGTTGTACTTACCGATCCAACTACGGGTGGAGTTACTGCTTCATACGCTATGCTTGGTGATATTCAAATAGCAGAACCTAATGCATTGATATGCTTTGCAGGTCCTCGGGTAATAAAAGATACTATTAGGGAAGAATTGCCTGAAGGCTTTCAGCGCAGTGAATATCTTTTAGAGCACGGTATGATAGACATGATAGTGCACAGAGCGAAGATGAAAGAAAAATTAACCCAACTTCTAAACCTCCTTGTAAATAAGGAAGCTTAGTCACTGAAAATGAATAACATAACTAGTGACAAAATACTTAAACGCCTCCTTAAATTACATCCCAAAACTATCGATCTCTCCCTTGGGCGAATGCAAGATATTTTGAATAAACTTGGTAATCCTGAAAAGAAATTGCCGCCAGTTATTCATGTTGCTGGTACCAATGGGAAAGGTTCGACCACAGCCTATTTACGATCAATTCTAGAATCGGCAAATCTGTCTATACATGTATATACATCACCCCATCTTGTCCGATTTGCAGAACGAATTCGTTTGAATGGAAAGATTATTAGTGAAAATTATCTTGAGGAAGTTCTAAAGGCCTGTGAGGAAATAAATGCTGGCGAGCCCATAACTTATTTTGAAATCACAACAGCAGCAGCCTTTAAGGCATTCGCTGACAACCCTGCAGATGTTCTAATACTTGAAGTTGGCTTGGGTGGGCGCTTTGATGCTACCAACGTTGTTGACCAACCTCTCAGCACAGTAATCACCCCCGTCTCCCTTGACCACGAATACTTTTTAGGAAATAATTTACCTGGCATAGCATACGAAAAGGCAAGTATAGCAAAAACAAATACCCCCCTGCTCTCGGCAAAACAACAGCCGGCCGTCAATAAAGTAATCCATGAAGTTGTAACCTCAAAAGGGGGAAAACTTATTACTGAATGGGACTACCAAATTAAAAATAACGGTTTTACTTATAGTGATAGTCAAGGGAGCCTGAATTTACCAATTCCAAACTTACATGGCACTCATCAGGTTTCAAATGCGGCACTTGCCATCGCAGTGCTTAGGCATCAGGATAAAATTTTAATTAATGAAGAACACTTAGCAAAGGGCATCACTAATGCTAAGTGGCCTGCTCGCATGCAGAATATTACTAATAGTCGTTTCGGTAAATTACTTAATAATGGAAGTGAACTTTGGCTAGACGGGGGGCATAATCCAGCCGCTGGTCAGGTTGTCGCAGACAGCTTTAAAGATAGAAACCTCATCCTAATATGCGGTATGATGGAAAACAAAGATGCCTCTGGTTATATTCAAGCATTTAAGAAAAGAATCTCTAAATTTTACGGCCTTCAAATTGATGGTGAGGCGAGCCATTCAGCCGCCAACATAATTAAAATTGCAAGGTCTTTAAAGGTTAATTCAGCGGCTACAAATAGTGTTGAAGAAGCTTTAGTAAAAATAGGTAATAAACATGAGGTCACCGTTATTATTTGTGGTTCACTATATCTTGCCGGACAAGTACTGGCTGATAATGCCTTGATCCCAGATTAATCAATGTTAGACTAAACGAAATGATCATAGACAGGATAAGCCGATGTCCAAAACCCGCCTTTACTTAATCACCCCATCCACTTTTAATTTAAATAAATTTGCAGGCAGCCTAACGGAGGCCCTGGAGGGTGGGGATGTGGCTAGCGTCCAACTCCGGATGAAAGAAAGTAATGATGAAGATATTATTGAAGCAGCAAAAGTACTTATGCCTATTTGTCACGCCAAAGATGTCGCATTTATTATTAATGACAACGCAGATATTGCAAAAATTGTTGGTGCTGACGGGGTTCATATTGGTCAAGAGGACCCTACTTTAGAAGAGGTTCGAAGCATTATTGGTGTTAATAAAGTTATCGGCGTGACTTGTAAGGATAGCAAGCATATCTCCATGACAGCCGGCGAGCAAGGGGCCGACTATGTTGCTTTTGGGGCTTTTTTCCCGACTAAAACAAAATCTATGGCAACGACTGCTTACCCAGAAATACTTCAGTGGTGGCAAGATATTTTTGAAATACCCTGTGTTGCCATTGGCGGCATAAACTCTTCAAATGCCTCCTCAATTGCAAAAGCGGGCGCAGATTTTGTTGCCGTATGTTCCGGTGTATGGGATCATCCTGATGGTCCAAAAATAGCTGTTACTGAAATAAATGAAGCGATTAATACTTAAATGAATGAATTTCCCATTCTTTACAGCTTTAGACGCTGCCCATACGCAATGCGCGCAAGACTAGTTTTACTTTCTTGCCAAATTAAATGCGAATTGCGGGAGGTTGTACTCCGTAATAAACCCCAGCAAATGGTTAACATCTCACCCAAGGCTACTGTTCCAGTGCTCGAGCTCGTTGATGGCGTAATTATTGACGAAAGCTGCGATATTATAATTTGGGCTGTGAAAAAAAATGACCCAAATCAATGGCAACCCCACTTGAAACAAATGGAGGAGCTCGTCAAGATCAACGATAATCAATTTAAAATTCATCTTGATAAATATAAATATTCGAGCCAAAATCCAGAGCTTTCAAAAGATGTCCATAGAGAAAATTGCAACTTTTATCTGAAATTAATTAATGAAAAATTAAAAGGATCTAACTTTTTAAGCGCAGATAAGCAGACCGTGACAGATCTTTCTATTTTCCCATTCATTCGTCAATTCGCTTTTGTTGATAAAGATTATTTTGATAAATTACCATATCCGCACCTACAAAAATGGCTCCAATACCACTTGAAAAACGAACTTTTTCAAAATATCATGACTAAATATGATCCGTGGCATGAGGGGCAGGATATAATTTACTTTCCCTAATCAACTGTTGCCTCAGTAGGGCAATAAATTACAAAATAGAGGCCTATTATCTCCTTCTCGTAAAATAGAGTATCAAAAGACATAAGATAAAAGGCACCGCACGTTCAAGAAAATCTCCGGGCGCATCTGGCCGCAAAAAGAATATAATAGTCATAACAAAACCAAAAATCATCGATGGCAAAATAGCCCGAGAGTTTACTCTTACACCCGCGAGCCTCATGAATACCACCGGCCCTATACTTGCACCCAATGCATTCCAAGCAAACAGAACTCGAGAAAAAATATCACTCGGGAGGTATATTGAAGTAATCACCGCAAATACACAAAGAACGGCAATAACGATCCGTGATACAAATAGTTTGCTATGCCCCTCGGCTTCTTCCCCCATTAGATCGTGAGCAATTGATGATGCTGATACCAGCAGCTGGCTATCTGCAGTTGACAGAACGGCACTCAACACTGCGGCAACCATTATCCCACCTAAAACAACCGGTAATAAGCTATCTGTAAGCATAAAGAAAATATCTTCGGCATTAGAAATTTCGTTTACCATAATGCTTCCACACATTCCCAGAATTATCATTCCAATCATGCTGACCGCAACACAGCTTATTGCTATAATTTGAGCCACACGCATTTTTACATTTTTTTTCATTGACATAAATCGAATGAGCAGGTGCGGCTGTCCTAATGCACCGAGGCCGATGGACATGCTACCAAGCACAAACCCTATCAACATAAATCCAGTGTTTGAACCACCCAGGGATAGCTGCTCTAACGAAGCGGATGCTTTATAATTTTGCCAAAAATCACTAATTCCCCCAACCTCAATCAATGCCAGAGTTGGAAGCAACAAAGATGCCACCATCATTAATGTCCCTTGCAGCGTATCCGTCAGACTAACCGCCCAAAAACCACCGAGCATAGTATAGATCATGATAACAAATCCTCCGAGAAGGATGCTATTTCTAAGCGAAAGGTCAAAGGTAACCGCAAATGTTCCCCCGGCGGCCTGAAGTTGTGCGGCAACATAAAACATAAAACAAAAAATAATAATTAATGCCGTGAATACTCGAATATTCTTTTTTGTTTTATCGCTTCCCTCGAGAATAAGGATGTCTGTTACGGTCACTAATTTTTTTTCATGTGAAAGCTTTTGTAGACGAGGTGCTACCCATACCCAGGAGAAACCATGACCAAGTGCAAGACCCGGCACTACCCAGAGCGCAGAAATACCAACAGCATAACCAATACCGCTTAAGCCAAGCATGACCCAGGCAGAAGCTGAACTCGCTACGTAACTCATTGACGCAACGAACGGCCCAAGGCTCCTACCACCTATAAAGAAATCCGTATTATTATAAGTTTTACGACTACCAAAATAACCAAGTGTTATCAGCACTACAATATAAACGCTTAACGTAAGGATAATTATAGTATCTTTAGTCATAATTTCTCATTTTATTTTCCTTACAAGTGTGACTTTACATAATCTTTTTGCTGATTACCAGCGATGGTTCTTTCCATGATACTATGAAACGATACAACTTGACCCGCACGGCAGCAATATTTATTGTATAATGTCCTCCCTTTTATAACACCTAAACGAAATGACAGATTGATTGGATTGGTAATTTGGCACAGCAAGGATATTTAAGCGGACAATTACTTCTTCCCATGCCGGGTATGACTGACCCGCGCTTTGAAAATTCTGTAATATTTATATGCAGCCACTCAGCGGAAGGTGCTATGGGTTTAGTTATTAATACTCCTTGCGAAAATATAGACTTTCCTGAATTACTAGATCAACTTAATATTGATCATGATCATAACATCACACCTAAGGCTCAATTAAAAAATATACCACTACATGAAGGGGGCCCCGTGGAGACTGGTCGCGGATTTATTTTGCATAGCGCAGATTATGCGCAAGAAACTACTCTAATAATTTCCGAAACTATTGCTCTTACAGCTACATTGGACATCCTTAGTGCTATTGCATGTGGAGAAGGCCCCCTATATTATCTTATTGCGCTTGGCTTCTCTGGTTGGGGTCGCGGCCAGCTTGAGAATGAGATAGTAAGAAATAGCTGGCTTACTATCGAGGCTGACGCGGAGCTTGTTTTTAAAACAGACTTAGAATTAAAACTATCTCGCGCCCACGCAAAGCTTGGTATAAACTTCTCTATGCTCTCATCACAATTTGGCAATGCATAAATGCCTGTAAAGTCAAAATAGTAAAAAATCACAAATACAGTGATTAAAAAGACTTAATCTCAAGAACTGTATTAAGGGAAACGAACTATTGTTGCTTTTATGACACACTATTGTAAATTTACATCAAATTGGAATATATTTGTCTATAATTAATTGATTATCTTCAAAAATTACTGTAATTAGGCCGTTAGTGGAATATGTAAATAGGAAAACTTTGGGCATCCACTGAAATTTTTTTAAGCTTTCATGTTTGAAAAGATGAATTAGATGCCATTTTCTGTTTTCATTTTTACTATATACACCAATTGGTTAGGTGAAATATCTCTCGGTGAGAGGTTTTGACCCCAGCCACTCGCGGGGCCTTATTTTAGTAATGTAAGGTTCTTGAATTTTAAAAATACGAATTGTTAAGTGTTTTAACATTTAACTTTTTGGAAGGAAAAATTAGATATGAAAAAATTACTATTACTATCTGTTTCTCTACCATCACTTGTTATTGCAGATCTTTCATTTGCACAACAAGCGGCAGAAGACGATACAGTAACAGTGGTTGGATCACGTGTGAAGGGCCGTACGGCTCTTGACTCAAACGTTCCTGTGGACGTTATCCAAGCTACTGAACTACAAAACACTCCATCACTTAACATGAAGGACGCGATCGCTGCTGTTTCTCCATCTTATGTGGTTAACCGTAACGCTATCGGTGATGGTAACTCACTTATTCGTACTTCATCACTACGTGGCCTTAACAACGGTGAAATTCTTACTCTTCTAAATGGTAAGCGTATGCACCGTAACGCAGTTATCCATACTGCTGGTTGGCAGTCTGCTGACGTTGGTTCACTTTCTGTGAACTCACTAAAAAGTATCTCTATCCTACGTGATGGTGCTGCTGCTCAGTATGGTGCCGATGCGGTTGCTGGCGTGATTGATCTTACACTTGACGATTCTGAAGGTATTTCAGGTGAAGCATTGTTCAGCCAGTACTATGCAGGCGACGGATTTGCTTATAACCTAGCTTCTAAAGTTGGTGTTTCTCTTGCTGACCGTGGTTTCTTGACTGTAACTGCTCAATACGGCGCTACAGACGCAACTGACCGTGCAACATATCACAAACTTGCTAAAGAAAATGTTGATCAGTATGCTGCACAAACAGCGGGTACTCTTTCAGGTACTGCAGCTGCATTTGACGGCATGTTCCAAGATCCAAAAGAGCTAGACCCTAATACAATCGCTCCTTTCGGTGTTAACGAGGAAACTCACTTCACAGTGACGTGGAACTCTGTTATGGAAATTAACGAAAATATGGAAATCTATACTTTCGGTAACTTCGGACGCAAGCATCACAAAGAGCCTTTCAACTACCGTGCAGGTCTTCCAATTGGATACTCAATGCCTGGTGTTGGCGGAAACTCTGGTGCATCTAGACAGGTTACTTATACTTATAACGATTACAAATATCTTTATGGTGAGCAAAAAGCTAACCAGTATTCGTACCTTCTAAAAACAATCAACTCAACTGAAACTGGTGGTATGTCAGGTGCGCCTAACACGGCGAACATTACAACTGCTAACAAGACTGGTGCATTCTCTGGTCACTTTACACATCCAAATGGTTATAACCCATGGTTTGAAATGGATTCTCAAGACCTTGGTGTATATGGTGGTGTTCGTGGTACATTAGATAACGGCCTTGAGTGGGATATCTCAGGATCTGTTGGACAAAACCGCGTTGACAACAACATCAGTGACACACACAATCCGTCACTTGGTGGTGCTAAGCTTACCGATGGAACTGTTGATTATGCAAATATTCAAACAGCTTTCTATATTGGTTCGCAAGTTAACACAGAGCGTTCTATTTCAGCTGACTTCAACTACACAGTTGATACAGATGCAGTAGATAACCTAAACGTAGCGTTTGGTGCACAGTATCGTACTGAGCAGTATTACAACGTTGTTGGTGAGAAAAACTCATGGTTTACTGGCCCAGCTGCTGGTCCAAGTCTAGCTACTTTCGCAGCATCTGCTGCAGGTATTGCTGCTGGTCTTGACGTTGCCAAAGGTGACGGTGGTCGTGGTGCAAACGTTGGTTCTGACGGTTTCGGTGGTTTCTCACCGGATACTTTCTTCGACGCTTCACGTTCGAACTACGCTGTGTATCTAGATGTTGACGCTGACGTTAACGAAGACTTCAACATTGCCATCGCTGGTCGTTACGAAGACTTCACTGACTTTGGTGATACATTCTCATGGAAAATTGCTTCTCGTTACCAGGTTATTCCTGATACGCTAGCAGTCCGTGGTGCTGTATCAACAGGCTTCCATGCACCAACTGTTGCGCAAATCAATAATACGCAAGTTCGTACTGGTTTCCGTGCAGATGGTTCACAAACGCAAACAGGAACATTCACTGCTGATAGTATACCTGGTACAACGTTTGGCATCAGTGCAATCAAGCCTGAGCTAGCTAAGAACATGTCATTGGGTTTCATTATGACACCTAGTAGCAATACTAACGTTACAGTTGATTTGTTCCAAATTAAGCTACAAGACGCACTTGCAACTACACCAACTTACGACGTAGGTGACTATCCTAACGAATTCGCTGCACTTGCTGCATCTGGGTTCCAGGGTGCTGCTACACTTACTGGTGTGAACTTCCCAACTAACCAAGGGTCAAGACGTACTCGCGGTATCGAAATTGTGGCTTCACAAAACATCGATTTGGAAAATAGTTCACTTAAGTTAGTTGCTGCATTTGCTCACGTGAAGGTTAAAATGCTTGAGCATTCACTTTCCGATCGTAGCTTGTTCAACAACGAGAACGAAACTGCTCCTTTCAGAGGATCACTAACTGCTAACTGGTCTAACAATGACAAAATCAATGTTATGGCCCGTGCACGTTGGATTTCAACTCGTGAGCAAAACAATGGTCTGAATGCTGCTGGTGTATACATCGGAAGTAGTCAACCTGCTGCATCATATCGTATTGATAAGCAACCAGGTCGTGTCTTCTTCGATCTTGCGGTTTCATACGACGTGAATGAGCAGTTCGCAGTAACTCTAGGTGCAAACAACATGTTGAACACTTACCCGAAAGCTCAGCCTGAGCAAGTAGAGACATCACAAAAACGTGGTCGTCAATACTACTCTGATGGTATGGACTGGCAAGGTGGTCAATATTACGCTCGTCTTAAAGCAGCATTCTAATATAATTAGAATTGTGTGAGTAACCCCGGTTGCTCACAAGCTTAAATATTAAATCAGCCCCCCGTTTTTACGGAAACGGGGGGCTTTTTTTATGGATATGGAGTTTTTAAACGGAAAGAATAGTTGCTAGTTTTTCATGCCCTGCAGATGCCGCAAAGTTATTAGCCAGGCGTCCATCATCTGCTTCTTGAAATACATCTGCACCATGCTTCATCAACAACGCTACTATTTCGAATGACCCGAGAGCAGCTGCAGACATAAGTGGTGAAAAACCGCCCACCATTTGAATATTTACGTCGGGTTTATACTCAAGTAAAATTTTAAGTACATCCAAGTGGAGGCTTGATACAGCACTTTGAAGCGGGCTTAAACCGCTTCCATTCATTGCAATTTTATCAATCTCAGCTCCGTTATCTAAAAGTAACCTGACGGTATCAGCGTTACCAAAATAACTAGCAAGATGAAGCGCGCTAAACCCGTCACCGCTATATTCATGAACGGCTTTTGGATCAGTAGCGAGTATATGTGAAATTTGACCAACACCACCAAGGGCAGCAAGATCGAAAACATCTAGTTCAGGCTTAAACTCAAGTAGTATTTCAGTAAGTTCCGGTTTTTGAATATATAAAGAAAATAATACAACGGAAAGGCCGTCATCACTCCTACTTGATGCCAGACCTGGGTCTTTATTAAGAAGTACCTTCAGAGCGTCAATATCAGCCACATCAATGGCCTTAAATACATCATCACGCATAATTTATATTATCCTATAATTATTGAGCCCTATATTAGCAAGCTCATCCGCACGCTCATTACCTGCATCACCGTTATGACCCCTGACCCACTTCCATTCAATAGTGTGTTGTTTGACAGCTAAATCAAGGTCCTTCCAAAGGTCTGCATTCTTAACTGGTTTTTTGGCAGCTGTACGCCAACCATTATTTTTCCAGTTATCAATCCACTTGGTAATACCGTCTTTCACGTATGTGCTATCCGTATGCAGGGTAACTGTACAGGGTTCACTTAGTGCCTTAAGTGCTTCAATTGCGGCAGTCAGCTCCATTCGATTATTAGTAGTTTCGAACGCACCCTCCATAATTTCCTTTTGATGATCAGCATATATTAGAAGTGCACCCCAACCACCCGGACCAGGATTTCCAGAACAAGCACCATCCGTATAAATCACTATATTTTTCATCTAGTTATATCCATGATATATTCATCAGAGGAAGAAATTTTTTGGTGGAACTTAAGCATTTGCAGAAATTCGTTTGGATTTTTTGTTTCCACAATGGCGCCCTCCACCCTGTTAAGCCAATCATAGAGGCGGGTTAGCATAAAACGAAGTGCTGCTCCGCGACAAAGAATTGGTAAAGCCTGTTTTTCATCTATAGAAAGGGAACGAATTTTATTATATTCTTCAATAATACCGATAGCCTTAACAGCATCAAAAGATCCGTCTAAATCAAAACACCAAGCATTGAGGCATATAGATACATCATAAACAAGCATATCAGTACAGGCAAAATAATAGTCAATTAAACCCGAAAGACGGTCATCAAGAAAAAATACATTGTCCGGAAATAGGTCACCGTGAATAATACCGTTAGGTAATTTTGTTGGCCAATTTTTTGATAAAAATTCTATTTCGTCATGAATAATCTTACTAAGACCTGGTGCACATTCATCCGCGCGTTCATCACAAGCGATAGCTAATTTTTTCCAGCCTGAAAGCGAAAAATCATTTTTGCGAGACATCTTAAAGTCAGAACCAGCAAGATGCATTTCTGCAAGAGCTCTACCCAAATCTCTACAGTTTTCTATATTTGGATCTTTTATGGAAATACCATCAAGAAAGCTGATGAGTGCTGCAGGACGTCCACATAGTTCTTTTAAAGTAAACCCTTTGCGATCTTTAATCGGTGTAGCACAGTCTATCCCTTTGTGGGCAAAATGGTCCATGAGGCTCAGAAAAAAAGGTAGTTCCGATGGGTCTACCCTTTTTTCATAGAGAGTAAGAATAAATTTACCTTTTGATGTAAATACTAGATAATTAGAATTCTCTGTACCTTCAGCGATACCATCAAAAGAAACAACATCCCCAACGTCATATTCAGCAATAAAGGATCCTAATTCATTAGGGCTGACATTGGTATATACTGCCATTATCGATCGTCCCTAGAAAGTATTGCTGGAACTTTAAATATAACATTCTCTTCAATGGTCATAATATTTTCAATTTTGGTTTCATAGCGGTTCTTAAAAGACCCCAAAACCTCCTCAACAAGGACCTCAGGTGCAGAAGCACCCGCGGATATTCCAACAGCTTCGACACCATCGAACCATTTCCAGTAAATGTCCGAGGCTCTCTGAATAAGCATAGATTTACAACCTGCTTTTCTAGCAACTTCAACAAGTCTCAGAGAGTTAGAGCTGTTAGGTGCACCAATAATCAATACAATACCAACCTTTTCTGCAAGAGCCTTCACGGCATTTTGCCTATTTGTAGTAGCGTAGCAAATATCTTCCTTCTTAGGATCCTTGATTGATGGAAATTTTATTTTCAAGGCAGAAATTATTTCCGAAGTGTCATCAAGAGATAATGTCGTTTGAGTGATATAAGCAACATTATCTATATTTTCAAAAGATAGCTTTTTAACATCCTCTATATCCTCTACGAGATGTATAGCGCCGTCACGCAATTGCCCCATGGTTCCAACAACTTCTGGATGGCCTTTATGCCCGATCATGACAATCTCTGAACCCACCTTGTCATAACGTTCAGCTTCGCGGTGAATTTTGCTAACCAGTGGACAGGTAGCATCAATATATACCATTTTTCTATTTTCAGCTTCTGCGGGGACAGATTTTGGAACACCGTGCGCAGAAAAGACAACGGGTTTATCAGAAGGAACCTCGTGAAGCTCTTCAATGAATATTGCCCCCCGCTTTTCTAAGCCTTCAACTACATACTTATTATGAACAATTTCATGGCGAACGTAAACCGGTGCCCCGTATTTTTTCAATGCCATTTCCACAATTTGAATGGCACGGTCCACACCAGCACAAAACCCCCGCGGGTTGGCAATATAAAGTTTCATTTTTTTATTGGTCATAATACGATCTTATACACATTTTCTATAAAAAATAAAACTTTCTAAATTAGTATTCTTTGTTAAATTGAGGCAAACAATCAACACATAAAACATATGCATGATGAGGATCGTTTAATGTGTTAAAAATCGAAAGTTTCTGATTTATTTTCTGCACAAGAATTTTTTCAGGACTAGTTTTTTTATTTAAAATATATTGTGCTACCTCACTTTGATTATTAAATAGGCTGGACAGAAGCTGAATTTGAAGTGGAATTTCATCTTCTATCGTTACAACTTTATATTCCTTAAGGTTAGCATGCTCAGCTGCCGATTCTATAGCTTGATCAATATTTCCTAAATGATCAATAAGACCAATTTCTAGCGCTTTTCTTCCACTCCAAACTCGACCCTGGGCAATTTCGTTAACCTGCTCTATTGTCATGCCGCGCCCCTCAGCTACTAACTTCAAAAATCTTTGATAACCATTTTCAATGTTACTTTGAATAATATTTTTAAGCTTTTTAGGTACCGGTTTATTTATTCCAGCTGAAACAAACGATGTTGTTCCCACACCGTCGGTTGTGATACCAATTTTTGCCAAGGTCCCTTCAATATTAGGTATTGCTCCAAAAATACCAATTGACCCAGTAATTGTCGTAGGGCTCGCCCAAATTTCGTCCGCATTCGCTGAAATCCAATACCCACCAGATGCGGCAACACCTCCAAATGACGCTATCACGGGCTTACCCTCTTTTTTAAGAAGAAGAACTTCTTGACGAATAATTTCTGATGCAAAAGCACTTCCCCCAGGACTTTCAACCCTGAGTACGACAGCCTTTACTTTTTCATTACTACGAGCATCGCGAAGTTGTCTCGATAACGTATCGCCACCCACTGTCCCCTGGGCCATTTCCCCGTCCATTATCGAACCGCTAGCATAAACCACTGCAATAATATTTTTATTTGACGTAAGGTCGGGAAGGTCCATTTTCAAACTCAGATAATCCCTTAAGTAAATCTGGTTAATTTCTTGTTTTTTATCACCCTTACCAACCTGTTCCTGCATGTAAGAAACCCATTCCGCACGGGTTTTTAAACCATCAATTAAAGAACTTTTTAATGCCAACTGACCAAGGTCGCCATCTAACTCCATTAGAAGTTGGTCTGCGTTCTCAATTCCTAATTTGATTTCATTTTCATCAAGAGATCGCTGTCTAGCAACCTCTGAAACATAATCATCCCAGAGGCCTCCATAAAGTTCACGGCTGACAGCTTTTGCTTCACTGGACATATCACTACGGATAAATGGCTCCATTGCAGATTTGTATTTACCAACTCGAAACAACTGAACCTCGGCATTTATTTTTTCAAGAAACCCTAGAAAGTAATTTTGATATCCGCCGTAACCATATAGAAGTGTAGCTCCTTGTGGATGCATATATATTTCATTTGAAAATGACGCTAATAAATACGCTGCCTGATTATAAATAGCCCCATAAGAAACAACCTTCTTACCGCTCATCTTAAACTTCTCAATTTGTTGCCCAATAAAATGGAGTTTAGAGGGATAAGCACCACTAAATCTATCAAAGTTTAATACCAGCATATCGATATTTTTATCATTTTGAGCAAGGTCAATTGCCTTAATCACATCTCGAAGTAAGGTATTTGAGCTGATACTTCCTTCTAAAATTTGTTCATAAGGATCGTTACTAAAACTTCTCTGCTCAACGATTTGACCCCTAAAGTCGATAACAAGAGCACTACTTTTAGAGTATAAATTATCAGTTTTCGAATCGAAAACGAAGGTCCTTAAAATAAATAACGTGAAAATAAGAGCAACTAGCAAAAAAAGTATAGTACCTGTAATAGACTGTATCTTTTTTATCAATTCCCAGAGGGTGTTTACAAACCTCATTTAGATCACTTTCAATTAAAATTATAACCAAAACCATGTAATATAAGTAAAAAATATCATCCCTTAATATCAAAGCTTTAATTCTACTCTTTTATATAATGACTTTGATTGACTCTTCAAGTAATCTTCTTATTATGACCCTTGCTAATTTCTTTGCGGGAGAGATCTTGTAAAAGGCGCCGAAGGAGCAACCGCCCCGGAAACTCTCAGGCAAACGGACCGCTAAGAATTTAAGCACTCTGGAAAGTGAGGTGTAAACCTCCGCCGACGGGGTAAGCCCATTTTTTGGGTCAAATCTCTCAGGTACCGATGACAGAGGGGGCACCGATGGTACGGGTTTGCGTGCTGACTGTGCTTACTCTGGAACAAATGATGGGTGAACAAGATAGAAATTCTCTAAAAACACCTCTTTACTCACTTCACGAAGAACTGGGCGGCAAGATGGTGCCTTTTGCTAATTACCTTATGCCCGTCCAGTACCCACTCGGAGTAATGGCTGAACATAAACATACGCGGGAACATGCTGGTCTTTTTGATGTATCCCATATGGGACAAGTTGTCATAACTGGTGATGGAGCCGATGTGTGGCTTGAAACACTTGTACCTGGAAATATTATTGATCTTAAACCGGGCCGTATACGCTATACGATGTTTACAAACGAAGATGGTGGAATTCTCGATGATTTGATGATCACTAAGCGTGACAATGATATGTTTATGGTCGTCAATGCTGCTTGTAAGGAGCAGGATATAGCTCACATGCGTGCGCATTTGCCAGATCACTTAAAGCTTAATGAACTAACTGATAGAGCACTTATTGCACTTCAAGGTCCAATGGCAGCAACTGTGATATCACGCTTCGCTTCTGAAGCCAAAGAACAAAATTTTATGTCCTACCTGGAAGCAAAAATAGACGGTGTAACATGTTTTATTAGCCGTTGTGGTTATACTGGAGAAGACGGTCATGAAATTTCAATTCCAGCTGATAGAGCAGAAGACATATGCAGGTTATTACTTTCCGAGCCAGAAGTTGAAGTTATTGGGCTTGGTGCCCGAGATAGCTTACGCCTTGAGGCAGGCCTTTGTTTATATGGTCACGACATTACGGTAAAAACTACACCGATCGAGGGAGCACTTGAGTGGTCCATTGGCAAGCGGCGCCGTGAACAGGGAGGTTTCCCTGGAGCCGATAAAATTCTTGACCAGATTACAAACAAAAATATTAAAAAAAGACGTGTTGGTATCCTGCCAGATGGGCGCGCACCTGCTCGTGAAGGAACACAGGTTTTAGATGCTAGAGACAATGTAATAGGTGAAATTACTAGTGGCGGTTTTGGTCCTACTTTTGGTGGTCCTATTGCTATGGGGTATATCAAAACAGAATTTTCAGAAAAAGGAACCAAGGTCTACCTTGCTGTGAGAAAGAAAAAGCTCGAAGCAAGAGTAGATATCATGCCATTTGTTCCTCAACAATACTTTAGAAAACATTAATAGAAGGGAAATTATTATGACAATTTATTATTCAGAAGATCATGAATGGATCAATGTTGAAGGCAGTATTGGCACAGTCGGTATTACCGAATATGCACAAAATGCCCTCGGTGATATCGTTTTTGTGGAGGTACCAGAGGTTGGTGATGAGTTCGCTAAGGGCGACGAGGTTTCAGTGGTTGAGAGTGTTAAAGCTGCATCTGAAATTTATTCACCTGTTACAGGTGAAATTACGGCTGTGAATGAAGACCTCGAAGAAAATGCGGCGCTAGTCAATAGTTCACCTGACGGTGATGGTTGGTTCTTTAAGGTAACAGTCTCCAATAAAGACGAATTAGAAGAACTAATGGATGCAGGCGACTATAAAACTTTTATTGCCGGGTTGGAATAAAAGCATCAAGTAATTATTTTAAGGTTTAATACATGCGTTATTTACCCCTTTCCTCCGATGATAGAGCAAAAATGCTCAAAAAAATCGGCGTCCAAGACATCAACGATTTATTTGATGATGTGCCAAGACACGCCCTTTTAAAAGGGTTTTTAGACTTACCCCTTCATATGACCGAAATGGAGGTTGAACAAAATTTTTCTGCTTTTGCAGCTAAAAATATAGCTGCAGGATCTGTACCCTTCTTTGTTGGAGCAGGAGCATATCATCATCATGTCCCTAGTACTGTTGATTACCAAATCCAACGTGGTGAGTTTCTTACTGCATATACCCCTTATCAGCCAGAAATTTCACAGGGTACCCTTCAGACCCTTTATGAGTTTCAAACTCAAGTAGCACAAATTACTGGAATGGATGTGGCTAACGCTTCTATGTATGATGGATCCACCGCATGCGGCGAAGCAGCCCTTATGGCTCGCCGGGTCACAAAAAAGAAAAAAGTTATTTTAAGCGGCAATCTCCATCCTCAATATATTGAAGTTGTTAAATCAGCTACCAAATATACCGATGATAATATTATTGTTAATGATCCAATGGTTGAAACCACAGAAGATTTAATCAATCAAATTGATGATGATACTAGCTGTGTAATTGTTCAGTATCCCGACTTTTTTGGCAACATTCAGGACTATTCAGCACTTGCTGAAGCTCTTCATGATAGAAAAAAATTGCTGGTTGTGGTTACAACTGAAATTGTAGCCCTTGGTGCTATTAAGTCACCAGGTGAAATAGGAGCGGACATCGTCGTTGGTGAAGGGCAGTCTATTGGTAATGGCCTCTGTTACGGCGGACCTTATGCAGGGCTTTTTGCTACCAGACAAAAATATGTTCGCCAACTTCCTGGACGGCTTTGCGGAGAAACTACTGACGCAGAAGGAAAGCGCGGCTATGTGTTAACCTTGTCAACTCGCGAACAACACATTCGCCGTGAAAAAGCAACAAGTAACATATGCACCAATGCCGGTTTATGTACTCTTGCCTTCACTATTCATATGACACTCCTTGGAGAAAAAGGATACCGTCAGCTCGCCAAGATTAATCATGCCGGAGCAGTTAAACTTAGAGATAAATTAGCAAACATTAATGGCATTACGGTTCTCAATAGTACATTTTTTAACGAGTTTACAGTTCGCCTCAATAAAGATGCAGCTGAGGTAGTTGAGGCGCTCGTTGAACATGATGTAATAGCCGGATTACCCATTTCCAGGCTTTATCCAAAAAATAAAGAACTTAAAAATGACTTGCTTATTGCTGTGACAGAAACCACATCGGAAGACGATATGGATATTCTCGTAGAAGAACTGAAAGAAGTGCTAAAATGATGAATAATCAAGGACGCCCAACAAATACTAGTAGCGTTAAAAATGTTAGTAATATCTATGAAACCTTCACAGGAAGCCAAGGGCTTTCGCAAGCTGAAGGTCTCATATATGAAATTGGTGATACTGAAAGAACTGGTGTAGACTTTAAAGAAGTGAACGATTTTAAAAGTGCACTTGGTGGTATGGAACGAACTAATGAAATTGGCCTAGCTGGCCTGACTGAACCAGAAGTTATGCGCCATTATACGCGCCTTAGTCGCAAAAATTTTGCCATTGATCTCGGCCTTTATCCATTGGGTTCGTGCACTATGAAACATAATCCTCGCCTAAACGAGAAGATGGCACGATTATCTGGCCTTGGAGATATCCATCCACTCCAACCAATTAGTACTACTCAAGGTGCACTTGATTTGATCGATACACTGGCGCATTGGCTTAAAACAATGACTGGCATGCCAGCCGTTGCTATGTCACCAAAAGCTGGTGCTCATGGCGAACTTTGTGGCCTTATGACAATACGTGCTGCATTGGAAGCAAAAGGAGACGCTCGCTCTATAGTACTTGCACCAGAAAGTGCTCACGGAACTAATCCCGCAACTGCGGCACTTTGTGGTTACCGGGTAAAACCAATACCTGCCACGGAAGACGGCCGAGTGGACCTTGAGGCCATGAAAGAAGCCCTTGGTCCTGATGTAGCGGCAATTATGGTTACTAATCCAAATACTTGCGGATTATTTGAACGCGAAATCATTGAAATAGCTGATGCAGTTCATGCAGTTGGCGGTTATTTTTACTGTGACGGCGCTAACTTTAACGCTATAGTTGGCAAGGTACGTCCAGGTGATTTAGGTGTTGATGCCATGCATATTAACTTGCATAAAACATTTTCAACCCCCCACGGAGGTGGAGGTCCAGGAGCAGGTCCAGTGGTACTCTCTGAAGCACTCGCCCCCTTTGCACCGATGCCCTACGTGATTGCAGGCGAAGAAAATTTTGAACTAATTGAACATGATCCAACTGGAAAAAGTTTCGGTCGTATGACCGCTTTCCATGGACAAATGGGAATGTTTATTCGTGCTCTTTCTTATATGATGTCACATGGTGCTGATGGCTTGGCGAAGGTAGCAGAAGACAGTGTTCTCAATGCAAATTACGTACTCGCAAGTTTAAAAGATATTATGAGTGCTTCGTTTGAAGGACCTTGTATGCATGAAGCGTTGTTTGATGACCGTTTCCTAAAAGATACTGGCATCAGTACACTTGATTTTGCTAAAGCAATGATTGACGAAGGCTACCATCCGATGACTATGTATTTCCCGTTGGTCGTCCACGGAGCAATGCTTATTGAACCAACAGAATCTGAAAGTAAGCAGTCAGTAGATCAATTTATTGGTATGATGCGGCACCTTGTCGAAAAGGCAAAAGCTGGTGAAATAGAGCGCTTTACTGGCGCACCTCACTTTGCACCGCTGAAGAGGCTTGATGAAACAGGTGCTGCCAGAAACCCCGTTCTACGTTGGCGGGCAAATGAGGGTGAAGAATAAGAATCAAAAGGCCGGGTTATCCCGGCCTTTTTTCTACTTTAATTAAAGTTATAGAATTCATCAGTTATTTGGTTGTTTTAACATCCATCACAAAATATTTGCATGAGGTCAGTTCTTTATCCCACATTAGGCGTTTAGTCAGTGTTTCAAGGCCACGACCATAAAGATGGAGATGACGTGTACTTTCACCTTCATTGATTGCTATAGAATGAATGTCATCTTGAAGTAATCCTATACCTTGACCCGGCTTAACAATTATTGTCTCCGACGGATTAATTTTACGAACGCCGGGTACGAGCGGTCCCTCGTCTTCGGAAGAAAAGAGGTAATTATATTCTTCACCTTCCGCCGCGGCGATACACGCCCATGTTGTATGATTATGGGGAGGTGATGTTTTGCCAGTATGCATAACATTTAAATATAGTGCATAACTATCGTCATCATCCTGTGAAATAAGATAACGGGTTTGTACACTGTCACCAATTGGGGCTGGAAACTCATCCTCACACCAAAGCTCTTTTTTTGAAGCCATTGTCACTAAAGAATCTTTTATCTTTTCTATATTACTTCTGCTCACTTCAACAGGCCCAGCAAGGCTTCTTACGTTTTTCAAAAATTTCGAAACCTCGATTTTTCTCTGTTCGGTAGCTAAGCTCATTATTAATTTCCTATGTATTTAGTGTTTCTTAATTTTTCATAAAAAAGGTTTAGCAAAGATGAATTACTATAATTGACATCCAAAAAAACCAGAATTCACATCTTTTTAGTACTTGCTAGCGCAATTTGCAATAAAATGTAAGTTGACGTGACCAGTGTGATGCGGTTTTATGGTACTATTAAAATATACATGGGAGAAAATTAAATGCCATTCATCAAGTATATACTCACTATTGTGAGTAATATGGTTTTTATATTTTCCATTTCAACTGCACAGGAAGTACCCCCACAGGAACTTCCTATAATCCATCAAATGGTTAGAGATGTTTCAGCTGATCGTATTGAAAATGATATTCGTAAACTAGTAAGCTTCGGCACCCGTCACACATTATCCGATACTAAATCACAAACTCAAGGTATTGGTGCTGCCAGACGCTGGATTTTTTCAGAATTTGAGAAGGTAAGTGCTAGTTGTGGCGGCTGTCTTGAGGTTATGTATGTGAGTGATATTGTAACTGGAAACCGTATACCTGAACCGACAGAAGTTGTCAGTGTTATTGCAATACAAAGAGGTGAGCATGATCCAAACCGCTACGTATCGATGTCTGGTGATATTGACAGTCGAATTTCAGATCCCTTAAACGGCAACGATAAAAGCCCTGGAGCTAATGATAACGCTTCTGGAATGGCCGGAGTTATTGAAGCTGCCCGCATACTCAGTAAATATAAATTTGCTGGATCAATTATTTACATGGGCCTTTCCGGAGAAGAACAGGGACTTTATGGAGGGCGAATTGTTGCTGCACATGCGGTTAAGAATAAATGGCGTATAAAAGCAGTTCTAAATAATGATATGATAGGTAATATTACTGGTATTAATGGCGTGGTGAACAACACATCAGCACGTGTATTTTCAGAAGGTACCCGCTATGTAGAAACAGAAGATGAGGCCAGACAACGGCGATTTTCTGGTGGTGAAGTAGATAGCCCTTCACGAAACATTGCACGCTTTATTGATAGGCAAGCTGATAAATATGTACCTAACTTAGATGTAATGATGATTTACAGGCTTGACCGCTTTGGGCGCGGTGGTCACCACCGACCATTTAATGCCGTCGGTATTCCAGCTGTGCGCATTATGGAAACTAATGAACATTATGACCGTCAACATCAGGATATCCGAGTTGAAAATGGCCGCGAGTTTGGCGACGTGATTGAAGGTGTAAACTTTGATTATGCTAAAAAGCTTACGGCTCTTAATATAAGTGTACTTGCTGAAATGGCTGCCGCACCACCGTTTCCATCAAATGTAACTTTAAAAGGTGCAGTTCGAGCATCTGCTGTAATCAACTGGACAAAACCAAAAGGTAAAATGGCTCAAAACCTCTCTGGTTATAAAGTATATTGGCGTCTTACCGACAGCAACCAATGGACGTACAGTAAATACATCGGGGATGTGGATACATATACCTTTAAAAACTTAGTGATCGATAATTATTATTTTGGTGTGAGTTCTATTTCCAAGAATGGTGCCGAGAGCCCAGTAGTATTTCCTGGACCTATGGGCTCATTTGGTGAATATTGAGGTTTTTAAAAAATAAAGAGGTCCAAAAAATCAAACTTTTATTTACTTTTATTTTTTTTGTTAACTTTAAAATGAACAGTCCTCAAATACTTTACCGATGTTGCCATTCCAATCGCTATGATAGCGATCCAGCATAAGCTGAGCAGTTGTTTTACCGCTTTCAACAGTTTCATATAGCGACTTTAAAAATATACGCTCGTCTTCACCAGTATTATTTAAGAATGCACGTCTCTCGAGCCCCTTAGCCGAAATATCAAGCATTTTCTTAGCAAAATCCTGAACGGTACCGTTTTTAAAAGGAACACTTAACGCATCACGTGGCACGTGAGTACGAAGGTATTGATGGTCTTCGTGTTTCCAGTCTTTGACCATATGCCAAGCTTCGTCAAGTGACTGATTATCATATAAGAGTCCTACCCAAAGTGCAGGAAGCGCGCAAATTTTACTCCAGGTGCCGCCATCAGCACCACGCATTTCAAGAAATTTTTTGAGGCGCACTTCCGGAAAGAGTGTACTCATATGATCTTCCCAGTCAGCAATAGTTGGTACCTGTCCTTCAAACCCTTCGAGAGTGCCCTTCATAAAATCTTTGAATGACTTACCAGAGACATCATGATAAATACCCTCACGACATACAAAATACATTGGCACATTTAGTACGTGATCTAAATATGCTTCAAACCCCATACCCTCTTCAAACACAAACGGTAAAATTCCACAGCGATCAGGGTCCGTATCTGTCCAAATGTGAGAGCGATAACTTTGAAATCCGTTAGGTTTTCCCTCGGTAAAAGGGCTGGCTGCAAATATTGCAGTCGCAAGGGGCTGCAGTGCGAGAGAGACACGAAACTTTTTTACCATGTCGATCTCAGAAGAATAATCGAGGTTAACCTGTATTGTGCTCGTCCGAAGCATCATATCAAGTCCAAGGCTTCCCATCTTAGGCATATATTCACGCATTATATTATAGCGGCCCTTAGGCATCACTGGCACATCATCACGTTTTGTATTAGGATTAAAACCCATACCAAGATATTTTATACCAAGTTTTTCACTTACTGCTTGGGCCTGGCGAAGGTGGCTAGTGCTTTCAGCACAAGTTTGATGCAAAGTCTTTACCATAGCGCCCGATAATTCAAGCTGTCCACCAGGTTCTAGAGATACAGATTGACCATCTTTTTGAAGGCCAATTATATATTGGTCTTCCATAATTGGTTCCCAATCAAATTCTTTTTTTAACGCCTCCAAAATTGCCTTAATACCGCGCTCGCCTTCGTAAGGAACTGGTTTTTGACTGTCCACGCAATAAACAAATTTTTCATGTTCCGTGCCAATGCTCCACTCTTCTTTAGGCTTTGATCCCGAAGCAATATAATCAATTAATTGCTCTTTCGATTCTATGAATGAATTTCTGGATAGGTTGCTCACTAGTTAGCCTTTTAATTATTATCTTAGATATGATCTGTTTATCATGTGGGAATTAAGGATATAATGTCAATAGTTTGACCCCAACTTCATCTCAGCTAAACCAAATACTTAACAAGGAAGAAATATCTTAACTATCCAAGAGAAAAAATTCTTGAAATTTTTTGCTAATACCTCTTTAAAACTTATCAATTATTTAGGGTGATATATCAATTATACTAATCAACGCCAACACCCAAAATAAGATTGCCAAAGTGATAGTGCTGCCACCGCAGCCGTATCAGCCCGCAAGATACGAGAACCAAGAGATATAGAAGTTGTATTTTTATGATCTTTAAGCATTTTCCTTTCTTCCGGTGAAAAACCACCCTCTGGCCCGATAAGAATAGCCCACTTTTTAGAGGTAGGTTTTAAGTTCTGTATTAAATTTACATCCTCGACCTCATCGCAAAAAATTATCGCACGATCTTTCGGCCAATTATTAAGTTTTTCATCAAGTGAAATCATAACGTCAACTTCAGGAATTGTCATGCGTCCACACTGTTCAGCAGCGTCAATGCAATTAGCTACCATTTTATCCCGCTTTATCCGATCTAAATTTGTCCGACTTGTAATGACTGGAGATATTCGAGACACCCCGAGCTCAGTCGCTTTTTGAACAACATAATCTACACGAGCCTTTTTAATTGGTGCAAAAAGATACCATATATCCTGTTCAAACGTCTGTTCATTCGTTTTTTCGCGAACAGTAATTTTCGCTTTACCTTTTCCAATTTTTGTAATTTCACCAAGCCATTCTCCAGCGCGACCATTAAAAAGATTAACATAATCGCCCATTTTTGTGCGCGTTACGTTAACCAAATGATGCCCTTGGTTACCATCTACTAGGCAGACCAAGCCAACCTTGAGTTCTTGTGATGTATAGAGGCGTGTTTTTGGCTTTTTATTCGACATTTGTTCAATTTCGGTTATGACTATAGTGATATAATAAACCTAACTTACACAAAGACAAATGACAAAATTAAATGAGCGTATAAAAAAAGCCCCCGAGGACACAATCCATAAAAGTTGGGTTCATAGAATATCCCCTGATTTTGCTTGGGGGTATCTTCAGCTCATGCGTGCGGACCGGCCGATTGGTACTTGGCTTCTCTTGTGGCCTGGCCTCTGGTCTATCGTTCTTGCTAGTCACTTTCACGGCAATCAAATGATAATACCGGACATAAACTTGCTACTTTTATTCTCTCTGGGAGCAATTGTTATGCGTGGCGCAGGATGCGTTGTTAACGATCTTTGGGACCGGGACGCTGATGGAAAAGTTAAGAGAACAAAGGAACGCCCAATTCCAAGCGGAAGAGTTTCTGTGTTTGGAGCAATTATTTTTTTAATTTTTTTATCTCTTATTGGTTTATATATTTTACTCCAATTAAACAATTTTTCACAGATTGTTGGAGCGGCATCTCTTATCCTTATTATTATTTATCCACTAATGAAAAGAATCACTTACTGGCCGCAACTTATGCTTGGATTTACCTTTAATTGGGGAGCCCTTCTTGGTTGGGCTGCTATTACTGGAACTATCGAATTGCCGGCGGCATTATTATACATAGGTGGTATTTTCTGGACCTTAGGTTACGATACAACTTACGCACATCAGGACCGTGAAGAAGATAAAATTATTGGCATCAAATCCACCGCTCTTCGCCTTGGTAGCAACACTCACCGCTGGCTTATTATATTTTATGGTTGTTCATTATTATTTTATTTGGCTGCAGGCTGGTATTCAAAAATGGGTTTTTGGTTTTACCCAGGCATGTTATTTGCTGGTGTTCATTTTATTTATCAATACAGCTCTCTGGATATCAATAACAGGGAAACATGCCTTAAAATTTTCAAATCAAATCATCATTTTGGTATTATCGTATTTATAAGCTTAATTATGGGGCATAACTTCTGATTATCAATTAAGAGTAAATCCTAAACAGTCCTTGATTTCCTGATCATAATTGAGCATTGTACTTTAACTTTTGTGGGGATTAGCCTCAAAGTGTAACTAAATATTCATTTTATCAAAAGTTTTTTTTAGAATAAACAAAATTAGAGGGAATAATGACTGAAATTAATTTAATAATTATCGGCTGTGGTGTTCTTGCTTTACTATACGGCATTTATGCTACACGCAAGGTTATGGCTTTTGGAACTGGTAATGAGCGTATGCAAGAAATCGCAGAAGCTATTCAAGAAGGTGCCGCGGCATATTTGAATCGTCAATATAAAGCAGTTGCAATCGTTGGGGCAGTTGTCACCGTTGGGCTTTATTTGCTACTTGGCGGTCATGTCGCTATCGGCTTCATTATTGGTGCCGTATTGTCAGGCGCAGCTGGATACATAGGCATGAACGTATCCGTTCGTGCAAATGTTAGAACTTCACAAGCTGCATCTGAAGACCTAGGTAAAGCACTTGATGTTGCATTTACATCAGGTGCAATCACAGGAATGCTTGTTGTTGGTCTTGGTCTACTTGGCGTAGCACTTTACTACATGTACATGATGGCATCTGGCGCTGATGTACGCTATAATCTTGAAGGTTTAATTGGCCTTGGTTTTGGTGCCAGTCTTATATCAATTTTTGCACGTTTAGGTGGTGGTATATTTACAAAAGGTGCTGACGTTGGCGGCGATATGGTTGGCAAAGTAGAGGCTGGCATTCCAGAAGACGACCCTCGTAACCCAGCTACAATTGCAGACAACGTTGGTGACAATGTGGGAGATTGTGCGGGCATGGCAGCTGATCTTTTTGAAACATACGCTGTTACCATAGTGGCAACAATGCTTATTGCTTCGAGTGCTTTTGTAGAAAGCTCCGTTAACAATATGATGGTTCTTCCACTAATGATTGGAGCACTATCAATTATAGCGACAGTAATTGGCACTTTTTTCGTGAGGCTTGGTGCATCTGAAAACATCATGGGTGCTCTCTATAAAGGTCTAATTGCAAGTGCAGTAATTTCCGCAGCACTCATATATGGTATGTTTCATCAATGGGATGTATTCTCTAACGCAGAATTAGCAAATGGTACAATTATTAGCGCAATGAACCTCTATTACTGTGTTTTAACTGGCCTGGGTGTAACTGCACTTCTTGTTTGGATCACTGAATATTATACAAGCACTGAATATCGCCCTGTTAAAGTTATTGCTGAAGCATCGGAGACTGGTCACGGCACGAATGTTATTCAGGGACTTGCCATTTCTATGGAATCAACTGCTGTTCCAGTAATTATCATTTGTGGTGGTATATTCATTTCTTACTGGCAAGCTGACTTGTTTGGTATTGCAATAGCCGCAACGGCCATGCTCTCACTTGCAGGTATGGTTGTTGCACTTGATGCTTACGGTCCAGTAACGGATAACGCTGGCGGTATTGCAGAAATGTCTAACCTTTCTGAGGATGTTCGCAAGACAACTGATAAGCTTGACGCGGTAGGTAACACTACTAAAGCTGTAACAAAAGGCTATGCTATAGGTTCCGCTGCACTCGCAGCACTTGTTTTATTTGCAGCTTATATTGAGGAAATAGCACATTACCTTCCTCAGTATGCGGATATTACATTTGAACTTCAAAATCCATTTGTCATCATAGGTCTATTTATTGGTGGCATGCTTCCTTATCTATTTGCATCTATGTCGATGCTTGCAGTTGGTCGCGCAGCAGCCAGTGTGGTTGTTGAGGTGCGCCGGCAATTCAAGGAAATTAAAGGTATAATGGAAGGAACAGCTAAACCTGAATACGGTAAAGCTGTTGATCTTCTCACTAAGGCGGCAATTAGGGAAATGATACTTCCTTCACTACTGCCGCTCTTAGCGCCATTCGTCCTCTTCTTTACAGTATATTTCATTGATGGTTCTGTTGTTTCTGCCTTCCAGGCTCTAGGAGCGATGCTTCTAGGTACAATCATTACTGGTTTATTCATTGCTATTTCAATGACCTCCGGTGGTGGTGCATGGGATAATGCTAAGAAGTACATCGAAGATGGTAACCACGGTGGTAAAGGCTCAGAAGCCCACAAAGCTTCTGTTACTGGTGACACTGTTGGGGATCCTTATAAGGATACCGCAGGCCCAGCTATTAATCCGCTTATTAAGATTACCAACATTGTTGCTATTCTTTTGGTCGCAATTGTTGCAAAATTGGGTATTGGTTAATACCTTTTATTAGCAATTTGAGAAAACCCCGCTTAACGCGGGGTTTTTTTTATGTAGAAACATACTGACAAAGTAATTTAATTAGATATATTGCGCCAATATCATCTAAATCAAATAGCATGAGTATCTAAAATGCCTCTTATTAATAAAATAAATACTGGTCTTAATCCGCCAGAAGAAATCAACGTCATTATTGAGGTCCCTGTGGGGGGTGCGGCTGTTAAATATGAAATGCATAAACGTAGTGGTGCTATTCTTGTTGATCGTATTCTTCATACTCCCATGCGTTACCCTGCAAACTATGGTTACATTCCCCACACACTTTCCGATGATGGCGACCCCTGTGATGTACTCGTTGTTGTCGGTGAACCATTAGTGCCAGGTTGTATTATCCGTGCTCGACCTATCGGTGTTCTCCTTATGGAAGATGAGCAAGGGTTCGATGAAAAAATTCTTGCGGTACCTGATCTTAAAACAGACCCAACATATAAAAATGTCAGTACTCACAAAGACCTTCCAGAACTACTCCTCAACCAGATCCAACACTTCTTCCAGCATTACAAGGATCTTGAAGAGGGGAAGTGGACTAAGATTATTGGTTGGAAAGGTCCTGAGACAGCAAAAAGTCTTATAATGGAGGCTATCAGCCGAGATAAATTATCGGTTAAGAAGTAATTTTACTCTTATCATTTGAGATGATTTCTCCTATAAGAAGCCATGAGCTATTCATCACTTAGAGATTTTATAAGTCATCTTGAAAAAACGGGTAATCTGGTTCGCATTACTGAGCCGGTAGCAAGTGACCTTGAAATGACAGAAATTAGTCGACGCACACTAAAAAGTGGTGGTCCAGCACTTCTGTTTGAAAACGTTATTAAATGTGATGGTACTAAAAGTACTATGCCAGTGTTAACTAATTTATTTGGCACAGTAGAGCGTGTTGCCATGGGAATTGATGCAAAGCCCGAAGATCTTCGTGGAATTGGGCTAACATTAGCAGAGCTTCGACAACCAGAACCTCCAAGCGGATTTAAAGACGCCCTTGATAAGCTTCCCATGCTTAAAAAAGCGATGACCATGAGGCCAAAAACTGTAAAGAACGGTCCAGTACATGAGATAATTCTCACTGGTGATGATATAGACCTTAACAATTTACCCATACAAAAATGCTGGCCAGACGATGCTTCACCTCTGATTACTTGGCCACTGATAGTCTCAAAGGGGCCAGGTAAGACTAAAGAGGATGATTATAATCTGGGTATTTATCGGATGCAGGTTCTGAACAAAAATCAGACACTGATGCGGTGGCTTAAACACCGAGGTGGGGCACAACACCACAGACGTTGGAAAAATAAAAAATCAGAACCATTACCTGTTGCTGTGGTTATTGGCGCTGATCCAGCAACTATTCTAGGTGCGGTAACACCGGTGCCAGATACCCTCTCTGAATATCAATTTGCAGGACTACTTCGCGGCAAGAAAACTGAGCTTGTTGACTGTCAAACAGTTCCAATTAAAGTTCCCTCTTCTGCAGAAATTGTTATTGAGGGTCACGTCTCACTAAATGATTATCAAAACGAAGGTCCGTTTGGAGACCATACCGGTTACTATAACAGTGTTGAAAAATTTCCAGTTTTTACTGCAACTGCTGTGACAATGCGCAAGGCCCCTATATATCTTTCAACATATACAGGAAAACCACCTGATGAGCCGGCTATACTTGGTGAAGCCCTCAATGAAATATTTATTCCACTTCTGCAACAACAATTTCCTGAAATTGTAGATTTTTGGTTACCTCCAGAAGGTTGCTCGTACCGTGTTGCCGTTGTTTCAATTAAGAAGGCTTATGCTGGCCACGCCAAACGTGTGATGATGGGTGTATGGTCTTACCTGAGGCAATTTATCTATACCAAGTTTGTAATTGTAGTAGACGATGATATTGACGCACGGGATTGGAAAGAAGTTATTTGGGCTATGTCTACAAGGATGGACCCTGTCCGTGACGTAACACTCACAGAAAACACCCCTATAGACTACCTTGATTTTGCCTCACCAGTTTCTGGCCTTGGAGGTAAAATTGGACTTGATGCCACTAATAAGATGGATGGTGAAACGAACCGTGAATGGGGCGAACTAATCTCAATGGATGAAGAAATCATAAAAACTGTTGACGCTAAATGGTCAAAATTAAACATCGAATAGGAATATTATGAGTGATAGTGCAAATATGATGTCACCCAATCGGCTGACTGAGCTTGTATCAAAAGCCAAAAAATCAGGGGCAGATCATGCCGACGCTGTTTTCTTTACTGGTAAATCAAATTCTGTTTCCTGGCGGCTTGGAAAATTAGAGGATGTTGAACGCTCTGAAAATTCTGATCTTGGTCTTAGAGTAATTATAGGGAAGAACCAGGCAATAGTATCTTCCAGTGATATGTCGAACGCTACCCTTGATGAATTAGTTAGCCGTGCCCTTGATATGGCAAAAAATACACCCGAAGATCCCTACTCTGGACTAGCCGATAAAAAACTTCTTGCACTTGATAAGATTCCAGATCTTGACCTTTATGATAATTGTATTATTGATGAAAAAACTCTTAAGAATATTGTTACTGAAACTGAGGCACATGCCCTCGAGACCTCAGGCATAACAAATTCTGAAGGGGCTAGCGCTAGTTCTAGCCAAGGGTCAATTACGCTTGCTAATTCCGATGGTTTTCTTGGTCATTATAAATCAAGTAACTTTGGCTGCAGTATTTCGGTAATTGCCGGTGAAGGCACTACCATGGAGCGTGATTATGCCTGGACTTCATGCCGTCATTTTGAAGATATGGATAGTCCCCATAAAATTGCACAAGAGGCAGCAAGCCGCACCTTAAAAAAACTTAATCCGCGAAAGGTAGGTACTTGTGAAGTCCCAGTAGTATTTGACCCTCGAGTATCCCGAACACTAGTTAGTCACATTGCTGGTGCAATTAACGGTGTTGCAATAGCTCGTGGTACTAGCTTTCTTCTTGAAATGATGGAAAAACAAATTTTTCCAACGAAAATTAATATTATTGATAATCCTCACCTATTGCGCGGACCATCATCTCGGCCATTTGATGGTGAAGGAGTTCGAAATGCACCACTGGATATTATTACAGATGGAGTACTTAAAAGTTGGATACTCGACAGCACAAGCGCTCGTCAGCTTGGTGTTGCAACGAACGGCCGTGCCAGTCGCGGTACATCGAGCCCTCCAACCCCATCAACTAGCAATCTTTATATGGAAGCCGGACAAGTAAACGTTAAAGATTTACTTGGGGATATTAAAAATGGTTTTTACGTTACAGAACTAATTGGGAGCTCTGTTAATGGAATTACAGGGGATTATAGCAGAGGAGCAAGTGGTTTCTGGATTGAAAATGGTACCCTAACCTATGCTGTAAATGAGATTACTATTGCAGGAAATTTAAAAGATATGTTCATGCAAATGACTGCTGCCGATGATCTTGATATTAAATACGGAACTGATGCGCCAACATTACTTATCGAAAAAATGATGCTTGCAGGCAGCTAATTTGAGTTAGGCATAAAAAAACACGGGCTATAAAACCAGCCCGTGTTTTGATAAATATTTTAATTAAACGGCTTTAAGATTACAAGCAGCTTCCTTGCCTCTTTGTTCTTGAACTTCATACTCAACAGTTTGACCTTCGTCTAGAGTAGACAGACCAGATTGCTCAACAGCGCTGATATGAACAAACACATCGTTGCCGCCTTCTGTTGGCTCGATAAATCCAAAACCCTTTGTTGGGTTAAACCATTTTACTGTACCTGTTGCCATGTTATTTCTCCTTGTGCAAATTACGGTATATACATTAACCACTATTTAGCAGTTAACAATGTCGGCTTGATAATGACTTACGCCTATTATCCTCAACTAAACCGTATTATGTGGAAAGAGAAGCGGATCGGGTAGCAAATATATTATTCAAACGTGGCGCTATAAACACCTTTTTTGCGCCCAAGTCAATGTAATTCATACATTTTGATAGATTTTGGCTAATAAAAGGGCAAAAATGACAAAAATAAAATATTCTAGAACTGTTTTTTTGAGAATCAGTTTTGTGTTTTATTTCAAGTTTTTTATATTTAAAGCGATGATATTAGATTTGGTTTAAATATAATTAATACTTCTTATTTTTTAAAAAAGCTGAAAAATTAAAAATAAGCTTCAACATTAAATATTATACCACTGTCCGAGCGCTTGCCGACTACATTGGTATCTACATAAGATACACCCACTTCAAATTTCTCAAAAATAATGCTAGTTCCTAAACTCCAATCCCATTTTTTGTTTCCAAAATAACCGTCTTCATATCCAAGGTGAAGATCAATATTAATGGGAAAACCGGGGATTGATCCACGAGTATCATTGAAAAAGTAAAAGTTGTCTTTTTTTCCAAGATTATTCTGATTTGGCATATAAGAAATTCCTATCGAACTAGAGAGTAAGCCAAGATCAACACCAACTGAACCAAAGGTTTCGAAATAACTAGCATTTTTACCATCAGAGTATACGTAAAAAATGGCACCAAAATCATAAATTATACCCTTATTTTCAGTGCTATAGCCTGCATAAAAATTAGTTTCAATATCGGATGTTTTAAAATCAATTAAACTAGATGCAAAGATCCCCGCATAAATACCACTATCAGCATACCAATCAAGTCCACCCTGAACCGCAATATTATTATTAGATTTTGACACGCCGCGAAAACGATAATCACTAGTCAGTTCAGCACTAACTAAAAGTTCCCCACCAAACATTATATTTTGTGCCTTGCTGGCAATCGGTACAAGTATTAATAAGAAAGTAATTAATAGTATTTGAAGCATTTTATTTTACCTTCTTTATTCAATACCAAGTGCAACACCGGCATTAAGTCTTTCCCCATACCAATTTATTCCCCAATGGAGATGAGGACCGGTAGCTCGTCCGGAACTCCCAACCGTTCCAATGGGGTCACCTTGATTTATTAGATGACCCTGAAGGGCGAAGGTTTTCTCCATATGGGCATACACACTGCTCAAACCGTGGCCGTGATCAATTACCATAGTCTTTCCAGTCAGGTACTGGTCACTAACCAATGAAACTTTACCGCCTAAAGGAGCTACAATTAAGGCACCTTGCCCTGGGGCAATATCAAGCCCCGTATGAGGGTTCCGTGGCTCACCATTAAGTATGCGATGAGAGCCAAATCGCCCACTAATTCGACCCTTAACAGGCCAAATTATAGCTTCTTTAAAATTATTAAGGGAGCTATCTATAGCTCGAACAGCCCTAACATCAGCTGCATCTTTAGCAATCCTCATCTTTACCTTAATGGGAGGGTCTACATATTTTGGAGGCAAACCCGATACTTCCTCGGTCTCATAATCGTGAGGAATCACATCGAGCCTGTAAATCGTATGGCCCCCTGCTTTATGATCAACGCGGATATTAGCTTTTGCTTTATATTTCCAACCAAGGCCAATGACAAATGAACCATCTGACGATTGCTTAACTGTTTTACCGTGAAAAGTCACTTTATCACCAAGCATTACCTTGCCTACATAATAACCGCCTTGCTTAAGTGGCTCATTGATATTAAGACCATTCTTTGCGAGGCAGGGGATAGACGTAATGACAAAAACCATTAAAAAAAATAAAATATTTTTCATAAAAGCTGTCCTTGTTCATGCGATAATAGCTTTGACTTTTTTTTATTACCCGGCTTTGCATTTTGGGCAGTTGCCACAGCATTAATTGCGCCATCACAAAATTCGATACCGATCTTATCACCATTTTTAATAGCTTTACTATTACTAAGGGCCTTACCCTGTTCGTTATAAACTATAGAGAACCCTCGCTTTAAAACGCTTTGATAGCTGAGGCTTTCAAGTAATCGGGCTGGGTTTTCATATTTATTTCTTTTTTTAACGATAAGATTACTCAGCGCTCTAGCCGTTCTCTCTTCTGCTATAACTAATTTCTCACCTGCAACCCTAATATCTGACTTCAAAGTTTCTGGTCGAAGCAAAGTTTTAATGCTCCTAAGCTTCATTTCCTGCCGCTCTACTCCCACTTTAAGAGCACGTGGCAACCTTTCACTCAGGTCATCTAAACGCTGTGATGAAAATGAAAGAAGTTCTGTAGGTTTTGGTAAACCACGACCAAGACTTTGAACAATTTGAGCAAAATTATTTAAGTGCCTACGTGATGCTTTTTCGAGACGAATATTGAAATCATTCACCGCGTAAGTCAGATCAACCCTGACAGGTACTGCACGTTCCGCTGCCGCTGTTGGGGTGGGCGAACGATGATCAGAAACATAATCGATTAGAGTAGTATCTGTTTCGTGTCCAACTGCAGAAATTAATGGAATTTTTGACCTAGAAACAGCGCGGACAACCACTTCTTCATTAAAACTCCATAGGTCTTCAAGACTGCCCCCCCCACGAGCAACAATCAATACGTCAGGTCTTGGAATTTTTCCGTCCGCCTCAAGTGTATTAAAACCATTGATAGCCTTTGCTATCTGAGAAGCAGAACCCTCACCCTGCACTAAAACTGGCCACACAATTATGTTACGGGGAAACCGATCAGAAAAGCGGTGAAGTATATCACGAATAACTGAACCAGTTGGTGACGTAACAACACCAACTATTTTTGGAATATACGGAATAGATATTTTACGGTCTTCATCAAATAAACCCTCAGAAGCCAGTTTCTTTTTTCGTTTTTCCAGAAGCGCCATCAACGCCCCTTCACCAGCCACCTCCATCCTATCAATAACAATTTGATATTTTGAGCGTCCAGGATATGTGGTTAATTTTCCAATACAAATTACTTCAAGACCATCTTCAGGCTTAAATGTAAGTTTTCCTGCCACCCCTTTCCACATTATACCATCCAGTAATGACTTTTCATCCTTAAGCGCCAAGTAAACATGGCCAGAAGCTGCACGTTTACAGCCTGAAATTTCTCCTCTGATTTTCACATAACCAAATTGATCTTCAACAGATCTTTTAAGGGCAAGACTTAACTCTGTAACAGAATATTCCTGTGCATTACTTTTCATAGTTTTATCGTTGTCTGGATAATTATTCATCAAGGTTTTTTTTTATGATTCCTATCTTGTTTCCATATGCTGCCATGATACAAGAGTGAAGTGGATAAAAAAAGGAAATTACATATGAATATTCTGATCATTGGTTCTGGCGGTCGTGAACATTCTTTAGCATGGAAGGTAGCGCAATCACCACTCATTGATACGCTTTATGTAGCACCAGGTAATGGCGGTATGGGTGATATTGCCAAATGTGTTGATATAAACTCTAGTAACCATGATGAAGTTGTCTTATTTTGCCGTGAAAAAAATATTGAATTTGTTCTCATTGGTCCAGAAACACCCCTTGTTGAAGGCCTTTCCGATAGATTGATCGTCGAAGAAATTCAGACATTTGGCCCTAATGCTGCAGCAGCCATTCTTGAAGGATCTAAAGGATTCACAAAAGACCTATGTGCAAAATATAGTATTCCAACTGCCGCTTACGGCCGTTTTAAAGATGCCTCATCAGCAAAAAAATTCATCAGAATAAAGGGAGCGCCAATAGTTATTAAGGCAGATGGCCTTGCAGCAGGTAAGGGTGTAATCATAGCGGAAACTATTCAAGAAGCATTCGAAGCCGTTGATGATATTTTTAATGGACAGTTTGGTGCCGCAGGCACAGAGCTAGTAATTGAAGAATTTTTAATTGGAGAGGAAGTAAGTTTCTTCGTTTTAACCGATGGTAAAAATATTTTACCATTTGGAACCGCACAGGATCATAAACGGGTTGGCGAAGGTGATATTGGACCAAATACTGGTGGGATGGGTGCATATTCACCCGCCCTAGTAATGGACGCAGCAATGCAGAAGCGGACTATTAACGAAATTATTCTGCCAACCGTAAAAGGAATGGCCGCTGAAGGGAAACCCTTTAAGGGTGTTCTATTCGCTGGCTTAATGATCACCGATAAAGGTCCCGAACTCATTGAATATAATGTTCGATTTGGTGATCCAGAATGTCAATGCCTTATGGCGCGCCTAGAAAGTGATATTGTTCCTATATTAATTGCATGTGCAAACGGTACTATTAATCAGGTTGAAGCAAAGTGGTCAGATAAAGTCTCGCTTAACGTAGTTATGGCTGCAAATGGATACCCTGGTCCATACAAAAAGAATTCAAAAATAATAAATCTTGAACAAGCTGGATCAGCAAATAACATTATGATTTTTCATGCAGGAACAAAAAAAATTGGCCATAACATTCTAGCTACTGGTGGAAGAGTATTGAATATTACCTCACTTTCTAACACTGTTACGGAAGCAAAGAATGACGCATATACTGCCCTTAATCAAATTAATTGGCCAGAAGGGTTTTATCGCAAAGATATTGGATGGCGAGCAGTAGAGCATGAGAATAAGGAATAAAATATTAAATAAAATTGTAAATTAATTGTAAATTAATTGTAAATTAATTGTAAATTAATTGTTTTAATTTAAATTAAATTTAGGTATAGAGTAATATTTAGTGGCAGTGTTAACTATAATGCGGATTTAGTATGACGAGTAAATCAAAAGACAATAATAATTCAACCGATGCTATTAATACCATTAAATCAATAACTCAATGGGTTGCTATTGCAACATTAGTGTATCTTCTTATTAGTTCTGTCGGAATGATTGGTGCAGGATTTAAAGGCGCCACCAAGGGTCAGGCAAGCGAACTTTTCCAGTTTGCTACAAATCCGTTCATGGGACTAATTATTGGTATATTAGCCACAGCAATGATCCAGTCTTCTTCAACTGTCACCTCTATCATTGTAGGTCTTGTAGCAGGCGGCCTTCCAGTTGAGATGGCTGTTCCAATGATCATGGGTGCTAATATTGGAACAACTATTACTAATACTATCGTTAGCCTTGGCCACGTTAGAAAGAAAAAAGAATTTAGGCGAGCATTTGCATCAGCAACCGTTCATGACTTCTTCAATGTAATGGCAGTCGCCATTTTTCTGCCCATTGAGATATTGTTTCACCCGCTTGAAAAAATTGGAGGGTACTTCGCAGGGTTACTCGTTGGCGGAGAAAATGTGAGTGTTAAAGGATTTAATTTTATCAAACCGGCTACCAAACCAGTCATAGATTTTTTTGCAGATACCTCCGCAATTATTTCTGAAAATGCTCAATATATTATTCTAATTATTTTTGGTATTGCCATCATCTTTCTAGCCATTACCTTAATTGGAAAATTACTTAAAAAACTTATGGTGGGGCGCGCTAAAGCAATTATGCACAACGCAATCGGAAAGGGACCTGTCGCCGGTATATTCTCTGGTGCAGTAATTACCGTTTTAGTCCAATCTTCGTCAACGACCACTAGTTTGATGGTGCCGCTTGCAGGAACGGGTGTCTTTCGTCTTAAGCAAATTTATCCCTTCACACTAGGTGCTAATATAGGGACCACAATTACCGCACTTCTAGCCGCAACCGCCATATCTGGAGATTCAGCGGTGTTTGCCCTTCAAATTGCCCTGGTTCATCTGATTTATAACTCAAGTGCAGTTTTGCTTATTTATGGCGTTAAAAACCTGCGAAAAATTCCTATACGCGGTGCTTTGTGGATAGCTCGAGTTGCGACAGAAAGAAAAACACTTGCACTGCTCTACATTTTAGGAGTTTTTTTTGGACTGCCCGCCATACTAATCTTTATCACAAATCAATTTTAAGTAAGGAAATATATTATGACCCACGAAGAATATGAATCCTTAACTACTAAAAAATTAAAAAAGCTAATCAAGCATGCTAAAATTACTCTAAGCGAGCTGCAAGAAGAGCTTGATAACAGAAAAATAGATAATCAACATTCAGAAATTGATCACCTAGAAGATCATATGGAAGAAGTTGAACACGGTTTTACTAACTTCATTACATTTCTGAAGGATGTCCTTAAAGAAAAGAAGTAAACCTAGATTTCATTAAGGCGTGTTTTATTAGAAACAATATGAATATCGCGTTGAGGATAAGGAAAGTCTATTTCTCCAGCATTAAACTTTTTCCATATGGCTAAATAAATTTCGCTAGTAATGTTAGAAACTCCGTTTTCACTATCCCTAATCCATATTCTTAGTTCGAGGTCGATACCATTATCGCCAAAGCCTTTGATAAGAACACGCGACTTTGGATCCTTAATAACCCGAGGTGATTCTATTGCTGCTTCTAGCATCAATCCCATAGCTTTTTCTAAGTCACTATCATATGATACGTTTACTGGTAAGTGCCGTCGAACTTTCTTATCAGAAAATGTCCAATTTATTACAGGTTGAGTAATTATATCTTCATTTGGTACCAAATGTTCACGGCCATCACGAGAAATTACTGACGTATAGCGCGCCGCTAACTTATTAATCCGGCCATACGTACCTGAAATTTCAATAACATCACCGGGTTTTATTGACTTATCTAAAAGCAAAATAACACCACTGATAAAGTTTGATACTACCTTCTGAAGACCAAACCCAAGACCAACACCAATTGCACCACCAAAAACTGCTAAAGCTGTTAAATCAATTCCCATGGTTGATATAGCAAATAGGAAGGAGAGTACTACAAGAACTATGCGTGATAATTTGCTTAGCAGTACTCTAGCGGACGGAGTGACAGTCGGTGATTCCCGAAGTTTTGTTTCAATAATACTTGATACTAATAATGCAGCCCAAATCAATACAATCATACTGGTGATGCCAGTTATAATTGTTAGAGCACTAATAGTTGTGGTACCAAAATTAAAGGTCATGAAGGATAAAAAGGTCACAAAAGGCTCAAGTAAACCAAGAATATTGAGAATCGCCATGCTCCAAACGACAACTCGAATAAATTTCGAAATAGTATCACTTTCAATCATCAAGGTTACTAACCGAATAGCTATCCACACTGAAATTAGCGTGCTGGCCATTCTGAATAGAATGATCGGCGTACTCAGGCTGTCGGCAACTATCCATGCAATAAATACCAATGCCCACCACATTACTGGTAAATACATAGCTTTTAAAAATCTTTCAGATTTTCTATAAATTATTTTTCCCGTAAGTACTTTGTGCACAAAGGGAGAAAATTTTTGAGCGACACCGTAGCTAATTAAAAATAATACAAAAATAACAACAAGTTGAATAAAACTTTCTAGGGTAAACAGATTTGTATTAAGCCAGTTTAATATCAAAATGTAATATTGTTCTAGGAGAATAATCAACTCTGCTTTTGATATAAATTCACTGCCATTCATTTATCTTCGATCCTTAAAAAATTTTCGTAACAATTTTTCCGAATTTGCTGCCATAATATCACCATAAATTTCAGGCTTATGGTGACAGCTTTTTGCATTAAATACAATTGCTCCGTTCTCCACCCCACCACCCTTTTGATCTGCAGCCCCAAAAAATAGTCGCTTAATACGAGAAAATGAAATAGCTTGAGCACACATCGGACAGGGCTCCAGAGTGACGTATAGATCACAATCAATCAGCCTCTCACTATCCATAACTTGACAGGCCTTTCTTATTGCAAGAATTTCGGCATGAGCTGTAGGATCCTTTAACTCAATCACTCTATTTGAAGCAGTAGAAATTATTTCGTTTTTTGAGCGAAGAACAATAACTGCTCCAACTGGGACTTCATTCCTCCTGGATGCTTTTATAGCTTCCGCAATGGCAAGATTCATATACGTATTATCAAATGAGGACATTATCGTAGCTTGCGGAAGAAGACGAAAAAGGTCAAGCAAAGATTGCAATTTTTACCGCTTACCCTATGTTGTGGTCATTATGAGTGAATTAAATAAAAATAACGGCGAGCGTATCGCTAAAGTTCTTGCAAGATCTGGTGTGGGATCGCGCCGTGCAGTAGAACGTATGATTGACGCTGGCATGGTTAAAATCGATGGTAAAACTGTCCAAAGTCCAGCGACACTGATTAAATCAGTTCAAGGAATTACCGTAGACGATCAAAAAGTAAACGCGCCCGAAGCGGCACGTTTATGGATTTATCACAAACCAACAGGACGATTAACTACATATTATGACCCAGGTGGCAGACCAACAATCTTCGAAGCATTACCAGATAATATGCCCCGAGTTATATCCATAGGAAGGCTTGATCTCAATACCGAAGGTCTATTGCTACTTACTAATGATGGAGGATTAGCCAGATGGCTTGAACTTCCCTCAACTGGCTGGATTAGGTCATACCGGGTGCGCGTCAATGGTCGCTTCCATCACAAGCGGCTCGAAGAAATAACTAAAGGTGTCACAATCGATGGCACAAATTACCGTAGTGTTGAAGTTGAGTTAGATGAGCGTAAGGAAGGTGTCAATCAGTGGCTTACAATCCGTATCAAAGAGGGTAAAAATCGTGAGGTTCGCAAACTCCTTGAATATGCAGGCCTTACAGTGACCCGTCTACTCAGAACTTCATACGGACCGTTTGAGCTTAAAACTCTTCAACGCGGTAGTGTAGAAGAAGTAGCAGTAAGTCTACTTAAACAAAATTGCGATGGCTATTTTCAAACGCTTAGTACAGAAGTAAATGAATATGTAACACCTGAAAAGTCAAAGTCTAAGGGTACCGGTTGGGCGAAAACAAAACCCAAGAAAAATGCAAAACCTAAAAATAAACATCATTCCCCAACAAAAGATAAAAATACAAACGCAAGAAAATTTCGTTCTAGGTTAAAATGAGAATAATAGGTGGAAAATATAGGAGTAAGAAGTTAATTGCTCCAGATAATGATAGGATCAGACCTACTACAGACCGCATGCGCGAAACGATTTTCAATATTATCCAACATGGTAATGGACCAGGTATAAGAGGCTCAAGAGTTCTTGATTTATTTTCAGGATCGGGGGCTTTCGGTATTGAAGCACTTTCGCGCGAGGCCAGTCAGGTTACTTTTGTTGATAAAAGTTCAACATCTATGAAATTAATAAGGAAAAATACCGCCCTTATTAATAATCCAGTAAATACTATTTACTTAATTAAGAATGCTTTAAACATGACGAAGGCCCACGGTTTTTTTAACCTAATTTTTATTGATCCACCTTATTATAAAGATTTAATCACACCAGCGCTTTTAAATATTCATGAGCAGAATTTACTTTGTGATGAAGGATTAATCATAACAGAGTACTCAGCTGGGGAAAAAATTGATTTTACATCATTCTTCAAAGAAATTAAAACTAATAAAATAGGCGAAGCAAGGTTTTCAATTTTAAAGGAGTGTATTAGCGACGACCAAAAAGGCGCTCAATATCACTGAGCTTTAACTCTACATATGTAGGACGCCCGTGATTACACTGTCCTGAATAAGGAGTGACTTCCATTTCGCGAAGAAGGGCGTTCATCTCTGCAGTTGCCATACGCCGTCCAGCCCGAACACTTCCATGACAGGCCATAGAACTGCAGACCTCCTCAAGCTTTTCTTTAAGGGATAGTGCTTGGTCGAGCTCTGCTATTTCATCGGCAAGATCACGAATTAATCCTTTAATATCAGTATCCCCAAGCAGCGCGGGCACTTCTCTTACAACAACAGCTCCTTCTCCAAACCCCTCAAAAACAAGACCAAGCTTTTCAAGCTCACATTGACGAGCCAATAGTCTATCAAACGCTAGTTGTTCAATCTCAACCACTTCAGGAAGTAGCAACACCTGTCTCGGAACTTTACCTTGAGCCATATGACCTTTCATACGCTCATATACAAGTCTTTCGTGCGCGGCATGTTGGTCAACAATAATTATACCATTCTTTGTTTGAGAAATTATGTATGTTTCATGAAGCTGACCTCGCGCTGCACCAAGAGGAAATTTTGATAAATCCTCATTAGCTACGCCACGATCACTGGAACCTACTTCTAATGCTTCGTTTCTACCCATTGGTTGGGAGAATGACCCAGAGCTATGCACTATAGGCGAATAATAATTCTGTGTTACACCCGACAAATCACTAGACGAATGAAATGATGATATTTCAAAGTTTTTCTGAGCACTTGAATGAAAAGGCATAGTTGGAGTAAAGTTTTGAGTGTTAAATGCACCAAGAGCAGCATTGGAAACACTTGTTGAGGCTCTGTGTCCTGCATCCGCTAATGCGTGTCGTAAAGCACCAACAATCAGTCCTCTCACAACACCACTATCACGAAATCGTACCTCTGCTTTTGCAGGATGCACATTTACATCAACCATATCTGTAGGTACTTCAAGAAAAAGTGCAAGCACCGGATGACGGTTGCGCGCAAGAAAATCCATGTATGCACCCCGAACGGCACCAGTCAACAATTTATCTTTTACTGGCCTACCATTTACAAACAAGTATTGATGTTGAGCATTACCACGGTTGAAAGTGGGTAAACCTGCGTAACCAGTTAATTTCATATTTTCCCGCTCAGCATCGATTGCAAGTGCATTATCAGTAAACTCCGTTCCTAAAATAGAACCAAGCCTACGAAGTCTAACATTTAGTAATTCACCCTGCGCTGTAGAGACTTGAAAAGCCTTTCTGTCATTATCATAAAGTGAAAAAGCAATGTCAGGGTTTGCCATGCTCAGACGTTTAATTACATCACGGGTTTGTGAAAACTCTGTACGGTCAGTTTTTAAAAATTTAAGTCGGGCTGGAGTTGAATAAAAAAGGTCTCTTACTTCTACAAAAGAACCACAGTCAAGAGCTGTTGGTGAAACAACGGATTTCTTGCCATCAGAAATATTTATTTCCCAGGCATCCTTGCTACCTTTGGCCCGACTTTTAAATTTAAACCGACTCACAGATGCAATCGAAGGAAGAGCTTCACCACGAAAACCCATAGTAACAATATTGGAAAGGTCATTTTCCTTTAATTTTGAAGTAGCGTGACGTTCAACTGCAAGGTTTAATTCTTCTGCTGTCATCCCTTGACCGTCGTCAGAAACACTAATTAACTTTTTACCGCCCTCAACCATGATAACGTTAATATTTTTTGCACCTGCATCAATAGCATTTTCTACTAGTTCCTTTACAGCACTAGCAGGTCTTTCGATAACCTCCCCAGCAGCGATTTGATTTATAGTATTTTCTGAAAGAAGGCGGATGCCCAAATTTTCTTCTCCGTTTTCCGGTTATGTTAACGTTATATTGCTGATTATGACATTAAGGCTAGCCAGCATTAATTACTGCCAAAAAGCGCACGCTTAGCAATGTCTTGTGGCTCAACCACTTCATCAAGGTCTGCATCTGGCCCCCCTGGTGTTAAGTAAAATTCAGGTGGCAATGAAAGTGGTGCATTTTTAAGAACCAAAAATTCATCAGGTGCACTTTTACCAGAACATCCCGCAAGGGTAGTAAGAAAAACGACCAATACTAATGTCAAATTCACTTTATTTTTAATAATCATAAGTTTTGTTCTTCTTTAATTTAATTTTTAGAATCACTACGGAAATTTGAATTAAATATTAATAACATAGCACCAATAAATATAAAACTATCTGCAAAGTTAAATACGGCGAAATACCAGTCTTCCCAATGAAACTGAAAAAAATCAGCAACCGCACCAAACTTTACCCGATCGTATATATTTCCACAAGCACCACCAATAATAAGCCCTATTGCACCAGATAAATTATAATTTTTTGCACTTTTTAACCAGTAAATCAATACCGTAACAATGATTAGGTTCAATCCAACTAGCGCCCATCTTCCAACATCATCACTTGCAGATAAAAATCCAAAGCTTACACCTCGATTCCAGACCATTACGACATCAAATATATTGAAAATTTCTACCGTACCTTTGGTTGGTAATTTAAAAATATCTATAAACCACCATTTGCTTAAGCGATCAATAGAAAATACGATCAATGCAATTATGAAGCCCAAGCGAAACATCTTTTATAGAGCCTCGACAGCATCAGCACAGCGTTTACAAATATCGTCGTGATCCGCAATAGTCCCGACTTCAACAAGGACTTGCCAACAACGCTCACATTTTACACCCTTTGAAAGATTGCTTATTACTGCAATTCCAGGACTGTCATCCATTGTAAACGCATCTGATGGTGCCTCTTTCAATATCATTTCTGCTGCAGAGGTTATGGTGACCTCAGCAAGATCAATGCCATCAAAAGCATCAATATAATTTTGGTCAGAAACATAGACATACACCTTTGCCTGAAGGCTTGAACCAATCCGTTTTTCGCCTCTTTCTATCTCAAGTGCTCCAGTCACCACTTTACGTAAAGTTCTAATCTTTTCCCATTTAGCACCAAGAGCGATGTCACACCAGCCTGCCGGAATATCATGAAAAGTTTTTAAATGAACACTATCATCTTCACTTGGGAAACGTGATTGCCAGATTTCTTCTGCCGTAAAGACTAATATAGGTGCAAACCATTTTGTGACTATTTTAAATACTTCGTCAAGAACTGTTCGGGCAGCACGACGGCGACTAGTCATCTTACCGTCACAGTAAAGGGCATCTTTACGAATATCAAAATAGAAAGCGGATAAATCAACTGAACAGAAGTTATAAAGAGCATTGTGAACCCTGTGATAGTTATAATCATCAAAACCGCTACGTACTTTTTCATCAACCTCAGTAAGTCGGTGTAAAACCCACCTCTCTAATTCTGGGAGTTCTTCAAAAGGAAGTATTTCTACATCGTCAAATTCAGTTAAATTACCAATCATAAAACGCATAGTGTTTCTTATTTTACGATAAGATTCCGCTTGTTTTTTTATAATTTCATCACCGATACGGTGTTCATTAAAATAATCAGTCGAGGTAACCCACAGACGTAAAATATCTGCACCATATTGTTTTATTATTTTAAGTGGATCCATACCGTTGCCAAGAGATTTAGACATTTTTCGCCCGTCTTTATCAACGGTAAATCCGTGTGTAAGCACTTGATCATAAGGAGCATCGCCCCGAGTGCCACAACTTTCAAGAAGAGAGGACTGAAACCATCCACGATGCTGGTCTGTTCCTTCAATATAGAGATCAGCACTACGTTTTCCATCTCCACGGCTTAATTCATCACGCTCTTCAACTACAAATGCGTGAGTACACCCAGAATCAAACCAGACATCAAGAATGTCCGAAACCTGCTCATAATCATTAGCATTATATTTATCACCGAGAAGTTCCTGTATATCTGCTGTGTACCATGCATCAGCACCAGATTGTTCTACAGCAGTTGCAATTCTTTGATTGACTGCGGGATCCATAAGAAGATCATTCGTACCTTTATGCACAAATACAGTTATGGGTACCCCCCAGGCACGCTGTCTAGAAACAAGCCAATCAGGTCGGTCTGCAACCATTGAATTCATTCTATTTTTTGAATTTTCTGGTATCCAGCGAACACTGTCAACAGCCTTAAGTGCTTTATCGCGCAGATTATTTTCTTCCATAGAAATAAACCACTGAGGCGTATTCCTAAAAATAAGAGGCGCCTTAGAACGCCAACTATGAGGATAGCTATGAATTATTTTATCTCGAGCAAGAAGTGCCCCAACCTTCAGCATTTCCTCACAAATATGATCATGAACTTTATAAACATGTTCACCAGCAAACATTGGAATATTATCATAATAAAGACCCCCCTCATCTACGGTATAAGGGGTTTCAAGGCCAAAACTTTGCCCAACCTCGAAATCTTCCTGGCCATGGCTTGGTGCAATATGGACAAAGCCAGTGCCCGAATCTGTAGTGACGTGAAAGCCTTCTATAACTGGTACATCATAATCATAACCCTGGCCGTGCCAAGGATGATGGCAGATGGTACCATCAATATCTGAACCTTTAAAGGATGCCAGTTCACTGTGACCCGTAATCCCTGTTCGGCTACAAAACTCTTTTTCCAATGCTTTTGCAATAACAAGTTTTTCACCTATTTTTACAAGTGATTTTTCATTTACTTCGCTGACTTTAATCAACGAGTAATCAAATTCTTTTCCATATGCAATGCCTCGATTACCAGGCATAGTCCAAGGTGTGGTAGTCCAAATAACAATTTTTGTACCAACAATTTTATCAATATTTGATTTTACGACTTTAAAGCCTATATCGATCATATGAGACGTATGGTCCATATATTCGACTTCTGCTTCAGCTAAAGCAGTTTTTTCAACAACAGACCACATGATGGACTTTGAACCACGATATAGGCCTCCATTCATAAGAAACTTAAGAAGTTCCCTTACAATTTGAGCTTCACTTGAAAAGTTCATAGTAAGATAAGGCTTTTCCCAATCACCAAAGATCCCAAGACGCTTGAATTCATCGCGCTGAACATCCACCCATTTTTTTGCAAAATCTCGGCATTCTTGTCGAAACTCTACCGGGTCAACCTCATCTTTATTTTTGCCAGAATTTTTGTATTTTTTTTCTATCATCCATTCAATAGGTAGACCATGGCAATCCCACCCCGGAACATAAGGCACGTCCTTTCCAAGCATCTGCTGAGTACGAACAATAATATCCTTAAGGATCTTATTCATGGCGTGGCCAATATGAATATCACCATTAGCATAGGGAGGACCATCATGAAGAATATACCGTTCACGACCTTCGGAGGTTTTTCGAATCTTAGCATAGATATCAATATCGTTCCAACGTTTGAGCCAGTCTGGTTCACGGTTAGGTAAATTACCCTTCATAGGAAAATCTGTTTTTGGTAGAAAGATAGTATCGCGATAATCTTTGGTCATATTTTCACTTAATCTAATAATTTAAAAAATTTACCTTATGTAACAATTTGGGACCCCTAATGTCGAGCTTAATTTATGATATGTGGTCTGCTAATTGTGGACTTGGGATAAATGATTGTTGGTTTTCTGTTTTACTAAGTATTTTTTTTGCAACGAGACAATCTTTCCCAATCTGTTTTTTTAAACTTTCGAGCCCGTCAAATTTATACTCCGGACGAATAAAATCGACAAATTCAACTTTTACAGATTGTCCATATATATCAAAATTAAAATTAAAAATATAAATTTCAAGCAAGACATCTTTTTTATTAAAGGTTGGACGCCTACCCACATTTGCAATAGCTTCCCAAGTTCCTTTACCTGGCCCACATTCAATTATTATTCGAACGGCATAAACGCCATACTTAGGTTCTTTATAACCTTCTAGTAAAATATTTGCAGTTGGAAAACCAATAGTGCGCCCCCTTTGATCACCTTGACAAACTTGTCCTTCAACATGCCACCAATGCCCAAGCCGATCAGCTACTTTACGAACATCACCGGCTTCAAGTGTCGCGCGAATATTGCTAGATGAATAAATATGATCATCCTCCATTACCTTTTCAACAATAGTGAGGCCAAATTGTTCTTCTTTTGAAAGCCATCCTAAGACATTGACACCGCCACGTCGCCCAGCACCAAAACAATAATCATAACCAACAACTACATGTAGCACTTCAATTTTTCTGATCAAGATATCAAGAACGAAATCTTCAGCCTCCATAGTTGCAAGAGTTTTATCAAAGGGAAGAACAATAAAATAATCAACGCCAAATTTTTTCAATAAATCAGATTTAGTTTGCAAAGAATTAAGGCGAAATTCTTTTTGTCCCGAATTAAAGAACATTCTTGGGTGAGGCTCCATACTTATTACGGTAAGGCTTGTGTTCATTTCTTTGGCAAGCCTTCCAGCTGCACCGATCACTTTTTGATGACCCTTGTGAAAACCATCAAAATTACCAAGTGCTATCACAGACCCTTTATTCTCATCGGCTATGGATTCAACTTTTCGAATAATTTTCATTTAATAAAATCTTTTATATGTCAGGTTAAGCTGTGAGAGCTAATATTCTAATCCATATGAAAAACTAATTATAGTACTAGTTTTCATTCAGCACGACCTATAGTTTTTTAGTAAAATCACCGCTAATTATAGGCTGCCCCATTAGTGGCCCCTGTCCGGCACTTACTCCACAATCAAGAAACTCAGCAAGGCATTGCTCACTTATAATTTTTTCAAGGATTAACTCAATGTTATGTTTTTTATATGCTTTGATAATATTATTTCGATCAACATTCTCGGCAAGCAACATCCCAGCTTTAATCTTTACAAAATGAAAGTTTCGTGCCGCAAGCTCTGTTAGGTTGTCGTTAAGTAATTCTACGTCAATCATCGAAAATTTATATCCACATTTACCAAGGGTTGCTAGAGAACCCCATACAGAAGGGGATTGTTTTATTACATCCTTCTGAGTAAATTGAAGTATAAGGCGATCTGCTAATTCCTTATTATCAAGCATAAAATTAATAAACTCTGAAAAAAAGTGCTTATCATTAAGTGATACAGATGAAATATTACAGAAAAAAAACATATTTGGTTTTCTAGTTCCAAGACGTCTTATCACCTGAATGCATTTGACAAGAAGAATGCTATCAAGAGTGACAAGTGCTCCAGAATTGTTAATAATTTTAGTGAACTCAGATTGAAATAAAATTTCACCCGCACCATCTTGGATTCCTGCATAAGCCTCATAATGTATCGCATGCCTTCTTTTCAGTGATGCAATTGGTTGCAAGTATAGGTCTACAATTTTATCCTTAAGTACAAAATCACTAGCTCCTAATATTTTCTCCAGTTCTATATTAACTGGTAAATTATCCTCATTGGAAACATATCCCCCGGACTTAATCATTTTTTGATGTTTAGGCTTACTTAACTTATCCGTAACTTTGATAATTAACGTTTTTAACATAAGTAATTGAGTAACAATTTCTTTGTTAGGGTTGTTTTTTTTGAATAGGAGTTCGCCACGCAACATCTTTGCTTCGTTCTTGTACTTTTCTAATTTATCTAAATAAACTTGAAAGTCTTGGTGAAGGGACATCAAACGGTTTGTAAAATTTTCTTTATTAGCCTGAATAGATAAAATAATATGGACCTGAATACCCAATAAAAAGATACCACCGGCAATAACCCTAGCTCCTAAAATACTGATTTCAGAAAACACCCCTGGAATAGCTATCGCAGCAAATAATGCAATAATAATATAACCAAGCATAAGAATAATATGAACAAGCAAAGTCATAAAGAAATCCGAATCAGAAGAGCCAACATTTATTATTAAGTCAGACTATAAATTAGTTCCATAACGTTAGAACAAATCATCAAAGCAATCAAGATATGCAGCAGTTAGTCATGGTTAATTAAAAAATTAAACCCCAAATTTTTAATTAACCATAAAATAAGATATATTAAATTTTAACAAATATAAAAAAAGCAGGAAGAAAAGTCTTCCTGCTTTTTTCATTTTAGTGCTTTTTAGTGGTTACGACAGATATTCTCTAATATCCTTAATTCTTTTTTCTTCAGAATCAACATATCTCAGCATATTACGTGCCATCTTTTCAGATCTATCATCCTTTGCTGCTTCACGGAAGGACTTACGGGCACCATCAAAATTTTCTAATGCAAGGTAAGCCTGTCCCTGAAGAAGACTTGATTGATCTGGACGGCTTAAGCCACCCTTAACGAGGGCTTTAGAAATTGCTTCTGCCGCTCCTTCATAATTATCTAGACTAAGGTATACGTTAGCAAGTCTCATATAAAGATTACCATCTTCATCCAATTCGGCAGCTGCATTTAAAGGTCCTACGGCATCAACTAGATCTTTACCGTTAATAAATGCGGTTGATTGCAGCTCAAGGTTTCTTTGGTTCTTTTCTGAAAGACCTTCGTTCAACGATTTCGCCATCGTTTTAGAAGATTGATAGGGACTATCATGATAGAGATAAAGCTGGGACATCGTTTCTAATTCACGCCCGGTATCAAGCATATTTTGTCTATGCGCTAATTCCATCGCTGCTAATTGTTTTTTCTCAAATTTTAACACTTCGACTTCACTCATATTTTCTTCTGAACTAGCCATCGCATATAGATTAGAAAGCTGCACCCAATATTGCTTCTGTGGCCACGTTGTAGCTAAAAATTCAGCATATTCGAGAACCTTTGGGGTTTCACCGAGAGAATTATGAAGAGCCCGCAAAACCTGATACCAATTTTCTTTTTCTGGCTTTATTTCCTTGCCCGCTATGGCTGTTGCTGCGGTTAGTTTTTGTCGGTCTTCGCGATTTTCTGGCACCAAACCATCAAATTCATCTACAAGCATTTGTGCCTTTATGATGATATTTGCCGCAGCCTTCGATTTTTTAATTACCCAATTTATATATTCAATGGCAAGGCGATAATTTTTCACCATTTCAGGAGATTCATCTGGCGCATTTTGACCAATTGTATAGTGCGCATTTGCAAACATTTCTAACTGAGTAACACTTGGGTCCGGTTGATATTTAAGCCAATCATATAAGTAACTCAAACCTAGCGCATAATTTTCATTTGAAAATTCTATCTGGCCAATACTGAATGTAAGCTGGTCCCTCAGGCTATAGGGTATAGTTTTGATGTCTAGTAGTTTTTTATAATATAAAACAACAGTTTCCAAATCACCTTCTGAGCCCGCAATAGAAGACATTATTTGGTAATACCCAGCTGTTTCAGTGGAATTCCACCGTTCAATTCTTTGTTTAACCAAGAGCGCTTTAGCTTCAGCAATTAATGGAATTTCTTCTGAAATATATTCTTGAGCCTTTACTAGAATTTTTCCAGCCCGTTCACCGGTGGAAGGGACTGACCTAATTTTAGGACGTGCTGCCCTAGCAGCAGCAGCAGCAGCAGTACTAGATTGAGAAGATACACCAAGCTCCTGAGCCTTGGCATATTGACCAGAATAATTTTCTATCGCTGGAATTTTGCCAGCTATAACTACAACACCACTCATTACGGTGGCTATTAAAAGAGTTCTAGACACTTTTCTTAGATTTTTCATAGTTAAATTTCTTTCCTTACTTTAATCAGCCAATTCAAATTCAATACGAACCCGGACACCCGACGATTCAATCGGATCGCCATCTACAACTCTTGGTTTATATTTATATTTTCCTGCGGCTTTCACTGCTGCTCTGACAAACATATTATGACTTGACTCGATTGCAACCACATCTTTTGTCGTACCTTCAGCAGTTACGGTAAATGTGACGATTACGTACCCCTCGATTCCATTCTCTGCCGCACGAGCAGGATACTGAGGTGGAACGCGGACAATAGGTAAGTACTCACCATCTGTAGCAGAGAAACCACCAACACCAGTAGATATAGCAGTTACTTCCATCGCAGCTGAGCCAATTTCGACACCACCACCAACATTATCTACAGACGCAGACATATCGATATTTATATCAGGCGCCGCCTCAACTTCTTCGGGAATATCAGGTTTTCGCTCAATTTGACGAACTTCTTCCACTGCTCTTACTTGACCCATTTCAACACGAATTCTTTTTCCTGCATCCTCTAATTCAATATCACCAGTAGAAATCAGCCACTGCATGCCAAAGAATAATCCAAAAGTAATTAATGCTGCAAAACTAAATGAAATAACATATCGTGCAACCATTGCATTCTCCCTTAGTTAAGTTGTGTTGCCAGCACGTGATCCGTATAACCTGCAGCATTCAGAGAATCCATAATTTCGGCAACAATACCTGTAGTCGATTTTATGTCAGCCTGAATAACGATTGTACCTTCAGGATTTTCAGCTTTTAGGCGTTCCACGTTGGCACGAACAGCCCGAACGTCGATGCGACGCTTTTCCATCCATACTTCATCACCATCAGTAACAGCAATCATAATATTTGCTTTTTCCTGTGGCTCACCAGATGAACCCTCCGGACGGTTAACTTCAATACCTGCCTCTTTGAGAAAAGAGGCAGTGACGATGAAGAAAATCAGCATGATGAAGACGATGTCAAGCATCGGTGTCATATCAATTGCTGCTTCTTCTTGGTTTTTTTTGTGTTTACGCATTTTATCTCTCTTAATGATCCATTGTTAAATGATCTTCAACCAGTTCAGCTTCTTTGTCTATACGTGCTTGTATATAAGAAGATGCAAATACCCCCGAAAGGGCACCTACCATACCAGCCATTGTAGGTATCGTCGCTTTAGAAATGCCAGCAGACATTGCCTTCACATTCGCTGACCCCATTACGGACAGCACATCGAAAACCTCAATCATACCCCACACCGTTCCAAGCAGTCCCATTAGGGGAATAACTGCAACGAGTGTTTTAATATGAGAGATGGAACCTCGAAGATCCATATTAATTTGACTAAGCATGGCTTCACGAATTTTACGGGCGTACCAGGAGGTGCGCTCAGTGCGCGCCTCCCAAGTACCCATAACTTCGTCTACTTGGATTTTATGGCGAGTTTTAAAGTATATCATCCGCTCCAAAACCATGGCCCATAATACTAATATCGCAACAAAGATCACAATTAGAACAGGGCCACCCCTCTCCATAAAATCGCGGACTAGTTCTAATATATTTATTAGGCCTAACATAGTTACTTACTCCCACGCTGTTCAGCATGAACAGCAATGATACCAGCACTTTGCTCTTCGATAGTGTGCACAATCCTTTGGCTCATTCCATTCACTAGTGAATGAAGGAAAAGCATTGGAAGGGCAACACAAATACCAAGAACAGTAGTCATTAACGCAGCGGAAATACCGCCAGCCATAACTTGGGGATCACCAGTACCAAACAATGTCATAGCCTGGAATGTTTCAATCATACCTGTCACTGTACCTAGCAGTCCCATTAGAGGTGCGATAGCAGAAATCAGCTTGATCATTGTTAAAAAACGTTCAAGCGGTGGCATTTCTTTCAAAATAGCTTCATCAATTTTTAGCTCTAATGTTTCCACATCAGTACCTCTGTTCGCTTCATGAACTGCTAACACACGCCCTAGTGGGTTATTCTCATTGATAGTTTCGCTGCGAATTTGTGCTTTTACCTTTCCACTTGCAAGTGAAAGAAATATTACGCGTTCAAGAAAAAGTAGTATTCCAATACCGCCAACAGCAATAATAAGATTACCAATTGTACCACCCTGCTCAATACGCTCTTCAAAACCTGGCCTCTGAATTAAAAGTGCGAGAATTGAACCGCGTGACGGATCAAGACCAAATGCAGCAAAACCAGACGTTGAGTTTTGAAGCCCAGTCGCGGAATCCATAAAACGGGATTCTGGTTGACTATCAAGCTCAGCAACTAGACCTTGTTCATATTTAAGGTATTTGCCATCCATGGCAATATTAAAGACACCAACACGTGTTACAGGAACAACAACTTCAGAACCATCATTCAATTTAACAGCTCTATCAAATGTAACTACACGACCTTGCTCAGTCATTTCACGCTGAACTTCATACCAAAGACGTTCAATTTCCTCGATGCTTGGAAGTTGTGTTCCAGATGAAGTTTTTTGGATAAGAGCGGTAATAAATTCTTCTCGACCTTCAAATTGGGTGGATGTCAAAGAGGATTCTAAACGTGAACGTGTATCCCCTGAGACCAACTGTAGTACACCAAGAACTTCTTTCAATGCGCCAAGTTCATTTGTAAACTCTTGCTCTAGCTCAGTAAGTTTATCATCATTTGATGCAAACTGTGCCTCTAGCCGATCAGAACGGCGCTCTTCAGCACGCTGTGCAGTCTGGGCTTCAGTACGAAGTCCTGACTGTCTGTCCTTTGCCCCTCTGAATTCAGCCTCACGTTGACGATACTCTTCAGTTTCATTCACTTTACCTTGACGAACTATGTCAAGTAACGCATCAAGACTAGTCTCTTGTCCAATTGCAGCAGAAGAAAAACTACTTAAAGTTAAAGCAACAATAATTTTTATGAAATTTCTCATTGAACACTCCCTTGAGACGGTGCTGCTATTGGCAGCAATAGTAAAGTATTTTGGGGCGCTTTTGCATTCGCCATTCTAATTGCTGTATTTATTGACCTTTGGTAAGTTCCTTGATCAACAATTTCAAACTCTCTGGTGTCTTTATTGTAGGCGCCTGAAACTAAACCATCTGTCGTTTGATAAAGTAATGCAACACGGCCAACCATTAACATATCAACAAATCTTTCTATTCCATCAACTTCCATAGTTTGTTGATAACTTTGAAAAACCCCCCCGTAGTCACTTTCAATCTGATAAAGCTCAAACACAGTGCGGAACCGCTCAGAGGCATCCACATCTGGATCAGTCATGAGATCTTTTACCCGGTCAAGGCCTGCTAAACGTGTTTCCAGTTGAAAAGGAATATCATTTTTTATAAATTGCTCTAATCCATCAACCATTCTAACTAGCAACGGCTCGACTTGACGTTTAATATCTGTAACGTTTTTGATATTTTCGGTTAATTCTTCCATTGCCTGCAATTGACGTTCAATGGATCGATCCATCTGCGCATTATATACTCTGAGACCATCAACAGTTTTAAGAATACTTTTATATTCAGTGATAATCTTATCAGTATCATCAACAATTGTATTTACTCGAGCTTGAGATTGTTGTGCAATTTGGTTGGCGGAAATTCCTTCATTTAGGACATCACTTAGTAGTGTTTGTCCAATCGCCAAGGAGCCTAATGAAAGGGTCCCTGTAGCAACAATGGCGGAAAGAAGAATAGTTCTTAATCGATGCTTAATCATGCGTCTTCCTACAGCTTTTTTGAGTTATTACGGTTAAACCACATATTGTGGCATTAATTAAAATACAAATTGAGTGAGCAAATGAATTACTGAGGTTTGAATAGCTAACATTATTATATGCTGTTTTAAGTATATATCCCCTTACTATCACTTACTCATCCCCATTAGCAGTTTATCTTTAATACATTCTCGTATTTACTTTATAATAATACTTAGGGTTGAACACCAGAAGTAATAATTATTTTATCCTCTTATTATTATTTAATCGATAAATAATTTTCAATCACAACTCTTAATGGAGCCGATACAACAGACTGACGTCACCTTGTATAAAAAAAATAAAAATTAATTTCAAGAACTCGTTTAGTTAAAAGATCAAAAAATTAATTTATATAAGCTTTATTTTTTAATATAACAAAATAAATAAACTATTATTTGAAATAAAAATCCATTGCTATTAAGGACTTAAATAATAATAAAGAATAAAATATAAAATTTTTTCAAGAAAATAATTATCTTTTATTCTCATAAATTAATATGTAAAATATGATTAATACTTAAATTAATCATAATAAAATGTTCTATATTTCTGATCAATGTTCTGTATTTCTGATCTAAGATAAGAAATAGATTCGTAATATTCCTGAGGCTATTCAATATTTAAATTCACTTATAATTAAAGTTTACTATAGTTGGACAATATAGTTTTTGTGGTAATTTTGGTCTGAAGAGGTACTTTTTTTAGATGATAAAAATAGAGCCCTACTTCACAAACTACCCTCGGTTGCGGTAAAAATATACCAAACTATAAATTATAGCCCTAAAAATATAACCCATAAGGGCAATGAACCCCCACAATAATATCTTTCGATAATTTAAATATTCGTTAGTGACCATACCCTCTTCCGGAAGAGCAAAATATAAATTACGTAACACCAAAAAACTAATAGCTATTGTTGCAAGACAGGTTGCTTTTATAACATCAGAAGAAGTCACATTAACATCATCAATACGTTTGTAACTCTTAATAATAATTGATAATGTAATGAAAATTGCGATGATAATAATGAGCATTTTATACCTCTTTTAAAAATTCCAACATATAATATAGAAAAAAACCAATAGCTCCAGATCAATTTAGTTAATATTATTAAAGCCCAACGTTTATTATATAATAACTTTGAATCTATCAATTTTTTTAACTATGAACTAAGGTTATTCAAAAGGAATATAATGAAAAAAGATAATGTCTATGAATTTTTTAGAAGACTTGAAGAACGTGAGCCTGAACCAAAGGGCGAACTTGATTATACAAATCCCTATACTTTATTAGTTGCCGTAGCTCTCTCCGCGCAAGCCACTGATATAGGTGTTAATAGAGCAACAAAGGGTCTTTTTAAAGTTGTGGCGACGCCGCAAGAAATGCTCAACCTTGGTGAAGATAAATTAAAACAACATATAAAAACCATTGGACTTTTTAATACCAAGGCTAAAAACGTCATTAAAGCGGCACAGATGCTGGTAGACAATTTCGATGGTTTGGTGCCAAAAAATCGTGAAGATCTAGAAAAACTAAATGGTGTTGGAAGAAAAACAGCTAATGTCGTACTAAATATGGCCTTTAGACAACCAACTATTGCAGTTGATACTCACCTTTTTCGGGTTTCAAACCGCACAAAAATGGCTCCTGGAAAGACACCTCTTGCAGTTGAATTAAAACTTGAAAAAAAAATACCTAAAGAATTTTCTCTTCACGCTCATCATTGGTTGATTTTACATGGACGATACATATGTAAAGCCCGTAAGCCGAGTTGCCCTATCTGCCCGGTTAATGATCTTTGCCAATTTAAAGGTAAAACTAAACTTCATAATTAATCTTTAAGAAACGTTGATATACAAAAATCTGCCCTTTTACCGTTTAAGTCTATAAGGTTTTTTTCTTGGGAAGTCTCAATGTAGTCCACATGTAAATCGCTATTATCATTTTCATAGAAGTAAATGTGGGCATTACAGAATTGATTATCGTAAAGCCAGACTTCTGAATTTTTTTCTAACCGCCTTAAGGATGGTATTCCTAAAATACTCTCAACACTACTTTTTTGGAGGTTCATAATATTACTAATTTGAAAGGTGGGCGCCGCAGGTTCTAGTTTTTCAATAATCTCCAGCTCAGGAGCCCATTTAGAAGAAACAATGGGTATTGCAGCAGACTGCTTTGAGGTATTGCAAGATAATAAAAGTAATGTACTAATTATTAATAATATTAATTTCATATCTCTTCAAACTCACTTAAATGAAATAGATGACAAATTAACGCCACACTAATTATAGGTGCCACAAACTGAACGATTGGCATCATAAACAAAAAAGTCATAATCATTCCAGCTAGCAAAATCATAACCCAAATTGATTTTCGATGAACACCAGCCTCTTTAATACCCAAATGTCTAAAAGCAATCATTTCATAATAACCCCAGCCAAGTAAATAACCATTTAACAAATAAAAAACTATAACCGACAAAAATGGCACCCAGAAAAACAACATATAGATTGGCAAAACCAAAAAATTAAAAAATATAATAAAAAACATCATCCGCACTGATAAAAAAACTAAATGCAAAAAATTTTTACGATTTTTTGCCTTTTTATGTGGATAATACTTATCCTCCACACAATCTATAACGTCATCAAGAAATATAGAAATAATTAAAGTTGAAATAGGAACAAAGAATATAAAAACAATAAATAACAAAGAAAAAGTATAGATCCAGCCTAGCATACCGTTAACGAATGTCTGCCACCATGCCCAACCAGACGCATAAAGTGGAATTTCCTTAATAATTTCATTTGCAAGGACAAATGATAATAGTAAAACACCAGCAGTTGTGAACATTCCGAGAAGAAATACTTTCAGAAAAGGTCTGTCTAAAATCTGCCTCCCTGTGCGTTCAATTCCTGTGATTAGTTTATTCAAATCATGTATTCCTAATCCATTATATCACGCCTATGAGTAAAATATATGGCAATTATTTTCAAAAAGGCAAGAATTAATCCTACACTAACTCAGTTATTATGATAAAAGATCCAGAATTTTACTAGCGAAAATAGGAAAAATTAATGGCCCAAAATTTTGATGTACTCGGTATAGGTAATGCAATTGTTGATATTTTAATCCAAGTAGATGACGAGTTTTTAAAATCAAAAAAACTCATTAAAGGTAGCATGCAACTAGTTAGTGAAGGTGATGCTGCTACTTTATACGCAGAACTTGGAAAATGTATTGAATGCTCCGGCGGATCAGCGGCTAATACAGTTGCTGGCCTAGCATCTATGGGAGCGCGTACATCATATATTGGAAAAATTCATGATGATCAACTAGGGAAAGTTTTTAAACATGACATCAATACTATTGGAACAAGTTTTAATACGCCACCATCAATCAGTGGGCCCGGAACAGCACACTGTATTGTTTTGGTAACACCTGACGCGGAGCGCACAATGTGCACTTATCTTGGTGCTTGTGTCAATCTTACGGAAACAGATATAGATGAAAGTATCGTAAGGTCTTCAAAATTTTCCTACCTTGAGGGTTACCTTTGGGATCCCGAGCCAGCTAAAGCAGCCTTCAGAAAAACAATTCATATAGCACATGATGAAGGCAATAAAGTAGCCCTAAGTCTTTCCGATCCATTTTGCGTTAATCGACACCACGGAGAGTTTTTGAAGCTAGTAAAAGATGATATTGACATACTTTTTGCCAATGAAGACGAAGTTAAAATGCTCTATAGTACTGATAATTTACAAGACGCAGCTCAGCGGGCTCAACACGATTGTGATATAGTTGCCATTACCTGTGGCGCAAGAGGATGTATTGTTGTTAATAAAGACGAGATTAGTAATATCCAGGGAATAAATGTGTCAAACTTAATTGATACAACTGGTGCAGGAGACTTATATGCAGCCGGGTTCTTATATGGCCTTAGTATCGATAAGCCGATTGGTGAGTGCGGTGCACTTGGTAACCTAGTGGCAAGCAAAATAATAACTCATCTGGGTGCTCGTCCCGACATTAACCTAGAAGAATTCGTCGAAAAGGCAGCTTATTAACTAAGCATAGGACCTAATTTTTTACCACTTAAAATATGAAAATGAAGATGAGGAACTTCTTGGTTAGCACTTTCACCCGCATTAGAAATCAGTCTATAGCCATCTTCTTCTAAACCAAGTTGTTTTGCCGTATTGCCAATAGCACGAAAAAAACCCGCGATCAGCTCTTCAGGAGCGTTCTTCGAAAAGTCTATCATATTTATATATTTTCCTTTTGGAATAACTAATGTATGGACTGGTGCCTGAGGATTTATATCGTTAAAAGCAAGCGCATGATTGTCCTCATAAATTTTCACACATGGTATCTCACCCCTTAGGATCATTGCAAAAACATTGTCACTATCATAAGACATCATTGAAATCCTCTCGAGCTTCCTTTTCATCTATGCCCGAAAGGCCCTCGCGACTGGCCAGCTCCTCGCAAACATCTTCTATAGTTATTCCCATATCTGACCAAAGTACCATCAAATGAAACATCAAGTCACCCGACTCTAAAACGGCTTCCTCACGATTATTGCGCGCAGCAGCAATGACAAGTTCAACAGCTTCTTCACCAACTTTTTGAGCTATTTTTTTTTGGCCTTTTGCAAAAAGGCGTGCAACATAGCTCTTATCTAAATCGCCACATTTTCTGCTTTCAATCACTTTCGCAAGTTTTTCAATAATCTCTAGTTTATTTCTCATATTCAATCCTAACCTCGAGCCCAGAACGTGCCATATATTTTTTACATTCTTCAATTGTATATTTACCAAAATGAAAAATCGAGGCCGCGAGAACAGCATTGGCATTACCATCCCTTATTCCCTCAACCATATGTTCAAGGGTACCAACACCGCCAGACGCTATAACTGGGATAGATACGTTGTCAGCTATGGTACGAGTGAGATCAATGTTAAAACCATCCTTGGTACCATCCCTATCTATTGAGGTAAGTAATATCTCACCAGCCCCAAATTCTGCAATTTTTTTTGCATATTCTACCGCATCAATACCGGTAGGTTTTCGGCCACCATGCGTAAATATCTCATACTTATTGTGTCCTACACATTTGGCATCAATAGCCACGACAATACATTGCGACCCAAATTTTTCCGCTAGTTCACTAACTAATTCCGGTCTTTCAACTGCTGCGATACTTTATCTGCTCCCGCAAGCAAAAGGTTTTTTACATCCTCTTCCTTTCGAACACCACCACCAACCGTTAGTGGCATAAAGCATTGTTCTGCAGTTCTTCTTACCACATCAAGAAGAATAGAACGGTTCTCACTTGAAGCAGTAATATCAAGAAAACAGAGCTCATCCGCGCCAGCCGCATCATATATTTTAGCTTGTTCAACGGGGTCCCCTGCATCACATAGCCCTACAAAGTTGACACCCTTGACAACGCGACCATCCATAACATCAAGGCATGGTATAATTCGTGCTTTTAACATTAAAATCCACCATTAAGTATTGCAATTCCATCGCGAATATTAAGACGACCGTCATAAATTGCCCGCCCGGAAATTACACCCTCTATAGTTCCGTTTGTTTTTTTTGCCGCTAATTTTAATATTTTAAGATCATCTATTGAAGCAACACCGCCAGAAGCAATGACCGGAATACTCAACGCATCCGAAAGTGCTACTGTGTTTTCAATGTTAAGACCGTTCATCGTACCATCGCGATCAATGTCGGTATAAATAATACTTGTTACCCCAGCATCCTGAAATTTTTTTCCAAGCTGCGCCGCTGACATATCAGATGTCTTCGCCCAACCTTCAACTGCAACCATCCCGTTTCGTGCGTCAATACCGACTACAATCTTACCTGGAAAAATTTTAGCCGCGGCTATTACGAATGAAGGGTCACGAAGAGCAATGGTTCCAAGAATAATTCTACTTACTCCCTTTTTAATCCAATTTTCGATTGTTTCAATATCTCGGATGCCACCGCCAAGCTGAATGGGGATTGTGACACTTTTAAGTATCTCATCAACAGGTTCTTCGTTAATGGGTCGACCCGCAAAGGCTCCGTTAAGGTCCACAATATGTATCCACTCGCAACCAGCTCGTTCAAATTTTTGAGCCTGATCACTTGGATTGTCATTAAATACGGTAGCTTGATCCATTTCTCCCTTATAAAGCCGGACGCATTTACCGTCTTTTAGATCAATAGCAGGAAATAAAATCATTTTTAATCCAAATTCTTTGAATAATAATACCCAGGCACAAATGCATCGTTGATGCGAGCATAGCGTTCTTTAATACCCCAACGATCCATACCAATCCATTCGCAGATGGCAATGGCCGCTTGTTGATCTGCTGCCATGTGACATTCAAGTGTGAGACAGCCTTTTTCACAGGCTACATCCTCAGCTTTTTCAAGCATTGCTTTGGCAAGATTATGTCCTCGAGCCCATGGGGCAAGAAAGAAAGTTTCAATACTGCCTTTAAATGATCCGGCCTCATTATTTTTAGCTGGCTGAACCAATTGACAGCAACCCGCAATCTGACCATCCATACGAGCGATAATCAAAGTTCTTTCAGGAATAATAAACACCCCTTTCCAAAAATTCTCAAGTGTTTTTTCCGGCGGTGGCGTTAGCCAGTTAAATCCTTCATGAGCAAGTATGGCTACTCGCGTTGTCTCACAAAGTTCCAAAATATCAACATTATCAAGGGATTTAACTTCATCTACACTTAAGCGCGGAGTTATATTATCTTTTTTGTCTTTGCTCATATTAAGGAGACCATTTTAAAAAGTTTTCAATTGTTTTTAGACCGACTGTTTGACTTTTTTCTGGGTGAAACTGAGTTCCCGATATATTATCACGAACAACTGCAGCTGCAATATACCCTCCATATTTTACATGAGCCAAGATATTTTTTGGATTATCAACTTTAAAATGATAACTATGAACGAAATAAGCGTGATCGCCGCTACTAACTTCATTGAGGAGAGCGTGTGGTTGATCTATTTCAAGATTATTCCACCCCATATGCGGCACTTTAAGCTGACCTGCTAAAATTTTATCGACGGTACCGCTTATCCATCCAAAGCCTTTAGTGCTAACATGTTCAAGACCCAGGTCAGCAAGAAGTTGCATTCCAACACAAATACCAAGAAATGGGCGTCCCCGCTCTATTACAACTTCTTCAAGTGCGGCACGCATTCCACTAACTGCCGTTAGCCCTTTCATACAGTCTGCAAAGGAACCAACGCCGGGCAATATTATACGATCCGCACTTCTCACTTCGTCGGAACAAGCTGTAACCTTAACCTCCATATCAAGGGACTGACTAGCAAACAACACTCCTTTTTCTACTGAACGAAGGTTACCAGAACCGTAATTAATAATAACAGTTTTCATTTTTTAGTCCGACTTGTCGCCAATCATCCCCTTAGTCGAGGGAATAGCATTCGATTTACGCGGATCGATCTCAATAGCCTGACGCATGGCGCGGGCCAATGCTTTATATGAACTTTCAATAATATGGTGATTATTTTCACCATACATATTTTCAACATGTAATGTCATGCCTGCGCCTTGAGCAAAGGCACGAAACCATTCGAGAAATAGCTCTGTATCCATTTCACCAAGCTTATCGCGACTAAAACTTACCTTAAAAATAATAAATGGACGTCCTGAAATATCAACTGAACAGCGGGTGCAAGTTTCATCCATAGGTATAATGGCGCTCCCATAGCGTGTAATTCCGCGAAGATCCCCAAGAGCATCAGCGATAGCCTGCCCAACAACAATCCCTACATCTTCAGTTGTATGATGAAAATCGATATGCGTATCGCCCTTAGCTCGTATGGTTAAATCAATCAAGCTATGCCTCGAAAGTTGCTCCATCATATGATCAAGGAACCCTATTCCCGTATCAATGTCATAAATGCCAGACCCGTCAAGGTTAACTGATGCCGAAACCGACGTTTCTTTGGTAGTGCGCTCTACTGTTGCTTTGCGCATAATCTTCTCCTTTTGCGGCCCGTGTGTGGAACATATTAATTTTCAAAACCTATAGCAGGAGTTTAAGGGAAGCGCCAGTGTTTGACGAACAAGTTTGTATTATTTTAGATAAAAACCCGTGCACCCCTTGACCAAGTGTGAAATATTACCCACATGTTAACTTGGCGATATAAAAAACAAGGTTCGAATATATGACAGATCAACCATCAGGATGGCGAGGCACCACGATCTTAAGTGTACGTAAAGGTAATAAAGTTGTAATTGTTGGTGACGGGCAAGTTTCTCTTGGCAGTACAGTCATAAAGGCAAATGCAAAAAAGGTGCGACGTATTGGCAATGGTACAGTTATCGCTGGATTTGCGGGTTCGACAGCTGATGCTTTTGCTCTTTTTGAAAGATTAGAAGAAAAACTTGAACGTTATAACGGTCAGCTTACGCGAGCATGCGTTGAAATGGCCAAAGATTGGCGTACGGACAGGTACCTGCGTAAGCTTGAAGCCATGATGGCAGTTGTTGATAAGGATGTATCCTTAATCCTCACTGGAACTGGAGACGTTCTGGAACCAACAGACGGTCTGATTGCTATCGGCTCGGGTGGTAACTACGCGCTCGCTGCTGCGAAAGCACTGATGGACCAAGACCTTGATGCTGAAGAAATCGGCAAACGCGCTCTCGGAATTGCAGCAGACATATGTGTTTATACAAATAATAACCTAACTGTTGAAACATTAGATATTTAATAATATTGGAAATTTTAAATGAAATCTTTTTCACCGCGTGAAATAGTATCCGAACTAGATCGTTATATTATCGGTCAAAATCCTGCTAAACGTGCCGTTGCTATTGCTCTTCGTAATCGTTGGCGGCGTCAGGAACTAACCGGTGAAATGCGTGAAGAGGTTCTGCCAAAAAATATTCTCATGATAGGCCCCACAGGAGTTGGTAAAACAGAAATTTCCAGAAGGTTGGCAAAACTGGCTAATGCACCGTTTGTTAAGGTCGAAGCTACAAAATTTACCGAAGTAGGTTATGTTGGACGGGACGTAGAACAAATCGTTCGTGACCTTATGGAAATATCGATTAGTTTAATTCGCGATAAAAAAAGAAAAAGTGTTGTCAGTAAAGCCGAACTCTCGTCAGAAGAGAGGGTCCTTGACGCATTGGTTGGAGAACAAGCCTCTGCTGATACACGCCAAAAATTTAGGAAAATGCTCCGCGAAGGTGAACTTGATGACAAAAAGATAGAAGTTGATGTAATGGAAAGTCAAAGCTCTAACATGCCGTCCTTCGATATTCCTGGCATGCCTGGCGCCAGCATGGGTATGTTAAATCTTGGAGACTTACTAGGAAATCAGTTAGGTGCTAAGACTGAAAAGAAAAAAATGGCTGTTAAGGAAGCCTTAGAGGCTCTAGCTAGTGATGAAGCAGAAAAATTACTTGATGAGGATGGTATCATTAGAGAAGCAATTGAAAACACAGAACAAACCGGCATTGTTTTTATTGACGAGATTGATAAAATTGCTGGACGCGGAAACCAAAATAGTGGTGAGGTTAGCCGCGAGGGCGTCCAACGTGATCTACTTCCACTTATTGAAGGCTGTACAGTTTCAACCAAGCATGGGAACATCAAAACCGATCATATCCTTTTTATTGCATCCGGTGCCTTTTCAGTTGCTAAGCCGTCCGATTTACTTCCCGAACTTCAGGGACGTCTGCCAATTCGGGTAGAGCTAGACGCTCTGACCGAAGATGACTTTAAGCATATTCTTGTGGAACCTGACTATAGTCTGATAAAGCAATATGTTGCCTTAATGGGAACCGAAGAAATCACCCTTAATTTTACAGATGACGGAATTGCCGCAATAGCTAAAATGTCAGCTACCATCAACGAAAATGTTGAAAATATTGGAGCACGGAGATTACATACTGTTCTTGAACGTATACTTGATGAAATTAGTTTTGAAGCAACTGATATGGTAGCTACTGAAGTGATCGTTGATGCCGACTATATAACCAAACATATCGGAAACTTAGCAGATACATCAGATCTTTCTAAGTTCATTCTGTAGTATAAATTAGTGACCCTTGGTAATATTAGTTATTAATTTAATTTTTACTTAAATCATTAAAATAAAAAGTAAGGTTAACATAAAGTAGAATAAACTAAATTTTTATTATATTGGTAGAGAAAGGAAATTTTAATGACGTCCACCCTCGCGCCTGAAATAAAGGCCTTTTTTGACTCAGATACCAATACTATTACCTACGTTGTTGCAGACACGACAACTTCAGCCTGTGCAATCATTGATAGTGTTCTTGATTACGACCCAACTTCTGGAAGAACTAATACAAAATCAGCTGATAGCGTCGTTTCTTATATTTTAAAAAGTGGTTATCGTTGTCAGTGGATTGTAGAAACCCATATCCATGCTGATCATTTAACCGCAGCACCTTATTTAAAAAATAAATTAGGTGGTAAAACCGCTATTGGTAATTATGTTACTACCGTTCAAAGATCTTTTGGGCCAATATTCAATGCCGAAAGTTCCTTTGCAACAGATGGTCGGCAATTTGACCATTTATTTAGCGATGATGAAGTTTTTAAAATAGGTAATATTGATGCGCGAGTTATAGCAACTCCTGGCCATACGCCAGCATGTATATCGTATGTAATTGGTGAAAATTGTTTTGTTGGTGATACTATGTTTATGCCTGATGCTGGTACCGCAAGATGTGATTTTCCAGGTGGCAATGCGGCAACCCTTTACGATAGCCTACAACGAATATTGTCCCTTCCAGACGAGACTAAATTATACATGTGCCATGATTATGGACCCGGTGGTCGTGACTATAAATGGGTTACTTCAGTTAAAGAACAGAGAGAAAAAAATATCCATCTTGCAGAAAAGAGCCGAGCGGAATACATAGAGATACGAACGACCCGGGATACAGAGCTTAGTATGCCAAAATTAATATTACCTTCTGTGCAAATAAATATGAGGGGTGGAAATTTTCCTCCGGCAGATAATGATGGTGTCTCTTATATCAAAATTCCACTTGATAAATTATGATAAAAATTTCTACGTTTCTTAAATTTAACTGCACCAAACCCCTCGGCTATCGACATGTCTAAACCAATCAGTATCAGACCAGAAACGACTAACTTCAACTGGTGGCACAGGACATTTATAGAGACCTTTTTGAAAAAACATTTTTTTTTGCTTAAAAGTAAAACCCATTAAAACTCTCCTTCTATTTATAACATATATTACAATATAGAACAAATCAAGAACAAATCAATGTTTTCACCCTCTTTCTATAAAAAGAATAAATTTTAAAAGTATTGATAAACCTAAACTATAGCCATTTAATTTTAAAAATATTTCTAATGTTAGTAATAAGTTGGAATAATTTAAAATTGCACTAATGTAGCACCCTAAATAGTAATTTTATCTTTTGAGAATTTTATGTCTAAAAGAATTAACCGTCTTAACACTAAAGAATTCATCTGCATCATGGCAGTTATAATGTCTGTTACTGCATTATCCATTGATGCTATGATACCGGCACTGGGATTAATGGCCACCGATTTAAATGTTCAAAATACCAATGATATCCAAATGGTTATAATCTCTGTCTTTTTTGGCATGTCCTTGGGGATAATGTTTTATGGACCTTTTGCAGATAGTTTTGGTAGAAAAAATTCCATCTATGTTGGGGTTGCTACATTTTTAATAGGTACATTATTTTCAATTTATGCAACAAATTTAGAAACCATGCTAATTGGCAGAATAATTCAAGGGTTTGGAGGAGCCGCATGCCGAGTGGTAAGTCTTACTATTATTCGCGATAAATATGAAGGGGTGGAGATGGCCAAAATAATGTCTCTCATTATGATGGTATTTATTATGGTTCCAGCGCTTGCCCCTTTACTTGGCCAGGGCATACTTATCTTAGCCAGTTGGCAAGCAATTTTTTGGTTTATATTTAGCTTTGCACTACTGGGTGTAACCTGGATGCACTTTCGCCAAAGGGAAACTTTACAAGCAGAAAACCGAAGGAAATTTTCATTTTCAATCATTATTTCTGGTAGTATTGAGACAATTAAAAACCCTGTTACTATTGGCTATACTATTATGACGGGAATTTTATTTGGCTCTTTCATTGCCTACCTTAGCTTGGCGCAGCAGGTCATGGACGTCCAATATAACTTAGGAAATCTTTTTCCAATGTATTTTGGCATACTCGCAATTTCTTATGGTACCGCATCATTTTTAAATGCAAAGTTATTAGCAAAGTTTAGTGTCCACAAAATATGTTTCTTTTTTCTAATGGCCCACACAATCATTTCCCTGTCATCTTTTTTGCTCAGCATTTTTCTTGACGGAGACCTTCCTTTTTATCTTTTTTATATTTACATGCTTGCCACCTTCTTTTGTATGGGCACACTATTTGGTAATTTTAATAGTCTTGCTTTACAACCTTGGGGACATATGACTGGCATTTCAACATCAGTGATAACTGCAATTCAAACATTTCTTGCTGTAATTGTAGGTGGAACAATAGGGCAGCTCTATAATGGAACCGCCCAACCATTAATTATTAGTTTTTTTGTATGTGGGTTTATTACATTAGTAATCTTTATCAAAATAAGAAGTCGATCAGAGGCCGCACTTTTATAAAGTTATTACTAGACTTAAGTCTAAGAGTTTTTTCATGTTAAATCTGTAGAATAATTATCACAATTAAAATTGTATGGTGATTATCAATGATGAAAATATTATTTATTTTAATATTTATGGCCCCTTTTGCGTGCACATTTGATAAAAATATAACAGAAGTCTCAACAAATAGGTCAAGCTACTTTAAGTATCCAGCAGTGGGAAATTCAAAACGTCAGCCTGAATTAATTGATCCGGCTATAATTTCTTATTGCCGCAATTATAATGGCGGTTCGGTAAGAATTTTACTTGAACAACCCTAATATTGAAGCATTAGCCATCAACAATCAAAATAAATTTATCTATTTCAACTGTCATTAAAGGTTTTTAAAAATGTTAGAAAAATTGTATATATAGGGCTCAGAGACTCCTTTTCTCACAAAAAGGGGGGGGGGTACCCCGAGGGTGGGATCTGCAGGATTAGGATTTAGAGAGTTGGCTGCTTTTTTACGTTAAAGCATTTCAAAAGCGGCAATGAACGCGGCATCCAATGAAGGCGTGTTAATAATGGCCAAGTTATATTCTTACAAAAAATCATCGGATAATGTGTGAGCACATCCAAACGTTGGACCTTATTTAGACCTTTTTTGGATAAATCAAAGATTCTTAAAATAAGAATATTAATTAACTGTATGATATATATGGATTAAAGTGGTGCGCTCGGCAGGATTCGAACCTGCGACCTACGGATTAGAAGTCCGTTGCTCTATCCAGCTGAGCTACGAGCGCACAATAAAAGATGAGGAGATTGATTAGGGAGTAAAGCCAAAAACATCAGAATAATTTTTCAGGCGTATCTTTCGAACCTTAGGCTCTTGTACAACATATTCAATTCCGTTGCGCTCAGCATATGCCACAGCATCAGCCTTAGTGTCAAAGGTTAATCTGATTTGACTGTTCATATCAGTTGACCCTGTCCAACCCATTAACGGGTCAATTGATCTTGGCTGTTCTGGTGCATATTCGAATTTCCATTTTTTAGAACCACTCAATCCTGATTGCATAGCCGTTTTAGTAGGTTGGAAAATACGAGCTGTCATAATTATTTACCTCTTCAAAAGTCTTAAACTCTTTCTTACTCGACAATTGATCAAAATTAAAGAGGTAATAATAAAAACTTTATATAAATTATTAGTGGATATATTTAGAGTTACTTAAAACTTATATTATTATTATTTTACTACTATTTAAAAATTAAAAATATTAATTCTTTCCAACATTTCTTGCTTTTTCAGATTCAGATTTGAGTTGTCCGCAAGCAGCCAAAATATCTTCACCTCTTGTAGTCCTTATCGGGGCTGATATTCCACGACTAAAAATAAGATCTGAAAATTTTTCAATCCTTGTTTTGCTCGGCCGCTCATATGAAGAACCAGGCCATGGATTAAAAGGAATTAAATTTACTTTAGCAGGGATTTGATATTCTTTTATCAGCCTGACAAGCTCAAGAGCATCTTCATCACTATCATTAATACCTTTGAGCAGGATATATTCAAAAGTTATCTTACGGCTATTTTTTAAACCTGCATAATTTTTACAAGCAGTAAGTAAATCATGAATTGGATATTTATTATTTATTGGCATGATTTCACTCCGAGTTTTATCGTTAACAGCATGAAGTGATATTGCTAGATTTACGCCTATTTCCTTCCCGCAGCGATAAATTTCAGGAACCACTCCGGATGTGGATAATGTTATGCGCCGTCGTGACAAATTAATACCATTATCATCCATCACAATTTGCATTGCTTTACTAACGTTATCAAAATTATAAAGAGGCTCACCCATGCCCATCAAGACTATGGTTGAAACAAGCCTACCTTCTGATGGACTTGGCCATTCATCGAGATAATCACGAGCTACAAGAAGTTGCATGACAATTTCGGTTGGAGTTAAATTACGAACCAAACGCTGTGTCCCAGTATGACAAAATTTACAAGTAAGTGTGCAACCAACTTGAGAGGATACGCAAAGAGTTCCGCGATCACCTTCCGGTATAAATACGGTTTCAACTTCCTGCCCATCAGGAAATTTCATCAACCACTTACGAGTTCCATCTTTCGAAATAAGCGCCTCGATAATTTGAGGGCGGCCAACATCGAAATGTTCCGTTAGTTTATTCCTCATCTCTTGAGAAATATTACTCATCTCTTCAAAGTTTTTAGCTCCCCTGAAATAAATCCAATGCCATACTTGTTGTGCACGCATCCGACACTGCTTTTCAGGTATGCCTATCTCTTTAAGTTTATCTGCCACTTCAGCATGTGATAAACCAATGAGGCTCCTATTTTCTTCAAAGGTATGGCGAGGTGCAACAACTGGCTCAACACCTAATGGTAAAGTTTTCATAACTTATCTCGATTTTTGTCATACGAGATCGTGCATGACTATCAATATTTAACGGCAGGCGTTTGTAATCGCGTTATGGGCTGCTGTAAAGCCGGAAAGTGAAAAGCGATAGCTCGTCGCATTGCCGCGGCCGCTGCGAGCGTTAAGAATAAGGCTATTACCACGCTTCAAAGATGCTACAATTGTGTCGTCCTGCTTCGCATCGTAAGCCCAGGCCCCATCTTGTTCTGTAAAGAGATTACCATTCGTTGTTTTATCTATGACCATTTTTACCGCTGACCCTTTTTGAAAACCATAGCCAGCAATAAAGTTAAATTCATTTCTTATTTCTAATGATGGTTTATGAGTTACGGTAATAAAAGGGTTGCCGTGAAGTAATGAGCTTGGAGACTTCTCTTTGGGTAACGAAATCATATAACAAACAGTTTCTCCAGCATCCGTTTTTAAAACAAAAGCATCCCAATCACGAAAACTATTGAGAAGCTGTCTACTATCGGCCTTTGATATGCCTGTCGTTACTATTAAAAATGATATGGTGATCAACAACCACCCCGCAAACTTATTCATTAGTATTCCTCTTATTTCAATTGTATTATTAGGTAAAAAAATTATCAAACACTTTAGAAATTAATTTTGTCAAAATTTTGATTATATTGTATAAATTGTCAACTCTAGCTAGTTAAATTTAAAGATTTAAATGTATTTATTCCATATGTTATGATTATCATAGTCAATTATCACTATTTAATGTAGAAAATATTCTTGATGCATATAAAATGGATTAAGGAACCAAACCAATGAGCAAGGTCTATAAAGATGCTACCTCTGCACTTGATGGAATATTATCAGACGGCATGACGCTTATGGCAGGGGGTTTTGGTCTATGCGGAATTCCAGAAAATTTAATAACAGCGCTAAGGGACAGTTGTACAAAAGACATCACTGTAATTAGTAATAACGCCGGGGTTGATGACTTTGGTCTTGGACTTCTCTTGCAAACCAGACAGATTAAAAAAATGATCTCTTCCTACGTCGGCGAAAATAAAGAATTCGAGCGACAATACCTTTCTAATGAGATTGAGCTTGAATTCAATCCACAAGGAACCTTAGCAGAGCGTGTTCGAGCGGGCGGTGCTGGGATACCTGGTTTTTATACTAAAACGGGAGTGGGTACTCTTATTGCTGAAGGCAAAGAACATAAGGTTTTTAATGGTGAAACTTATGTTATGGAGACAGGGCTTAAGGCAGATGTATCGTTGATAAGGGCATGGAAGGCAGACAAAGAAGGTAACCTTATATTCAGGAAAACCGCTCAAAATTTTAACCCCATGATGGCAACAGCAGGTAAAATAACGGTGGTTGAAGTAGAAGAAATTTTAGAGAATGGGGAGTTAGACCCAAATCACATTCATACTCCAGGAATTTTTGTACAGCGTATTATAATTTCAAAGAATTTAGAAAAACGTATAGAACAACTTACAACACGAACAAGAGAGGCTGTATAGTTATGGCTTGGACTAGAGAAGAAATGGCAAAACGTGCCGCTCTCGAAATACGTGACGGGTATTATGTAAATTTAGGTATTGGAATTCCTACACTTGTAGCAAACTTTATCCCTAATGGTGTTGACGTCACTTTACAAAGTGAAAATGGCATGCTTGGAATGGGACCTTTCCCATTCGAAGGTGAAGCTGATGCCGATCTGATAAATGCTGGAAAGCAAACTATTACGGAGTTAGACAAAACAAGCTATTTTTCATCCGCTGATAGTTTTGCGATGATCCGAGGTGGTCATATTGACCTTAGCATCCTCGGCGCAATGCAGGTTTCAGAACAAGGTGACCTAGCCAACTGGATGATTCCCGGGAAAATGGTTAAGGGAATGGGTGGAGCTATGGACCTAGTTGCAGGCGTTAAAAAGGTGGTTGTTATAATGGATCATAATGCCAGAGATGGTGGAGAAAAATTTCTAGAAAACTGCACACTTCCACTTACTGGGGTCAAGGTAGTCGACATGATAGTTTCAGACCTAGGGGTGTTTGTTATTAAAAATGGCACCTCCACCCTTATCGAACTTGCAAGTGATACTTCAATTAACGATGTAAAACAAAAAACAGGTGCCAGCTTTAAAGTTGATAAACATTTGTTATCTCTATAATTATTTTATGTTATAGAACATGCTAATTAATTATAGTTATTAAAATTGAAGTAATAGAAGATTGGCTAAGTGCCAGTGTTCATTGAAGGATTTTAAATTGCGTTCAGGAATACAAGTCAATGACAACCTGAGCGGCCCTCTTTTTATGCTTTTGAGCTGCGTACTTTTTTCGATTATGGGTGGCCTGATACGTTATTTGTCCATTATGGATTTTCACCCTTTCATGACCGCATTTCTGAGGACACTTTTGGCTATAGTTTTTTTAATGCCAACTTTTTATAAAGTTGGCATTTTTGGGCTTAAAACTAATCAAATAAAACTTCATTTCTTTCGCGGCATAGTTTCAGCCATTGCCGTTATTTCCAGTTTCTATGCTGTAACTGTAATTCCACTTGCTAGCGCCACATCTTATAGCTTTGCGGCACCAGTAATATCTACCTTGTTAGCTGTTATTTTTTTAAAAGAGAGAATTCATCTTCCACGAATTTCTGCCATTATTGCTGGTTTTATTGGAATGGTTATTTTACTGCGACCAGGAACTGTACCCTTTTCCTTAGGAGTTGGCGCAGCACTGACATCTGCATTCGCGGTTGCTTTTGCTATCATATGTATACGCAAATTAAGCCAGGCAGATAAACCAAATGTTGTTGCCCTCTATGCAATGTTTTTTACCTTACCTATCTCATTTGTATTTGCTCTCACGAGATGGTCTTGGCCATCGCCACATCAGTGGAGTATTTTAATTTTAATTGGCCTATGTGCTGCCCTTGCACAGTATTCAATCTCGCGAGCCTTTAGTCGCACTGAAACAACTGCCATTATGCCAATTGACTTCACAAGATTGATTTTTGCTGCAATTATTGGTTATGTTTTTTATGAAGAAACTCCAGATATATATACATTTGTCGGCGGTACTATTATTTTATCCAGCGCTGTATATGCCGCCCATCGAGAAGCTAAGCGTAGAAAAAATAATTTATTATGAATATGCAGATAAAAAATTTCCCCGATGGTATAAAAGGTATCTTCTTCATGCTTGCTTTTTGTATGGTAGTTACCACCAGTGCAATCCTAATAAAAAAACTTGGCCAAAGTTTGAATAGTTTTGAAGTAGTAATGATACGCTGTGCCTTCACTGTACTTATCACTCTTATTTTTAACTATCGACTTGGAAAAATTTTAGTCCGCACTAACCGCCCCAATATGGTTGCGGGCCGCTCAGCCCTCACTTGCTTGGTTGTTGTATGTAATTTTTATGCGGTATCAAGTTTACCCTTAGTTGAAGTCACATCATTGCAGTTTTCAAAACCATTATTTCTCATAATTCTTGCCGCTATTTTTCTTGGCGAAAGAATTCGAATTTTTCGCACTACGGCTACAATTCTTGGATTTATTGGTATTATGATAGTTCTGCACCCTTGGAATAATGAGGATGGAGGCACCCTTGAGTGGGCACACCTCTCAGTACTTGCGGCCGCCCTTGGTATGGCAGTGTTAGCAGTGTTTTCAAAAATTCTTAGCAAAGATCATATTCCTGTCACCCTGGTCCTATACGCTAATGCTGCTACCGTATTAATTTGCGCCCTCCCCGCAGTTTATTATTGGGTAACTCCTACAATTGATCAAATGATATTAATTGCTGGCTTAGGAGCCACAACATTTTGCGCTCAATATTCAATAATCAGCGCCTATAAGAATGCAGACGTAATGTTGGTCACACCTTTTGAATATGTCAGAATTGTATTTGCTGCTGCTGCTGGGTTTTTCTTTTTTTCAGAAATACCAGATACTTGGACAATATCAGGCGGTATTATTATATGTGCCTCAACTTTATTTATTGCATATCGGGAAGCTAAAAAAAATAAACATTAGTAAACATACCTAATACATTTTGAAATTTATTTGCTATCTCATAATGAAACTTCACTTTAAGGAAAATAATATATGATAAAGATTCTTTTTGTGTGTCTTGGTAATATATGTCGCTCACCGAGCGCAGAAGGTGTTTTTAGGCACCAGACAAATAAATTACAAAACAAAAACGCTGGCTCTCAAAATTTATATATTGATAGTGCTGGAACCGCAGGATTTCATGTATCATCACCGCCAGATAAACGTGCCCAAATCACAGCCCTTAAATATGGTGTAAACATTAGTAATTTAAGGGCTCGAAAGCTAAGTTCAATTGACTTTGAAAATTTTGATTACTTACTAGCTATGGACAATAGTAATTTAGAAGTAATGAAAAATAATTGTCCACTAAACAATCAAAATAAGTTACAGCTATTCATGTCATTTTCTGAAAATAATTTTGGTGTTACAGACGTTCCAGATCCGTATTATGGTGATATTGAGGATTTTGAAAAGTCTTACAACATAATCACCAGCGCATCCTATGGTTTTTTAAAGTTTTTAATAAATAAATATAATTTATAACTGACTTGAAAGATTGCCTCGCAATGCTAATATATGATATAATCCCAATCCAAAGCCTATACTAATTAAAAAGGAATTTAAAATGGTTGAACGTAATACTTATTATTCATCCGCATCTTCAAAGAGCGCAGCCGAGATTGATGAAGGTCTCCGAGCATACATGCTAACTGTTTATAACTATATGGCCTCAGCCCTTGCTCTTACTGGCTTGGCAGCATATGTTACCGCTAATACTCCGGTATTACTATCCATGCTCTACACTCAGCAAGGTAATATTTTAGCTCCAACAATCCTTGGTTATATTGTTATGTTTTCTCCCCTAGCTTTTGTATTAGCTCTTAATTTTGGTATAAATCGGATGAAATCCTCAACATTGCAAATGGTATTCTGGGCATTCGCCGTTTGCATGGGACTTTCACTTTCAAATATTTTATTGATGTATACAGGGACAAGCATTGCAAAAACATTCTTTGTGACCGCTGCAGCGTTTAGCTCTCTGAGCCTTTATGGTTATACAACTAAGAAAAATCTTAGTGGAATGGGATCATTTCTCATGATGGGACTTTTTGGCATAATAATTGCATCCATCGTCAATATGTTCCTTCAATCAAGTGGAATGGAATTTATTATTTCGGTTCTTGGTGTATTGATATTTGCTGGACTAACCGCTTATGATACTCAAAGGATCAAACTGATGTACCTTGAAAGTGATGGCAACGAAATGGCATCAAAGAAAGCTATTATGGGTGCGCTTAGCCTCTATCTAGATTTCATTAATATGTTCTTGTTCCTATTGCGCTTCATGGGCAACAGAGAATAGAAAATAAAAAATAATATAAAAAACCCTACCAGAGAAGTCTGGTGGGGTTTTTTGTTGCTTATGCTAAATTCTGCCCTTCCTTGCAAAAATTATATTATGTGATTAAGCTTATTTTACAAACTTCTCACACAAAGAAGAAGTATGAAGGACACAGATGAGTAGGCTTCCAAAGTTCATTATGTATAATCTTGCAAATAAATAGATGTAAATATAGGTTACTATCTATAAGAATTTCAAAATAAATAAAGGAATTTTGATGAAAAATATAGCGAAATTAAAACCTAATAGACGTAACTTTATAAAGGCCAGCATGGCTACAAGCGCGGCGTTACTCTCAAGTACTTCGCTTGGGCAAGAAACTATTTTAGAGCCTAGCCGGGGACCCGGCAGGACTATTATGGAAATGGGCTATTACGGTGACCGATCTGAATACGCTACAGAAGCTCGCTTAAAAGGAAATCGTGGAACTGGCCTCGTTGGCGGATCACTTACGCCACTGCAAAATATGCAGGGAATGATAACCCCTTCCGGATTACACTTCGAAGTTCACCATAGTGGTGTTCCGGACATTGACCCAAGCGAACATAAGCTAATTGTTCATGGGCTTGTTGGTGATGAGAAAGTTTTTACTATGGAAGATCTAATGCGTTTTCCAGCTAAGAGCCATTTTCACTTTCTCGAATGTGCAGGAAACGGGATGGGTGAGTGGATGTCTCCACGCGGACAAAACGTACAGCAAACTCACGGGCTAACCAGCTGCTCACAATGGACGGGTGTCCCTCTTAAAATAATACTTAATGAACTTGGTGTTCGTGGAGATGCTAAATGGATCCTTGCTGAAGGTGATGACGGTGCACGGATGGCTCGCAGTATTCCTATGTGGAAAGCAATGGATGATGCAATCCTTGCATATGCGCAAAATGGTGAATTTTTAAGACCTGAACAAGGTTTTCCACTTCGACTTCTCGTGCCAGGTTTTGAAGGTAACATGAATGTCAAATGGCTGCATCGGATTGAGGTTAGTGACACCCCATGGTGGACCCACCATGAAGTAACAGAATATGCAGACCCTAGGCCAGATGATAAAATTCGTGCCTTCTCATTCATTATGGAAGGCCGTTCTGTAATTACATCCCCATCAGCAGGAATGAAACTTAATGGGCCTGGGTTTTATGAGATTAGCGGCCTAGCCTGGAGTGGTGCCGGTACAGTAAAACAAGTTCAAATATCAACAGATAAGGGCGACAGTTGGACCGATGCTCAATTAGAAGCACCGGTACTTCCAAAGTGTCACACACGTTTCAGAATGCCGTGGACATGGAACGGGCAAGAAACAACTATCATGTCACGCTCAACAGATGATACGGGCTACACGCAACCTACATATTCTGAGATGTACAAACTGCAGGGCCCCATTGGCATGATGCACAATAACGCAATACAAAACTGGCACATAGCACAGGATGGGGAGATAACAAATGTTCGCTCGTAATACAAAGATAGTTATCACACTAGCAGCAGTTGCGGCTAGCATAAGTATTAGTGCCATTTATAAAGCCACTGCCGCAGAAAAATACGGCTTTGGACGAAGCTTAGGCGAAGCTGAAATTGCTCGATATGACAGTGATATCCATACAAATGGAAAAGGCCTCCCTTCCGGCAGTGGTAATGTAGAACTAGGTCGTGAAACATTTGCATTACAGTGCGCACTCTGTCATGGCGAAAACCTTGAAGGTGTTCCTCAAATGGGAGCACGATCAATGCATGAAGGCAGGCGTGACATTGAAAAACTTCCTTACGCATCATCACTTTTTGATTTCATTCGCCGGTCTATGCCACTTACAGATCCTGGTAGTCTTAGTAGTGAAGAAACATATGGTCTCGTAGCCTATCTTCTCAATGAGACTGGTGTTACGGATAATCCAAATCTTACTTTAGATGCAAAATCTTTGGCGGATATTAAAATGCCAAACCGTAGTAATTTCATCATTGATCCAGCGTCACGCTTTACAGCAGAAGACCTTGAAGATAAGTAAAAGGTGGGAGAGATGAGTGGTCGTTTACCCCCACCAGTAATCGTTGGACCATCTGCTTGGGTCGGTAGTCATCTATCAAAAAAAAGGAAACTCTGGCATTCCCGTTGGTCTAATAACGAAATTAAGCATCTAGAACATGCTGCCGAACATTTTATATCGAGTTCTGTTGATCTAGTGAATATTTCTAAGAATAATTTCCCGTTACCCCTTATTGAGAATAGGTTAAAAAATTTACAACACAAACTAATATCTGGAATAGGTTTTGAATTAATAAGTGGCCTTCCAATTGAAAAATATTCAATTGAAGAATCCTCTACCATTTTTTGTGGGATAGGCTCACATTTAGGCAAAGCAAGATCTCAAAATTCTTCCGGACATATTCTTGGTCATGTTCGTGATACTGGAGTTAATGTTAAAGATAAAAATACTCGCATATACCAAACTTCTGAACGTCAAAGTTTTCATACGGATAGTTCAGATGTAGTTGCATTATTTTGTCTTCGTACTGCTAAAGAGGGTGGAAAATCTCTACTCGTCAGTACAGAAACTATTTATAATGAAATGAACAGAATAAGGCCTGACCTAACTCCCCTGTTGTTTGATCCAATAGCAACAGACAGACGCGGTGAAATACCAGTGGGAGAAAAACCTTACTTTAAAATTCCCGTCCTGAATTGGTATATGGGTCAGTTGACGGGTATGTATCAAAGGCAATATATTGATAGTGCACAACGGTTTTCTGATGTCTTACAAATAACTGACGAGCAAATTGAAGCACTTGATCTTTTTGATAATCTAGCAAACGATCCCCGTCTATATATTTCCATGCAGTTAGAACCAGGTGACTTACAATTTGTCTATAATCATTCACAGCTTCATGACCGCACAGCTTTTACTGATTGGCCAGAGTCCGACAAACGTCGCCACTTACTTCGTCTCTGGCTATCAATGCCCGATGACAGGCCACTACCCTATTTTTTTAAAGAACGTTTTGGATCAATTGAAATTGGAAACCGTGGCGGCATAATAACGCCGGGCACTAATCTTAATATTCCTCTTAGGTAACTAGACCACAATAATAGTGATTTAAAATGCGTTAAACAGAGCATAACTAATATAAATTGGCCTATCTAGATATCAAAAAGGGAGCCCTACTTATGGACAAAAGTATAGATCAAATATAATTTTTATAATTAATGATTTCAATATTATTCATCAGAATAATATTTTCTTTCTAAATTAAGTTCACACACCAGTTTATCTAGATCATCTTCAGTTGTATTATAATTTGAAATACAGGCCCTGAATGTATTAACATTTTGAATAGGATATACAGATATCCATGATTGACTTTTTTGATATACTCTTTCTAAAATTACTTTAGTAAAATTTATATCCGACGAATACTTTTCATCCATAAAGCAAACTACAGGAAGTGCAGAATTATTCATAATAGACCAGCCATTATTTATTAATTTTTGTCTCAACAAATCTCCCATTACGGATTGATTGCTTATGACCTGATCGTATCCATCCCAGCCATAAAATAGTAGTGACAAATATACTTTCAAACCAACAAACCTCCTAGACCATTGTATGGAATGTGAGAATGGATCAACTATTTCCAATCCATCCGCGTCCTTGGGCATATACTCTGTAGATATACTAAATGTTTGTGTAAGAATATGAGGATTAGAAGTTAAAAATATACTCGCACCCATTGGTATCGACATCCATTTATGGGCATCAAATGTAATAGAATTAGAAAGTTCAATTCCCTTTATTTTTTTTTTAAGTTTGGTGCTGAGTATTGCACCTCCGCCGTAGGCCGCATCAACATGAAACCAAATATTATACATTTTTGAAATTTCACCTATTCGAACTAGGTCATCAATCGTCCCCGCACCCGTCGTTCCGGCAGTACCAACCACCATTAATGGATCGTGACCTGAAGCAATAACTGCTTGAATTTCTTTCTCCAGCAATTTTGTTTCTAACTTTAATTTATCATCCACTGGTATCGATATAACACATTCGTATCCAAGCCCTGCAGTCTTAGCCGCCTTATGCACAGAATGATGAGCCTCTTCTGAGCAAAAGATAATAGGTCTTTTAGTTACACCAAATAAGCCGTTGCAGGCATAATTAGGATACTTATTATTAAGGGCGCATAAAACAGCTGTTTGATTAGCCTCATTACCACCCGTCGCAAAGACACCATCACTATCTAACTGCGAATAGCCAAATTTAATTGCAAACTCTTTAACCACTTTGGCTTCAACTTCTGCTGCGAATGGTGCATGGCTCCATGCGGCTAATTGAGGATTATAATATGCCGAAATTAAATCGCTTATAATTCCAGCATAATTTGAGCGAGGATTGAAGAGGCCAAAATATTTTGGATGTGAAGTATGAACGCTATACTTTTCAAGGCCAGTTGTAACATGATCTATAGCAGCATTATAATTTCCACCAGACTTCAAATCTTGATTATTAACAAACTCTTTTATTTCCTGAACATCTATAGAAGGAGTTATAGAAAAGTTTTGTGTGTTATTATAAAAGCACTCTAATTTCTCCATTACTCTTTCAAAAACTTTTTTTCTATTTTTTTTATTGAGATCAAATTTCATATTTTTCATACTACAAATTTATACCATCAAGATTAACAGCAAACAAAATTTCATCAGATACATTCTGGTATCGTTCAGGTTGTGTCACTTTATGAATTTTAATCACTTCCTTTAAAGTGAATTTGATTTCTTTTATAGGTGCAATATATTCAAGCATTTTTATTCCCATTATTTTAACAATCAATTGAATTAGTACATATTATCGTAAAACATACCAGCTTTTTTAGACACTATACCCTGGCATGCTGGTTGCTTAATTAATCCTCCTAAATGCTAGAGATCACGTTTTTTGTGTTTATTTAATTATTTATTTCAATAATGTTGGTACTTAAAAAATGAATATTTTAAAGTATAAGTAATTATAAAAATAGTTTATTAAAATTATTCATAATCACCGATGAATAAAAATGCTTAGTAGGTTTTAAAAATAAGGATCAAGACATTATGCAAGAATGTTGGTTACCCAAACATAAAAACGGTTTTTTAATATCTCCAGATCCCATTTCTGATTTAACTAAAATAGAAACTGGATTGCCACTAGCAGTATCCAAAGAATTAGAAGAAATCGCCAGCAAATTACCCAATTTAATATCATCAAACGAAATTCGAAAAACACTACAAGACATAAAAACTTTTGATTTGTCACCACTCAGAAACGCTGATGACTTTAGGATAGTAGAACGGGCATTTCAAATTTATGCTCATCTTGCAAATGCATATGTTTGGTGTGAAGAAGATAACCCAACAGATCATATACCCGAAGGCGTTGCGGTACCATTAGTTGAGCTTGCTAAAATTGTGGAACGTCCGCCAATTATACCTTATGCATCGACAGCGCTTAGTAATTTTGAACGCATTGATCCCAAAGGTGAAATTGTTGTAGAAAATCTACGATGTATACAGAAACTTATTGATATACAGGACGAGTCTTGGTTTCATTTAATCCATGTTGAAATAGAAGCTCATGCTGGTTCAATAAGTCAGGCCTGTATACTTGCAACCCTTGCTATCGAGCAAAATGATACCAAAAATATTGAAGCTGAATTATTAAGAATACCAAGAGCATTTAATAAAATGATCACCACATTTAAAAGGATGTTCGAAAAATGTAGCCCAGATATTTATTTTCATACCTTACGGCCATATCTTTTTGGCTTTACTGATATTGTATATATTGGCGTTGAAGAATTTAAAGGAAAACCTCAAACTTATAGGGGAGAGTCGGGCGCACAAAGTACAGTTATTCCAGCCATTCAGGCATTTTTAGGCTTGCGGCACGAAAAAGGTGGATTAACTGAGCATTTAGAAATTATGAAAGCGTATATGCCTAAACCACATAGAGAATTATTAAATAATGTAGATCAACGAAAGATTAGAGATTTTATTATTACATGTAAAAAAGGGGAATTGGTTGATGCTTATAATTCTTGTTTACAAGGCCTCTTTAAATTTCGAAGCCTACATTTAAAAATGGCGCACGCTTATGTTGCTCAAAAAGTTTCTAACCCTATTGGAACAGGTGGCACAGAGTTTATGCGCTGGCTGAAGCAGTTAAGGGACGAAACTGAAAAACAATATATCTAATTAACTAATTTTATAATTTGGAAAGTTAATCATTCCCACTAAACACTGAATTACTGCAAACTATTAAAAAATAGGTGAAGACCCTGATTGAAAAACCTTATCATTAAAGAAAAATAGATAGAACAATCACTAATAGAATATTATTCCAGCCTATCTTTATAAATCGCAGCAAGACAACGGACCTATTAGAAAAGGCTCAAACTGAACCAGGGTAAAACGAATCTTAGGGGAATAATTTAGCTAACGTACTTTTTTGTTCAGCGCTTAGCATGTGATTAAAGTTGGCAATCATTCCCGCTAATACTTTGGCATTATTGGGTGTTCGATCCATCGCCTGAATTGTAGCCATTGCATTTTTGCCCTCATCATTTGCCCCGTGGGCGATATTGGTCACAGTCGTGGCCATATTTCTTACACCTTGAGGTAAATTATCATTGCCCGCAATGCTTGCAAGAGCAACTTTATCAGCATCAGATGGAAAATGATTTATTGAGGCAACGATGTCAGCTACTTCTTTAAGTGCGCCCATCGCATTCTCTTCTTGCGCTAATGAAACCTGTGCGAAAAGTCCCATTAGAACTGCTGTAAAAAAGTTTCTTATTAATGTTATTTTCATAATTTTTCTCCTGAGTTTGAAGGATATACTAGGCTTATAAAATAGATTAGTCTATGGGTATTAAATTAAATCAATATGAAATGTCTGCTTATTCCAAAGTGTTTGTAATTTATGTGTAACTAGAAGTGCTAAGAGTAGTAATCCATGATTTATTGTAACGCTTAAGAGTTCTGTTAATGTAAGACCTATAATTAAATATAGAGGTAAAGATGAAAGCCGTTGTGTTTGAAGCATTTAATACACTTCCAAAAATTCAAAATGTTCCTGACCCTAAACCTGTAAATCACGGTGTAGTTGTAAAGGTCGAGGCCACTGGTGTTTGTAGAAGTGATTGGCATGGCTGGGTTGGTCATGATCTTGATATTGTCCTTCCCCACGTGCCAGGACATGAACTGGCGGGAACCGTTGAGGCAATCGGTAAAGATGTAAAGAAATGGAAAATTGGTGACCGTGTGACAGTACCGTTCGTGGCGGGTTGTGGTTCTTGTCCAGAATGTTATTCCGGTAATCACCAAGTTTGTGGCGAACAATTTCAACCTGGTTTTACCCATTGGGGCTCTTTTGCAGAATATGTGGGTCTTCATTATGCGGATATTAATTTGGTACGACTTCCTGATGAAATGAATTATTCAACGGCGGCAAGTTTGGGCTGCCGATTTGTGACTTCCTTCCGGGCTGTGGTTGATCAGGGTAAAACTCAAAAAGGGCAGTGGGTAGCTGTATATGGTTGCGGCGGCGTTGGACTGTCAGCAATTATGATTGCAAGCGCGCTTGGTGCTAATGTTATTGCGGTTGATCTTGATGATAATAAATTACGTTTTGCAAAGAAAATTGGTGCAGTAGCCTCAATAAATACTACCCAAATATCAAGTGCACCCAATGCTATTATGGAACTAACTAAGGGTGGTGCCCATGTATCACTTGATGCGTTAGGTCATCCGGTTACCTGCTCTAATTCTATCCGTTCTCTAAAAAAACGCGGTAAGCATATTCAAGTAGGTTTATTGGTGGCAGATCAGAGTACTCCCAGATTACCAATGGATATTGTAGTAGCTAATGAACTTGAAATTATTGGAAGCCACGGAATTCAGACACACCGTTATCCAGAAATGATGGAGATGATAAAATCCGGTAAGTTAACACCAGAAAAACTTATTGGAAAAGAAGTTAACCTTGAACAGTCTATTGATGCTCTGGTAAAAATGGATAGTTTTGAGACAACTGGAATAACTATTGTCTCAAAATTTTAGGCTATTTTAGAATACTTTTATCGTTACTTTTAATTTCATTTTCATATTTTGGTAAACGCCATAACATCAATACGGTGATTGCAAGTATAATACAGCTAGCTATCAAAATTAAGTAATAGGAGCCTTGTGCATCAAAAGCCTCACCGAACGCCTTGGGACCAATAGATACGCCGATTAAAAAACTAGAAAATAAAATACCGTATACCATCCCAAAATTTTGTAAGCCAAAATACCGTGTTATCAGATAGGCGAGAATATCAAACTCAGCACCAATACTGACACCAATGAAAATTGCAGCAACAAAAGCGCCCATCCCAGTAACGCCACTTGTAAGCAGTGCTATCCCAAAGATAGCAAAAGTAACACACACCATCGCCACTTTTGGTGCAAAGTATCGGTCCAGAAGATACCCTACAGCTATTCGAGAAAATAACATGCTTGTTGCTAGTGCTGCCGCAACGGATACAGCCATACTACTTGTCATTCCCCGATCATTAAGCATAGGAACCAAATTAGTCATTAAACCATATAGGCAGAATGTCATAAACAGAAAAATCACAAAAAGCTGGTAGAATACTCTCATTTTAACCAGATCAGTCCAATGAAGATTCAATGTATTTTCAGGATCAGAATTTTCTGAAATTTGTGACTTTAGATCACCGTCTGGAAATAAATTAAGATCGGCTGGTTTATTACGCAGCATCAGATACGCAAGAGGTAATGCAGCAAATAAAACCAAAGTGGACAAAGCATAATAGCCCGATCGCCAACCATGATGGTCAATCATATATTGAACAAGTATTGGTGTATATGCATAGCCAAGCGCCCCACCAGAAATAGTAACACCAAAAGCCAAACCACGATTACGAAAAAACCATGCGCCGGCTACCCTAAGATATGGTATGGCCGCGGACCCAGCACCTACAACTCCCATCATCGCAAAAATAAAATAGATATGCTTATAATCGGAAATAGTAAAAGGTATAGCACCCAGAAGTAACCCATAAATCAACATTGTGGGTATCAATACTTTTCTTACACCATAAAGATCAATTAGTCGGCCCATAACCGGGTTCATTAACGCCTGTGTGAGGGTCAAATAAAATGTGGCCTCGAGAATGTCGCCGCGCTGCCAACCAAACTCAGCTTGTAAAGGGATCAGAAAAATACTTAGAGCAAAAACTGTGAACTGACCAACACTAGTAGAGTAGCAAAATAGGGATGCAATAACAATTTTCCAGCCATAAAATCCTGGTCTGATCATATATATCTCTCTTTTATGCTAGATTAAATATTTAATTGCTGTGCGCGTTTGAGTGGCCCGTTATCTACCCAACTGTCCAAATCAATTAAATTATTAATAAATCCATGTTTTTTAAGAAATATCTGACGGGCATTTAAGGCATCGACTAATTCAGTTTCTAATGAAATATTAAGTTCATTCATAATATTATTACCACATCCTTCATCAATCCAATATTCAGCAACGCCAATTTCCTGAGCCAATATTCTACGCGCTTCATCTTGATTTTTTTGTGCCCATTTTGCTGCTTTAATCACTTGAAACACATAACGATCAACTAAATCCGGATGACTTTCAAGTAGTTGTCTACTAACGGTTAAAACTTTTGGGTGACGATTGATTATTTTTAACCGATCATCACTGCAATCTCTAATATTAATAATTTCATACAAAGAAAACATTTCTCGGATGTGACAGCCCCACGCACTATGGCCATATATTACATCGACTTTCTCATTTAGTAAGGCCAAAACTTCGGTAGAGTGCTGTCGCTCAAGCCTTGGAACGATGGCATGCGGATCGACATTTCCTTTATTCACATCAATATAACTTGCAGATATGGGTAGCTCGACCAATTCTACATCCTCAAGGTTTAACCCTTGCAATGATAACGCAGCAGTATAGGCGGCTAGAGACATGGAGCGCCAAAAATCAATAGGATCATTACGCCGGACAGGTAAAGCAAATCTTTTTTTCTTAAGGCTACTAATTTCTTTAATATCACTATTACTTCTTGTTAGAAGACCTTGATATTGTGATACCCAGTGAAGACCGATTAGGGCCGTATCAGCTCCCTCACTTTTAGCGTAGATAGCAGGCACATTGCCACCCTGACGAAATGCATTATCAAGATTATGAGTATAATGGGCCTCGCGAACTTTAACATCATCGCTCTGGCGCAGCGATATGACTTCAATACCATCAGGTTTAAATTCATTTTCAATCCAGCCTTTGTTCAAGGCGATACCCGAAGCAGTCGGCACCGGGCAGCGTGTATACCAAAGTGTTTGAGGTTTTTTATGAATTACACTCATATATTATAACTACTTTTCTAATCAAATTTAAACATAACCTACTTTAACTCCAATTAACACTTCTTGTAAATTTGGAGAAAATAAGTTTAGTTTCATCACCAATATACAGAGACGATTCCCAAAGTCTGCATCATTATTTGGCTACGGCAATTCTGCCACTGTAATTAATAATTCACCTTTGTTGACCGGGGGCGCTTCTAATCTAAGTATCAGCATTCCACTGATAGGTGCCTTTGCCTCGAATATGCATTTACCGTACCAATCAGTTACATATCCGATTAACTCACCCTGCTCTACCATTTTTTTAGTATTGATAAGTGGATACCATGAGCCATCCACAGGAGAATTTACCGTATGACGATCACCGAAGATAATGGGTTCTGGAACTAGGGGTAGTGCGGATTGTTGAATTCCCATAAGATCCATAATTCTTTTAATTCCTGTCTCAATTTGGTCAATAGCGTAAGGATTAATAATTCCCATACCCCCCGCTTCAACATCAATAGACGGAATGCCCATCGCCACAGCGGCTGATCCTGCCCATATTGCTTTGGACTTTGGTGTCAGTGATCCTTTAAATGCATTAGCGTACTGAAGTCCAAATACCATAGCCATTTTACGTGAAGCTTCAACAACCTCTAGATTTTCTTCTTCAGCATAGTACCCCACCCACGACGGCCGAAGTTGCTCATTTCCATCCCCTGAATGAATATCCAACATAGCGTCTGCGAGGGGGTATACTTCATTGGTTAAAAAATATGCAATTCTCTCTGTCAGACTTCCATCTGCCTTACCCGGAAATGAACGGTTAAGATTTTTACCATCCGCAGGGCTTGTGTATATTGTTCGTCCCAAATAGGATGGAACATTAGCAATATGAATAGCAATAACCGCACCAGACAAATTCTGCACGTCCAATGCTGGCATTAACCGTTGCAACGCTATGATTGGCGAATATTCTGATCCGTGGATACCCGCAACTAGCAAAAGTGTTGGTCCGGGATTTTTACCATTAACAATCGAAATTGGAACAAATGTTTCGTTATCATTACTATTAATGGAAAATGTTCCACTGATGCGTTCCCCTGGAGCTGCTGAGAGCTCTCCAATAGTAATAATTTCATTTTTCTGAGCAAACAAACTTGAATGGGAAGATATAATAAATAGGAATGTTGATATTAAACTTAATTTGTACATTTTTAAATCCTCATAAATGTTATAATATATCTTTTATAGAACTATATGATAACAAACAATATTTATGATCCAAAAATATACAAGATGAACCCAAAGCGGATGTTAAGATATAATTACTATGTAGCTAGATTATAGCTAGAAACAACAAAGGACCCAGCTAATTATAGCTAAGTCCTTGTTATATTTGGTAGCGGGAGAGGGACTTGAACCCCCGACACGCGGATTATGATTCCGCTGCTCT